>Ga0126307_10000252_pt1 | contig 34815 bp, 24 predicted proteins | sample Plot28_FD_89955 | JGI IMG/M metagenome (GOLD analysis project Ga0126307, IMG submission 89955) | Serpentine soil microbial communities from UC McLaughlin Reserve, CA, USA - Plot28 | ecosystem: Environmental > Terrestrial > Soil > Grasslands | place: USA: UC McLaughlin Reserve, Lake County... | reverse complement strand
TCACTTTCGAAGAGCGCGCCTTCTTCAGGAGGTCGACACGGGTCGTGTTTCGGCCGAGCGCCGGGATTACGGTGTTCACCAACCCGGAGAACGGAGACCCGCGGACCGACCCAGTCGGCGCGGGCGAGTGCTTCGCGTCAGCGATCGATCACGCGGGCGGAACGATGACGCTGTTCGGCAACGCGACGATCTTCCTTCAGCGACAAGGTTGCCCCGAGTGAGCGTCAACGCCGGCGAAATGAGCGTCAAGGCCGGACCCGTGAGCGTCAGGGCCGGAGTCGGCGAGCTCCGCAAGATTCCGCTGATCCTCGCGCTCGCGCTGATCGTCGTTTGCGTGATGATCGAGCTCAGCTCAGCAGCGTTCCTGCAGGTAGCGGACGCTCCGGGGCTCGGCATCCCCTATCTCGCGCTCGTCGACGGAATCCTCGCCTACACCCTCGGGCTGATGGTGCTGTCTCTCGTAGTCCCTCCGCACCTGCAGGCGAAGCTCCAAGGGATCGTCAGCGTGATTCTCGCGTTCTTCTTTGTGCTCGGCGCAATCATTCTGATCTTCGTTGCGCTCGCGAAGCTGCTGCTGATGGTTGGCTTGTTCTTCGCCTTTCCTTTCGGGACGGCTGCGTATTTCGCCATTGGCTGGGGCAGCTTTCCAAGAGGAGGCGCGGCCGCGATCCTGTCGCTTCTGATGCTCTTGAAGATCGGCGCGTCGATCTGCCTCCCGATCGCGCATCAGCTGTTCCTGAAGAACAAGGGGCTCATCCTGCTGATCCTGACGTCGCTCGTGGCTGGAATCATCGTCAGCTTCCTGCACGGAATCGTTCCAGGTCCGCTCGTTAGCATCACCGACGCCCTCGCGGCGATCATCGTCGGCATCCTTGCGTTGATCTGGGCAATCGTGGTCCTGATCGCGTCGATCGTGGGCGTGGTTCAGGCGCTCACGACGACCTGAATCTCAGGTCCAGCTCACCACCAATCCAAGAGTGATGGCGATCGCTCCGAGGATCCAGACGACCATGAAGATGGAGGACCACGGCGACGGGATGATCAGCTTGGCCTTGTCGTCACGGGCGCCGTCGTGCGTCGCGTAGGCCATGATCTCGTAGGGATTGTTGAAGTAGCTCATTTTCGTGATTGAGTCGCCGACGTTGAGGTCCTTGATCGGAGCCGCGATCAGGCCGATGACGAAGCCGATCGCATCCCAGATGCCGTGCGAAACGACGTAGATCGGGCCGAGCACGAGGTGCTGGCCGACGTGGATCGCCTCATGTCTCTCCAGGTCGCCGCCCCGGTCGCAGCACATCACCCAGCCCTGGGTAAAGGCATAACGGTTGCCCGGCTCGTCCCGCAGCGTGAGGCCGCGCCTGTAGAGCGTGTAGGCCTTCCGGTTCGAGCGGTCGGGTGCACCGTCATTCGCCCAGCAGAAATAGGAGCCGAGGTGCGTGCCCAGGCCGAGGATGTTGCCGAGAAATCCCCACGAGCTGTTGAGGAAGACGAGCGCCCAGCCGGCGGCCCAGTGCGGGCCGCGCAGCAGCGCCGCGACGATGCCGTCCAGCGCGCCGAGCAGTCCGAGCGAGATCGCGGCGACATTGAGGTAGGTCTCGTACTCGTCGCCGGCGGCACCGCTATTCGGCACGGCGAAGGCGAAGATCGCGAGGATCACGCCGAGGACCGCGAGGAGCGCGCCGAGCACGACCGCGGCGGCCTTGCCTCCGGCGTCGCCGTCACCGTTCGCCGCCCCGATGATCGGGAAGACGAGCGCCACCAGTCCCACGAGCCCGATGATGACTCCAAAGAGGTCTGGCGGAACGATCTCGGCAACGAACAGAACGAAACCCGATCCGGCGAACATGCCGATCGCGCCGTACGCCGCGCCCTCGATCGTATTGCCGACGACGGTCGCGGTGTCGGCGCCCGCCCGATGGCGCGCCGCCAGGAGCCAGAACAACCCGACGAGAGCGGCCAGAATCAGCAGCACGATCTCGACGGTGCTGAGCCCGAAGGCCTGGCCGAAGTCCTGGCAGTTCCCGCGCAGCTGGTCGAGCGTCATCGAGTTGAAGTCGCCGCCGCCGCCGCCGCCGCCGCCGCACATGTCCTTCAGGTGGTTCATCGCTTCCCCCCAGCTTCAGCGTGAACGGTTCCGTGCCCTCGTGCTCACCGACGTGCTGATTCTCGCCGTTCCGCTCGGCGATCGGAAGGGCAGCCGCGATCTAACGCGTAAATCGTCTCCACCGTTGCTGCGTGCGGAGCACTGTTGACAAGCGTCGGGGATGGCCGTAGCGTGCACTCGCCGTTGCCGTCAGCGGCCACGGAGGGAAACATGCATGCCGTCGGGCTCGCCGTCGCCGTTTTCGCGCCTGCCCTTCGTGCACGAGTGCGCGCGGCCGTACCAGTGAAAGGAGGAAAGTGCCGGTGATTACACGCCTCCTCCAACGATCCGGCGGCGAAATCCGCATCGACTCCGACTACTCGGCGCGGCCGGGGTACGACGCCGAATTCCTGGGAAGCGGAGAGCATGCTGTACCGCTGCCGTCGTTGCCGGACGAGCTCGTTCCGCTCGCGGCGACGAACGTCCTAGCAAAGCGCGAGCCGAAATACCTCCTTCCCTACCACCACTTCACCGTCGTGCTGAACAAGGAGCGGCGGCTTGCGTTCCTCACTGCGGTGAACATCGACGGGAAGCTGCGACGGAAGCCGACGCGTCAGCGAGACCAATGGTTCTTCGATCCGCGCGTCCCCAAGGAGGAGCAGACCGGTAAGAAGGTCTACGAGGACAACCCGCTCGATCTCGGCCACCTCGTCCGCCGACTCGATCCAGCCTGGGGCAGCTCGGCAAAGGCAGCGAAGCTCGCCAACGACGACACGTTCCACTTCACGAACTGCACGCCTCAGCACAAGGACTTCAATCGCAACAAGACACGCTGGGCGGGCCTCGAGGACTACATCCTGACGAACGCGGCGAACCTGCATTTCAAGGCCAACGTCGCCACGGGACCCGTGCTCGCGGACGACGACGACGTGTACGAGGGCGTTCAACTTCCACGCCAATTCTGGAAGGTCGTGACGATGGTGAAGACGGATCGCCGGCTATCTGCAACGGCGTATCTTCTGAGCCAGCAGCACCTGATCGAAGGGCTTCGGCCTCGCGAGGCATTCTCGTACGGCGCGTACAAGACGTATCAAGTGCCCGTGACGAAGGTGGAGGAGCTAACCGGCCTCTCGTTCGGCCTCACCCACGCGGATCCGCTCGCGACTCGTGACATCGCCGGGAAGACGAAGGAGCTCGACCGGTACGAGGACGCGGTTCTCTGAAACCGGCGGGTTCCGTGCCGAGCGCAGGCTCGGGAGCCGTGTCCGCAACGCGGTGTTGACAACGGTGCAATCGCGTCCTAAGTTCGTGCGCGACCACTGAGAGGGGGCGGCCCATGCCGCAGGGAATCTCGATCCACGTCGGCCTCAACAACGTCGACGCGAACCATTACGGAGGCTGGTCCGGCCACTTGCAAGCGTGTGAGGCCGACGCCGGCGACATGGCGCGGGTTGCAGGTGAGCGCGGCTTCGACTCGACGACGATCTCGACCGCCGACGCGACGGCGGACGCGGTCACAAGCGCGATCCGTGACGCAGCCGGGCGGCTGGAGGCCGGCGACATCCTGTTCCTCACCTACTCCGGCCACGGCGGTCAAGTCCCCGACACCAATGGCGACGAGCCGGATCAGCTCGACGAGACGTGGGTCCTCTTCGACCGCCAGCTCGTCGACGACGAGCTCTACGACCTTTGGTCGCAGTTCGCAGAAGACACCCGGATCCTCGTCTTCTCCGACAGCTGCCACAGCGGCTCCGTGGATCGCGGAATTTTCGAAGCTGCGGTTCCACACGTCGTCGCGGCGGCGATGGTCGACACCCCGGAGCCGCGCACGAAGGACCTGCCGCGCGATGTCGCCGAGCGCACGTACGACCAGAACAAGGACTTGTACGACGAAATCCAGGAGACGCATCCGACGGCCGAGACCGCCGACATCGGCGCGAGCGTGATCCTAATCTCGGGCTGCCAGGACAACCAGCTGTCGCTGGACGGCGACCGGAACGGCCTCTTCACTCAACAGGTGCTAGCAATTTGGGACAGCGGCCGGTGGGTCGGCTCGCACCCGCGCTTCCACAAAGCCGTCGGCGCGAAGATGCCGCCGACCCAGAGCCCCAACTACTTCCCGGTGGGAGCCCAGGACGGGGCATTCGAGCAACAGACGCCGCTGACGATCTGACGGACGCCGGCACCTCTTCGAGCTCCCGTACGACTCGCGGCGCGGCAACCGGTTCGTCGCGTGCGGGCAAGCGCGCACGATCCCCGGGTGCCTGAAGCAGTGTCGGTGGAGCCGTAGCGTGACCGCGGGCAGCAGCGTCGAGAACTGGGCGCTCGTCATCGGGATCGACAAGTACTGGTCGCCGGCGGCGGCGCTGCATGGCGCCGTCCGCGACGCGCTGCGGGTGCGTGAGTGGCTGCTCGACGGCGCCGGCGGCGGTGTTCCTTCCGAGCACCTGGTGCTGTTGCTCGCACCACAGGATGACGACCGTCCGGACCTCGCGTACGTCGAGGCGACGAAGGACAAGATCATGATCGCCGTTTCCGACCTGATCTCGATGAGCGGCGGAAAGGGCGACCGTCTGTACTTCTTCTACGCCGGACACGGTCTGACCGCGCGTGTCGACAACCGCGACGAAAACGCGCTCGTCGCCACTGACTTCAACGCCGTCAACACCGACAACTCGATTGCGCTCAGGTCGCTGTGGGAGTTCTTCGAGACGACCCAGTTCCGCGACCAGTTCTTCTTCGTCGACGCCTGTCGCAACATGCCTTGGGAGAACCGCGAGTTCGAGATCGGGCGGTGGACCCTCCCACGCGCACGAGATCCGGGCCTCGATCCTGTCCAGCAGTTCATTCTGTACGCGACCTCGCCCGGGCTGAAGGCCGCCGAGTCGGCGGACTTCGGCGACGAGCGAGGAGCATTCACCAGCGCGCTCCTCGACGGGCTCGCCGGAACGGACTTCGCGAAGGCGTGGTCGTGGGAGCGCAAGTGCTACGAGGTGCGCTGGGAACGCGTGGCGAACTACGTCAAGCAGCGGCTCGAGCTCGAGAAGCACCCCGCGGGGGGTGCCCCAGGAGCGCCGCTGATTCAGATCCCGCAGGACGCCGGGAGCCGCGGCGTCGCCGGGCGCGATCGCAACCCCGTCGTTGCGGCGTTTCCCGCGCAACGCTTCGACAAGGTCGTGCTCGAGGTCGAGCTGGAGCCCGACGAGGTGTACGACATCGGGCGCGTACGCGTGCTCGACGGCATCGGCGACACGGTCGAGGACGTCGAGGCGAAGACCGGCGGCCGTCCCATTCAATTCCGGCTCGCCCCGAAGACGTATGCCCTTCGCGCCGTCGCGGCCGGCTACGAGGAGGGGCGGACCGAGCAGCCCGTCGAGTTGTACGCCGACGACAGGCGAAGCATCTCGCTGCGGACTCACGGCGCGCCGGCATCGGCAGACGCCGCCGCGCCCTCGGCCCCGTCGCAGCCGGCCGAGGAGGAGGCGTTCGGAGCCGTCCCGCTCCCGCCACCCGGCGTGAAGCCGCCGCGGGGTCATGTCGTCGCCGAGGCTGCGGACCGGCTGGCGTTCGTCGAGGTGCGCGACAACACTGGAGCCGTCGCGGCGGAGGCGCTCCACCGGCTCGACGAGGAGCTCGACCCGGGCTTCTATCGGATTCGCATCGTCGCGCCGGAGGCGGTCGGGAAAGCGCTGTCGATCGCGCTGGCGCCGGACGAACAGGAGCAGCCGTCGCTCGAACCGCCGCCGCTTCCAGATGGGGTCCGGCCGCTAGCGGAGGCTGCCGGAGCGGAAATCGGCGCCGACGGTGTCGTGGCCCTGAATGGCGAAAAGCTGATCGCACCGCAGCGCACGACGATCCTGGCGCTCGCCGCTGTGGCGGCGCACTCCGGCGACGCCGATGGGGCGTGGCTCGGGCTCGACCTGCCGCAGCCGCAGGGCGGTACGGCCCCACCGCACGTCGTCGTCGTTCTCGACGGCGCAGACGTCGAGCGGACGAAGGTCCGCCTGTGGCCTGCGGGCGAACCCGTTCCGCCGGAGTCGGAGTCACCGCGGAGTGCGGCCGCGGACGTCGCATCGATTGTCGCGCCGGCTATGGAGGACGGTGGGCACTGGCTGTCGATCGAGTCGGGCCACGACGCGCCGATGGTCTTCGCGCTCACGCTCCTGCGCCGGCTGCCGTCGCTCGTCGTCGTGCACCTCGAGCAGGACCGAACGCGGATCTTCCAGTTCCTGTTGACCGACAAGGTCGGCGTCCTCCGGACTGCCGAGCAGACGCAGCGCCTCGTGCTCGCGGGACGCCTCGCAGCGATCGAGCCGGTCGCTCGCCAACTCGCCGACACGGCCGCAGACGACCCGCTCGCCGCATGCCTCGGCGGCTACTCGCTCCTTCGGCTCGGCCACTCGGCCGACGCGGGCAAGGTCGCCGATGCCGTAATCGCGGTCGCTCCGGCCATCGCCGACGCGTACGTCCTCCGCGGGGAGGCGGCTGCGGCCGCCGGCAACGATGCACGGGCGCGGCAGGCGTTTGCGGACGCGATCACTGCCGGCGTTCCGCTGTTCGGCGAGGGGCTCACGCGTCTCATGGAGGGGCTTCGTGCGTCGAATTTCGGCCACCCGCGGGCGGCAGTCGTCCGCCATGTGTTCCAGCGGCACCTCCGCGGCACGATGTGGTCGGTATTCGTTCCGCGTTCGCGCGGCGGCGCACAACGACTCGAGCCGGGGCGACTTCTGATCACCGGCGCCGACACCGGCTTCGAGGCTTGAGGCCTGGCGCGCGCGACGCCGCGCGGAAACGATTGACAAGGGCATGGCGTGGTGAAAGTATCGGGCCACGATTCCCTGCGGCGGGTCGGTCCTTGGCAGGCGAATTCAGGGGGTGCTGATGGCTCTTCCACTAGTACGGCCGGGACAGACGCATCCCGCGATTGTCAAGTTGAAGCGAGCCGTGGTCCGTGAGCTCAAGGAGCGGAACCACGACAAGCTGGCGGGCGCGATCAACCCGAGCTCGCGAACCTACGCGCGGAGCGCCGTGCGAGGTGTCAAGCGCTTCCAGAGCGATAAGCAGTTGCGCCCGGACGGCATCGTCGGCGAGCGCACGTGGCGCGCGCTCGGCTTCAACGAGCCGGTGGTCGACCCGCATCCGCCTGCGCTGCACGGCATCCCGTACGAGCCCGGGCTGATCGCGATCGACGGCCGCTGGGTCGACAAACCGCTCGGCGAGCAACTCCTCGCCGCACGGAAGGCGGGCCGGTGGCGCGGCGTGGTCAACAGCGGCTACCGCCCGGCGTGGTACCAGAAGCGGTTGTGGGACGAGGCCGTAAGGAAGTACGGCAGCGAGCAAGCGGCGTCGAAGTGGGTCGCACGGCCAGGCACGTCGCGGCATGGCGTGAAAGGCGGGAACGGTGCGGTCGACGTCCAGCTCGGACAGGATCTCGACGCGTCCTCCGCGCAGCTCTTCCGTCCAATGAGCTGGGAGCCCTGGCACGTGCAGCTCACGCGGACGCGCGAGATGCCCGAGGAGGAGCTGCCGGAGCCGCGCGACATCGATATCAGCGACGAGGAGCTCGCGAAGCAGGGCGTGACCGAGGAGGACGTGAAAGCGTCGATCGACGACGTGCTCCGCCAGATCGATCGCCGAAACGACGACATGGACGAAGACGACAAGGACTCGATCGACGAAGGCTACGACCCCGAGACGCACGGTACGCGGGCCCCAGAGGGAGCGATGGGATGAGCGACACGGACACCACCGAGGCGCCCGAGCTCGAGGAGACCAAAGATCTCGCCGAGCTCGAGGGCTCCAACACCGCGCCGGATCTTCCGGAGGACGGCGCCGTCGACGATCCTGAGCCGGAAGCCGAGGAGGAAGAAGCCGAGACGCGTGCGATGCCGCCGCGTCTGAGCCCTCGCGGCGCAGCATTCATCTCACGTTTCGAGGGCTGCGTCCTGCGCATGTACAACGACCCGACACGCAACGCGACGATCGGGGTCGGGCACCTGATCCATATGGGCCCGATCAACGGGAGCGAGCCTCAGGAGTTTCGACGCGGCATCACGCGTCAGCGTGCGCTCGAGCTCTTGATGGATGATGCGGGCAAGGCCGCGCGCGGCGTGCGACAGCTGATCAAGGTTCCGCTGAATCAGCACCAGCTCGACGCGCTCGTCAGCTTCGCGTTCAACTGCGGGACGGGCAGCCTCACCGTTTCGACGCTTCGCAAGCGCCTGAACCGACGCGAGTACGCCGCGGTGCCGCACGAGCTGGACAAGTGGGTCCTGTCCAGCGGCAAGCGGCTGCCCGGCCTCGTCCGTAGGCGCAAAGCGGAAGGTGTCCTCTTCGGCCACGGCCGATACAGCTGACGCGACGCGGGGCGGGCCGACGCAACCGCCCCGCGCCCCGGCTGCCGAGCAATTCGGGCGCACGACCCGTGTAGCCTGAATGTGCGCGGCTTCGAACCGCTGGAGCTCTCGCCCGCTTAGCGCAGCCGCGGGCTACTTGACCAGGATCCGCGCGAGTGTCTGCACGTTGACGTCCGGCCGCAGCTCGGCGTACGACAGGACGGGTAGATCAGGGAGCTCCGGCTCGAGCAGCCTGCGGACGCTGGCGCGGACGCCCTCCGTCGTCAGGACCACCTGGCCAGCCGGGCCGTTTCCCGCGCTGTTCAGCTCCTGCCAGACCGCATCACGAAACGCCTCCGCTTCCTCCTCCGGCAGCGGGCTCGTCGGAATGCCGTGTCGCCGCTGAATCCCCGACGCCAAACGGGCCTCGAGCTCCGGGTCGAGCAGGTAGGCGACCACGGTGTTTTCTGCCCACGTGAAGCGATGGCTGATGTACGACCCTAGACCGCGGCGGAGCGTGGCGTACACCGCCTGCCAGCCGTTGTACGTTCCGGGGACGACCGGCAGGCGGTCGTCGACCACGACCAGCGCCGGGTCCGATGAGTCGCTCTCGTACTCGAGCAATCGCTCGAGGATGCTCGGCAGGTTGTGAATCGACAGTCCCTCCGAGATCATCGCCCGGAGGATGCGCGTCAAGTCTCCGAGCGTGTAGCGCGCGAGCACGGTGTCGACGAGAGCGGGATACGTTCCGTCGACGACATGATCGCCTTTGTCGAGTCGCACCAGCTGGTACCTGAGGCGGGCGAGCTGGTACTCGAGGTCTTCGAGGCCCCACAGCCGGCCCGCATGCGCCGCTGCGTCGGCGAAGACGTTGACGATGATCCAGTCGAACGGCCCCCGCGTCACGTAACCGGCTTTTGCGAGCTCGCGCTGCGCCGATCGATCGACGATCGCTCGGGCGGCGCCCGTGACAGGGTGAACGGCCGTCCCCAGCGACGGCACCGGCAGGCCCTCCGGCTCGGCGTCGACGACCCACTGTTCTCCGAGGACCAGCGGGATCGGGAGACCGATCCATTCGTCCAGCTTCATCGAGAGCATTCCCTCCGGGATCGAAGGCGTCGGCACCCACGTGAGCTCCGGGAGCTGGAAGCCGAACCGGGTGAAGAACATCTGCTCGAGCTCGCGGAAGGGCGCACGCACGTGTTCCCGCACAGCCGGAGCGTGCACCGAGAACGGCTTCGCCGGCGGCGACTCCCCCAAGAGCAGGGCAAGCGTGTTCGGATGGACGCGAAGCTCGGCGGCGTGCGAGCGCAGCTGCGCAAATGCGGCCTCCACCGTGTCCTCGCGCGGCCGATGCATCTCCTCTCCCTCACCAACGATCTCGGCGACGACGTCGCGCTCGCGAACCGAAACTCCGAGGTCGAGCAGTCGCCGAAGCGTCGGCGCCACCCCGCGCGGGGGCAGCGCGGTGGCGCGCGCGTAGGCCGTCAGTTGGCCATCGCCGAGCAGGCGAGACGGTCGTTCGAGCAGGATCGCCAGCGTCAGTCGCCGGACGAGCGTCGCGACAAGTGACCAGCCTGCCGCGTCGGTGCTGTCGAGCTCCTTGACGTATGAGGCAAGCCAGACGCTCGGATAGGTGCTCTGAGTCGATTCCTTTGTCGCTGCGGCTATCGAACGGAGCTCCGGCGGCGCAACGGCGACCCACGCGCGCCGGACGAGCATGGGCGGATACGGCTGGACCGCGCCGTCGACCGAAACACGCAACGGCCGCGCAGTTTCCCCCGGCCGCAGCTCGACCTGCGCGTCTCCGGCAAGCCCGAGCGACCGCATTACTCCGTCGACATCCGCCTCGATCGCGCGCCTCAGCGCCGCGCTCGCCGTGGCGCGCGCGAGCGGCTCGAGCGCGTCGCCGAACTCGACGACGAGTCGCAATGACGGCGAGCGGGGCCGGCGACCGTTGGCCGACGCGGTCACGCGACCGCCTCCACCGACGACGTCGTCGCGGCGAGCGCTTCCTCGACCTTCAGCTGGACGTCGGGTGGGAGCTCGCTGAACGCGAGCACGGCAACGGTCGGATGATCGAGCTCGACTAGTCCACGGACGAATCGCCGCAGGCCGCGCGGCCTCACAACGAGAGCCGCACCGCGCTCGAGGCTCGCAACCTGTTCGTCGACCAAGCGGCGGAGCTCGACGAGCTTCTCGCGCGGGATAACGACGAACTCCTTGCCGTCGCGGCGCTGCGTCGACTGTGAGATCGCGTCTTCGACGTCGTGGCGGAGCGACACGAGCGGACGAGAGCCATCCGCACCGGGAAGCGCCTGCGTAAGCGTCTCGCGCACCCGTTCGACGAGCGTCGGCAGCTCGACGAGCGGGTCCGCGTTCGCGACCACGGCCGCAAGCGACGTCGGGTCGGTCAGCGGCACATCCTCGCGCAGGAGCGCGCGCGAGACCGCGGCCATCCGCACAAGGGATTCCGGTGTTGCGTCTTTGCCGGCGGCGGCGAACGCGGCCGCGGCTTCCTGGATTCCATAGAACAGATCGAGATTGCGAAGCAGGACGGCTTCGACGTGTCTAAGCACGTACTGGTAGCGATCGAGCACCTCGAGCTCGGGTGGAACCTCGCCGTTCGGCGCGAGCCAAAGGCCACCCGCCCCGTTCTCGTCCATCGGATCGACGTCGACACGGCCGTCGAGACCGTGCCGGCGGCACGCCTCGAGGTTCGGAGCGAAGACGGACTCCGGCCCGAGCGTCCCGACCGCGGCGGTTGAGCCGTCGAGAATCACGTTGTAACGCCCGGGTCCAAGGCCAGACCTCGATAGAAGCTGCACGGCCGGGACGGCGACACCCATCGGCGCTTCGATCCGCTGCCGCATCTGTGCGATCTCGCCGTCGGGGGCGAGCATCTGCTGAACGCGCGGCGTCTCCGCGTCCTCCGGGAAGAACGACGCTGCGTCGGCCTCGAGGACGACGGGCGGCACGGTGGGCGTCATCGCCTCGGTAATGCTCGCCGCCGCCTCAGGGTCGAGCACTCGCCGCGCCAGCGGGTGATACAGCCGCAACGTCAGACGGAGTAGCGCATCACTCGCATCTCGCCGCACGTGCTCGTCCGCGCGACGAGCGGTCAGCACGCGCCCCAGCCAATCCTTCAGCAATCGATATGCCTCGAATGTGGCGACGCCTCCGGAGTCGACGAGCTCGCGCACGAGCTTGTCCCGCCACGGCTCGTCAAGATTCGCCGCGTCGATGTGCGCCAGCTCGGCCAGCGCCTCCTTGTAGCGTCCGAGCTGCCACAGAGGGACAGCCATCGCGCGCCGATAGGCGGTCGCCGGGAAGGTCGTGTACCTGTCGTCCTTGTCGATCTTCTCCGACGCTCCGTACGCGTCGAGTGCGGCGTCGGCGTCGCCTCGCGAAAGCAGCACGTTGCCGAGCTTGTACAGGACAGAGGCATCGGCAAACGCGCTCTGCCGGACTCGGCGATGGCACCTCGCGGCTTCCACGCGGCAGGTCTTTGCGAGCTCTTGCATCTTCCCGCGCTCGTCCGGCGATTCCGGGTTCTTTCCGAGCTCATCGAGCGAGCTCGCGACGCGGTCGAGCTCACCGGCGAGCCAGAGGAAGAGACCATCGGGCAGCGCCCGGTCCGTGCGCGCGACGCGGAGGAGGACGTCGGCCGCGGCAGCGGGGTCGAACAGCGTCCTGACGCGCCGAAGAGACCACCATGCGTGCTCGCCGTCGACCCAGTCGCGGACGACCCCGCGCAGCGCCGATGCGTGGTCGCCTCCCTTGACGAGTTTCGCGGATTCGGTCAAGACGTCGTAATCGCTCGGGAGGAAGTGCTCGCGCACGAACTCGAGGACGCGCGCCCGGTCGCGTGGTTCGGCTGACGTGGCGAGGCGGGACCACATGACAAGCGCCCGCACGTGAATGTCATCGAGCTCTCGCTCCCACCGCCGCGTCCATATGAACTCGGGATTGTCGAAAGCGGTGAGATCGAGCGTGTCCTCGCCGTCGACGCGCTTCCAGAGCCAGCCGTGCGGCAGCAGCTCGCGCACGACGGCGACGGCGTCCCGTTCCCGCTCCTTCGCCGCCACCCGCTCGGCCTCCGCGCGCGCAAGCAGCTCCTTCGCACGACGGTGAAACGTCACCGCCTCTTGCTCGAGCTGACTTGCGGCGACCTGATCCTCGAGTGGTGTCGTCAGCGGGAGCGGGAGATCGAGCTCGGGGGCGGCTCTCGGCGTCACATACCCACCGCCCACGCCGATGGCGCCTTCGCCTTTCGCCCTTCCAGGCTGAGCGATCCCTTCGATCGATCCGGACTGCAGGAGCGAGACGAGGTTCGCCTGACCCTGCTCGCGCTTCTCGAAGAGCGCGCTCTGTCCTTTCTGCCGGTGCACCACGGCCTGAGCACGGTGCTGCTTCGCATCTCCGCCGAGCCCTTTCGCCTCGCGCTCGAGCTGCGCCGCCCGTTGCCGTCCCCGGTTCGAGACGTCGAGGTACCACAGTGACCGCTCGAGCTTTCCGTCGACCCAGTCCGGCTGTAGCTCGACAACACGCTCGATACATTCTCCGACCCGGTTCGGGTCGGCGTGCTTGTGGACGGAGAGGATGCGGTGGAGGTTGAAGTAGATCATCGGATACGTGGCCTTCAGCTCTTGCTCCGCGTACTCGAGCGCGTCCTTCGCCTTGTCGAGGTAGCGGCGATTGTCAGAGCGTAGGAAGTAGTTGAGGCACGCCTCGGCATAGTCGTTCTGTACGAAGGCGTAGACGGAGTTCCGAACCCGCTCTGACGGGTTCTGGCAATTCGCGGCTGCGAGCTCCTCCCACTTCTCGTGGACGCGATCGCGATACGTCTCGAAGCGCCGCACGACCGCACGTGTCACGCGCGCGAAGTGGTACGCCGTGTAGCCCGGGTTGTGCGTGACGCCCTGACCGAAGCGCGCACCGACCGCATCGATGTAGCGACGGTAGGCCTCGTTGAAGTCGCCTCGCTCCGCCGCGATCCTCGCCAGGCCGTAGTCGAGCTCCGAGACGAACGTCTCGCGCTTGATCTCCTTGTACTCGCGCCCGCGCTCGAAGACTCGCGCCGCGCGATCGAGGTCACCCAGCAGCCAGTCGATGTACCCGAGGTTTCCCCAGGCGCTGATGTTCCCGGGGTTCACAGTCAGCACGCGCTCGTACTCGTCACGAACGACCTCGGCGACGTCGCGCTCCAGCGTCGGCCGGGCACGCCACATCATCTCGAGCGCGCTCGCGAGATCGTACTGCGCAACGTCGAACGTCGAATCGAGCTCGACGGCGCGATGCAGATCGAGGAGCGAGCGGCGGGTCTCGACGATCTGCCCGTGAACGTGCAGGAACCGCGAATCGGCTTGCGCGCGTGCCGGCTCGAGCTTCTTCGCGGCTTCTAAGTGCTCGCCGGCGCGCTCGGTGGAGCCGAGTTGCGCGTGCGACGCGGCGAGCATCACGTTTGCCTCGAACCTCGTTTCGGACCATCCCGGCAGATCGTGTGCAAGCCGCTCGAGGCGGTCGACCGCGCTCTCGGCAACCGGTCGTGCCTCGAATACGGAGTTCAAGCGTTGACCCGACATCCCAGCGAGGGTGCGCCGGTTGAGCACCATGCCGGCGTATCCGATCTCCGCCCGGGCGACCATCAACTCGGCGCGCGCGAGCGACGGCCAGACGCGCGCCGCCCTCGCGCGAGCCTTCAGCGTTACGCGCAGCCACCATGCGGAGAGCCGCTGGTACGCGCGGCGAGGTCGCGACCCTGAGAAATGCCACCAGGACGGGTCGTAGAGGCGGATGACCTCTGCGTACAGCTCGCGTGCCTGTTCATACGCATCGAGCGTGTTCGAGCGCGCGTAGTCGCGTGCTTCGTGGAAGTACGCGCTCGCGCGGAAAAAGCGTTTCGGCAACAGGTCGATCTTGCGACCGACGTCGACGCGAATCTGCCCGTAAAGGTGCGAGGCGACGCTGAAGTACAGGCGTTCGAGGAGCTTCTCGTACTCCTCGGGCGTGAGCGACTGATCGCGGCCGAGCGTGAACTTGACGAGGTGCGCGACGGTGGCCGGCGAGCCCGTGGGGCCGAGTCGCACCCACGGCAGGACCTCGACGTTCCAAACTCCCTGCGCGTTTTCGCGCACGCCGTACGTCCCGCCGATATGGATGTGCGACTGCGGCGCCTCCGTCCGCCCCGAGTACTCGTCGTCGAGAAGCGACAGGCGGCCGATCCGGCGGCTGAGCCGCTCGGAGAGATCCTGGACGAGCCACGACAGCGGCGTGACACCCGTTCCGGTGTTCGCGCCGAAGCCCATGTCAGCGCTCGCGCCGTCCGACGGCAGATCGTCGAATTCCGAATCCCGGGTCGCGCGAACAGCCGACGCCGTGTCCGTCTCCTCGGTCGAAACTTCGGCACTCGCCGCGGTCTCGCCCGAGCCCTCGTCCGTCGGTTGACCGGCGTCGTCAACCGTCTCGCCGCCGGCGCCGGTTTCTTCTGACAAGGCTGTTACGTCACCGGACGACGCCGTCTGGGTGTCCGAGCTGGCGCCGCCATTCCGCGGAGACGACGACCGGGGAAGCGCTTCGCTGCCCGGGATCGGCTGGAACGGCGCGATCGAATACGTGTACCGGAACGACTTTCGGGACGCTCGCACCCAAACCCGCGTCCAGTTGATGAGCATGACGCCGAGGACGATGCCGGCAGCCGCGAGGATCACCGGCCACTTGAAGCTCGAGTCGCCGAGGAACGGAACCGCGTTCCAGGAGTCCGTCGTCAGAAGCCCGAGGACCACCGATCCCGCCGAGACGATGAACGCGCCCCACCCGGCCCGTTCGATGTTCTTCCCGCGCTTGAGCCCTGCCTCGACGCCCTGGACGCGTTCGAGCAGGTCTGCTGGAAGGAAGAGCCGCGGCTTGCCGCTCACCGGCGCGATTCCAAGCGCCCGCGCCTCCGAGCCCGATTCCGCAGCTGGTGTCCCGCCGCAGCAGCCACGATGGCCCCCCTTTCTCGCTTCGCTTCGACCCTAGCGCGGCGCTCGCCGACGGTCAACGCGTCGTCTCCGACTGCGCCCGCAACGGGATGGCACGGCGCGCCCGCTGAGCCGCAGGTGGAGGCGCCGCCCACGCCACCTCGCGTGTCACGCGCCGAGCCGGGCGGTCGTAGCTTCGCCGGCGTCTCCGGCCTTCGAGAACGCGGTGACGCGTACGACATACGCTCGCGGCTCGAGCTCGAGCGGGTGCTCGACCGACCCCTCGAGACCCGTCACGGGGAAGTCGTAGGTCGCAGGCGGCAACTCGTCGTCGGGTGTATCGATGCTGACGACGATGCCGACCGGCGGGGGCTGGCCGGCGGCCGGTTGCCTGAAGCGATAGTCGATCACGGCATGGCGGCCGTCTCGATGGACGACGATCCTTGGGGCGGACGGCCTCGGCAGTGCCCGCGGAGCCGGCTGCGCCGCGGCACCACGGCGGAGAGCCGGGCGCGCGGCGGCATGGAAGTCCACCGGCTCGCGCCATTGCCGGTGCTGACGGGGGCCGCGCGGGCTGTCGCTCTCGAGGAAGTTGCGTCTCGGCGTGCTCCCCCATCGACCCGGCCAGCGGACCCACGCCGGTCCGTTGTCAGAGAGGACAACGACGTCAGGTCGTATGCGAGCCCCCTTTGCGTCGTTGTAGTCGGGAACAACCGGCGCCTCCTTGTGGACCCCCGGCCGGAAGTAGCAGGCGTGTGACCCTCTCGCGGAATAGACAACAGGAACCGGACCATCGCGGGTCGTCGCGCGCTCGACGTCCGCCCACGAGGCCCGCGCGCCCTCCCGGTGCTGCGAGTACGTGAGGACGTTCGGCTTGTTCTGGCGGTCGAGGCGGATCTGCATCATCTCCCAGTCGCCTTCGTGCACGCCGATCCCCAGGAACGCCTTGTTGTTGTAGTAGTAGAAGAACCAGTACTGCAGCCAAAGCCGTCCTTGCTCGTCCGTGACAGCGTGGCCGTAGATCTGGTTTCGATACTGCGGCAGCGCGTGCATCCGGCGGGCATCCGCGACATAGTCGCGGCCGGTCGCGTCGAGGTAGTCCTCGCGTGCCGCCACGCCGCCGATTGCATACTTCCCGCGGAGGAAGCCGAGGTTCAGCTGCGCCTGTCCGGACGCCGGCTTCGCTGAGGCGATGACTTTTCCGACTGCGTTCTTCAGCGTGTTGCAACGTCGAGCCTGACCGCTGCCCGGTGTGACTCGGTCGGTCATCATCGCAGCCGAATCGGCATAGAAGCTCTCGTGGGAGTCGTACTGGACGACCGGCCGATAGCGCTGGAGAAGCGCTGACAGGTCGGGGTCACTCACGGTTTCCCCCGCGACGATCTTGATGACGGTCGGATATGACGGCGGCGATGCGAGCGATCTCCGTTGGCCCTCCCCCTGCGCGGAGAAATCCTAGCGCGAGCCAGCGACGTCGCTGCTTCGCGCGACTCAAGCTGGACGGTCACCGACTGGTCCCGCGCAAAGCGGCTCTCACTGTTGCCGGCTACGCGGCGGCCTACCAGCCGGCGCGGGAGCCTCGACCGGAGCGCCACGGTCGAAAGCGGCGCTCGTTATTTGCGAAGCAGGTCGAACCCTGTTGAAGCGAGGCCCGACCAGCCCCATAATGGTGTTTCGCCGCCAATCGAGGAGGGGGATGGTCATGGGAAGACCGGTTCGCTTCAATTTGGGAGTGAATCCGCAGAATCGCGCTCACGCGGAGGCGATTGCCGCCAAGTTCGGTGCCCGGTTGTTCCGCGATCCTGCGGAGTTGCCGCCAGAGGGCGTGAAACGCGAGGACCGTTGGATCGAGGTCCTCTACAGCCGCACCGGCGCAGAGGCGACCGTGTGGGGGGACATAGAACCCGAGGAAGTCAGGGAGAAGATGGCGGAGCTAGCCGACGACCCTGAGTTCCCGACGACACTGTCGGGAGACGAGATCCGCGTGCTTCGTCCTCCCGACGAAGATGCCGGCGCGGCGTAGCCGCCCGCCGAAACTTCCGACCGTCCCGCGATCGCCCCTGCATGACGCAGGCGCTCGAGCGTCACTATCGCAGCGTCACGAAGGCGCTGACGGAAGGCCGCGTCGTGCCGCTCCTCGGCGCCGGCGTCAACTTGTGCGGGCGGCCGCCCGACGTGCGGTGGGCGCTTGGCTCGCAGTACCTCCCAAGCGGCGGTGAGCTCGCCGAGTATTTAGCCGAGGAGTTCGGATATCCCGCCGAGGACCTCGTCCGCGTCGCCGAGACGATCGCCGTGATGGAGGGCTCGGCGTGGCTGTACGACAAGCTGCACACGATCTTCGACGCCGACTACGAGCCGACGCGGCTGCACCGTCTTCTCGCGCGGCTCCCGGCGACGATGCGCGAACGCGGTGCCGCGCCGCCGTACCAGCTCATCGTTACGACGAACTACGACGACACGCTCGAGCGCGCGTTCCAGGAGGTTGACGAGCCGTATGACCTTCTCTGGTACATGGCCGAGGGACGCGAGCATCGTGGCCGGCTCTGGCACGTCCCGCCCGGCGAGGACGCCGCCGGTGCGCGTGTAGTCGAGCGCCCGAACGAGTACGTCGAGATCTCGCTCGACGACCGTCCGGTGATCCTGAAGTTTCACGGTGCCGTCGACCGCCTCGGTCGCGACCGCGACAGCTACGTCATCACGGAGGACCACTACATCGATTACCTGACCCGGACGGACGTCGCGAGCCTCGTTCCGGCGGAGCTCGTGGTGAAGCTGAAGCGGAGCCACTTCCTCTTCCTCGGCTACGCGCTCCGCGACTGGAACGTCCGAGTCATCCTGCATCGGATCTGGGCCGAGCAGCCGTTCGATTACCGCTCATGGGCGGTCCAGCGCCACACCGCGGATGTCGACGAGAAGCTTTGGCAGAAACGGAACGTCGCGATCTTCGACATCGATCTTTTTGAGTACGTGACGGAGCTCGCGCGCCGCCTCGAAGTTCCGCTGTGACGCTGCCGGGCGCACGCCGCTCGCCGTATCAGGGGCTGACGCCGTACACGGAGGCCGACGCCGCGTTCTTTTTCGGGCGGACGCGGGAGCGGCGGATCATCAGCGCGAACCTGCTCGGAACGCGGCTGACGCTCCTTTACGGTGAGACCGGGGTCGGCAAGAGCTCGGTCCTGCGCGCCGGCGTCGTCGAGCAGCTCCGCGAACTGCAGCGGCGGAACGCCGAGCGCCGCGAGTCGCCGGAGCTCGCGGTGGTGCCCTTCAGCTCGTGGTCGGACCCTGTCGACTCGCTGCGCGACGCCGTCCTCGCCGCGGGCGCGGACAGCTCCGCCGCGACGCTCGAGGACGCGATCGCCGCGACGAGCGCGGCCGTGGGCGGATACGTGCTCCTGATCCTCGACCAGTTCGAGGAGTACTTCGTGTACCACGCCGACGGCAACGACGGGTTCGACGCTGAGCTGCCGCGGCTCGTCAACCGTCCTGACCTCCGCGTGCACGTCCTGGTCTCGATCCGCGAGGACGCCCTCGCAAAGCTCGACCGCTTCAAGGGACGCATTCCGTCACTGTTCGACAACTACCTTCGGCTCGAGCACCTCTCGCGCGTCGCTGCGCGCGCGGCGATCGAGAAGCCCGTCGAGATGTTCAACGAGCTGCTCCCGGAGGATCCCCATCCCGTCGCGATCGAGCCTGCGCTCGTCGACGCCGTCCTGACCGACCTCGAGGCCGGGCGCGTCGTGATCGGGCAGAGCGCCGTCGGCGTGGGAGCAGCGCGCGACGCGTCGGCCGAGACGCGGATCGAGACCCCCTACCTACAGCTCGTCATGAGCAGGCTGTGGCTGGAAGAGGAGGCGACGGGATCGCGCGTCCTCCGATTGGAGACATTGGAGCGGTTGGGCGGCGCGGAGCGAATCGTCCGGTCGCACGTCGACGAAGCGATGGCGGCTTTTGATGAAGGAGAGCAGGACGTCGCGGCGCGCATCTTCCACCATCTCGTCACTCCGTCCGGGATGAAGATCGCGCACAGCGTCCCCGACCTTGCCGCACTCGCAGAGCAGTCGGAGGAGACACTCGAGCCTGTGCTTGCGAAGCTCGCCGGGCCGGGCGTGAGGATCCTGCGGCCGGCCACCCCGCCACTCGGGCGCCCGGGCGCGCGCGGCTTCGAGATCTTCCACGACGTCCTCGCACAGGCCGTGCTCGACTGGCGGGCGCGACGTGTCCGCATGCTCGAGGACCGGCGCCGCGAAGAAGAACGACGTGCCGTAGAGGCCGCGCGTCGGCGAGACCTGCGGCACCGATTCCTGCGCCTGTTCGCGCTGCTGCTCCTCGTCTGCCTGATCGCAGCGACGTTCCTCGGTCTCGTCGCGCTGAGCGAACGCGGTTCGGCGCGGCGCGAACGACGGATCGCAGAGTCGCGCGCGCTTGCCGCGAGTGCGCTCACGCAGTTGCCGTTCGACCCCGAGTTGAGCGCGCTTCTGGCGCTGCGGGCGCTCGACGAGGCGAGGACGACCCAGGCCGTCGACGCGCTGCGTCAGGCGCTCCCCGAGGTGCGCGTTCGCACGGTGATGGACGCCGGACGCGGATCGATTTCCGTCGGCCCTGATCGCTCCGCGATCACTCCCCGTGGCCGGCTTGTCGCGGCGTCGAGCGACGGGACCGCGGAGGTGCGGGCGGTGGCGACGGGACGCCTCGTCCGCCGCTTCGCCAGTCACAAGCGACGGCTCAACGCGGCGTTGTTCAGCCCCGACGGCTCCCTCGTCGCCACCGCGAGCGAGGACCGCACGGCGAGGATCTGGAGCGTCCGTACAGGACAGCTCGTCCACGTCCTGCGCGGTCATGCCGCGCCCGTCAAGGACGCGGCATTCAGCCGCGACGGGCGGTTCCTCGTCACGGCCGGCGGACGCGATCGGACTGCCCGCATCTGGTCCGTCGCCAGCGGGCGCATGCTGAGGGTGCTGAAAGGCCATCGCGGTGCTGTGACGAGCGCCGTCTTCGACCCGAGCGGCCGCCGCGTGCTGACGGCGAGTTGGGACCAGACGGCGAGGATCTGGGACGCGCGGAGCGGCCGCGTGGTCGGAACTCTGCGCGGGCACGCGGATAGACTCGCCGACGCCGTCTTCAGCAGCGACGGGCGGCGAATCGCAACCGCCAGCTGGGACGCGACCGCGCGCCTCTGGGACGCGCGGACGTACCGGACGATCGCGGTTCTGGCTGGTGGAGACGATCAGATCGTCGCGGGGGCGTCCTTCAGTCGTGACGGACGCCGGCTCGCCACGTACGGCGGCTCGACGGCGCGCGTCTGGGACGGCCGCACGGGCAGTGACGTGTCCACGCTCGAGGGTCACTCGCTGTTCGTCACGAGCGCCAAGCTCAGCCCCGATGCGACCCTCGTCGTGACGGGCGCCGAGGACGGCACGGCGCGCGTCTGGGACGCCGCGACCGGGAAGGCGGTGCTCACGCTGCGGGGCCACCAAGGCGTCGTGAACACCGCGACGTTCACACCCAGCGGGGACTTGGTCGTCACCGGCGCGAGCGACCACACGGTGCGGACGTGGAGCGTCGGCACCGGGACGGTGCTGCGCGGCCACAAAGGGTGGGTCACGTACCCCTCGTTCGATCGCAACGGCAGCCGCGTTGCGACGTCGAGTGCCGACGCGACGGTGCGAATCTGGGACGTTAGGAGCGGTCGCGCCGTCCGCGTTCTCCGCGGCCACCGTGCCTTCGTCAACACCGTCAAGTTCAGCTCGGACGGTACGCGTCTTGTGTCCGCAAGCGCCGATTCGACCGCAAGGATCTGGGATGCGCGGACGGGCGGCCTACTTCGGGTGTTGCAGCACCCGTCGACGGAGTTCGTCTCCGCGGCTGCGTTCGATCCCGGTGGCACGCGCGTAGCTACGGTGACCGATAACCGACGCGTCCGCATCTGGGACGCGCGAACCGGGCGCGTAATCAGGACGCTGCGTGCCCGCAACCCGCTGTACAACGTCTCGTTCAATCCGCGCGGCGATCTTGTGGCTGCATGCGACGCGGAGGGAGCTACGACGATCTGGAATGTCGTGACGGGCCGGCGCGTCACCGTCGTTCGGCAGCGTGGCGGCGTCTACGGCGTCCACTTCAGCCCCGACGGACGGTCGGTCGCGACCGCGGGAGAGGACACGACTGTCCGGGTCTGGAGCGTGCCGCGCGGCCGCCTCCTTCGCGTCCTGCGAGGTCACACGTCCATTGTTTACGACGCCGTCTTCGCCAACCACGGCCGCTGGATCGTCTCGGTCGGCGACGCCACACGCGTCTGGGATGTGTCGACGGGTGAGCCGCTTGCGGTGCTGCACATGCATGGCGCGAACATCAACGGCGTCGACATCTCACGGAGCGGCCTCATCGCGACCGCAAGCGATGACGGCACGGCGCGCTTGTACCGTTGTGCGACGTGCGGGTCCGTCGCGTTGCTGCGGGCACTCGCTGAGCGGCGCGTCACTCGCGGACTCACGCCTCCCGAGCTGAAGCGCTTCATCGGCGGCCGCTAGCTCATCATCGTCGCTGCACGGCCGGCGAGCAGCGTTAAACGGCCATCGTCATGCGACGATTCGACCTGCGATTCGCTCGGCGACGGCTGCGATGGTCAACGATGGATTGGGCCCGATCGGGCCTGGCATAACGGAGCCGTCGGCGACGTAGAGGCCCTTGCCTTCGTAGCCGAATGCCTCGCCGTACGGATTGACGAAGCCTTCGCGTTCGTCACGTCCCATCGGGCACCCGCCGAGACCGTGCACAGTGACCAGCTTGCTGATCCCGCGGATTCGTGAGTCTTTGAAATCCCCGCCAAGCTCGTCTGCGATCGCGCGCGCGGTTGTCTCGAGCTCATCGAAGAACGTCTTTGAGCCGTCGGGGGTCCACGTCGTCGTCAGGCGACCGTCCGCATCGAGCAGGAGACGGCCGTTTGGGAAGTCTCGTCCCATTCCAAGCAAGGGCATTGACGACGACGACAACGCGACGTCTTTGAAGAGCTCGGCGAACTCGGCGCCGAGATCGGTGTCGGCGCCGCGGCCGATCAGCTTTTGCAGACGTGTACGCCAACGGCGTCGAAAAAGTGTCCGCGTCATCCGGGGCAGCGTCGTCAACTGCATCAACCAGCTCGCGAGGTACGGATAGCCGGCGTCCTCGATGTAGTGGCCTCGCCTGCCGCCGGGATGAGATGGGACGCGGATCGCGCTGGTAATCACCGGCCCGTAGCTCGCTTCGAGCACGCGCGGGCGTTGTGCACGGGCGCCGGCGCGCACGAGGAACGTCAGGAGATCGCCGTTGCTCGAGAAACGCGATCCTAAGAGGGCGTGGTTGATCTTCGGAAGGCCGCGTTGCGACTTCAGGAGCAAGAAGGTAGAACCAAGCGTGCCCGCCGCAAAGACGACGCGCGGCGCTCGCAGCGTCTCCTCCGGAGCGTCGCGCCGCGGCAGGCCCTCCTCCATGAGGTGCGCGTGATCGACCACGGTCACGGTGTAACCGCCGCCCGTTGCCTCGGCGACGTGCTTGACCTCGCATGAAGTCCTGATCACTGCCCCATTCCGTCTGGCGTTCCCGAGATACATCAGGTCGACTGAGTTCTTGCTCCCGTAGTTGCAACCGAGATCGCACTCGCCGCTGAGGACGCATGTCAGCCGCGGATGCGCACGTTCGTGAACCGACGGTGGCGCATCCTTGATCTCGACCCCGACGCGGGGCGCCTCGCCGGGATTGGCGAATGTGATCGCTTGCTTCGGCGCTTCCCATGTGACACCGGAGATCCCGAGGCGCGCGTCGAGGCCTTCCGCCGCTTCCTTCATTGCGATCGTCTTCAGCGTTCGGCTGTACGGCTCGTGGTCGAACGGATACCGCTGCGCATTCAGCCGCCGCTCGACGTGCTCGTAGTGCTCTTCGAGGTCGTCGTACGTGATCGGCCACGATTCGTGCTCGTCGCGCACGAATGTCTCGGGATCCTTGCGGATAAGGATATTGGCGTAGATCAGCGAGCCGCCGCCGAGACCGCTGCAGACGAGGGCGCCGAGCTTGTCGAACGACCAGACGTTGTACATCCCGTAGTGGCCCTCGCTCGGGTCCCAGAAGCTGCGGCTCACCTCGAGCGGCGTACGGGGGAACGATCCAGGCGGGTATGCACGGCCACGCTCGAGCAGGCATACGCGTAGTCCGGCTTCGGCGAGGCGGTCGGTGACGACAGAGCCTCCGAACCCGGAGCCGATGACGATCGCGTCGAAGTCGGCCGCGTTCATCCTTCCTTCCCCTGTTCGGCGCCGCTGCCCGAGATCGTTATCGACATTTCACTCAGATCGGATGCGGCGACATGGATCGGTGATTCGTGGCGCAGCCGCGCCGCCAATTCCGTTTGGCGTGGCTGAACCCCTCACCCCCCTCTGCGTTCGAGTCTGAACGACTCAGCTGCCTGCTGTCAATGCCACGGGCGTCGAGCCGTCCATCCCCCCGCTTCCGACGCACCGACCGACGCACGCGGCCGCAGGCGTTAGGCGCGTTCGAGCGTGAACGGGTAACGCGTGTGGTCGTCGTCAAGCTTCTCGACGAGATCGAGGAGCAGATGCTGAAGCTGGGTGAGCCGCTTCCGGCCGCCCTCGTCCAGTTGCTTGAGATCGCGCTCGAGCGGTTCGAGCCACTGGTTCATCGTCGTTCGCTGCTCGATGAACGACGCGTAGCCCATGCAGGTCGCCCTGCCATCCGACGTCGTGATCATGCGTTCACCAAGGCCCCGCTGCTCGACGCGCCAGATCATGCACTGCGGGCCGAACTCGTTGGTGAGAAAGGTCTCACCGATGCTCGACAGCAATCCCGCTATCTCACGCGTCTGCTCACCGCTGTCCAAGCGCAGGAAGTGGATGTCCCGGCGGATGATCTCCCTCCAACCGAAGAACTGCGCGAACACATAGAGCGTGCTTACAACAGCAGCCTCCTGCTTGCCCCGCTTGTTACTCAGAACGTCATCCTCGATGAAATTGTTGCGCAAGATGTTGTGCAACCTCGCCTGCAGCTCGTACGCAGCCGCGAGAAGCGGCTCTCGGTACTTTTCGAGCACGTCCCTCGCCGCGCGCCGAGCTTGGAATATCTCCTTGCCGAAGACGGTGACGACGGTACTCAGAAACGAACCAACGAGCGCGATCACTGCGATGACGAGGGCGGTGTCCACCGCAGCAGCATCGTCCACACGCGCGCGGCGCTCGTCAAGACCAGCCGGATGCATCCTCAATCCGGTGAACCGGGAACGCGGACGCGACGAACCAGCTCATCACAGGTATCTTCGCGTCCACACGAACGGGGGCAACTTCGTGAAAAGGGCTCTCTCGCACGGCAAGAAAGCTGGCATCGAGTGGGCCACCCACGGCGTGGAGGCTGATCTGTGTCGGGACGTCCGGCCAGCTTCATAGTCACCGCCGCGAGCGAGAAAGTGAAGCTCGACAATTCGGGCGCAGCGCGAGCGCCGTTTACGGTCACGAACAGGAGCGCGCAGGGCCTTAGGGGTCACCTGCTGACGAGACCGCGCGAGCCGGCGAAGCCGGAATGGGTTTCGGTCGTCGGCGACCCAGTTCGAGATTTCGCCGCGAACGCGGCCGAGCAGGTCGTCGTCCAGCTCGACGTCCCACGGGGCAGCCCCCCGGGCTCGTACTCGTTCCGGCTCGACGCCGTATCCGAGGACGACCCCGACGAGGACTTTACGGAGGGGCCGTCGGTTGCGTTCGAGGTAACGCCGCCACCGCAGCCGAAGAAACCCTTCCCGTGGTGGATCCTGATCGCCGTCGGCGCCGTCGTCCTGCTGGCCATCATCGGCGTGGTCGTGTGGCTGCTCGTCAGGGACGAGGGACCGAAGCCAGTCGCAGTCCCGGCGGTGCTTGGCATGTCGGCGCGCGCCGCGGAAAGCACCCTCACGAACGCAGGTTTCACGGTCAGCACGCGCTCAGTGCCCGTGAGCGATCCCACGCAAAACGGCGTCGTGCAGAGCCAAGATCCCGCCGCCGGCACCGTTCAGCCGCCGGGAACCGTGGTGACGCTCACCGTCGGTCACATGTCGCTCGTTCCCTCGGTGAAGGGGCTAGCCGAATCGAAGGCCAAAACGACACTTGCCGACGCCGACCTGAAGGTGGCGGTGCGAAACGTCGCCGTTCAAGATGCGGCCCAAAACGGGATCGTGCTGGACCAAGATCCGGCCGCCGGCACCCTTCAACCGCCCGGAACGCTCGTGACGATCACGGTCGGTCACTCGTCCCGCGTACCCTCGGTGAAGGGGCTCGCCGAATCGACGGCCAGAACGGCCCTTGCTGACGCCGACCTGAACGTCGCGGTGCGAAACGTCGGCGTTCAAGATCCGGCACAAAACGGAATCGTGCAGGACCAAGATCCGGCCGCCGGCACCCTTCAACCGCCCAGAACGGTCGTGACGATCACGGTGGGTCGCAACGTCGCCGTTCCAGACGTTAGAGGTCGCGACCAAGCGGACGCCGTGGCCGCCCTCAACGACGCAGGCCTCAGGGCAAGCGTCACCAGGGTCCCTGCAGTCGACCCCGGCACGGTGCTGAGCCAGAACCCGGCGCCCGGCACACGCGTGCCGCTTGGAAGCGTCGTGCAGATACGCGTCGGTGCGTGCCCGGGAGGAATCTGCCCCTGAAGCGAGGTAAGACGGGTCGCGCGGTCGGTGCTGAGCATTACCGCGAGCGCGCCTCGGGCCGAGCCGCAACCGTCCCTGAGTTTCCTCGGGCGGAACGGCGCTGGCCATGTCACCCGGGCGGTTCCCGGGCTACACTCCGCCGCTTCTGAAAAGCGACGGAAGGAGCATCAGGCATATGCCCGCTCGTTTCCTCGGCTCGACAGCAGCATTCTGCGCGGGAATCTCGGCGCTTCTCGTGGCGGTCACGACGGCCGCTGCCGCTCCGCCGAACCGCGCCTCGGGCAAGGGCGATTCGCCCGTTGCGGCCGGACTTTCCGCAACGACCACCGCGCAGCGGAACGCCGGCAAGACCGGGGCCGAGTGCCCGAACGGTCTCGCCTGTCGGGTGGTGCCGGCGGCGTACGAGCAGAACAGCGCCGACCCCGGCGACTACGGTAACTACGACCTCGCGAATCGTCCTACCGACGGCCTCGCGATCCGCTACGCGATCGTCCACGACACCGAGGTCCTCTACGAGCCGACGATCGCGCTCTTCCAGAACCCGCACGCGTACGTCAGCTCGCACTACGTGTTGCGCTCGTCCGACGGCGAGGTCACGCAGATGGTTGCGACCGAGAACGTCGCGTGGCACGCCGGCAACTGGTGGATCAACACGCACGCAGTCGGCTACGAGAACGAGGGCTTCGCGATCGAGGGGGCGCAGTGGTACACGAACCAGCTGTACCGGTCGCTCGCGCGTCTGGTGCGCTATACCGCAGAACGCTACGGCTTCCCGGCCGACCGCGCGCACATCCTCGGTCATGACGAGCTGCCCGGGCCGACCGCTGCTTTCCAGGCGGGGATGCACTGGGATCCAGGCCCGTTCTTCGACTGGGCGCACTTCATGGCGCTCGTCGGATCTCCGATCAACGCTTCCGGCGGCGACAAGACCGGACGGATCGTGACGATCGCGCCGAACTTCGCGCAGAACCGGCCGACCATCACCGATTGCGAGGGCGGCGGCGAGAGGGTTCCGTCACAGCCCGCGAACTTCATCTATCTGCACACAGGCCCGAGCGATGCCGCACCACTCGTCGACGAGCCGTTCCTGCCCGGCGCCGGGACGACGTGCGCGAACGACTGGGGCGACAAGGCAGTCACCGGGCAGACCTTTGCCGTCGCGGAGCGACAGGGCGATTGGCTCGCCATCTGGTACGGCGGCCAGAAGGCGTGGCTTCACGATCCGAACGGGAAGAGCACCGTCGCTGGAGCCGGCACGCTCGTGACGCCGAAGGCCGGCCTTGCGTCGATTCCGGTCTACGGCCGCGCCTACCCGTCGAGCGTCTCAACCGCAACGCTCGGCTACACGATTCCAGCGGGTCAGACGTACGTCGCTGCGGATCTCGTCGGCGCCGACTATTACGACGCGCCGACGTTCACACTCGACCCGTCCGAGCACACCGTGGTGTCGAGTGGCGAGCGCTTCTACCAGATCACGTTCAACCATCGCATCGCGTTCGTCCGGGCGACGGACGTCGATATCGTCGGTTAGGAGCAGGAGGCGGAGGGCGCAAACCGTGGGGCGCCCTCCCCTCCGTTTCGTCTCACGCTGTGAGCAATTAGGCGGCCGTACAGCGTTGGTACGAGCGCCTCCTGAGGCGGGCGTGCATCGGTGTCTCGCGCGCTGGTGACCCTCCCGACGAACGACGCTCGGTCGCGATCGACTGCGATCAGGCCATCGCGCGCGCTGTTGAACGGGTCGGTGCGGCGCGCGCTTTGACGACTCTCGTCCTGCTTCTGACCACCAACGCACGGCGTCGGCCGGCCGACCGAGCGCCGCTGCACAGCACGGATCAGAACAACGAGGACTCAGCTTGCGTCCCAGCGCCGTTCCATCGTAATCGCCGACGACGCACCCCTTGTTCGCGAGGGGGTAGCTCGTCTGCTCATCGAGCACGAGGTCGACGTCGTCTCCCAAGTGGGCGACGCCGACGGCCTGCTTACCAGCGCCCGCGACCTGCGGCCGGATGTCGCCCTCGTAGACATCCGCATGCCTCCCACGCACACGGATGAAGGGCTGCGCGCGGCCCGCGCGATTCGTTCGCGCTACCCCGCCACGGCGGTCCTCGTCCTTTCGCAACACCTCGAGCCACGTACGCGCTGCAACTCGTCGAAGAGAAGCCCGAAAAAGTCGGCTATCTGATGAAGGAACGTGTGGGCCGCATCGAGCAACTGCTCGACGCGGTGCAGCGGGTCGCAGCGGGTGAGTGCGTCGTCGACAGGGCGGTCGTCGACGAACTGCTCGAGCGGCGACGGCGCGAAGATCCGATCGCCGAGCTCACGCCGCGCGAGCGGGAGATCCTCGGGCTCATGGCCGAGGGCCGCTCCAACCAGGGCATCGGCCGTGCGCCTGGCTCAGCCCGAAGACGGTCGAGACGCACATCCGCGGCGCGTTCGCGAAGCTCGGGATCAAGGAAGCGCCGGAGGACAATCGCCGCGTGCTCGCCGTGCTCGCCCAGGCGCTCCTCTCAGGAGGTCGCGGCGCAGGTTCGCGCGCCGAGGGTACGTGCGGCGGCGTTGGCCGCAGCAACGTGCGGCCGCGCTCGTGCGATCGACCTCTCCACCTCAGCGATCCGCGCCGCTTTCAGCGCCGTCAACGCCTGACGCCACAGTGAAACGACCGAGTCGAGCTCCCTCAGCATCGAGCGAACCGTCACCGCGCGGCCCGCGGGAAGCGGGAGCGCGCGAATCCGCTTCACCTGCCAGTTCGTCCAATAGATCTGCCGATCCACCGCCCGGATCGTCGCCGCAACCGTCGTCGGACGGCCCAGCGCGCGGATCTTCGCGTTGCCGACGGCGCAGATTGCATTCGCCTTTTGTGCCCACGCAGCCGGTGTCACCGTCGACTGCGCGGCACCAATAGCCGGCAGCGCCGCCAGCACCACCGCGAGAACAGCAACTACCGATACCCCGCGCACGGTCCGAAGTGTGTCGTCGAGGCCGCCGTCCTGAACCCCCCGAAAGTCCAGTGACGGCCATGCTGCAGGGGAGCCTCCTGCTCGCCTTGCTCCAGCAGCGTCCTTGTCCTTTGAGCCGCGTTGGCATGATCGACGGATGCGACTCGGGGGCGGCCGCGTTCGGAACCCAAATCGACGTGGACGTCGCCGGAGATCAGGACGCGCATGGGCAGCGCGTGAGCGCTCTTGGCGCGTGAGAGTCGTCGATGTCACATTCGGGGCGCCGGCGGTGCTCTATGGACATGGACCTCATCGGGCGCGGTTACAGCGCACCGGCCGTCGCTCTGTCCGCCGTCCTGTCGGCCGACGGCGACAGCGCGGCGGCCGAGCGAGCCGAGCGAAAGGACGAGCTCGCAGTAGCGATTCCTCCGGGACGTGGCGCCGTCCGAGCCGACCTCGAACAGGTCTTCCGCACGGCCTATCCACGGGTCGTCGCGGTCGCCGCCCGCGTGCTTGGCTCGCGCGGCGAGGCGGAGGACGTGGCTCAGGAGGTGTTCCTGGCCTTCGGGCGCTCGTCTGTCCCGACGGGCGAGTCGTTGGGTTGGTTGTCCGTCGCCGCGGCGCACACCGCGCTGAACCACCTCCGCTCCGGCCGTCGTCGCGCCGTCCGTGAAGAGGCCGCCCGCGACGACGGCGCCGCGTCCGAGGACGTCGCCGACGTGGTCGTGAGCCTCGATGAGCGGCGGCGCGTGCGCGCGGCGCTGGCGCGGCTACCGCGCAACCAAGCCGTCGCGCTCGTCCTCCGGCACAGCGGCCTCAGCTACGCCGAGGTCGCCGCCGCCCTCGGCGTCTCCCCCGGCAGCGTCGGCACCACCGTCCGACGCGCCGAGTCTGCTCTACGGAAGGAGTTGATCCGCCATGCGTCATCCGACTGACGGCACGCTGCGCCGGCTCCTCGACGAGCCCGCCGGTGTCGCCGACGGCGACCGCGAGCACGTCGGGGGCTGCGCCGCGTGCCTTTCGCGGCTGTCGGCCGCCCAGGAGGACGCCGCGACTGCCGGCGCGGCCCTCGACGTCGACCTCGCGGTGGACGTGGGCTCCGCCTGGCAGCGGCTGTCGCACTCGATCGCTGCCGGCGGGCGCGGGCGAGCGCCTGCGACCGCTTCCGCCGCCGAGCGTTGGCGGACGGCGCTCCGCAGCCCCGCCGTCGCCGCTCTCTGCGTCGTCGCCGTTCTGCTCGGGGCCGGTGCCGTGGCCGCCGCGGACTGGGTGCAGATCTTCCGGACTGAGCGGATCGCGCCCGTGGCGATCACCCGGACCGACTTCCTCGAGCTGCCAGACCTCTCTGCCTACGGCGAGCTCGAGGTCACCCGAGAGGCGGATGTCCGCGACGTCGCCGACGCCGCCGCCGCGGAGCAGGCGACGGGGCTTTCAGTGCCGCGCGTAAGCGAGCTTCCGCGGGGCGTCACAGGCGAGCCCGAGATCCAGGTGGGCAGCAGAGGGAGTGCGGTGTTCACGTTCTCGGTCGAGAAGGCGGCGCGGGCGGCCGCGGACTTTGGCGAGGCGCTGCCGCCGCCACCGCCGGGGCTCGACGGCAGCCGGTTCCGGCTGGCCGCCGGGCCGGGGGTCGCCGCCGTCTGGTCGGAGGCCCGCGATGTTCCCGCCCTGGTCGTGGCCCGCGCGGTCGCACCGACCGCATACTCCTCGGGCATCCCGTTCAAGACGGCGCGCGACTACCTCCTCTCCCTGCCAGGCCTTCCCGAGCACGTCGCGTCGCAGCTGCGCGGCTTCTCCGGCGACGGGACGACGCTGCCCCTGCCCGTGCCCGACGAACAGGTGAGGACGTCCGCCGTGGAGGTCGGCGGCGTTCCGGCCACGGTGCTCACGTCGCGGGACGGCGCGCTCGCCGGGGTGGTCTGGGTGAAGGACGGCGTCGTCACCGCGGTGGCGGGGTCGCTGGGCGAGGACGAGGTGCTGGACGTGGCGCGCGGGCTACGGTGAACGCCGTGGCGACGGACCTCGCTCTCGACGCTGCGGAGCGACTGATCGCCGAGCTGCCTCCGTCGCCGGCGGTCTGGTGCTCGGGACTTCGCAAGCGCTACGGGCGGCAGACGGCGGTCGACGGGGTCTCCTTCACCGTCGGCCGCGGCGAGATCGTGGGATTGCTCGGGCCGAACGGCGCGGGCAAGACCAGCGTGATCAAGATCCTGCTCGGCCTCGTGCGGCCCGACGCCGGCGAGGTCGTGTTGCTCGGGCGGCCGGCGCCGGACCCGGGGTCGCGGGCCGGCGTCGGCTATCTGCCGGAGCTCTTCCGCTACCAGCCGTGGCTCACGGCCGCCGAGGTGTTGGCCCTCCACGTCCGCCTCGCGGGGGTTGCGGTGTCGGCCGAGGAACGGCGCGAGTCGCTCGCGGCCGTGGGACTGACCGATCGCGCGCGCGACCGCGTGGGCGGCTTCTCCAAGGGCATGCAGCAGCGCCTCGGACTGGCGGTCGCGCTGGTCGCCCGCCCGGAGCTCGTCGTCCTCGACGAGCCGACGAGCGCCCTCGACCCCCTCGGCCGCGCGGACGTCCGAGACTTGTTGCTCGCCTTGAGGGCTCGCGGGGTCGCGGTCCTGCTCAACTCGCACCTCATCGGCGAGGTGGAGCGGGTGTGCGACCGCGTCGTCATCCTCGACAAGGGCCGGGTCGCCGCGTCCGGCACGCTCCCGGAGCTCCTCGGCCGGCGGGAGCTGCGGCTGCGCCTCGACGGCGTGACGGCGGAGGCCGAGGAACGGCTCGCCGCCGCCGGTCGCGTCACCGGCAGCGGGAGCTCGTTCACGGTCGCGCTGGCCGCCGACGAGCCCGCCGCGACGGTGCCCGACCTCGTGGCGGACCTCGTCGAACTCGGTGTTCGCGTGCACGCAGTCGAGCCGATGCGGATCAGCCTCGAGGAGCGGCTGCTCGACATCCTCCGCACCGGTGACGGCGGTGACTCGCGATGACCGCTCAGACCGTCTTCACCGTCGCCGGCCTCACACTCCGCGAGGCCGCACGCCGGCGCGTGCTGCGGGCGCTCGCCGCGCTGACGCTCGCGCTGTTGACGCTCAGCGCCTGGGGATTTTCCAAGCTGGCCGGGATCGAGTTCGAGGGGAGCGCGCTCACGAGCGGCGAGGAGCGGCTCATAGCCTCGCAGGTGCTCAACCTGGTGATGTTCGGCCTCAGCCTGATCGCCGCGCTCGGAACGGCATTCCTCGCCGGGCCTACCCTCGCAGGCGAGATCGAGTCGGGGACGGCTCTGTCGATCCTGGCGCGTCCGATCCGGCGCTCGGCGGTGCTGCTCGGCAAGTGGCTGGGGCTCGTGGCCTTCGGGAGCGGGTTCGTGGCCGTCGCCGGGCTCGCCCAGTTCCTCATCGTTCGGGTAACCGTCGGCTACTGGCCGCCGCACCCCGTGGAGGGCCTGGCGCTGCTCGCGGCGCAGACCACCGTGCTACTCACGCTCGGCCTGCTGCTCGCCACCCTGATCTCGCCGATGGCGTCGGGCGTCGTGGCGGTCGGCCTGTTCGGCGCCACCTGGATCGCGGGCGTGGTCGGCGGAATCGGCGACGCGCTCGACAACGAGAGCCTGGCGCGGGTCGGGAGCGTCTCCCGAATGCTGCTGCCGACGGACGGCCTCTGGCGCGGGGCGATGCACGCCTTACAGGATCCGATCGCGCTGGCGCAGTTCGGCGGCCCCGCGCTCGAGGGCGGCTTCCCGTTCCTGAGCCCGGCCGGGCTCACGTTCGCTTACCTCGGCTGGGTCGTCGTCTGGGTCGCGCTGCTGCTCGGCCTCGCAGCCGTCACGTTCCTGCGCCGCGACCTATGAGCTGCGCTTGAGACGGGCCGCGCCAGTCGCTCGCGCAACAGCGTGCGGGTACGGGACGGCGCAGTCCTAGCGAGCGCCGTTCGCGCTCCCCTCGCCCGCGCGGCGCGGCAGGTACGGCTAGCAACACCGAGTAAAGAGTCGCGCCAGCGCGCCCAACGACTGGGGCTGGCCGGCTGGCGCGGCTGGTGAGGACGCATCACCCTGAGGCGATGTCCCCAGGCGCCCGATTGGCCGCACGAGGCCCCCGGGGTCGGCCAGGCGACCGCCGTCTTCGCCGATGCCGTTCGATTCGCCGCCGGCATCGTGACGGGTAGTGGGCTGGTCACGCTCGTTTGGGTCCGCCGCAGCGACGTCTCGGCCGGCACGCGAACGGCGTTTGCCGCCCATTAGCGGAGGCGGCGACGCGGCGCTAATGTCCGGCGCCCGGGGGGCAGGAACGTGCGGCCCTACCCGCGCCTCGCCGGCGGAGCGAAAATACTGCTCGTGGTGAAGCTCCTCCGGCTTGTTCTTTGGCCGGCGGCGTTCGCCGTCGGCGGTGCGACTGCGGCGCTGATCGCGAGCGGCGGGATTGCCGACTCGCCGGCGCTGACCGCCGCGGTCGGGCTTCTCGTCGGCCTCTCCTGGTGCATGATCGGCCTGGAGGCCCGGCGGCGGCGGCCGGCCAACCGCACGGGCGTCCTGATGGTCTTCTTCGGCTTCGCCTGGTTCGCGAGTCTCTGGACCTACAGCCGACGGCGGCTGGTTCGGCGGGTTCCTCGGGATCGAGACCGACACGCCGGTGCCTCCGTTCATGCCGGTGATGATGTTCGCCGTCCTCTTCGGCCTCTCGATGGACTACGAGGTGTTCCTCCTCTCGCGGATCCGCGAGGAGTACCTCAGCCACGGAGAGACCGACCGGGCGATCGCGGAGGGGCTGGCGAAGACCGCACGTGTGATCACGGCTGCTGCGGCGATCATGGTCTCGGTCTTCCTCGCCCTCGCCGTCAGCGACGAGATCTTCCTCAAGCTGCTCGGCGTCGGCATGGCGGCCGCGATCTTCCTCGACGCAACCGTCGTCCGGATGGTGCTCGTACCGGCGCTGATGCAGGTCGTCGGACGTGCCAATTGGTGGATCCCAGACTGGCTGGACCGTAGGCTCCCGCGCCTCGAGCCGGTCGTGATGCGGGGGAAGGGCTGAGCGCACGGGGGATCGCAGTGCCGTACCCATCGACTCACTTCGCGGGCGAAGTCGGAGAGGGACGATGACTGCCGTCGTCGCCGTAATCTCGTTGTCCCTGGCGGCGGTCTTGCTGCTGGTCCCCGGCGGCGTCCTGCTCTCGATATTCCCGTTCGGCGCCTTCCTGCTCGCCCTGGTCGGCGTTCTCGCCGGTCTCGACGACCACACCGTGCGGCAGCACGATCCCCCCGCGCCGCGAACCGCCCCAACTCGTGTTTCAGTCGGGGTATTCGTCCTTCCGCCAGGCGCGAGGCTCGGCGGGTGGGGCTTTCGGTGTTCGCTCGAGCAGGAAGTTGTAATACGGCGCGACGAACGGATCCGGTGCGGTCACCGTGTAGGTGTGGTAGACGGTGCCGTTCTCGCGCGCGAAGGCGATCCACCCGGGGTTCTCGCGCAACCCGTCCGTGAGCTCGGCCCCAATCTGGCCCGACCACTCCTGGAGCCACTCGGGCGGGTTGTCGATCATCTGCTTGACCTCCGGAATCTGCTCCGCCTGCTCCTTAGGCAGCGCGAGGCCGAAGTCGAAGGCGAAGTCGGTGTTGTAGGTGGACACATAAGGAAACTGCCAGCCCATCCGCCGTTTGTAGGCGGTTAGCCGCTCGATCGGCGCGCGCGAGAAGCAGAGCAGCGTCACGCCACGGTGGTTCAGGTGGACGAGCGAGCCGTCAAGCCCGTCGCCGAGGTTGGTGCAGCCGGGGCAGGCGCCGCGCGTGTAGTCGGGGCCGAACATGATGTTGTAGGCGAGCAGCTGTGAGCGCCCGTCGAAGAGCTCGGCGAGGGTCTTC
>Ga0126307_10000251_pt1 | contig 34891 bp, 29 predicted proteins | sample Plot28_FD_89955 | JGI IMG/M metagenome (GOLD analysis project Ga0126307, IMG submission 89955) | Serpentine soil microbial communities from UC McLaughlin Reserve, CA, USA - Plot28 | ecosystem: Environmental > Terrestrial > Soil > Grasslands | place: USA: UC McLaughlin Reserve, Lake County... | reverse complement strand
CGGCGTCGTGGCAGCTCACCCCGGTGACGCGGGCACCGTGGGTGCGATCGAGCCCGACGGCCACCCGGAGCAGGCCGGCCAGCGCCCGCACGCGGACCTGGTCCTCGGGCCCGAGCTGGACGAACTCGGGGTGCTTCTTCCGAGGCGTCGACTTCCGGTGGTAGCGAGCCACCTGGGCGATGAGCTCCACCTCACGGTCGGTGAAGCCGGTCAGGTGCTCGCTGTTCCGGATCACGTAGTACGAGTGCTTGTGGTGGCCGGTGTGGGACACGAACAGCCCCACGTTGGCGAGCAGGGCCGAAGCCTCGAGCAGCTCCCGGCTGTCGTCGCCGAGCCCCAGCCGGTCCGCCGTGGCATCGAACAGCTCGAGGGCCAGGTGGGCCACCTGGGCCGAGTGGGCGGGGTCCTCGTCGGTGAGGTCGACGAGGTGCATGACGCTGCGGCGCCGCAGGTCCGAGAGCTCGTGCAGCGACCCGCCGTGCTCGCGTCGCCAGGTGTCGAGCAGCACGCCCTCGCGCAGCGCGTAGTCCGAGAACGTGAGCGCCTCGACGTTGAGCTCGTGCACGACCTGCTCGAGGATCAGCGTTCCGGCGAGGATGATGTCGGCCCGGCGGGGGTCGAGGCCGGGGATCTGGGCCCGCCCCTCCACCGTCTTCTCCTTGGCCAGCCGGCGGACGACGCCGTCGATGTCGTCGCGGGTGACGGTCAGGTTCTTGAGGGTGCGGGGCAGCGGTCCGTCGCCGCCGGCGGCGATCATGCGGAAGACCGCGCCGATGGTGCCCGACGAGCCGACGGCCACGTCGTAGCCGATGCGGCGGATCTCGCGCACGGCCGGCGCCAGAACCAGGCGGATGTCGCGCCGGCACTCCTCGATCGCGCCCTTCTTGACCTTGGGCCCGTCGAAGTAGCGCAGCGTGAGGCGGATGGCGCCGAGCTTGAGGCTGCGCGCCGTGAGCACGTCGCCCTTCAGCCCGACGACGAGCTCGGTCGAGCCGCCGCCGATGTCGCACACCAGCATCTTCTGGTCGAACGTCGGCACGGCCTGCAGCACGCCCAGGTGGATGAGCCGCGCCTCCTCGACGCCCGAGATGACCTCGACCTCCACGCCCGCCTCCTCGCGGGCCCGGCGGATGAACTCGCCCCGGTTCTCGGCCTCGCGCACCGCCGAGGTGGCCGTGGCCCGCAGGCTGGCGCCGTGCACCTCGGCCACCTGCCGGAACCGGCGGAGGGCCGCGACGCCGCGGTCCATGGCGTCGGGGGTGAGCAGCTTCATGTCGCCCGCCGAGGACCCGAGGCGCACCATCTCGCGCTCGCGCTCCATCACCTCGAAGCGATCGCCGTCGACGCGCGCGACGACGAGGTGCACGGAGTTGGTCCCGATGTCGGCGGCGGCCAGCACGCTGGGAGTCACGACGGAGATCATGCCCGCCACGCGGCGTCGGGACACCTGGCATCCGCGAAGGCCCCGCCGGTTGGCGGGCGGGCCGCCCACTAGCGTGGCCGGTCATGGCCAAGCCCGCCAAGCGCAAGGTCCCCGGCGGCCGGGTGACCCCCAAGGGGACGACATCCGGGTCGGCGCGCGCCCGACCGACGCCGTCGACCCGCTACACGCCGCCCACACCGTCCCCCGACCTGCCCAGCCCGACGTGGGTCCCCGTGCTCATGTTCACGCTGCTCGGCCTCGGGCTGGTGGTGATCTTCCTCAACTACCTCGGGGTGCTGCCGGGGGCGACGAGCAACGCCTATCTCGGCGTCGGCCTCGCGGCCATCTGCGGTGGCATCGTCGTCGCGACCCAGTACCGCTGAACCCGTTCCGCGGGTGGCCGGTCACGAAAGGTGGGATGCTGAGTGACCAGGCGGTAGCCGAAGTTACACACATGTGACTCTCCCCAGATTTGTCCACAACCTGTGGGAAACCGGGGACGCGCCGACACGCCGTCCTTACTCGATCGGGGCGACGAGATCCATGTCCTCCTGGCAGTGCCGGGGCGGCGTCGGAACCTCGTCGTTGGCGCTCGTCATGCGGACCTCGGTCCCGCAGACCGAGCACCGGAACATGATCTTGACCTTGCGCAGCTCGCCCGGCGGCGGGGGCGGCGGGATAGGCGTGGCCAGGCTGCGGAGCACCGCGAAGCCGGCCCGGAAGATGAGCCACATCGCCACGACCGCCAGCATCACCGAGACGACGCTGGCCCGGGTCAGCCACCAGGCGACGACACCGGCCCCCACCAGGGTGACGAAGGTCCGCCACGAGACGTTGAGCCGGCGCACGCCGACATCGTAGGGCTCGTCGCCCCCGACTACGCGGGCGTGTTCGGCGTGGCCACGTAGGGGCGACAGGCCTGGCCGCGCAGGCCGGGGCAGGGCGCCGGACCGACTTCCGGGACGTCGACGTCGGGCAGCAGCGCCAGCACGACGGCCGAGGACCGTGCCGGCGTGCGGGCGATGTCGTGCATGGGGAGCGCGCCGCCGTAGTCGGGGTTCTGGAACTCCCACGTGGCGTGGTTGCGGCCCGGCGTCGCGATCGTGAGCCGCAGCTGCGACCCGGCCCGGAACGGGTGGGCCAACGACGGGATCTCGATCTTGGCCTCGACCCACCGGCCCGGACGCACCGGCCGGTACTCGTCGCTGGTGAAGGGATGGACGATCTCGAGCTCGTGGGACCGCTCCGCGTCGACCGCCCGGTGGCCGAGGCGCAACCAGCCGTTCTGGACGAGATACTCCACGCCGTCGGGCCGGACCTCCGACACCGAGACCTGCACGGTGACGTCCTCGACCTCGCTGCGGACGTAGAGGTCGGCGTAACCGGGCCCGGCGAGGACCGTGTCGGTGGCGAACGGCTCGGTCAGGTACGACAGCTGCTCCTCGGGCTCGAACCGGGTCCACTCGGCCGTGTCCCAGACCTTGGACAGAAGGGGGTACTCGCCCGTGCCGCCGAAGAGCGTGGAGGCCCCCGCCTCGGCGTCGAACCGGAACGCGTCGGCGCCGCCGCGCCCCGTGGGCTCGTCGGGCGTCAGCGTGCCCTCCGGACCGAGGTACCACGTGGTGGGCTCCACCTCGGGGGCCGGCCAGGTGGGGAACGAGCGCTCGAACGTGCCGCCGGGCTCGCCGACCTCGTTGGCGCCGAGGCCGCTCTCGAACACGACGCGCACCGGGTCCTCGGCCTCGTAAGCGGCGCGCGCCGCCTCGTAGTCGTCGCCGAACTCGGCGGCGAGGCGATCGGGCTCGATCTCGACGTCCTCGAGGCCGAACTGGTCGGCGAGCACGGCGGGGGCTGCCGCCCGCAGCAGCGGCTGCAGCACGGGCACGCGGTGAGCCACATAGAGCTCGAGGAACTCGAACCAGCGCATCAGGTTGACCGGCCCGTAGCCGTCGGGGTGCCGGCCGTTCCAGAGGCCGACGCGGAGCACCGGCGCATTGTCGAAGTGATCGAGCATCGTCGTGAACTGAGGTCCGGTCTGCTCGTCCTGAAAGGCACCGCCGATGAAGACGGGATCGTCGATCCGGCGCACGAGCTCGCGCAGGTCCCGAGGCGCGATGGCGTCGGGGTAGGTGGTCAGGCTGCGGCCGAAGGCCGCGAAGTCGGGGTTCTGCAGCCGCAGGGTCTGGTGGCCGGCGCAGGTGGCGTCGCCCTCGGCGATGCGGCGGCTCACCCAGCTCGTGCCGCCCGGGGCCGACTGGCGCTCTCGCTCCGCCAGCCACTGCTCGGTGAAGCCGGTGTTCAGGATGCCGCCCGGCCACTGCTCCAGCCACGGGTCCGCGATCACCGACTGCGGCGTGACCGCGGCCAGGTGAGGCGGGCGGGTGGCGGCCACGTAGAGCTGGGCGATGCCGGAGTACGACAGCCCGACCATGCCGACGCGGCCGTCGAGCACCCAGGGCTGGCGCCCCACGATCTCGACGACGTCGTAGCCGTCGGCCGACTGGGCCGGGTTGAAGATGTCGAACACGCCGCCCGAGCAGCCCGTGCCCCGCATGTTGACCGACACGGTGGCGTAGCCGAACGCCCGGGCCAGCCGGGCGCCCGGCTCCTCGGACGCGGGGTTCGACGGCCCGTAGCCGGAGTACTCGACGACGGTGGGATACGGGCCCTCGCCGTAGAGGGCCGAGTCGGGGAACCGCACCATCGCCGACAGGCGCACGCCGTCGCGCATCTCGAGGTAGTGGTACCCCTCCTCGAGGGACAGGCCCGGCTTCGGCGTGCCCAGGATGTCGAGCTCGGCCCCGGTGAGCTGCTGACGTTCGTAGAGCGCGGGGTCGGGCACGTCGTCGACGCCGAGCACCCGGATGCGCCCGCTGGCGAGGCGGGGCCGGCTCGTGTCGTCGCGGACGACGTAGGTCCCCGCCTCCACGACGCCACCGTCGGACAGGTCCCCGAGCTGGGAGTAGTCGAGGTCGGGGCCCGACGCGACGGTCGTGGGCTCGCCGGGCACGTAGGCGAACTGCGCCTGCCCGTCGGCGTCCGCGATCAGCGTCAGCAGCTCGCGCCCATGGCCGCCGTAGAGGGTCAGCTCCTCGCCGGGCCTCGCGCCGGTGACGGTGATCTGCTCGACCCCGGCGCGCACGTCCCACGGCGCCGGCTCGGTGCCCCGCAGGACCCGCCCGAGGCCGTCGCCCTCGCTGTCGCGCGGCCGCTGCTCGCAGCCCGCGGCGCCGACCAGCGCGGCCAGCACCATGACGACGGCCAGCAGCCGCCGCCCCCTCCCCCTCGTGCGCAATGCCCCTCCCCGGTGTCGCGGGCCGCGGCCCGCGGTCACGGCGACAGCCCCGGGGGCCAGGGGTGCCCGGGGCCGTGCCGTCCCGACTAGCCGAGCCGCTCGATGATCGTGGCGTTGGCCATGCCGCCACCTTCGCACATCGTCTGCAGGCCGTAGCGGCCGCCGGTGCGCTCGAGCTCGCTGAGCAGAGTGGCGAGCAGCTTGGTGCCCGACGCGCCGAGCGGGTGGCCGAGGGCGACGGCGCCGCCGTTGACGTTCACCTTGGCCATGTCGGGAGCAAGCTCCTTCTCCCAGGCCAGCACGACCGAGGCGAACGCCTCGTTGATCTCGGTGAGATCGATGTCGGCCATCGTGAGGCCGGCCTTGTCGAGCGCCTTCTGCGTCGCGGGGATGGGGCCGGTCAGCATCATGACCGGGTCCACGCCGGCGAGGGCGAAGCTGTGGAACCGCGCCCGGGGGCGCAGGCCGAGCTGGTTCGCCTTCTCCTCGGTCATGATGAGCGCCGCCGAGGCGCCGTCGGTGATCTGGCTCGAGTTGCCGGCCGTCACCTTGCCGTCGGGCTTGAACGCCGGCTTCAGCTTGGCGAGCGTCTCGACCGTCGTGCCCTCGCGGATGCCCTCGTCGCTGCGGATCAGGTCGTCGCTCTCGAGGACCGCCCCGGTCTCCTTGTCGCGGTGGATGTGCTTGACAGGCACGATCTCGTTGTCGAAGCGGCCCTCGTCGCGGGCGCGGGCGGCCCGGTTCTGGCTCTCGGCGCTGAAGGCGTCGAGGTCCTCACGGGACAGACCCCACTTGTCGGCGATGAGCTCGGCCGAGATGCCCTGGGGCACGAGCCCGCCGACATCCGCGTAGCGCAGGCCGACCCGGGGGCCGAACGGCAGGCCGAACTTGCCGTCGCCCACCGAGGCGCCCATCGGCACCTGGCTCATGACCTCGACGCCCGCGGCCACGACGATGTCGTGGGCGCCGGCGATAACGGCCTGGGCGGCGAAATGGGCGGCCTGCTGCGACGAGCCGCACTGGCGGTCGATCGTGGTCGCAGGGACCTCCTCCGGCCACCCGGCAGCCAGCACGGCGTTGCGGGCCACGTTGACCGACTGTGCGCCGACCTGCATGACGCACCCCATGATCACGTCCTCGACGAGCGCGGGGTCGAGGTCGTTGCGCTGGACCAGGGCGTTGAGCACCTCGGCGGCCAGGTCGGCCGGGTGCCAGCCCGACAGCTGGCCGTTGCGCTTGCCGCCCGGTGTGCGAACGGCATCGACGATGACGGCGGTGGGCATGGCTGCTCCTTTGTCACCCGGGTCTGGCGGATCGGAAGGTGGGGTTCGCCGGTCCCGGCCACTTGACCCCTAGGTCAAGAGTCTGCCGACGACCCGGCGTGGTCTGCAACCAGGGCGTACGGTGATCTTCCATCCGGAGCGCAGGAGGGACGCCCGTGACAGGCACCGACGAGCAGACCGGGCCCGACCGCCCGACCAGGGCGCCGACGGCCGCGGCCCTCGACGCCGCGGTTGATGGGCAGACGTTCGCCAGCCGCTGGCTGCAGACGGTCGGCGCCCATGGCGAACGCACGGCGCTGCGGACGAAGGACGGCGACGACTGGATCGAGCTGACGTACGCGGACCTCGCCGACCGGGTCGCCCGGGTGGCCACCGGCCTGCGGTCCCTCGGCGTCGGCCCGGGCGACCGGGTGGTGCTCCTGATGCGCAACATCCCGGAGTTCCACATCGTCGACCTGGCCGCGGTGTTCTGCGGGGCGACCCCGGTCTCGATCTACAACTCGTCGTCGCCCGAGCAGATCGCGTACCTGGCCGGGCACTGCCACGCCACGGTGGCCGTCGTCGAGGACATCGGCTTCCTGGAGCGGGTCGCTCTCGTGGACGACCAGCTGCCCGAGCTCGCGCACGTCGTGCTGATCTCCGACCCCGAGGGCCTCAGCCCCGCCGGCGTGCTGCCGCTCTCGTCGCTGCTCGACCACTCGCCGGCCGACCTGGCGGCGGCGCTGGGTGACATCACACCCGACATGCTCGCCACGATCATCTACACCTCGGGCACGACCGGTCCGCCCAAGGGCGTCATGCTCAGCCACCGCAACGTGGTGTGGACGGCGCAGGGCTACATCGAGCTGCTCGACGTCGACCCGGTCGGCTTCCGGACCGTGTCGTACCTGCCCATGGCCCACATCGCCGAGCGCATGGCCGGCCACTACCTCGCCGGCATCGGCGGCTACGAGGTCACGACGTGCCCCGAGCCGTCGCAGATCGGTGCCTACATGCGTGAGGTGCATCCCCAGACGATGTTCGGCGTGCCCCGGGTGTGGGAGAAGATCCACGCCGGCGTCCAGGCGGCCCTGGCGGCCGACCCCAAGGCCAAGGTGCGCTTCGACGAGGCCGTGGCCGCCGCCGAGCCCATCGCCGAGCGGCGCACGGCCGGGACGGCCACCGCCGAGGACGAGGAGGCGTGGGCGTTCCTCGACGAGGTTGCCTTCTCGAGGATCCGCGAGTTCGTCGGCCTCGACCACCTGCTCTTCGCCGTGACGGGAGCGGCGCCCATCCCGGCGCCGCTCATCCGCTGGTACCGGGCGATCGGCGTGCCCATGTCCGAGATCTACGGCCTGTCCGAGACGACCGGACCGATGACCTGGGAGCCGTTCCGGGTCAAGCCCGGCACGGTGGGCGTGCCGTTCCCCGGCGTCGAGGTGTTCCTCGCCGACGACGGCGAGGTCTGCTGCCGAGGCGGCAACGTGTTCGTCGGCTACCTCGACGATCCCGAGCGCACCGCCTCGGTGCTCGACCCCGACCGCACGTTCCACTCGGGTGACATCGGCGAGATCGACGACGAGGGCTACCTCCGGATCATCGACCGCAAGAAGGAGCTCATCATCACCGCAGGGGGCAAGAACGTGAGCCCCGCCAACCTCGAGGCCGCCCTCAAGGCCATCCCGCCGGTCGCCCAGGCCTGCGCCGTGGGCGACTCACGTCCGTTCATCTCGGCGCTGCTCGTGCTCGACCCCGAGGTCGCCCCCGCGTGGGCCCGTCAGCTCGGCGTCGAGGGGACGACGCTCACCGACCTCGCGGCCGACCCCACGGTCGTGGCTGCGATCGAGAAGGCCGTCGGCGACGTCATGGCGGCGTTCAACTCGGCCGAGCGGGTGAAGAAGGTGACCATCCTGGCCGACGAGTGGCTGCCCGACAGCGAGGAGCTCACCCCCACCTCCAAGCTGAAGCGGCGGGGCATCCTCGCCAAGTACGGCGAGCACATAGAGGCGATGTACCGGCGTTGACCGGCCGGGTGGTCCGCCGGCGGCGGCCCGGGCCCGGCCCGCCGGTCCGGTGGCTCAGGGGATGAGCTCGATGAGGCGCGCGGAGGCGGCCTGGTCGACGAGGGCCAGCGCCGCCAGCACGCGCTCCTCCGCGATGGGGGTGCGGCGGCGCGGGGTGCACACGAACCGGCCCTCGGGGCGGCCACGCACCGACAGGATGATGTCGAAGCCGTTCGGCGGCAGGCCGATCGGCACGGGGCTCCACCGCGCCCGGCGCATCTCCAGCTCGCCGTCGTGGCGCAGGACGGGGCGGGGGCTGCCGGCCGACACGGCTTCCGTGTAGGTCTCGTAGCGGCAGTCGCGCAGGCCCAGCAGGTCGACCAACGCCCGGGCGACGTCGAGCGTCACGAACGAGGCGCTGTCGCCCGCCGCGACCTGCTCCGCCATCTGCGCCAGGGTGCGCAGGCACTCGAGCGGACCGCTGCCCGACCTCACCTGGCGGCGGCGGTACCGGGTCGACCGGCCGTAGGGCGACGAGTTCCGACCACTGCGCATGAATTCTTTGTAACACCGTTGACGAGATTCCAGGCCGACTTGCCGCGATCTCTGCGCGCCGGTCGGGAGCCGTGGCGCGGGTGGCCTACACGCGCGTCGACGCCCCCGCTTCGCACGAGAGTGCAGCGCGCCGGGGGGCGGGGAGCGGGCGTGCTAGACGCCGGCCTTGGCCGACGACCAGGCGTCCTCGGCCAGCTTGGGGGCGGTGTCAGGCGACGCGACCGCGTCCTTCAGGCCCTTGAGGGGCGTGATGCGCGGCTTCTTCGACGCCTTGATCTTGACCGGCTCGCCGGTCTGCGGGTTGCGGCCCATGCGCTCGGGCCGGTCCACCTTCACGAACTTGGCGAAGCCGGAGATCGCCACGGGCTCACCCTCGGCGACCATGGCGGTGACGACGTCGGTGAAGCCCTTGAGGATTTCGTCGACCTCCTTGCGCTCCTTGTCGGTGTGCTTCGCGACGGCATTCACGAGATCACGACGGTTCACGGTTCCAGGCCTCCTCCTCGGGATCTGGCGTCCATCTTCCCGCAACGACCACACAAAGTGCTTGGATGGTCGCATCGGGGAACCGGGCGCGGTCCGATGCGTCTCACACCTTGGAGAGCCACTTCTCGGCGTGCCTGGCCCGCCGGCCGAGCTGGTCGACGGTGGCCTCATCGATGCGGCGCAGGCCCACGAGCCGGTTGAGCTCGCCGTTGACCTGCGCGTGCGACAGGCCGGTGCTGCGGACGATCTCCTGCGCGAGGCGCTGGTTCCGGGCGCGCAGCTCGAGCCGGTGCTCGCGGGGGTTCGCCACCTCGGAGCCGCCCGCGGCGCCGTACCGGGCCGGGCCCGGTCCGCCCGGCAGGGGCGGCAGCGCCAGGTCGAGGGCCCCGTCGCCGGTGACCGCGTCGGCGGAGTCGGCCCGGTCGAGCCGGTCGAGCACCTCGTCGTCGAGGTGGAACACCGAGGACTCCTCGGCGTCACCGGTCACCACGGCCGACAGCGGGGCGAACATGGAGAGCTGCCGGGCGTCGTCGTCCTCGTGGCGCTGCCGGTCGAGCGCCGTGCCGTCGTCGGGAAGTCCGCCGGCGCCCTCGCCATCCTCCGAGGGCCTGCGCAGGCTGTGGCGCCGGGCGTCGGCGATCTGGCTCGCCCACGTGCGCAGGCGCGGGTCGTCGGGGATGAACAGGTACGCCTTCTGGCGGGGCACGCCACGCGTCCAGCGCACGAAGCGGCCCACGGCCTGCCGGAAGAACAGGTCGGTGGTCGTGGTCGTGGCGTAGACCCCCACTCGCAGGCGGGGGATGTCGACGCCCTCGGAGACCATGCGCACGGCGACGATCCACGGGTCGGACGAGCCGGTGAAGCGCGCGATGCGGGTCGACGACCGCGTATCGTCCGACACGGCCACCGTGGCCTTCGCCCCACAGCGGTACTGCAGGATGGAGGCGATGCCCTGGGCATGCTCCTGGTCGGTGGCGATGACCAGCCCCCCGGCGTCGGGCTGGGACCTGCGGACCACCGCCAGACGCTCGTTGGCCTGCAGCAGCACGGTGGGCAGCCACTCGCCGTCGAGGCTGAGCGCCGTGCGCAGCCGCTGGGCCGAGCCGACCTTGTCGAGGGCGTCGTCGAAGCTGGCCGAGGCCACGCCGCCGTCGGGCGCGACCCACTCCATGAAGCCGTTGATGCGGGGGAAGTAGACCGGGCGCACGACCCGACCGTCAGCGAGCGCGTCGGCGTAGCCGTACTCGAAGTCGGGCCGGGCCTCGTCGATCACGTAGCGGACGAACGGGATGGCCCGGGTGTCGGACCGGAACGGCGTTCCGGACAGGGCGATGCGCTGCGTCGCCACCTCGAACGCTCGGCGCACGGCGTCGCCCCAGGCCCGATCGTCGCCGGCATGGTGGATCTCGTCGAGGACGACCAGCGCCCCGGCGGCGAGGGGCCGGATGGCGTCGGGGTTCGACGCCACCTGCTGATAAGTCGTCACGACGCCGTGCACGTCGGCCGGCACGCGGCCGCCGTTGGCGGACCACCGGGGCTCGAGGTGCAGCCCCGAAGCGGGCGGCGGCGTCGGCCCACTGCAGCTTGAGGTGCGAGGTCGGTGCGACGACGACCAACCGTCGGCCGGGACTGCCGGCCAGGTGGCGGATCGCGGCGCAGAGAGCGAACGTCGTCTTGCCTGCTCCCGGCGTCGCGACCGTCAGGAAGTCGGGGTCGTCGGTCGCGTCGAGCAGATCGAGGGCGCGCTTCTGCCACGGACGGAGGCGAACTCTCTGAGCCATGGGGGCCAAGGATCTTGGCACGCGCCGACCCGTCGACGCGAGCCGTCGGAGCGCGGATGGATGAGATCTGGGTCACACCTCCGGAGCGCCCGACCGGGCTTGGCAGGATGGCGGCATGGCGCAGCACCCGATCGACCCCGACGCCCGGCCGTACGCCCCGGAGGCTCTGGAGCGGAAACCCGACGTGGGGGCCGAGGGCTTCTTCGCTGTCGACCTGCGGACGGGGCGCGTCGTCGACGTCGAGCCCTTCCCGGAGGCCCGAAAGCCGGCATGGAAGCTGACCGTCGACTTCGGGCCGGTGGTGGGCACGTTGCACACGAGCGCCCAGGTGACGAACTACACGGCCGACGAGTTGGGGGGGCGCATCGTGGTCGGGGCGATCAATCTCGGGCGCAAGCGCATAGCCGGCTTCACCAGCGAGTTCCTTGTCCTCGGGGCGCTCGACCCCGACGGGACCGTACGCCTGCTGGAGCTACCTGACGGCGTCGGCCCGGGCGCACCCGTCGCCTGATCGCCGTCCTGCATGCGTCGTTCCCTGCCCCGATCCGGCGCACGGTCCACCGGATCGGTGCGGGGGCAACGCCGGTCCGCCGAGGACCGACCCGGTGGATCAGCCCCCGGCGCCGGGCTCGTCGGTGGGCCGGAACTCGTGGTGGCGGCGCCCGTGGCTGCGGCGCCGCTCCTTCAGCTCGGCCTCGAACACGTGGCGCCGGCCGCCGAGGAGGTCGTCGCGGACCTGGGCCTCGACGACCTGCGCGGGCCCGTAGTAGCCGTCATCGAACTCCTCGACGATCTGGAACGTCCACCGGCCGGTCAGCACGTTGCGGCCGACCAGCTCGGTCTCCACGAGGTCGGCCAGCTTGTCGTGGCCGGCGTCGCAGAGGGCCTCGGCCGCCTCGCCGAACAGGATGTCGGCCCGGCCCATCAGCTGGTGGAATTCGTAGAGGTGGCCCCGCGCCCGCTCGACCCATTCGAGGGCTTCGGTCACCTTGCCGGCGGCCTCGACGGTGTCGTCGTCGGCGTCGTCGGGTCGGGCCCAGCGGTCGTCGGGGGGAAGGGGGCCGCTCATGCAGGGAACGTACCGGTCGGGAGCTGCTAACCGACCGACTTCGGGGGCACGTCGCCCCGCCACGCGCCGGACTCGGAGCCCTGGGCCTCGATCAGGGCCTTGAACCGGCCGAGATCGCCCTTGGCGCGGCGCTTCACGAAGCCGAGCTTGTCGCCGGCCTGCTCGACGAGGCCCTCGGGCTCCGTGTCGAGCTGCAACATGATGCGCGTCTTGGCGTCGTCGAGGCGGTGGAACGTGACGACGCCGGCGTGCTTCGTGCCACCGGTCGACTTCCAGGCCACCCGCTCGTCGGGATGCTGCTCGGTGATCTCGGCATCGAACTCACGGTGGACGCCGTCGAATTCGACCTTCCAGTGTGTGTGCGTGTCGTCGATCTGGCGGATCGACTCGACGCCCTCCATGAACTGCGGGAACTCCTCGAACTGGGTCCACTGGTTGTAGGCCGTGCGCACCGGCACGTCGACGTCGATCGACTCTTCGATGGTGCTCATCGTCTCTCCCCTCGAGGCGTCGTTGATTGCTGTCGGGGTCATCTACCCGGCCGCGGAACCCCTACACCATGTTCGGGTTCCTCCATGCGACCTAGACAGGCTGTGGCGGTTCGTCTGCCGGTGGGTGCCGGTCCGATCGGGGCTACGAGGCGCCGCCACCGCCGACCTGCGGCCCCGCGGCGGGCGGATCAGTCGTCGGAACCCTCGCCGCCGGCGCCGTTGCCCCGACCGTTGCCCCGACCCCGCCCCGAGCCGTCGTCGTCCTCTTGGCCACTCGCCACGCCACCCGGCGCCGACGCTGCGGCCGCAACCGGCCTGATCGCCGCCTGCACGGTCGGAGGCGGGGCCGTCGGGGGCGGCGCAGCGGTGGTCGGGAGGGCGGCATCGATGCCGGCAGAACCCGTCGCGCCGTCGCCGGTGGCCGCGACCTCGCCGTCGCCGGGCGCCGTCGCGGTTCTCTCGGCCGCCGTGCTCGTGGCGGGGCTGCGCCGGGCTCCCGTGTCGCCGAGCCCCGCGGGGACGACGGCGGTGAGCACGATCCCGGCGAGGAACGACGCCACCCACACCGCGACGGCGGTGGCGGCGGCGACGCCCCGGGATGCGGTCCGGGGTGTGGTCGAGCGTCCGTCGGTGGCGCCTGCGGGCGCGTCGATCGCCTCCGTGTGGTCCTCGAGCCCCATCACCGTCTCCTCCCGTCGGCCCTCTGCCCCTTCCCGCTCGCGGCGACGTGACGCAAGCGGATCCGCAGACCAACCGTTCCCCGAGCAGGCGCTCCAGCGAGCGCGGCGCATATGTTTTCCGTGATCGTCGCCCGGCCGTCAGGGCGCCGGCTCGAGGGGGTTCCATGCGTCGTCTGTTGATGAGTGCCACCGGTTCGCTGTTGCTGCTGGTCGTGGCGGCCTGCAGCCCGCTCGCGACACCGGCCGGGCCGGCGCCGCTGCGCTACCGCGACGACGTGTTCTCGTCGGTGAGCAAGACGGCCGACATCACCTACGGCACGGCGGTCAACGCCGAGAACGGCCAGACCGTCACGCTGAAGCTCGACCTCTACCAGCCCACCGGCGACACGGTCACCAGCCGCCCGGCGATCGTGTGGGTGCACGGCGGCAGCTTCTGCTGCGGCAGCAAGACGTCGGCGGAACTCGTCGACGAGGCCAACACGTTCGCCCGCAAGGGCTTCGTGAACGTCTCGATCGACTACCGCCTCGTGTCCAGCGGCTGCCCCGGCTCGGACATCAACGCCTGCCTGACCGCCATCCGCCAGGCCCGCGAGGACGCACAGACCGCGGTGAGGTTCCTGCGCGAGCAGGCCGCGACCTATCGCATCGACCCCACCCGGATCGCCATCGGTGGCTCCTCCGCCGGGGCGATCACCGCGCTGAACGTCGGCTACAGCCCCGAGAACCCTGGGCCGGGCGATCACCAGGGCTTCTCGTCCGCGGTCGGGGCCGTGCAGTCCATCTCGGGGGCCGAGCTGGCGAGCGGCCCGATCGACGCGGGCGACGCCCCCGCACTGCTCTTCCACGGCACGAGCGACCCGCTGGTGCCGTATTCGTGGGCGCAGAGCACGGTCGACCGCGCCACGGCCGCCGGCCTGGTGGCGATCCTGCGCACCTGGGAGGGCGAGGGTCACGTGCCCTACTCGCAGCACCGGACCCAGATCCTCGACGAGACCCGCAACTTCTTCTACTCGCAGATGGATCTCGCCAACGCCGCTCGCTAGCGGCGTCGCTCCTGGGTCGCACCGTCGCGCCCGCCGCCCCGTTCTTCAAGGTGTCGACGACAGTTGCGTTGGCGTGACCGTGGCCCCTGCCGTGGTCCGTCTTCAGGAGCTCCATGAGCTCCTTACACATCGTCAGGCCCGATGAGCGCATGATCGACCTCCACTCGGCGATCGACTTCCGTCCTTCTTCTCGATCGACGGGAAGGAGAAGGCAGCTCCTTTCACGGACTGACGAGCACGCCGGGAGTCCTTTGACGCGGGGTCGCCGAACCCGGATCTCACAGAATGTGACCGGAGACACACTTCGAGCGCTTGTCAGCGGTGGTCCTGAGGCGCACAGTTGACATGGTTTCGTCATCGTGACGACACCGACGGATCGGCGTCAGCGGGTCGCCGACGGGTGGACAAGGAGGCGGAGCTTTGATGGAGTTCCCTGCCGAACTTGTGCGTGCGGATTTCAGCCTCGTGGTTCCCCGCTGAGGCGGCGTCAGCCGGCCAGCTCGGTTCCAACGACGAACAGTTCATCCCCTGACAGACGGCAGCGCTCCAGGTCACAGCGCCGGGGCGTGCTGAGCCGCGGGCCATCGTCCTATCGGCATGGCTCATGATCACGGGAGCCGTTGAGGCGTGCACGCGCGCCCGTCTCGATGCCATACATGAGCGAAAGGAGATGACCAATGACGTGGCTGGGGAGGTATGAACCACAAGGCACGTAACACAAATGACGGACAGGAGACAGGGATGCGACGTATCGCAATTGCAATCACGACACTCGCGGCGTTGGCGGGACTGGCCATCGGGGCAGCACCGGCCTATGCCCAGTCGGGACACTTCATCGAAAGCGGTGCAGGTGCGCCGACGTGTACCGACATCGGGCTGCAGGTCGAGTGCACGGGCAAGGTGGCGGGTCTCGGCGGCACGACGTTCGAGATCACGGTCCAGGCCGAGGGGATCGCCACTGTGGTGTGCATCAACCCGGCCGGGAACCGCGCCCCGGGTCAGGACACGGCCGTGACCGTGTCGGGTACCACTACTCCGCTGCCGACGCCGCGGAACGGCCAGTTCGTGTTCACCGTGACGACGGACAGCCCTGCGCCGCTGCCTGCGACCCCGACGTGTCCGAACGAGCAGTGGACGCCGGTGATCACTGACGTGGCATTCACGACGGCAACGCTCACCCTCTTGGAGGACGGCGTGGTCTCCGATGTGATCACGGTGACCGTCACCTAAGTAGTCGACGAACGCGGAATCACCAGGGAGGGGGCCGGGCGTCGCCCGGCCCCCTCTCACGCTGGGGGCTGGTGTCGGCGCTCGTGGCCGTCGGCTCCATCTGCCGGATCGCCGCCCCCCTTCCCGCGCCGAGCCGTCGCGCGCAGATCCGAGCTGACGATCGCGGCAAGCGGTTTGTCGGTGTGGTCAGCGCTGTCCGAGGATCGGGGACATGGACGTCGCCCCGACACGGACGCACCCCGCGACCCACCCATCCACCGGGCCGCGGACATGTTCGTCGACCCCGACACCGACCCGCGCGACGAAGGGCCGAAGCGGGCCGACGAGCGGACCGCCCTCGTCGGGTTCCTCCGTTGGTAGCGCCAGACGCTGGAGTTGAAGTGCGCCGGCCTCGACGCGGTGGACCTGGCTCGCCGCTGGGTGCCGCTGCACATGGTGGAGGAGTACGCCCGCCACAACGGCCATGCCGACCCGTTGCGTGAGCGGATCGACGGAAGGGTGGGCCAGTAGCCCTCGGGCCCGCCGGCCGGTCACGGGCCCGGCTAGGAGGCCTCGACGATCCGCTTGAGGTGGTTGAAATTCTGTCGCATGCCCCGCCCGAAGAGCCGCGCTGCGACCCCGTCGATCCGGCCCAGTCCTCCGGGGAGCCCGGCGCTGCTGATGTGCCCTTCGAGGGTGAGGTGCGTTCCCTGGTCGGTCGGTTCGAGCCCGAAGCGATAGCGGAACGGTGTCGGCCCGCTGAGGCTCTCCAGCGTGACGCGTCGATCGAGCTCGTGCTCGGTGAGCTCGACGTCGTTGTGCACTTGACCGCCTGGCAGCGAGCGAACGACGTCATACCGCGCGCCGAGGCCCCTTGCACCGCTTGTCGTTTGCGCGACATGGTCGACTGCGTCGTACCACATCGGCATGTTGCGGGGTTCGGCGACCAAGGGGAACACCTGGGCGGGCGGACGGCTGATGTCGACGGCGACGTGAAAGGTGCCCATGCTCGGGTCTCCCGTGTCGATGTCTCCGGTACCTGAGACCACATTGGCCGACGGTTCGGCGGCGTCGTCGAGGAGCCCGGCGGCGGCGGGATCGTGCGCGGCGAGGATGTGCATCCCGGGGTTGTTCGCCCGCAGCGCGAGCACCATGTCGCGTGCCTTGCGCAGCTGACGTCGGCTTCCGACGCCTCCCGTCCGGCCGCGTTCGAACGCGTGGACGTCATAGGTGAGATCGCCGACAAGCAGAAGGGGCATGGCGTCGCGGCGGCGAACCAGCATGGACATCGAGCCATGGGTGTGTCCTGGGGTGGGGAGCAGGACGAGTGAGCCGTCCCCGAACAGGTCGTGTCCGGTGGTGAAAGGCGACAGCGATTGGTCCTCGAGTGCCGCGAACTCGACGGGTGACCATCGGAGCCCGGGCACGTCGATGTGGTCGCGGAGGAGGCCCCGTGCTTCGGCCATCGGCCGGCGGAACGACCGCCACTCGTCTGCGGACACCAGGAGCTCTGCGTCCGGGATCTCGCGCAGGCCGCCGATGTGGTCCTGGTGGAGATGGGAGATCACCGCTGTCGTCACGTCCCCGGGCCGGTAACCGAGGCGTGCAAGGCCGGCGGTGAGGGTCTCGTCGTAGCTGACGTGGAATCGGGCGAGGCGGCGGTAGATCAGCCCGACGGGTCCATCGGGGAAGTAGCGGGGGTCGGTCACCGACGCTCGGTCCTGGCCGGTGTCGAACAGAACGACTCCGTCGGAGTGCTCGATGACATAGACGTTTATCGGACGGCCGGTCAGCCACCGTCGTGACGTGAGGATCCACCAGTACATCGGCGAGCGCCCTCGGTAGGCGTGCTGAGGGTGTATGTCGACGGTCCCGGTGCTGAACGTGGCGATCCGGCTGATGTGGGTTGGCATGAGAGCCTCCTCCTGAGTTAGCGTAATCGGTACGCTACCCATAGCGTATCTAATACGCAAGTCGAGATCAGGAGGCGAGATGCCCGGCACACGGGGGGCCACCACCGCAGCGAGGAGGGCGCCGCGCAACACGCTGTCCCGTGACCGCATCGTCGAGGCCGCCCTGGAATTGCTCGACGCGGAGGGATTCGAGGCGGTCACGATGCCCGGGCTCGCCAAGCGCCTGGGGGTGGGAACCATGTCGCTGTACCGCCACGTGGCGAACAAGGACGATCTCATCAACGCGGTCGCCGAGCAGGTGTTGAGCGGCGTGCCGGTACCCGATGGAGCCCCCGACGACTGGCAAGGCCGAGTGGTCGGCTACCTGCGGGCTCTTCGCGAGGCGGCGCTCGCCCATCCGGCACTGTCGCGGATCCTCGCCGAACGAGGACTCACGGTCGGGCCCGTGTTCACGCACCTCGAGGCGGTTCACGCCATCCTGCGGGCCGCCGGGTTCTCCGATCTGGCTGCCGTCCGGACGTTCTACGCGTTGCTCACGTACGTGTTCGGGTTCGTCGTGTGGGAACTGCCGCGTGTTCACCACCAGCCCGACGCGGCCTACACGACGGCCTGGAACGACGCACTCCATCGCCTCGACCCCGCTGCCTATCCCAACCTGCACGACCTCCGGCAGCCGCTCACCACCACGGCGTCGTCGGAGCAGTTCGAGTACGGACTCGAGCACCTCATCCGCTCGCTCCGCCCCGAGGGCTGACCCTCCGGGCTGCGCACCGGGTGCGGGAAGGTCCGGCCTCCTGGTCCACCACCCTGGGGACGCCGAGCCCCCGGGGGCCCGAGGCCGGCGCATCGGTAACATCCGAGCCGGCGCTCCCCGGGGGTCACTGCCGGCCGGACGGAACCCGTCTGCCCGTTACCGCTAGAGCGCCGGGGCCTCCGCTGGTTCCGTCCCCACGGCCTGACGCAGCAGCACCGCCCAACCGCCCGGATCGATGCCGAGACCCGCGAAGCGAGCCCATGACTCCGCCAGTCGGGCCGGCGCATCGGGGTGGCGGACCGCCTGGAGAGCCACGCCCCAACCGAGCCGTACCAAGGCCTGTGCCACGCGGTCATCGGTCGCGTCCGCTCGGGCACAGAGCTCAGGGAACCGGGCCTCCACGGCCGCCCGCTGACCTCGCCGGGCGGCGATCGAGCCAGCGGCCAGGCCGGCCCAGAGCCTGTCGAGATAGGTCGACCGATCGTCGCCCTCCACCATGCGGGCGGACTCTTCGGCGTCATCCAGTCGACCATCGGCGGCCAGGGCCAGAGCCTGGACGGCGCCGGCGTAGCCCACCGTGCCTCGCTCCCCCATGGCCCGGCGAACTTCCCGCAGCAGGTCGAGCGCCTCGTCCGGACAACCGGATTGCAGCGCCAGCAAGGCCCTCGACACACGGTGCTCGCCTGCGCCGGCCGTGGCGAGGTCGTCCGACGAGAGCGCCTGGTCGGGAAGGATGGCGAGAGCAGCAGTGGCCCGCTCGCGGTCGCCGACCTGAACTGCGGCGCTCAACAGCCCGGTCGCGGAGAACGCGGTGAATCGCGGCGAGTGGCTGGGCGGCAGCGATGCCCGGGTCTGTTCCAGTACCCCGAAGCCCTCGGCCACCTGCCCGGCGGTCACCAGCGCCCGACCCAAGGGGAGCTGGGCCTGCACCCGACCGTAGTCGTCGTCGATGGCGTCGAAGGTCGCCAGGGCCTCCCGAGCCCGCTCGATCGCCGATTCGGCCCTTCCCGTCCACAACCGGATGCTGGCGCTCAGCACCTGTCCCATACCCACGGCCCAGCGATCGCCCGCCACCTCTGCGCCGTCGAAGATCTGTTCGGCCATCGTCTCCGCTTCCTCCGGGTATCCCGAGTGGAAGCGCGTGAAGGCCAGCAGACCGAGAGACCACCCCAGCCCCCCTCGGTCGCCGAGTTCGGCGAAGAGGGCTGCCGCGTCGTGGAGGAGCGCCTCTGCGTCTTGCATGCGCCCGGCGATGAAGTGCGCCCAGGAGAGGTTCTGCAGTGCCCATGCGCGCCCTCGCCGATCGCCCAACGCCGCGTAGAGCTCCCGGGCCGGCTCGAGCGACGCGATCGCCGCCTCGGGGTCGTTGCACAACAGCGCCGCGAACCCCCGCACCCGCAGGGCGGTCGCTCGGCCCTCGTCGTCGCCGGCAACCTCCGCTCGGGCCAGAGCCTCGCCGACCAGTGCCTCGGCTTCGTCCATCGATCCGCCGCGGAGGGCGGCCTCGGCGACGGCGACGATGGCCCGCACGGCACCCCGCTCGTCCCCGGCAGCTTCCGCGAGGGCACGCGCGGCGTCGGCGTCGGCCCGAGCCGCCCCCAACTCGCGGAGCTCCGCGTAGCTCGCCGACCGAGCGAGCAACAGGGCCACGCGATCATCGGCATCGGCCGACGCCGCGCCGACCCGAGTGGTGCCGTGCATACCGGCGTCGATCACCGCCAAGGCCTCGGAGAAGAGCTGCGCGGCGCGCCGGGGCGTGTCGGCCCGCACGGCGCGATCGCCGGCGTTTCGCAGCCACCGCACCGCACGCGCCGCGACGTCGGGCGGCACCTCTGGCGAACCCCCGAGCTCCGCCGTCAACGCCGCGGCCCGTCCGTAGTGGTGGGCGATGGGATCGACGACAGCGTCGTGGTGCGGGCTCTCCTCCCGTTCGAGCCACCCGGCGATGCCGGCGTGCACCCTGGCCCGCTTCTCCTTCGTCATCGTGCCGTACGTGACCTCGCGCACGATCTCGGATCGGAACTCCCACGAGTCGCCGTCGAGGGCGAGCAAGTCCTTGACGTGCAGTCCGGCGAGCGCCCCACCGATCGCGCCGTCGCCGCCATGCGCCTCGCGGTGCATCGTCTCGAGCCACCCGATCCGGCCGCTCGCGCCGAGCACGGCTGCGTCCTCGAGAACCACGCGCTCGTCCGGCGTCAGGCCGTCGAGTCGAGCGGCGACGAGGCCGCGCAACGTGTCGGGCAGGTCGGTCGAGCGGGATTCCTTCAGCCACGAGACCAACTCCTCGAGGAAGAAGGGATTACCGCCGGCCCTGTCGAGGAGCCCCCCGGAGATCCCGTCGTCGAGCGTGATGGTCCTGTCGTCGGCCAGGAGGTGCAGCAGCTGTGCCGCCGCGTCGCGCTCGAGGGGATCGATGTGGACGACGACCGAGTGGTGGCCGCCCTCCGGCAGCGACCAGCGCTCGGCCAGCGTCGGCCGCGCCGTCGCCAGCACGACGATCGGCTGCCGGGCGTTGCGCTCGAGGAGCGTGCCGATCACGCTGAGCACCGCGCCGTCCGCCCAGTGCAGGTCGGAGAGCACGACCACGAGCGGCCGCTGGCGGGAGATAGCTGCGGCGAAGGTCAGCAGCGCGCCGGTTGCCTCGTCGCGGGCACGAGCCGAGTCGATCCCACGGAGCGCGTCGAACCCGAGAAGGTGCAACAGACCCTCGACGACTCGATCGACCTCGCCGTCCCCGGCGCCGGCGCCGGCGGCGACGACCGCCGCGGCACGGTCGGCGTGACCTGCCTCTTCCGCCTCACCTGCCACGTCGGGCCGACCTGCCTCCTCGGGCCGACTGCCACCGGCGGCGTCGCCGGCGCTCGCGGCGCCCGCTGCGGTCGGTCCGGTCTTTGCCGGACGCCCCATCGCCGCAGAGACCGCTGCCCGCACCTTCTCGGTCACGGCCTCCTGATCGTCGCCGGCCTCGACGTTGCAGCCTGCTCGCACGGCTTCGGCCAGCGGCCACCACACGTTGGCCTCGCCGTACGGGACGCAACGGCCACGCACGACGAGACCGTCGTGACAGCCCCGAGCCAACTCGGCGACCTCTTCGACCACCCGCGACTTGCCGACACCGGCGTCACCGACGAGCAGCAGCAGCGCGGCGCGGCGCTGTGCCACGGCGAGGTCGACGGCGTGGGACAGGAGCGCAACCTCGTCGTCGCGGCCGACCAGCGGTGTCCGGTGACGGTCGGGCCGGTAGCCGGGCGGCAACCGGGCGCCCTCCGCCACCCAGGCGGGCACGGGCGCCTCTCTGCCCTTGGCCACCACCTCTCCGACCGACCGGTAGGTGACGACCCGGCGAGTGGCGAGGTACGTGGCTTGCCCGACCAGCACCTGACCCGGTTCGGCTGCGGATTGCAGCCGCTGCGCCGTGTTCACCACGTCCCCCATCGCCGTGTAGTCGCCGCCCGCACGAAGGGACCCCACCAGAACCTCGCCGGTGTTCACACCCACCCGGAGGCGCACGTCGACGCCCAAATCGGCCGCGGCATCGCAAAGCGTCCGATGGAACTGCAGGGCGGCCCGCACCGCTCGCTCGGCGTCGTCCTCGTGGGCGATCGGGGCCCCGAACAACGCCAGGATCGCATCACCGACGATCTTGTCGACCCGGCCGCCGAACGCCTCGATGTCGACCACCAGGCGCTGGAAGCACCGGTCGACCAGCCGCTTGACCTCCTCCGGATCGCGGTGCTCCGAAAGGGCTGTGAAGCCCACGACATCGGCGAAGAGCACGGTGACCACCCGCCGTTCGTCGCCGCGTACCTGCAGGTCGCCGCCACAGTTGGGGCAGAATCGCGCGCCGTCGGGAACGTCGGCGCGACAGGTCGGGCAGGTCACGCCGGTCAGTGTACGGACGGGACCCGTCGACTTCGGGCAGTTGTCCACGGGCGGCGCTGATGCGGCGATGCACCTCGTGAGGGTCTCAACGCTGCCTAGACGAGACCAGCAGCGGATCCGCGCGGCGATCGACCTGATCGCGGAGGAACCCCGGCCTCCCGGTTGTACCAAGCTGGCCGACGAGTCGCAGACGTACCGCGTGCGCACCGGCGACTACCGGATCCTGTACGACGTCGTCGACGACCGACTGGTGGTTCAGGTGATCCGGATCGGTCACCGCCCTGACGTCTACCGGCAGTGAGCCCCGTGGTCGTGCGGGGATGGCAATCCCTGGGCCTCATCGGCGGCCCGGATCGACTGTCTCGTCGAAGGTGATCGTCTCGCTCAGCGCTCGTTCGTGACCAGCTTGCCCTCGGCGTCGAATGTGATGTTGCAGGCCTGGTCGAGGTCGAGCACCTGCATGAACCGCCCCATCGCCAGGTACTTGCCGACCACGAGGGTGAGGTCCACGACCTCGGCCGGGGAGAAGTGCGCGCCCAGCCGGGCGAGCAGGTCGCCGTCGATCTCCTTCGAGTCGGTGGCGAACCGCTCGGCGTACTCGAGCGCCGCCTTCTCAGCGTCGGAGAACAGGTCGCTCGCCGCGTGCTGCGACACGGCGGTCAGCGACGCCTCGTCCGCCCAGTCGTTGCGCCACGTCATGCACAGCACGCACCCGTTGATCTCGGCGACGCGCATCCGCACCAGCTCGTGTGTGCGCCGCGGCAGCGAACTCGCCCACACCGCTGCCTCGAGGGCGTTCACGGCATCGACGAAGTGGGGGACGAGGCTCAGCGCTCGCGTCACCTCCGGCCCCTCACCGGCGGGGATCTCGATCCGCGGCACGCCCCGGTTCTAACAGACCGTCAGCTCCACCGCGGCGGCGAGTTCCGAAGCAAAGCGGCCGGGGCCCCTGCGCGGTCGAGGGGGGAAGGCGACCTTCCCCCCTCGGTGGTTGGTCCAACCCTCTTCGGAGCTTTGCCCCTTGTACGACGACCCTCAGGCTCTCTCACACGAGCGGAATGGGACCGCTAGCTCCCGGACCGCCCCTACGACCCGGCCTGCTGAGCCGAGTCGCAGCACTCTTCGCTGGTGATCTCACGTGGGACTCTCATGACGAGCGGCGGCGAGCGTGACGATGGTCAGGTCGGCCCATGCCGTGAGGGCGCGGTCATCGTCGGTGTCGAGCGGGGGCGAGCCGAAGGTCCAGGCCGTGCGTCGTAGGGCAACGAGCGCGCCCAGGAGGAGGACCGCGGTCGCCTCGGGGTCCTGGGCGTTCGGAGCGGCGGCTGAGATGAGCCTCGTCGCCGTGCGATAGCTGAGGTCGACGATGTTCGTCTTGACCTCGACGGTGAGGTCGGCCATGCGTTGGCCGTCATGTTCGAGCACACGCGTGAGGTCCCTCAGGCGGTCCATCTCCTCGAGGAACCACCGACCGAGACCCACGATCACCGGCCGCAGCAGCGCTCGGTCCGCTCCGAAGGCGCTCAGGTCCACGTCGCTGACCGCGGCGGCGACGGTCGCGGCATTCTCGAGGTATGTCCGCACGGCAGTCTCGAGCAGCGCGTGCTTGCTCGGGAAGTGCTTGTACATCGCCCCACGCCGGGGCTGGAGGCCGACCTCGGCCTCGATGTCGCCGACCGCCGTGGCCTGGAAGCCCCGCTCTGCGAACAACCGCATGCCCGCCTCCATGAGGCGCTGGCGTGTCGGTGCAGGCCCTGCCATGCTGCGAGGGTAATCAGTCGATTACCAATGGGATACCACCGGTCACGGTGGTGGCGCCGACCACCGCCGTCGGCACCGGGAGCCCACATGGGCGCGAACCACGAGGAGACCTTCGCGTTGGCCGCCACGCTCCGATACGTCGACCCCACCCGGCCGCGAGGCATGATCGCCCACGTCTACGCAGCGTTCGCGGCGACACGCCTTGCCAGGTTCATCTCCCGCCACGTGAACTGGAAGATCGACCCGCTCCTGTTGCGAGCCACTCGCGGCCGCCTCGCCACGACACTCGTCTTCCCAACCGCACTGTTGGAGACCCACGGTGCGAGGAGCGGCGCCCGGCGACGCAACGCGATCATCTACTTCCACGACGGGGACCGGGTCACGATCGCCGCCTCGAATGCGGGTAGTCCCCGGCACCCTGCCTGGTACCACAACCTCCGAGCGCATCCGGACGTCACCTTCGGTGGGATCCCGATGCGGGCGACGGAGGTTCACGACAAGGCTGAAGAGGAGAGGCTGTGGGAGTTCGCAGACCGTGTCTTCCCGGCCTTCCCGAGCTATCGACGCGACGCGGCCAAGGCGAATCGCACGATCCCGATCATCCAGCTCACCGAGCGCGAGCCAGACGTGTCGATGTCCCCGGGTTCAGCTGACGATTCAGCAGCTCGCGCCGAACATCCCCGGAGCCAACCAGGCCGGCGATCCGAAGCAGCACCGCCACGGGCCATCCGCCCATCGAGGACTCAACCGGGCTCCGGTGGGGTGGAGAAGACCCGGGCTGAAATGCCTGCCAGGCCGGTGAGCAAAGCTGCAGCCACAGGCGCCACCAGGGCCGCAATTGGAATCCGGGTGGGGTCGGACCCGGTCTCGAACCTCGGCAGCGCGATGCCGAGGATCGTCGCGACGAGCCAGATCGCGAGCGTGGCAACGGCGAATCCGGTCCAGATGGGCCTCCGTGACGCATGACCGCGCAGCCTTCCCATGGTCCACAGGAATGCGCCTGTGGCGGCCAGGCCCCAGATCCAGGTGCTGAAAGCCGCCACCGGAAGGTGCTCTTGCTCGCTTCCCGAAACCATGTCGGGAGCAAGCAGGCTGATCAGGAGCACCGCAACCCAGATCCCGGCGATCCCAGCCGCGGTCCAGAACATCCACGAACCGTCGGCCATCTCGGAGCGGCGGTCCGAACCCGATGCCTGCACGCTGCTCACCCGATCGCCCTTCTTGGCGCAGGGTCCTCCCGATGAGCAGGTACCCGCCGAGACCGACGACCCGCGCGGCTCAACCGTTCCATGGACCGATCCTCGCGCACAGAGCGCGACCGTGGTCGTCCGGTTCGAGCTAGTGACAACTCCCATCGGGCAGCCAGAAACCGGACCCCCTTCGGCTCCCCGCTCGGGCCCAGCCGACGAACGTCAGCCGGCGGTGTCGATGCCAACCGCCTTTCCCAGCTCGCCGAGGTCGTCGACGATCGCGTCGACGAGGTCCCACAGGTCGGGCACGAGCTCGCGGCAGGCGACCAGACCGAAGTCGAGCGAGTCGAGGTAGCTCTGAACGGTGATGTTGAGGCCCTGCCCGTCGACGATCGTCGACACTGGGTAGTAGTGCAACATCTGCGCGCCGGCCGTGTAGAGCGGTTGACGAGGTCCGGGGACGTTCGAGATCGTCACGTTCACCGGCGGCATGAAGCGCCTGGCAGTGAGCCGTGTTGCCGTGCGCATCGCGCGGGCGAACACGGCAGGCGGGGGAAACTGGGCGAAATCCGTGAGCGCTTCGGCGGGCACGGCATCGAACAGCTCCTTGGCGTCGACCATGGCTTCGTGAACCCGACCGACGCGGAGCAGCGGATCGGGCTCGTCCGTCGGCAGCGTCGCGAAGATGGCCGACACCCGGTTGGTCCACTTCTCGGTCTCCTCGCCGCTGCGGATCGAGACCGGAATCATCGCCACCAACGGCAGCTCCGGCAGCTCCTCGTGGTTTTCGAGCCACCGCCGCAGGCCGCCGGCGCACATGGCCATGACGATGTCGTTGACGGTCGCACCGAGCGCGTTCTTGACGTCCTTCACGGCGCCAAGGGAGGTCGAACGGAAGGCGAACCGGCGGTGGGGGGTGATCGCGGCGTTGAACCGCAGCCGGGGAGCGTTCGTCGGAATCGGCCCCTTGACCTCTCCCTCCGGGACACGCTTGCGACCGATGTTGAGCGCGGCGCCGAGCGGCCCTCGGAGCCCCGCCCGGACCTGATTGGCGGCCGCGACCAACATCGGGTTGCGCGTCGCCTTGCCGAGCTCGCGGGCCGTGCGGGCGCCGAGCAGCACGGCCCGGCCCGGCTTGCGGACGAGGCTCGTCGCTGCCCGGGCGAGCATCTCGCTGTCGCTCGGAACGCGCTCGGACGGCTGCTTCGAGTCGGGCGCGGGTGGCGGCGCATCGTCGCCTTCCGGGTCGCCGTCGAGCATGAGTACGAGCAGGTCGGCCCCGGCCGCGCCGTCGATCGTGGCGTGGTGCACCTTCGTGAGGATGCCGAACCGACGGTCGGGCAGCCCCTCGATGACATAGGTCTCCCAGAGCGGCCGACTTCGATCGAGGGGACGCGCGACGATCCGGGCGACGATCTCGGCGATCTGATCGTCACGGCCGGGCGGTGGCACGCCCGTGTGGCGGACGTGGAAGTCGAGGTCGAAGTCTGGATCGTCGATCCAGTAGGGGTGGTCGAGGCCGAGCGGCACCTCGCGGAGACGGCGCCGCAGCGGCTCGAGGAGATGGAGCCGGCGCTCGATCTGCGCCCGCCAAGCGGCGAACGGGTCGTAGTCGGCGTCGTCCTCGGGTTTGGCGTAGATCGAGAGGCTGGAGACGTGGCCAAATTGCGTTCCCGTCTCCAGGTACAGGAACGAGGCGTCGAGGCCGGACAGCTGCCTCATGATCCCCCTTCCGCCGCTGCGAACAGCGGTCCCCCGCACTCTGCCACCGCATCGTCGGCGCCGCCCGGCTGAGGACGACGGAACGCCCCTGACCCTGCCGAGGACGAGCTCTCGGGCTGCGCGACGGCGGCCTCCTCACCCGCTGGTCCAGGTCAGTAGCCGGGCCACCCCCGGTCAACGTGTTGTGTCGTGCCCGCCGGGTAGCCGCGAGGGCCGCGGAAGACGAGCGCAAGGACGAGAGTCCCGGCCCCGCACTTCGACTCCGTCGAGTCCTTCATCGACTACCGGGTCCCACCCGAGATGTTCTCTCCCTTCGCGGAGTTCGACGGCAACGGTGAGACGATCGGCGCCACGCCGTACACGACAGGGCCCCGCGAAAATGTGCGGCTCCCCCGATCGAAGCACCGCCGCCGCTGATGTCGACCTCGGGCAGAAGCTTGACGCAGGTCGGGTATCGGTCCCGCGAGCATGCGCTCCAGGCCCCCGGCGTGCTCACGATGGCTCCTGGCCGGCCGTATCGGGTGGAGCCACCACGGCCCTTCGGCCCGAGCTGGCCCCAGCGCGAGCCGCCGGATCACCGAGCCGCTGGAAGCGACCACCGAACACGAGGGCGCTGAGCAGGAACCAACCCCAGCCCAGGGCCGTGCCCGCCACCACGTCGGTGAGCCAGTGCACGCCGAGCAGAGCTCGGGACGCGGCGACGGCCACGCTGATCAGGGCGGCGGCACCCGCCGCGACCGCGCGGCCGCGTCGCGACCAGTCGCGGGCGATCACGAGCGCCAGAGCGAACCACGTCGCCGCGGCCGCGGCCGAATGACCCGACGGAAACGAAGAACCCGACGTGCCGACGAGATGCACCACCGGAGGTCGCTCCCGGTCCACGAGCGACTTCAGCCCGTTGTTGATCAGCACCACACCGGCCAGCACGACGAGAAGGAACAGAGCGACGTTGAGATTGCGGTGGCGGACGAAGTCGTAGGCGGCCACGAACGTGACGGCCACCGCGAGGTATGCGGTGCCGCCCAGATCGGTGAGCCGGTCGAGGACGCTGGTCGACCACGACGTGCCGTTGCGGCTCCCCCATTCAGCCACCGCCTCGTCCCATGTGGCCAAGCCGGAGCCGTGCCCCACCATGTCGAACAGGGAGCCGACGATGAGGGCCGACCCCAGAACGATCGCCAGCGCAACGACCAGCATCAGCCCGCCGGCCACCTGGCGGTCGATCGAACGGGCCGTCGCACCGAAGCGGGGATGGCGCCCGAGCCAGCGCACCAACCACCGCTCCTCTCGTTCGGGGTCGATCGGATCCGGTCCGCGCGGCGACCGCGACAACGCCCACACCGCAAGGGCCGCCAACGCGGCGGCGACGAGGACTCCGACGGTGGCCAGCATCGCCTTCGAACTCTCAGCCGGATCCGGCGAGCCGCTGGCGCGGCGCCGAGATGACGCAGAACAACCCGTACAGCACGAGCGCGACGGCGGCGAAGCCGACGAGCACGGCACCGAATGTCGAGCCCGTCACGTCCCGCAGCGCGCCGTCAATCCCCTTCGCCTCGTCCGGCCGGAACAGCACTGCGGCGCGGATGAGGAGCCAGCCCACGAGCCCCATCACGATGCCGCGGCCCACCCAGCCGACGCGCCCGATCGTCACGATCGACTCCTGGCTGACCGGACCCACCCCGCCTGGCTCGAGTTCGTCACGGAACCTCGCCCCCACACCTCTCACGACGAAGAAGATGCCGAGCGCGACCACGCCGATCCCGAGGCCGCCAACGAGCCATCGCCCACCCGTCTTGTCCATCAACTCGGTGGTAAACCGCTCGACCCTGGCATCGTCGTTCTGGGAGCTTCCTTGCGCCGCGTCGTGGCCGGCGAACGACAGGGCCGACCACGCGAGGACCGCGTACACGGCCGCGCTGACGAGGTACCCCGCACGGGTGAGCCATGCTTTGGCGGAGTTCTGGGCGGGCAGGACGACCGACAAGAGCCGCCACGTGGTGTAGAGCGCCAAGCCGACGGCGACGGCGTACAACGCCACCTCCCCGAACGAAGTGTCGGCGATCTCGGCCACCGCTCCGACCGGGCTGGCCTCCTGTCGACCGGTGTCGGACGCCGCGGCATCCGAGCCGTGGAGCGCCACGGACACCGCCAGGAGGCCGAGCACACCGTAGACGACGCCCTTCGCAACCCATCCGAGGCGGGCCACGGTGACGAGCGATCGATGGCGATGCGCGAGGTGTTCGACCTTGCGGGATCCGGTTTCGTTGGTGAGCGTCGTGTTCGTCATCTGCCCTCCCCGCAGGGTCGTGACGTCGAGCCGGCGAACCCGCTCGGCCACGGACGAGTCGGCCTCGCGGTCGATCTCGTCGACGCCCTTGGCGAATGCACCCCGCACCACGTAGAGCGCGCCGACGCCCACCAGCATCCCGGCGGCGACATCGATCGGGTGATGCATGCCCCGAGCCGCTCGCGAGAAGCCAACCGCCAAGGGTGCGGCAACCGCGACAACCACGAAGATCGCCCGCACGATGCGGTTGCGGGTGTGCCAGCACACGACGATGAACAATCCGGCGTAGAAGGCGACGGCGGCGCCGGCGTGGCCCGAAGGGAAGCTGCCGGAGGGAGCGGGCGGGTCGAGTTGTTCCACGGGCGGGCGGTCCCGGTCGACGATGAAGCTGGCGATGACGAATACCGTCGCCTCGAGACTCACGGCGAGGGCGAGGAACACGCCGTCATGCCAGCGGCGGACGATGAGCACGAGGGCGCCACCGACGACGGCCACGAGGACCACCTTGACCAGCGTCTCCGACAGCATCGACCCGTACTCGGTCCACGTGTTCAAGGTCGGCGTGCGGCGGTCCTCGAGCCACTCCGCTCCCGCTCGATCAGCGTCACCGATCGGTCCGTCGTCGAAAAACCACATGAACACCAGCCCGACGCCGGTGGTCACGACGAGCAGGAGCAGCCCACCAAGGCCGACGTGCACCAGGGCGCGCTTCCGCAAGGGCCATGCTCGCACCCATCGATCGCTGCGAGCGGCCTCCCGCCCGTGTACGGCCTCCAGTGCGCCGCTCATGACGCCGGAACGAGGATCGGGACGCGACCGGGCAGGACGGAGACCTTGAACGTCTTGGCGGGCTGTTTCGCACCCCCGTCCACCTCCCACGCCATCTTGCGGTCGAGCCGGATCGTCACCTTTGTCGCCGGCGTGATCTGCACGAGCGGCGACGACTCGATCCGGCCGAGTACCGCGCGCACGCCGAACCGCAGCCAGTCGGTGCGGCGCTGGGCGGACAGGACACCCACGTCGAGCACGCCGTCGTCGCACCGAGCGTCGGGGAAGACATCGACGCCGCCGAGGATGCGGCCCACGTTGCCCACGAGCACACACGCGGCTGGACCCTCGAACCACTTCTGACCGTCGACCCGGACCTTCACCTTGGCCTGCGCGCGGCCGACGTTCTTGACACCGGCGCGGACGTAGGACAGCTGGCCGAGTCGATCCTTGGCGTCGTCGGCGTCGCGGATCATCAGCGCGTCGAAACCCGTACCGGCCATGACCGCGAACGCCGCGCCATTGATGACTCCGATGTCGATCGGCCGCGGCAGGCCATGCAGGGCGATGTCGACGGCCTCACGCACGTTCTGCGGAATGCCGAGCGCGAGGGCGAGCAGGTTGGCGGTGCCGGCCGGCAGGATCGCCACCTCCAACTTGGCGTCCTCGACGACGATCGTGTCGATGCAGCGCCGCACGGTGCCGTCGCCGCCCCAGACGAGCAGGCGTTCGACACCCGAGTCGAGCAGGCGGCGGACCTGTTTGGGCGCCTGCCTGCTCTTCTCCACCCCGCACCAGAGGGGGTCGGGGCAGCCCGCATCGGCGAGCGCTCTGCGCAGTTCGCCCGGACCCTCCCCCAGGGTCTTGCGCTTGTGCACCAACACTCCAATCGTCGTCATGGAGCCTCCCTCGCGGCGGTTGAGGGTTACCCGTGTACGACGACCTCAATCCGGCCCCCAGAATCCATGCCGCTGGTGACCGGATCCCGTCTGCCCCGAAGACCGAGATGCACGAGATGCCGCGTCCGGCCCGCTGGGGCCGTACTGGCTGGCGCACCCTGTCCTCGTCGTGAATGTTTGCCGCCCGCGAAATGCACGATGTTCTCCGTTCCGAGGAGGTCTCGTTACGCTCGTGCCGAATCACGGCCGAACACCTGTGGGACGTTGCCGAGACCTTCGCCCAGCGGCAACCTCGCGAGCGCCCAGCGAGCGCCGACGGCCGTGGTGGCGGAGCGGTTCGGCATTCCGCACGGCACCGCGAAGCACTGAGTCAAGGAAGCGCGCCGACGCGCCGTGAGCCGGCCACCGACGCCCCGTGACGGGCACCGAACGCTCTGCCGGGCGAGGACGGCGCCGGAGGCGCCGCCCGCAGACCCGGGCGACGGCGCCGCCAAAGCCGGCGCCCTTGCTCTCATCAGAGATGACTCCGGCGACGGGCTGGATCTCATAAGAGACGAGTCCGGCAAGGGCTGGTCCGAGCGGTCTGGCCCGTGCATGGCCCGAGGCCGCACACGACCCGAGTTGCGAGCGGGCGCCTAGCGGTCCCGGTTGGACGACCCGGGCGCCTACACACCACCTGAGCTGGGAGGATGCATCCTGGCTGAACGATGGTCGCTAGACTCTGCCCTCCTTCGGGGACGTAGCTCAGCTGGCTAGAGCACCTGCTTTGCAAGCAGGGGGTCGTGGGTTCGAGTCCCATCGTCTCCACCAGCGGGAACACGCCGTCACGACCCGGCCCCATCATCGGCCGTGCCCCCTATGTGCCCGTCGCTCCGCCGGCTTGCCTCGATCGCAGCCGACAACCGGGCCGCGATCTGCTGCTCCCGAGCCCGGTCCGTGTGCTGGTAGATCAACGCCGCCCGGACGGTCGAGTGGCCCATCCGCGTCATGCGATCCTTGAGGTTCGCCTCGGTGAGCTGGTTGCCGGTGTGGCGCAGGTCATGCAGGTGCAGCCCGACGCCAGGGTCGATGCCCGCCTTCTTGAGCGCCTGTTTCCACAGACGGTTGAAGTTCCGGCGACGAGGGGTCGCGCCGCGCGGGCCGACGAACACCCGGCCGTTGCTCCCCGGCTCCGCCCAACGGTCGAGGTGCATACGCAGCTCCGGGATGATCGCCGAAGGGATGCCGACCTCCCGGACCCCCGCCGCGGACTTCACCGTGCCCGCCGACAGGTCCCGGTCGGTCTCCGTGACCGCCATCTTCACCGTCACGAAGCCGGCGTCGAGGTCCAGGTGCCGGCGACGTAACCCGATCAGCTCACCCCACCGCAGCGATGTGAACGCCGCCACCAGCACCAGCGCCCGCCACCGCTTCCCGATCGCCTCGGCAATCGCGTACACCTCCGCCACCGTCGCCGTCGGGCGTTCCGGATGGTCATACGAGTCGGCGCCCTTGACGCGGCACGGGTTCCGGCGGATGAGCTCGTCCTCCTCGACCGCTGTGGACATGATCGCCCGAAGCAGCCGGTACGCCGCCGCCACGGTCGGCCGCCGACGCCGCCCGCCAGCCGGCCAGCGCGCCACGTCCGCACCACAGGCGTCGTGAGGTCCACCAGGTCGACACCGCCAAGGTGGGGCCCACAGGGATGGACGCCGCTGGCTGGCGGCGAACGGCTCTGGCATCGTGACCTGCGCTCGCGTCGACCACGGCCGTGCCGGACGGAGCTGGCGAGCCTACGGATCAGAAGGTTGGGGGTTCGAGTCCCTCCGAGCGCGCTGCCTAAGTCCTGGTGACAGGCCTAGCGACTGGCTTGCATTCCGACGAGCGGCCTTCGCTTCTACCGGATCTTCTACCGGATCGGCCGTCATCAGCCGGGCGAAGACGGCAGCGGCCTCGGCTTGCATGCCGGGCAGCACCCAGCCGTAGACGTCGAGGGTGAAGCCCGGTGTCGCGTGGCCGAGGCGCTCGGTCACGACCTTGACCGGCACGCTTGCCTTCAGTAGCAGCGAGGCGTGCGTGTGCCGAACGTCGTGGAACCGGATCCTTGACAACCCGGTGCGAGCGACGATGCGGTCGAAGGTGCGGCTGATGACCTCGGGGTGCGTGGGCGTGCCGTCGGGACGGGCGAAGACGAGGTCGTGGTCGTCGTAGCCGGCGCCGAGCAGGAGCCGTTCCTCGGCCTGCGTGCGGCGCCAAGCCTGGAGCGCCCGGACGACATCGTCGTTGATGTCGATCGTGCGCCGGCCGTTGGCGGTCTTCACGTCAGTGAGCCGTAGCTCGTAGTTCACGACGACCGCGGCTTGACGGACGTGGATGAGCTTGGCGTCGAGATCGACGTCGCCCCACCGCAGGCCCGCGACTTCACCGCGCCGCATCCCGGTGTGGGCGGCCAGAACGAACGCTGGCTCCAGGCGCTGCCCGTCGAGCGAGGCGAGGAACGTCTGGAGCTGCACTGCGGTCCAGACATGCATCTCGCCCTCGCGCTTCGTGGCAGCGCTGCGCTTGGGCGGATCGGCGAGCGACGCCGGGTTGCGGGCGAGCGTGCCCTTGCGGACGGGGTCGCCGAGCGCTTTGCGCAGGATGCGATGGACGACTGCGCAGACCGAAAAGGCACGCAGGAGACGGGCCGGGACAACAGCGAGCCCGGTCCCGACGTCAAGATCCCCGTGATCGACGGGTCACAGAGCTCTGCCGAGGGCGGGGGAGGTTCTGAGACCGGCGTAAGACCGTGATGAAACCGCGGCATCGCAGTCTCACGACCATGCACACGGACGTCTGCTTCGGCGATGGCATCGAGGATCGTCGGCATGTCCGCATCCGACGCTCAGATCTAGAGCTTGACCTCTGCGAGAACTGCCCCGCTCGACTCCCGGAGCCAGAGCAGTGAGGCGTCTCGTCACCGGCATCGCAGCCACCACCCTTATCGCCGTCACAGCAGCCTGCGACCCCGCCCTTCTCCTCCCGACCGACCCGCCGCCCGTCCAGGCTCCGGCCAGCACCGTCATCGAAGGCGACAGCATTGACGTGCAGTGGGCCACGTCCGGTGGAACCGACGCGTTCCCCGGCGTGTCTGTGCACGCCGGCAACGGGTGGGCAATGACTGCTTGCCTGCCGGTCGGCTGCACCACCCCCTCGACGACGCCAGGGCGATGACCGACGCCGGACTCGCGGACCGCCAGGTGTGGATGATCGGCACCAACGACGCCGCCGGCGGCTTCTCCCAGGCGGAAGCGAACGGGTGGGCCACCGCCATGTTCGACCCGCCGGCGGAGACCTGTGAGGTGTGGGTCGAACCCTGGGTGACCGCGCCGCAGCCACCCGAGTTCATCGCCGCCGTCAACCGGGTGCGGGCGTGGATCGAACAGATCGCCCCCCTGCGCCCCAACACGGTCGTCATCGACTGGGCGCCCTACGCGCAACGCCCCGGGGTCCTCGGGTTCGACGGCGTGCACCTGGCGACCGTCGCCAACACGAACATGGCCTACGTCACCTCTGAAGCCGTCCAGGCCCGCAGCGACATCATCCGCGACGGGCTCGCCCAATGCCCCGGGGGTGCATCGTGAAGAAGATCGCTGGCACGAGGTGGACGATGCCCGGCACAACCACCTCCACAACGCCGGCCGCCTCATGTCCCCAACACGGTGGGCGACCGGCCGGGCAGGCTGCCGTCGATCAGGTTGAGCTCCGAGTGGCAGACGCTATGCTCGGCGGCGCGTACGAATTCTCCATCCTTGGTCCGATCGAGGTCGTGACCGCGGATGGCCCGCTGAAGATGAGCGGGCCGAAGGAGCGTGCCGCCCTTGCGGTGTTGGTGGCCTGGGCCGGCCGGGTCGTCAGCGCCGAGCGGTTGACCGAGGCCGTGTGGGGTGACGACCCTCCTCGATCCAGCGGCAAGGTCGTGCAGAACCTCGTGTTGCGGTTGCGCAAGGCTCTCGGGCCGGACGTGATCGAGACCCGGCCGGGGGGATACTCCCTGCGCGCTCCGGCGGGCGCGGTGGACGTCGGTCGCTTCGAGCGGTTGCTGAGCGAGGGTCGCGCCGGCCTCGCAGCCGGCGATCCGGGTGCGCTGACTGCGCTGTCCGCGGCAACGGACCTCTGGCGCTCGAGCCCCTTGCCGGAGGTCGCCGACTGGCCACCGGCGCGAGCGGAGATCGCTCGCCTGGAGGAGCTGCACCGGTGCGTCCTCGAGGACCTGGCCGAGGCAGAGCTCGACGTCGGCCATCACCGAGAATGGGTCGCGCAGCTCGAGACGATGGTGTCGGAGGAGCCGCTGCGGGAGCGTCGCTGGGGTCTGTGCATGGTCGCCCTGTACCGGTCCGGTCGCCAAGCCGACGCATTGCGCACCTACCAACGGGCCCGGGCCGCTCTCGCCGAGGTGG
>Ga0126307_10000250_pt1 | contig 34905 bp, 28 predicted proteins | sample Plot28_FD_89955 | JGI IMG/M metagenome (GOLD analysis project Ga0126307, IMG submission 89955) | Serpentine soil microbial communities from UC McLaughlin Reserve, CA, USA - Plot28 | ecosystem: Environmental > Terrestrial > Soil > Grasslands | place: USA: UC McLaughlin Reserve, Lake County... | reverse complement strand
GGGGGGGGGGGGGGGGGGGGGGGGGGGGGGGGGGGGGGGGGGGGGGGGGGGGGGGGGGGGGGGTGGGGGGGGGGGGGGGGGGGGGGGTCAGCCGGCGGCGGGTGTCCAGACGCCGATGCGGTTGCCGGCCGGGTCGGTGATCATGCCGTAGGTCAGGCCCATCGGCGTGGTCGTCGCGCGGACGAGCACCTTGCCGCCCAGCTCCTCCGTCCGGGCGCACGCGGCCGCGACGCTCTCGACCTGGACGCACGGCACGGCGTAGGCCTGTGGCTGTCCCTCCGGCAGCGGCGCCGAGGTGTCCTGCACACCGCCCTGCAGGGTGTGGCCCTCGCCCGTCGTGATGACGGAGTACGGGCCCTCGACGGCGAAGGACCAGCCGAACAACGTCCCGTAGAAGGTCCGCGCGCCGGCGGGATCGTCGGTCCCGATCTCGAACCAGGTGACCGGGGCTCCGGTGGTTGTCGTGATGTTCTCGCTCATGCCGGCATGGTGCGACGGCCGGGCGACAACCCCCTGTCGGTGTTTCCCTCGATTCTCAGTCGACGAGCTGCAACCGCCGCACGGCCTCCGGCATGCCCTCCGGCGACCACTCGCGCTCTGGCGCCCGCTCGTCGGTCACCCGCGCCTCCGCGATCCGGTCGAGCCGGAACGCGCGCGTGTCGTGGCGGAGTCGGCAGTGACCCACGAGATACCAGGCGTTCCCCGACCCGACGAACGCCATCGGCTCCACGGCCCGCGCCGTGGCCCGGCCGTGGCGGTCCTCGTAGGCGAGCTCGACGACCCGACCCGTCAGCACGGCGTGCTCGACGGCCCGGGCGGCCGGTGGCGGCACGTCGGTCGGGTGAGGGAACAGCCCCACGCGGCCCACCAGGCGCTGTGCCGCCTCCGCGCCCTCGACGGGCATGGCACCGACGACCTTCCGCAGCGCCGAGCGCAGCGCCCCGGACAGCGGCGACGCCGCCGGCCGCGCCAGGGCGATGGCGAGCGCCGCCGCCTCGTCGGCCGTGAAGTTCACCGGTGGGAGCGTGTGTGCCTTGTCGATGGCGTACCCGCCGCCCGGCCCCGGGCTGGCGTACAGCGGGACGCCGGCCTCGAGCAGGGCGCCGAGGTCGCGCTCGATCGTGCGGACGCTCACCTCGAAGCGCTCGGCGAGCTGGCGCGCCGTGCGAGGCCGGGGCGCCACGGCCCGCAGCTCCTCGACGAGCGCGTACAGCCGATCCGTGCGGTTCACATCGCCAAGGATGGCGCGCTCGGCGACCCGCCGCAGGCCCACACTCCAACGCTCGGGCCGCGCTCGAGGCACCGAGCGCGCGCAGGTCACCGGCCGGTGCGTCGCGACAGCGAAAACTGAACGCTTTCTGCGGCCTGGATGTGCCCTAGAGTGACTCCGCTGCATGGGGACGGAATGGGCGACAGCGGGCCGTGGGCCATCGTCGAGCGGGCAGGCCCGCTCACGCGTGGCGGACCTGGTCGACGCTGTCGCGCCCGTGGCGATCGCCGGGGCCGCAGGCGCCCTCGTGGCTCTCGTGGCCGCGTACGTGCTGCTGCCCCACGGCAGCTACAACCTGGACGAGCTCGTCTACCTGAACGACGCCGAGGCGATCCGGCACGGCCGGCTGACCTACGACGCGAGTGCGTACCTGCCGGACTTCCGCCCCTACCTGACGGGCGTCGCCGGTGACCGCATCGTCTTCAAGTACCAACCGCTGTGGCCGGCCTGGTTGGCCGTCTCGCAGCTGCTCACCGGGGGTCACCGGCTCGGCCTCGTCGTGGCGGGCGCGGCGGTGGCGATGGCGGTCTGGCTGCTCGCCCGTGAGCTGACCGGCAACCGCTGGCTCGGCACGGCGACGGCCGTGGCCGTCGCGTCGTCGCCGGTCTTCGTCGCCCACAGCGGCACGGCCCTGGCCTACCTGCCGACGGCCGGACTCGCGGCGGCTGCGGTGGGCGCGGTCCTGCGCGGGGTGCGGACCGGGTCGCGGTGGTGGCTCGCCGCCGCCGGCGCGGCCTTCGGCGCGCTGTTCTTCCACCGGCCGTTCGACGCGGTGGTCGCCGGTGCCCCGGCTGCGGTCTGGCTCGTGCTCCGGACGGGGACGCAGGGGCAGCCGGACCGCCGGTGGCGCTCCCTGGCGGTCGTCGCCGTGTCCGCCGCGCCGTTCGTCGTGGCCTGGCTCCTGTACAACCGGGTGACGACCGGCGCGGCGCTGACCCCCGCATTCTCCGTCGACGCGCCGAACGACCGGTTCGGGTTCGGCCGGCGCGCGAGCTGGGAGGCGACGGGGACGACCTTCGGCGACGGTGCCGTCGACTACACGGCGGGCGGAGCAGTGAGAACCGTGGCGAAGTTCGCGGCCGTGACCCCGCTGTGGGTCGCCGGCGGCGCGGTCAGCGTGGCGCTCATCGGCGTCGCGATGGTGCGTGGTCGCCGGGACGCCCGCCGCTGGATGCTGCTCGCCACGATCGTGCTCGTGATCGCCGGCTACTCCCTCTGGTGGGGCACCGAGAACTTCGTGGACTTCGGGCTCCATCGTGCGCTCGGCCCCGCCTACTGGCTGACCGGCCTGGGATCGGCCGCGGCGCTGGCGGCGGCCGGGGCGACGGACCTGCTCGCCGCGCTCCACGACCACCGCTGGCGGGCACGGGTGCTGGCCGGTGGGGCCGCCGGCTTCGCGCTCATGACGGTCGCCGGGCTCGCGTACTTCGCCAGTTACCTGGACGAGGTGCGAGACATCCGCGAGCGCCAGCTCTCGGCGGTGGACGCCGCCCCCGAGGGGAGCCTGCTGCTGTTCCCGACGGGGATGGCCGACCCGTTCCTGCGCGTCCTCGTGCCCGCCGACCTCCGGGGCGCGGACCGGCTCCACGCCGTCAACCTGGAGACGGCCGACCAGCCCTTCCGCTTGCACGACCGGTTCCCCGGCCGCTCGCTCTGGGCTTGGCTCCAGGACCGCCCGACGGGCGGGGCGCTCGATCCTCCGAGCGGCTTCGAGCTGACCGAGCTGCCGACCCTCCGCTCGCGCGAGCTGACCGTCGAGGGCACAGTGGCCCCCGGCGCGGGCGGGGTGACCGCCACGTGGCTGCGGACGTTGGACGGCGACGGCCACGAAGTCGACCGCCTCGACCTCGACCCCACCGAGAAGCTGGGCCCGGCGACGGTGGCCGCCGGGCGTTCCGCGGGGCGCGGCCCCACCGTGGGGTCCGAGCCGGGGTGGTTGGCCGCCGGCGCCGATGTGCTGCACACCGACGGACGCCGCGAGACCGTCGAGGTGCGGTGGATGGTGCGGTCCCGAGACGGGCAGCTCGACGTGATCGGGCCGGGCCAGGGCTACCGGCGCTACGCGTTCCCCGACGCGACCGCGTGGCTGGCCGAGGACGTCTCGGCCCGGATCCACGCGACGATCGAGGGCCTCCCCCGCCTCGCCCCCGAGCGGACCATCGAGCCGCTGCCGTGAGTCACCCGATGACCGCTCCGAGTCTTGACGCGGGTGATACGCAGTCGCAATCGACAGGGGGAGCTGGGTACCCCGCCCAGCTCTGGGGACTGCTCAGGCGGTCGGCGGCTCGTGCCGATGATGCGCGTCTCCACGCCTCCCCTTGGGAGATGTGACGTGCACCAGGACCACTCCGATCGCAGCAGGCTGGCCGGGCTCGCGCTCGTCGCCGGGATCGCGGCCGCGCTCTTCGGCTGCGCGACCACGGCCAGCGGCACGCCCCAGGCCTCGCCGGCGTCGCTCGGCTTCCCGGAGACGGTCGTCGGTCAGTCGGCGACACAGCCGCTCGTGATCACGAACGTGGCGGAGTCCGGTGCGCTCACGATCGAGTCGATGGCTGTCGCGGGGCCCGACGCCGGGATGTTCGCCGACAAGTTCGACGACGACTCGTCGGTCGAGCTGGCCCCCGGCGAATCGACGAGTGTCCCCGTGGTGTTCACGCCCACCGCCGCCGGATCACGATCGGCGACGCTGCGCGTCAACCACTCGGGCAGCGACGAGTTGAGCGTTCCGCTGTCGGGCACGGCGGTCGCCGCGAACCTCGGTTCGACGCCCCTCGTCGCCTCCCCGGCCTCGCTCAGCTTCCCGGCGACCACGGTGGGACAGTCGAAGAGCCTCGACGTGGTCCTGCGCAACGCGGCGTCGTCCGGCTCCCTCGAGGTGGGATCGGTGGGCATCTCGGGCCCGGACGCCGCGATGTTCCACGCCGCGTTCAGCGGTGCGACCGCGCTGGCCCCGGGCCAGTCCGTCACCGTGGCCGTGGCCTTCTCACCCACGGCGTCGGGTGCGCGCGCCGCCACGCTGGTCGCCACGCACACGGGGACGAACTCGCCGCTGACCGTCTCCTTGTCGGGGCAGGCGAGCCTCGCCGAGCCGGGCGTCGTGCTCCACAGGATCAACGCCGGCGGCCCGTCCCTTGCCGGATCGCCCGTCTGGTCGGCCGACACCGCTGCCGAGCCCACTCCCTACGTGAACGCCGCCGCGACGGGCAACACGACCTCCGGCGTCGACACGCCCGTGGACCTGACCGACGGCTCGGTCCCGGCCGAGACACCGATGGAGGTGTTCCAGACCGAGCGCTGGGATGCCCCGGCGTCGCCGGACCTCGCCTACGCCTTCCCGGTGCCGTCGGGGACACCGGTCGAGGTGCGCCTGTACCTGGCCGAGATGTATCCCTCGGCGCAGGTCGTGGGCGGTCGCGTCTTCGACGTGAAGGTGGACGGCACCACGTCGTTCCGCGACGTCGACGTGTTCGCCCGCGTCGGCGCCAACCGAGGCCTGGTGCTGTCGACGCCCGTGGTCTCGGACGGGACCGTCGACGTGCACTTCGTCCCGGGCGTCGGGAACCCGTCGGTCAAGGGCATCGAGATCGTCACGGCGACCGACGAGGTACCGCCGTGGCTCGCCGCCTCCCCCAGCACGGTGGACTTCCAGGACGCGACCGTGCGTCAGCCGATGACGCAGGACGTCGCGATCACGAACATCGGGACCTCCGGTTCGCTGACCGTGTCGTCGACCTCCATCTCCGGCCCCGACGAGCAGCTGTTCGCCGACCGCTTCGACGACGGATCGCCCGTCGTGCTCGATCCGGGCGAGTCGACCACCGTGACCGTCGTCTACCTGCCCAACGGCCCCGGGTCGAGTTCCGCCACGCTGTCGGTGGCCCACTCTGGCGCCGGCTCGCCGCTCACCATCCCGCTCACCGGCACCGCGCAGGCGGCGCCGGTCGGTGGAACGGGCCCGTCGTTCGCCAAGTCGGCGCTGTCGGGCGCCGGCGTCACGGCTCCCACCTCGCTGCAGTTCGGACCCGACGGCCGGCTCTACGTCGCCCAGATCGACGGGACCATCAAGGCGCTCACCATCGCCCGATCCTCGTCCGGCCAGTACGCGGTCACCGCGACCGAGACGATCGCGCTCATCCGGTCCCTGCCCAACCGCAACGACGACGGCACGTCGAATCCGGGGGTGACGGGCCGGCTCGTCACCGGCATCCTCGTGACCGGCACGGCTCAGAGCCCGCAGATCTTCGCGGTGTCGTCCGATCCCCGCATCGGCGCCGGCACCGACGGCGATGACCTGAACCTCGACACGAACTCGGGCATCCTCTCCCGCCTCACCCGGGTGGCGGGCTCGTGGCAGAAGACCGACCTGGTGCGCGGGCTGCCCCGCTCCGAGGAGAACCACACCGGCAACGGCCTCGTGCTCGACCCGGCGACGAACGACCTGCTGATCGCCTACGGCGGCAACACGAACAAGGGCGCGCCGTCGCACAACTTCGCGTTCCTCCCGGAGTACGCGCTCTCGGCCGCCATCCTCTCCGTCGACCTCGACGCCATCGGGAGCTCGACCTATGACCTGCCGACGCTGAACGACGAGGATCGGACCGGCACGTCCGACCCCAACGACCCGTTTGGCGGCAACGACGGCAAGAACCAGGCCAGGCTCGTGCCCGGTGGCCCGGTCCAGGTCTACGCGCCCGGGTTCCGGAATCCCTACGACCTGGTCCGCACGGCGTCGGGCAACCTCTACACCATCGACAACGGCGGCAACGCGGGGTGGGGCGGGGCGCCGTCACCGGACGACGCGTCCGGCGCCTGCTCCAACGATCCGGTCGAGACCAGCGACAGCGACGGCGACTCACTGATCCGGATCGCCGGGCGTGGCTTCTACGGTGGGCACCCGAACCCGACCCGTGCCAACAGGGCCAACACGTTCAACGCGAGCAACCCCCAGTCGCCGGTGGACACGGCCGACCCGGTCGAGTGCGACTATCGCAACGAATCCGCGCGGGGCGCACTGACCAGCTTCGGCTTCTCGACGAACGGGCTCGACGAGTACACGGCCTCGAACTTCGGCGGCGAGATGCGGGGCGACCTCCTCGCCGCCGGTCACGACGACGCGATCCACCGCATGGAGCTCAACGCCGACGGGACGGCGGTCACGTCGAACACCGTGCTGTTCTCCTCGGCAGGCAGCCTGCCGCTGGACGTGACGGCCCTCGGCGACGGCGATCCGTTCCCCGGGACCGTGTGGGTCGCGGACTTCGTGGGCAACGCCGTGAACGTCTTCGAGCCCCAGGAGATCAGCTGCACCGGGGCGGACGATGCGTCGCTGGACGAGGACAGCGACGGGTACGACAACGCGGACGAGATCGACAGCGGCACCAGCCCCTGCTCATCGGCCGACGTGCCGCCTGACGCCGACGCCGACCGCACGTCCGACCTGAACGACGCCGACGACGACAACGACGGGCTCCCGGACACCTCGGACCCGTTCGCCGTCGACGCCATGAACGGCCGGGGGACGTCCCTACCCGCCGTCCTCACGTGGGACAACGACGCCCCGCCGGCCGGCGGCCTGCTCGGTCTCGGGTTCACGGGACTGATGACGAACGGGACGAGCAACTACGCCACGCTGTTCGACTCGAGCAAGATGACGGCCGGGGGCGCTGCCGGCGTGGTCACCGTGGACGAGGTCACCGACGGCGACGCGCTCGGGGCCACGAACACCCAGGAGTACGGGTTCCAGCGCGGCATCAACGTGACGAGCGCGAGCGCCCCGTTTGTCGTGCACACCCGCCTGCCCGCCCCGTTCTCCGGGACGAGCCCGAGCGGGAACCAGTCCTACGGCGTGTTCTTCGGCACCGGGACCCAGAACGACTACGTGAAGCTCACCGTGGCCGCCAACGGCGGCGCCGGGGGCTTCGCGCTCGTCGACGAGCAGGGCGGCACGCCGACGACCGTCACCGCCCCCGGGCCGGCGTGGCCGGGACCCGGTGCCGTCGATCTGTTCCTGCGCGTCGACCCGTCCACCGCCACGGTCCAGGCCAGCTACGCGGTCGACGGCCAGGCCCCCGTGACCGTCGGCGGACCGCGCTCCGTGCCGGCGTCCTGGTTCACCGCGGCGACGGCTCCCGCCGTGGGGATCATCTCCACATCGTCGGGCCCGGCCCCTACGTTCCCCGCCACGTGGGACTTCCTCGAGGTCCAACCCGCCGGCTCCGGGGGCCCGGCGCCGTCCACGTCGATCGCGGTCGGGGCCTCGGGGATCAACTCGAGCACGTACACGAGCGGCGCGTTCCGGGTGACCAACACCTCGGCCGGCGGCCAGCAGATCGCCGGCGTGCGGTTCGACCTGTCCGGCAGCATTCTCCCGGATCTGGTGTTCGATCCGAACGGGACCGCCGGTGACACCTTGGGCAAGGGCTTCACCGTCGACGCGAACCCGGGGGTGGGGACCATCGGGCACACGTTCAGCGGCAGCCACGACGGCGGGTACGACGTCCTGAGCGCGACCTTCACCGACTTCGGGCCGGGCGAGACCCTCACGTTCTCCGCCGACATCGATCCGACGAGCATCAGGGGCGCGAGCCCGCCCGGGCCCGGTGAGGCCGGCAGCGTCTCGGGCCTGGAGCTCGCGGCCGCCACGGTGACCGTCACGTTCGAGGACGGCACCTCGGAGACAGGCCGGCTCTTCCGGACGCCGGGCAGCACAGGCCAGTCGGAGCTGAAGCTCGACGGCACGGGCAGGCCGACGCCGGCCATCTCCCTCGTCGGCGTTCCGTCCACACCGGCGACGCTCGCCCAGTCCGGCCAGACGGTGCGGGTGATCGGCCCGGCGGGCGCAGCGGTGCGCCTGCTCAGGGTCGAGGGCGCGCTGTTCACCTCGGGGCTTCCCGGCGGCGGCTTCGACCTCGACCCCTACGAGGCCAACAGCGTGGTCGCCGTGGCGGAGCAGACGGCCACCATCGGGACCGGCGGCTCGGTCGACATCCCGGTCACGCTCACCTCCACCGTCGCGGGCGGCGGCAACAACCGCTTCGTCGCCGTCGTGGACGCGAACGGCGCCTCGGGACCCACGTCCGACGTCGTCGTCCTCCAGCTCGCCGCCCCGTAGGCGACGCCGCCGGCGCCCCGGCGGCGCGTGGCGCCCGGCCGGACCGGGCCCCACATGGGAGACCTCGACGCCCGTGAGGCGGCCGAACCCGGCTGCTCACCATCCGGCGGTGGCGACGCAGAGGGTGAGGGCGTTCCAGGTGAGCAGGATGTCGTCCGTCTCGGTGTGGGGGTGCCGGAAGCGGCCGATGGAGATCGCGACCTCGGTCAGGTCCCACCACGATCGGTAGAGGTCGAGAGCGTCGCCCCTCGGCTCGATGCCGGTCCTGGCCGCGTAGTCGTCGAGGGTCCGCGGGTCCTCCTTCACGAGCGCCCACAGGTCGCGCTCGGGTGGCGCGAGGAGCGCGGTGTCCCAGTCGATCAGCACGACCCCTTCCGCGGTGGTGATCGTGTTGGCCCGATGGGGCTCGCCGTGGGTCACCACCATCCGGTCGATGCGTGGCGCCACGTCAGCCGCGAGCCGGTCGTAGTGCTCGAGCGCACGAGCCACGGCGTCGGCGTGGTCGTCGAGGAGGACGCGTGCGGGCTCGCCGAACGGTCCGGACTCCCATGGGCCGGCACGGTCGGCGAGGGCGGCGACGAGCTGGTCACGGTCCGGGATCACGAGGTCATCGACGAGGGCGCGGCGGCGCGCCGACTCGGGTGCGGCATGGAGGACGGCGATGAGGTCGAGCACGGCGAGACGCTCGGGTCTCGACGGGTACGGGCCCCACGGATACGTGTCGCCGTCGAGGTGGGGATACAGGGCGACGGCGAACCGATCCTGCACCGTGTGCACGATCCCGCCCGAGCCGGTCGGTCGTGGTACGACGACGAAGTCGAGGCCGGCGTCACGCAGCGAGCGGGCCGTCGACAACGCCGCGGACAGCCGTCGCAGGACCTCGGAGGGACGCTCGGCGCGATGCCGCCTCTTCGTCACGAGGTCGTCGGCGGTGACGAACCAGCCCTCGTCATCGGCGGTGACTCGCCAGTGGTAGCTGCCGAACCCCACCGGCGCGTACTCGATCTCGCGGACAGCGAGGCCCCAGCCCTGGCGGAGGGCCTCCACGACGCCGGAGTCCGGGAGGCCCCCAGGTCTCGTGAGCACGGTGCACCACCGTTCCCCATTCCGGCGTCACTCACCCCGCCGAGCCTGTCTCGGCACGTGCGGGGCTGGTTCGGAACCCCTTCCGGCCCCTCAACTCGCGAGGCTCCTGGGTTTCAGGTCGTGCGGTTGAACTCCCGTTGCACGTAGTCGTAGACGGTGACGCTGACGACCGCGAGGACCGCGGCGCGCCGGGGACTGCGCCGCGCTCAGCGCCGCATCCGGCGCAGCTCGTCCTCGATGTCCGCGTCGGTCACCGGCCCACGCAGGTAGTCCCAGAGCCCCAACAGCATCCCGACGCCCCACCCAGCCATGACCCAGGCCGGCCAGAAGTACCCGGCGCCGGTCATCGCCCAGACGGCGACGAGGAATGCGTTGATTACGACATAGGCGACGAAGCCGCCTTGGAGGCCCCGCCGCTTCTCGACGCGCTTGCGGGCCAACGCCCTCGTCGAGTCGTTCGTCGTCTCAGCTTCGTGCAGGTCGCTCATCGATCCGCCTCCTTGCTCATCGACGATCCGTTGCCACAACTGTCAGTGGACTCGCCTGGGGGCCGTGCGAGTAGGGCCCTACGTCACGGGCGGCGGCCGCGAAGGCCCGTTCCGGCGCTCACCAGCACGGGCGCGCGGGTGTGCTACCGGTGATTCGGCGCGCCGGGCGTCGGACAAGACATACCGGCGGACACGGCCTCGGCGCTCGACCTCATCGGCTAGCACGTCGACCTGGGTAGCCCCTGCGGGGCGGCGGTCGACCGCCGTCCCGACGTCAACCCCGCCGGACCGGGACCGACGCCCTACCGGCGCGGTCACGCTCGCCGCTCCTGGACACCACAGCGGCCGTCCGGTCCCGGGCGCCGGATCCGCACCGCGACGTCCGTGATGCTCGCCCTCGGCGGCGGCTCGCTGAAGCCCACGTTCAGCGGGGGCCGGGCCGGCCCGTTGTCGCCCTGGTCCTCGCCCCCGATGCGGACGCGGCCCTCGTGGACCCAGCGCCAGCCCCTCGCCTGGTACCACTCCTCGACCCCGACCGGGCTCGTGCCGTGGACCTCGACGCCCATGAGCCGCCGGGCGATCGGGCTCTCGACCCAGCGCGTGAAGTACCACGGTCGGGGAATCGGGACACGTCGGCCGCCCCTGGCCGCCAGGTCGACCTCGAGCGGGCCGGCGCGCAGCGAGAGCGTCGACGGCGTCGCCGTCCAGCCGAACGGTACGACTTCGATCCGATCGAAGACGTAGATGCCGGCGACGTAGTCGGCGGCCCGCTCGTCCGGCGCGAGCAGCACCCGTGTGTCGTCGGGACCGGCCCACATGACGTCGGCGAAGGGGCCGATGGGGGAGCGATGCCACGCCCCGACGACGATCCGGTGTCCCGACCGCAGGCCGAAGGCGCTGATCGTGCCGCGCAGGCGCTCCTCCGATGCCGGTGCCACCGGGAATGTGTACCTCGCCGGCTCCGGCCGACGTCCGCCCGGGCCGTTCGTGAGGCGGTCCTCACCGTCGCCGAGGGGGAATACTCAGTCGTCGGTGACTTCGACCATGAACTGGTCATGGCGGCGGTAGAGGCCGATCCACTCCTCGGGGGTGAGCTCGCGCCCCGAGGCGGCGATCTCCGCCAGCTCGCGGAAGAACTCCTCCCGCGGCCTGCCGGGGGCGAAGAGGATCAGAAACGATGCCGGTTCGTCCGCGTCGTTGCGGAACCCGTGGACGCCGTACTCCGGAACGTGGAGGAAGTCGCCGAGGCCTGCCTCGACCCACGCGGTCCCGTCGAGCACGGTGACGGTGCCGGACAGCACGTAGAACGACTCGGAGAACCCGGTGTGGATGTGGGGCCCGGCCCCCCGGCTGCGCGGCTCCATGTCGTAGCGGAAGAGCCCGAACCGTCCGGCCGTCAGCGACCCGGGCGCCACCAGTGTCACCAACGCGTGGGGGCCCATCCGCTGGGTTTCGGCGTCGCCGGCTGCGACCAGGGCGGCGTTCGCTTCGGCCCGCTGGTCGTCAGTCCCCTTGCCGTGCACCAGGAACGACATGCGCACCAGCATGTCACCTGCTCGGCGAACGGCCGGACCACGCGGTGCGGTGGGGGAGCAGCCCGTAGACCTGCGATGCACCGCATGCGCCCCCCAGCACGGGGCCCGGTGCGGCTCACCTCCGAGCCGATGGAGGTACCGAGCGAGATCGCGGTCGCGCGACGGGTGCCGCGTCGGGGGCGGCGGGCCGCGCACCTCGGAGCACCCGGACGGCGAGCCGGGGGTGCATGATGCGCTGCGGTCGCGCCACCATCGCGTTCACCTCGAGGAAGGCGTTGGCCACGACGGGGTCCCACCGGGCCACGCGCAGCAGCCGGTCGATGTACGCGTTGACGAACCGCCAGCTGAGGGGCCGGGCGCCCTCCACCGCCCGGTCGGCCAGGTCCGCCCCTGTGGCGAGCGTCCACGCGCCGTCGACGATCGGCCGCGCCCGCCGGAGGCACCGGAGGCCGATCTGGTCCAACCCGTGACGGTCGAGGACCTGGCCGAGCACCTGCGCCTCGCGGACGGCGACGCTCATGCCCTGCGCATAGACGGGGTTCAACGAGCAGACGGCGTCGCCGGTGACCACGTAGCGGCCCGGGAACCGGCGGAGCCGGTCGTACCGTCGGCGGAGGTAGCGCGGAAAGGAGCCGATCGCTGCCTCGCCGATGGGCTCGGCGCCGGCCACGACCTCGTGGACGTCGGGCTGCCAGAGGCTGCGGGCGTAGTCGACGAACCCGGAGAGATCGGTGGGCGCGCGTTCGCCCCGCGAGCCGACCAGGGTGACGAGCCACCGATCGCCCTCGACGGCGAGCACCAATCCGCCGCGCCGACCGCCGGGCGGGGTGGCCACCACGACGTGGCGGCATCCGCTCAGGTCGCCCAGGTCTCGCCGGAACAGCCGCGTCGTGTAGTGCACGCCGATCTCCAACCGCTCCTCGTCGGGCTCGGAGTAGCCGAGGCCGGCCAGCCACCGCGGCGAACGTGAGGCGCGGCCGGTGGCGTCGACGACCAGCGCGGCACCAACGGTCTCGACGTCGCCGCCGCCGGTGCGCCGCCGGATCCGAGCGCCGATAACGCTGGCCCGGTCGGCGTCGGTCGCCAGCCCGACGACGTCGCAGCCGTCGACGAACCGGACACCCGGCAGCGCCCTCACGCGCTCACGAATGATCCCCTCGATGAGCGGGCGGGTCGCGCCCGAGACCGCGAGCTCCGTGTCGTCGAACGCCAGGCGCCCCTCACCGAGGTAGAACCGGAGCTCGGCCGCGTCGATGACGTGCGCGCCGTGGCCTCGCAGATCGTCGAGGAAGCCGGGGAGCAACTCGGCGAGCCCCTGCAAGCCGGCGGGCAGCAGCAGGTGGGCGTGGCGACCCTGCGGGACGCCGTCGCGGGGCTCGCCGAGGGGGGGAAGTGCATCTCGTTCGACGATCGTGACGCGGTCGAACCGGGTGGCCAGGGTGACGGCCGTGGCGAGACCGGCGAGGCTGGCGCCCAGCACGACCGCAGGGTCCCCCGCCGTCACCGGCGCGCGGATGTCGCTGCTCACGGGATCTCTCCTCTACTCGGGACCATCACGCGCGAACAGGGTGGTCGGACCTCCGGGTATGCCGCATCGCCGGAATCGACCATCTCGGGCACCGGGGCGCGTGGTCAATCCTGACCACGCGCCGGTGCTACACGAGGTGGTGCTCGTGGGCGAAGGAGCTGGCGGCGGTTCGGGAGCTAACGCCGAGCTTGGTGAGGATGTTGTGGATGTGGCGGGCGACGGTGTGCTCGCTGATCACCAGGGCGGCCGCGATCGCCCGGTTCGTGCTGCCCCGGGCAACCAGGACGAGCACGTCGAGCTCTCGGTCCGTCAACCCACCGGGCCGCTTCGCGGGTTCGGCCCGGAGCAGCTGCTCGACCCGGGCCAGGTCCGTGCCGGCGCCGAGTGACTCGAACGCGAGCCGGGTCGCGTCGAGCTCCATGGCGGCGGTGTCTGCGTCTCCGACGGCTCTGAAGGCGAGGCCGATGAGCACCCGCACCGTCGCGGCCTCGTGGGGCGCGTCGAGGTCCCGCCATGTGGTCCACGCCCGGCGGAGCTCGGGGAGCGCATGCTGGGGGTCGCCTTCCGCCAGGCGCACCGCCCCGGCGGCGTGGGCAGCGAGGGCCCGCACGTAGGGGGTATCGATCTCCCCGGCCATGGTGCTGAGTTCGTCCGCGCCGACGCGTGCTATGTCGGGCTGGCCGGCGGCGAGCATGATCTCGACGAACGGTCCCAGCACGCGAGCGCGAGCGACGGCGCCGACCGTCTCGTCTACGACGCGACGGATCGCGGCGACGGCGGCGTCGACCTGTCCTTGAGCCAGCCGGAGCATCGCCAAGCCCGGTTGGGGCTGGCACCCGGCGATCGTCGCAGCACGATATGTCTCCTCGGCCCCCTGCAGGTCGCCACGCAGGCGTTGCAGCTCGGCGCACCGGTACAGGGCTTCTCCGGCAGGCGGCGTCCCGGACAGCCACTCGCATGCTCGCTCGGCCTCGTCGGCGGCGTCCTGCCAGTCACCGTGCAGTTGCATGATCTCGGCGCGGTGCACGAGGCACTGACCGCGGAAGGGCACCAGATCGGGTTGCGCGTCGCACCAATGGCTGAGCGCCGCGGTCCATTCGGTAGCGCGCCGCACATCGAGGACCTGTTGGCAGGCATCGATCGCCCCGCACAGGACGGCCCCCGCGATGATCCGTGAGACCTCGCCGGCCGTGACGGCGACCATCGCCTCGTCGAGCAGTGGCATCGCCCGCGTCGGGGCGCCCAGCGCGATCAGCGCCTGTCCCTGTCCCATCCCGGCCATCGCAGCGAGGTCCCGATCGCCGAACCGCTCGGCCATCTCACCGGCGGCAAGGAACCCGTCCAGCGCACGGGCTGGATCGTCGGGATAGCACGCGATCGCCTGGGGGACCAGCAGCCATCCCCGCTCGGCACCCTCGAGGCCGCCCTCGTCGACGAGGAGCTGGGCTCGAGCCAGCCATCCGCCGCCCCGCGCCATCTCGCCGGCGTTGAGCAGCGCGAAGGCCACCCAGCCGGCGCAGCGTGCCGCGCGGGCGGTCTCGCCCTGCGCCAGGCACAGCTGATACGCCCGCGCCCACACATCGGCGCAGTCGCTACGACCGATGAGGTACGCCGCCGTCGCCAGCCGCTCCAGGTCATCGACTCCAAGGCCGGCGTTTCGGTCGGCGGCGGACAGCTGGACGTACGCCGCGCGCCACGCCTGGCGCCGGAACGCCTCACCGCCGACCTCGATGGCGCTCACCACCACACCAGCCTGGCGCGCCGAACGCGCTGGCGCCCGCGGTGGCCGCCGAGCGCGGACTCGACCCACCACCGTGCTCGAACCGGTCCAGGACCACACCGACCACTGTGACGTGGCGGTCTGGTGAAGGGCCGGCGCCTAGCGCTATCCCGGGTGAAGCCCGAACGGTGGCGTCACCGGCGCGTCGGTGCACCTTCCCGCGCCACCGGTTGACAGACGGCGGGCGCGACGACGGTGATGGGGCGGGCATCGTGACGGAGCCGGCGGACCGGCGTCGCCGCCTGCGCCACGCGTCGCCCGCGATAACGAACGCCGCCGCGGGCCCGAGCCGCGACGGCTACCCAGGCGCAGACCGCTCGCTCGGCGAGCCAGACCGGCGCCCACAGCGCCGCCGTGCGCGGGAAGGCGTCGGTGCCGCCCCGGCGCCGACCGACCTCGGCCGCGACGACGGATGCGAGGGCGAGGCCTCCCACGACCCGGCGCCCGCCGGCCAGCGCGAGCGGGACCAGAGCGAGCTGCCACGCCAACCGCCAGGGCCGGGCGAGCTCGTCGTAGGCCTGGCGGACACGCTGGCGGGCGAACCAGCCCACGGGGGGTGGCCGGCGGGGCACGACGAGGTCGCGAGCGACGCCGGTACGGCCACCGCGGGCGGCCACCGTGCGGACGAGGTCCAGGTTCTCGAACAGCACGCCGTAGCCGTAGCCGGGGGTCAGGAGGTCGCGCCGGACGACCAGCGTGCCGGGCCAGTCCCCGCCGACGGCTCGGTTCAGCAGAGTCCGCGCCGTGTCCCACCGGGCATGCCACGGCGCCGGGTCGAATCGATTGTGCGGGCGCAGCAGGTCGACACCGGCCATGCGCTCGAGGGCATCGGCGAGCTGTTCCCGACTCCATCGGATGTCGTCGTCGGCGACGACGACGACATCGTGGCGGGCGAGGCGGGCGCCGGTCACGACGCCGGCCACCTTGTCCGGCGGGTCCGCCAGGGCCGGGTCCGGGACGACGTGGCGCACGACGCCGGCCCATCGCCGCCCGTGACCGGCCACCACGGCCGCGGGCGAGCCGTCCACCACGAGGACGTCGTCGACCCACTCCGAGAGCTGGTGCAGGTAGGCCTCGAGGTCGGCCTCGTCGGCGCGCTCCTCGGGATCGGCATCATCTGTGCTTGTCTCACGGCGGATCGGCAGCACGTAGGTCAGGCGGAGGGGGAGGGGCTCGCTGTCCACGACCGCCGACTGCCCCGGCGCGGCGTTCGCGTAACGAAGTAGCGAGATCCGAGCGCACCCGTGGGACTGCTGATCGTTCGGGGCGGTCAGCCGCGGGCGTCTTGGGGCTGCACCCTCGGCTCGGAGTGCCGCGGACTGCCCGGAGCCCGGTGCCAGGGCACGGCAGCGACAGGCAGCGGCCGCATGCGCCCCCAACTGTGGCTGATTTCACGGCCGGAGCGTGCCGGGTTTCACGGAGTTCCGGCAGTGGATCGGCGCTTAGTGGGCCGTCATGTGAACGTGATCGACATGCGGCGGACCGAGGGTGTCGCTGCCGGCGGAGCGAGTGAGGGAGGCGGCTGATGAGCGTGGTGGACTTGATCGGCATTACAGGCGGCGATGTGGTATCGCTCGACGACGCGCCAGCGAGCGACCCGTCGCTGGCGGGCGCCAAGGCCGGCAGCCTGGCGCAGGCGCGTGCGTCCGGCCTTCCGGTGGTGCCGGGGTTCGTGCTCACCACCCGGTTCGACGCAACCCAGCTCGGGACGGCGCGCACCGCCTGGTCCGCCCTGTCCGACGACGGCCGGCACGCCCTCGTGGTGCGGTCATCGTCCACGGCCGAGGACGGCGAGGCGTCGTCCATGGCCGGTCTCTTCACATCGGTCCTCGACGTGCGGGGATGGGACGCCTTCACGGCGGCCGTGGCCGAGGTCCTCGAGTCCCAGCGGCGCACCGGACTGGTCCGCGCGCCCATGGCGGTCCTCGTCCAGCGGCAGCTCCACCCCTGCTGGGGCGGCGTTCTGTTCGGTGCCGACCCCGTCACGGGACGGACCGACCGGTTGGTCGTCTCCGCGGTCCAGGGTGGCCCGGATCGCCTGGTGAGCGGGCTCGTGGACGGATGGACCGCGACACTGAGCCGCCGGGGCCGCGTCGTCGCCGTGAGCGGGGCGGGCGCGTCGAACGCCACGCAGTCGGCGTCGCGCTGGCGGCCTCGGGGCCGTGCTCGAGCGGAGGTGGCGAGCTCGCAGCGACCCGACACCGTGGTGTTGCGCGGACTCGCCGATCTGGCCCGCCGGGTCGAAGCCATCTTCGGCGGCCCCGAGGACATCGAGTGGGCAGTCGATGCGGACGGGTCGCTGCGTCTGCTGCAGAGCCGTCCCATCACCAGCCTGCACGGACCCGTGTCCGGACCCGTGCTCGGGCCCGGGCCGCTCGCCGAGACGTTCCCCGAACCGCTGGCGCCCCTCGAGCAGGACCTGTGGGTCGTCCCGGTGAGGGACGGGCTCGGACACGCGCTCACGCTCACCGGCAGCGTGCCGGTAGCTGCGCTGCGCCGCTCCCCGGTCGTCACCGTCCTTGACGGACGACCTGTCGCCGACCTCGGCCTCCTCGGCGCCACGTCCAAACGGCCGAACATCCTGCGCAAGCTCGATCCCAGGCCGCCCGCTCGGCGGCTGCGGGCCTCGTGGCGCGTCGGCCGGCTGCACCGTGCGCTGCCGGCCATCGCCCGCGATGTCGTGGCCCAGGCGGACGAAGATCTCGGGGCGATCCCCGCCCTCGACGACATGTCGAACGGCGAGTTGCTCGCTGTGCTCGACAACGGTCGCCATTACCTGCGGGCTCTGCATGGGCACGAGGCCCTGGCCGGCATGCTGATTCCCGAGGGTGCCGAGGCCGTGACGGCCGCCTCCATGGCGCTGTCGGCCCTCGCCGAGGCGCGGGCGGAGGGCGTGGACTGCGGCGAGTTGGTCGAGCACGACCCCGTCGTCCTGGCGCTCATGCCGCCTCGCATCGGCGGCGGCCAGCCGCTGCCTCCGGCGCCGCGACCGACGCCCCAGGGCGAACGTCCGGTCCCACACCCCATGGCCCTGGCGCGTGAGGCGTTGCGGCTGCGGGTCCGCTGGGTGCAGGAGGCCACCGCTCGGGCAGCGTGGGAGCTGGGGGAGCGCCTCACCGCGGTTGGCGTGCTGCGCGGGGCCGCCGAAGTGCGTTTGCTGACGCTCGACGAGCTGCGGGAGGTCGCCCGGACCCACACGGCGCCCCCCGGTCTGGGCGATCGCCGCGAACCCAGAGGTGCCGCGCTCCCGCCGGAGTTCCGTCTCGCGGCCGACGGCACGCCGGTCGCCATCGCCGCCCGTCGCGGCGGTGAGGCCGTCGCGGCCGGTGGTGGCATCGGTCGGGGACCGGTCCACCTGGCCGACGATCCGTTCCCCGGTGCGGTCCTGGTCGTCGAGCATCTGGACCCGCGGCTCGCCTCGCTGATCCCCGTCCTCGGCGGCCTGGTGGCCGAGACGGGCAGTCCGCTGAGCCACCTCGCGATCCTCGCCCGCGAGTACGGCGTGCCGACCGTGGTCGGCGTCACCGGTGCCCGCGAGCGGTTCGTCGAGGGCCAGATCGTCCACGTCGACGGCACGTCCGGCTCGGTGGTGGAAGCCGATGCAGTCGACCCGGTTCCCGGCGGCGACGATCCCGTCGACCCGGCCGATGACCGAGGCGGCGACGCCGCCGATGTAGATGGCGCATCTGCCACCGTCCTCGCGCTCCGCCCCCACGGCCGGGCCGCGCATCCCGCCGGACGGCCGTCTACGGAAGGCGCCCTGCCCCGCGACGAGATCGGAGTCACGTCATGAACGCCAAACGCCTCGGCCTGATGCTCCTCGCCCTCACCCTGGCCGGCACGGGAACGTACGTCTTCGTCTACCTGTACCGGTGGGAGTGGAACCGGGCCCTCGTGTCGGGGGTCCTGTTCCTCGCCGCCGAGGTCGTGGTCGTCGCCTGGCGGCTCAGCGACCGGATCCAGTCGGTCGATCGGCGGCTCGACGCGCTCACCGCCGAGCCGTCCGGGCTCGTGTTGCGGCGGCTGCAGGAGACCGCGCCCGGGCCGCGTGTCACCTTCTCGTGGCTGGCACGGCCCGAGCGGAGCGACGTCTTCGTGCCGGTTCTCATGGGCGCCGGTGCGCTGCTCTCCGCCATGGCCTGGGTCGTCGAGCGGGTCGCGCGGGCGACGGCCCGGCCCGTCGCCGAGCAAGGCCTGGCGTGCCAGATGACGGCGCTGGCCCTGCCCGCCGGCGGCTTCCTGCGGCGTGACGACGATCCCCTGGACGTGCTCCGGGGGCCGATCACCGCGAGCCGGCGATGAACGGCCTGCTCCAGCGGGGGACGGGCTCCCGGTCGGCGGGCAACCCGCGGGCGGGCATCCCGCCGGCGTTCGCACCGCCGGGGCCGCTCGCGTCGTCGCCTCCACCATGGGCGGTCGACGGTGCGGGCCGCCGTTCCGCCCTCCGGCGAGCCGTCGTCGTCGCCGTGGCGGGGCTCGCCCTGGTCGTCGGCATCGGCGCCATGGCCGATGCCACGCAGAACCGGCCCGACCGTGTCGCGGACGACTCCTCGACCCGGTTCGTGTTCGACGTCACGACCCGCAGCGGCCGAGGCGCCGACGACGCCGCCCTGGCGCTGTGGGCCCTGTGCGCCCGCACCGTGGGCAACGAGATCGTCGACGGCCCGACCGCGGTCGCCGACGGTCGGTCCGTCACCTTTGAGCCGGCGCTCGGCGACCACGGGGAGCGGCGCCTCGTCGGCTGCATCGAGGACGCCGGCGTCGACCGGGTCCTTGGCCGCGTCGTCGAGTTGACGTCGACCGGCGACTGAGACCGGCCGAGCCTCGCTGCCGGCGGGGACGGTTCGACGGCAGCGACGATCCCCGATCGCCCCGAAGCCGGTGAGGGAACCGAGGGTGCGCGTTCACCCCCGAGCATCTACGAGGCGTGACGCACGCGCTGGTCGTGCCTGTGAGCGCTTACGGTTGCCTCGTCGAGTCCGAAGCGACCGAGTAGAGACGCCAGCGTTGCGGCACTCCTTTGAGCCCGTGCTCGCCCTGGTCGGCGAACTCGATCAGGGAACCGGCGACGAGCGGGGGCACCGCCGAGGAGACGAAGACGCGGCCGTCGTCGGCGGCGTCGCACACCCTTCGGGCAATGTCGACCGCGATCCCCCCGATGTCATCGCCGCGAAGCTCGATCTCGCCGGTGTGGAGGCCGGCCCGGAGCTTGAGCCCGAGGGTCCCGGCGCGTTCGTTGAGCGCGGTGGCGCATCTGATCGCCCGCCCGGGGCCGTCGAACGTTGCCAGGTGACCGTCACCGGTCGACTTGACGACGCGACCGCGGAACCGCTGCGCCTCGCTGGCGACGAGGCGGTCGAGCGAGTCGAGGATGTCGCGCCAGCGGCGATCGCCTGCGGCGACGGTCGATTCAGTCGAGCCCACGATGTCGGTGAACAGGACCGTCGCGAGAACTCGGTCGGGTTCCGGTGCCGAGCGGGTTCCCACAAGGAATCCTTCGATCTCGCTGGCGACAGCGTCCGGGTCGGGGAAGCGCCACTCGACGAGCACGCGCCCCGGCAACTCGACGTACTCCGCGCCGGGAATGTGCTCACCCAGGTAGCGGCCGTGACCCGTCGTCTCGGACGAGGCGTTCTCGGCGTGCTGGATCACGAGGACGGGGACACGGATGGCGGTCAGGAGGTACCGCACATCGACGCGCCTTACGAGCTCGAAGACCTTGCGCGCGAAGCCCGGCGTCGCCGCGTAGCGCCGATACCGCGGTACCCACTCACCGAGAGCGGGATCACCGTCCACGAGCTGAGCCGGCACGCTCTGTCCCCATGCCGCCAGCAGCGCGCTCGCCCGTTCCCGCATCTCCTCTTCGGTGCGGCCGTGTGGATAGTCCGCGCCCCGCGCAGTCCGGGCATAGCCGTTGCAGATCACGAGTGACACGACCCGCTCGGGATGCGACGCGGCGAGGGCGATCGCCCGCGGCGTTCCCCCACCGCTCGTCACAACGGTCGCCCGTTCAGACCCGACGGCGTCCATCACCGACAGCGCATCGTCGGCCCAGTGCTCGACCGTTGGAATCCCACCCTCGAGGAAGGCGTCCGACAGCCCCGAACCGCGTGGGTCGAACACCATCAGGCGTCCGATCGAGGACAGTCGTAGAAGGAACCGCGCCATCCGCGGGTCTTCCCACTGCAGCTCCACGTGGTTGAACGCCGATCGCATGAAGACGATGTCGCGCGGTGCGTGTCCGAGCACTTGATACGCGACGTACGAATCGCCGCGCTCGGCATAACGCGTCTGGGGAACATCGGTCATGCTGCACTCACCGAGCCCTCGCAACCCGCCGGACAGATGATGGCCCACCACGCCAGTCGCCGCGTCGGGAGAGCCTCCGTCCTGCTCTGGTGACGGACTGGGTTGGGAAACGACCGATCCCGTCACCAGAGTGGTTCCGGCGCCTCGGGCGGGTGGGGCCATGGTGGCGCCGGCCGAGGCGGCCGGCGACGCCTACGCGAACTTCATGATGGACCGACGAGGATCGAGACCGGGTGCGACCTACCGCGGGCTCTACGACCGGCTCGCCGCCATAAGGCCCCTAGGACCCAAGAACGTGTTGCGGGTCAACCAGACCTCCGACTCGCCGGCTGAGGTCACGCCGCCGGGCCGGCTAGATGGCAATCGGCCGTCGGGCCTCGGCGTCGCCGTTCCGGGCACGGGATGAGGCGCGGGGTATGGCGGCGACATCCGGAGGGAAGACCTCCGGATGTCGGGCAGCTCCCGTGTCGGCCGTCGACGGGAGGAGCGTGATGACTCTCGCCATCGAGACCAGGGGTCTCGCCAAGTCCTACGGGAGGATTCGTGCCCTCGACGGCGTCGACCTCGCCGTCGAGGAGGGGTCCATTCTGGGCCTGCTCGGGCCGAACGGAGCGGGGAAGACGACGCTCGTGCGGATCCTGGCGACGCTGCTGCGCGCCGACGCCGGGATCGCCAACGTCGGGGGCCACGACGTGGCGTCCGAACCCGACGCAGTGCGGGCGCAGATCGGGCTCACCGGCCAGTTCGCCGCCATCGACGAGGATCTCACCGGTCGGGAGAACCTCGAGCTCGTCGGGCGCCTGAGCCAGCTTCCCGGCCGGGCCGCCCGGGCGAGGGCGGCGGAGCTCCTCGACCGCTTCGAGCTGGCCGACGCCGGCGACCGGCGCGCCAGCACCTACTCGGGTGGTATGGCCCGGCGGCTCGACCTGGCGGCGAGCCTCGTGGCCGACCCCCGGGTCGTCTTCCTCGACGAGCCCACCACCGGTCTCGACCCGTCGAGCCGCCGGACGCTCTGGGGTGTCATCCGTGGGCTCGTGGCGGAGGGGACGACCGTCCTGCTGACGACCCAGTACCTGGACGAGGTCGACGCGCTGGCGGAGTCGATCGTCGTCATCGACCGGGGCCACGTGATCGCCTCGGATACGGCGGCCGAGCTCAAGGAACAGGTCGGGGGCGAGGTCCTCGAGCTGCGCCCCGCGGCGTCGACGAGGGTCGGGTCGGCCCTGCACGCCCTCGACGGCCTCGGCGACGGACGGGCCGAGGTCCGCCACGACGGGCGGGACGGGACGATCAGCGTGACGGTGAGGGACGAGACGTCCAGGACGGCGGCGCTGATCGCCGAGGCGATCCGGAGGCTGGACGAGGCGGGCATCGCCATCGAGGACCTGAGCGTCACCAAGCCGTCGCTCGACGACGTCTTCTTTGCCCTCACCGGCCAGGCGGCCGTCGCCGACGGCGAGGGGCGTGAGCCCGAGGAGGAGGGCCGATGAGCACCGCCACCGTCCACGCGCCGACGCAGCGTAGAGCGGCGGTCGCCGACGGCGAGGGGCGCGGGCCGGAGGAGGAGGGCCGATGAGCACCGCCACCGTCCACGCGCCGACGCTGCGGGGAGCGGCCACCGCCCACCCGAAGGTCGCGGGCCGGGCCCGGCGCAGCGTCCACGACACGCTCGTGGTGGCGCAGCGCAACCTCCGGGTGCTCGTGCGCAAGCCGCCTCTGATCATCCCCGCCATCGTGCAGCCCATCGTGTTCCTGCTGCTCTTCAAGTACGTGTTCGGCGGGGTCGTCGGCGTGGCCACCGAGCGCGCCGGCATGGAGTACATCGACCTGCTCGTCCCGGCCGCCATCTTCATCACCGCCTCGTTCGGCATGGCCACGACGGCGACCGGCATGGCGCAGGACCTCTCCCGCGGCGTCATCGACCGGTTTCGCTCGCTGCCCATGAGCCAGCCGGCGATCCTCGCCGGGCGCACGCTCGCCGACACGATCAAGGCCGGCCTGGCCGTGATCCTCATCACCGGCGTGGGCGCCGCGCTCGGCTTCCGGCCGGAGGGCGACGTGCCGTCGCTGGTGGCGGCGTTTCTGCTCGCCATCGGCTTCGGCTTCGCCTTCTCGTGGGTCGCCGCCTGGATCGGCACGCTGATCGAGGGCCCGGAGGCGGCCATGGCGGCAACCCTGCTGTGGCTGTTCCCGCTGGTGTTCGCCAGCTCGGCGTTCGTCCCCGTCGACACGTTCCCGTCGGCGCTGCGGGCGTTCGCCAAGGCCAATCCGATCACGCATTTCATCGACGCCATCCGCGTCCTCACGCTCGACGTCCCGGGGGGCACCGCCACGGTCCCGACCGAGCATCCGGTGGCGCTGTCCGTCGCCTGGCTCGTCGTCCTCACCCTCACGTTCTCGTGGCTCGCCACCCGGGCCTTCAAGCGGGGCCGGTGAACGGAACCACAGCGCTCAGCCGGGCAGGTAACCGCTGTGTCGGTGCGAGCCTTCTTCTCGGTTGTAGAAGGGCCGGGATGCCGTTGGAGATCAGGTTGGGGCGGACCAGAGCGCTTCCATCCCCCGCTCCTTCATGCCGCGGCTGACGAGCTCGATTCGGACGCCGATCGGGTTGAAGTGGTACGCCCACCCCGGGGAACCGTCCTCGAGGTTGCCACCGCACTCCCAGGACCAGCCGTCGGCGACCAATGCGGCGGAGGTGGACTCGACGTCGGCACACCAGTAGCCGACGTGGTGGAGCCCCGAGCTGCTGGGCTGGAACGGCGTGCCGTCGACGGACTGCACGAGCTCGAGTCGGGGCTCTGTCACGGAGTACTGCAGGTGCTGCTGGTAGGTGAGTGGCCCGTCGGGCAGCTGCATCGTGTACTCCAGCTGCACGTCGGGTCCCCACTCGTAGCCGAACGTGTCGGTGAGCCATCGCCTCGCCGGCTTGAAGTCGTCGACAACGATCCCGACGTGGAACTGATCATCGGGGCGCAACAGCATCAGCCGACCTCCACGACGACCTTGACGGCCCCCGACTCGCGGTCGGCGGCCACGCGGAAAGCCTCGGCGGCGTCCTCCAGCGGGAACCGGTGGGTCACCAGGGTGTCGGCGATCTCCGGTCGGGAGGCCAGCATCTCGGCCGCTTGCTGCATGTCCCGTCCGCCGTCGTAGCTGCAGTAGCCCATCGACGCGATGAGCTTCGCCTCCTTGGCCAGCATCACCGTGAACGGCGCGTCGAGTCCGCCCATGTGCAGGCCGAGGATCGAGACCGCGCCCCCCGGGGCCAGCATCTCGATGCTCTGCCGCAGTGCACTGGCAGAACCCGCCGCCTCCACCACGACGTCATAGACCCCGGTCGGCTCGGTCGCCCCCAGGCGCTCGCCGATCTCCTTCTGATGCGGGTAACGGGCCGCGAGGCTGACCTCCTCGGCGCCCATCTCCTGACCTGCAGCCACGGCCAGCTGCCCGATCGAGCCACCACCCACGACCAGTAACCGCGTGCCCGTGCCGACACCACCGACACGGACACCGTGCCACGACACCGCCGCGGGCTCGACCAGCGCGCCGGTGACCACGTCGAGATCAGCGGGAAGGTCGACCAGGCGGTTGCCGGGTGCCCGGAACTGCTCGACCATGCCGCCGTCGTTGAACATGCCAAGCGCCTGCTCGGTGGCCTGGTGGCAGAGGTTGTACTGGCCGCCGAGGCAGTACTCGCAGTCGCCGCAGCCGTACAGGCCCTCGACCACCACCGGCGTGCCGTCGGCTCGCAAACCGGCGAGCTCGTGACCCATGATGCGCTCACTGCCGAATCTCAGGTATGTCAGGTCGGAGCTGCAGATCCCGACCGAACGCATCGAGATCAGCTCACCCTCGCCCGGCACGTCGTCGACGTCGACCACGACCGATGACCCCGTTGCCCACGGACCGCCTTCATGGCAACTCCCCAAACCCCGTGCATCACCGACGCGACGCACACTAACGAACTCCATTCTCACACAGCAGAACAGCGTTCTCAAGCGAGTGTCGCACGTGCGCAACCCGCCCGGTTTGGCCGTTGGTAGCCGGCGAGTAGCTCGACGAAATTACGAGGTGACGACCCCCGTCCCCTACTACTCGGGGCTACGCCCGTCAGAGACCGTGATGCTGCGCCCCCGGATTCTTCGCCTCCTCGAGGGCTGGAACTGGGCCCGTGCTCTCCAGTGCCGTACGGCCGGGCAGTACCTCTCCTGACGCCCGGAGGCCGGTGCTAGGAAAGACCCACCGGACGGCGGGAGGACGGTGGCGACGATGGACACGACCGGGGAAGTCGACCGCATCCTCGCTGACGCGGCCGAGGAAGCGGGCCTCGACGACTTTGGAGAGACCGGGTTCCTCGGCCCGCTGTCCGCGTACGCGGCGGATCTCGCGCAGCCCAACCTCACCGAATTCGGCCGGCAGTTCCTGCGATCGCGGGCCGTGCGCGAGGTCGTGCGGCGCTTGCGCGTCCTCGAGACGCTGCGGGATCGACCGGAGATCGCCGCTGTGCCGATCCCTCCGATCGTGTACATCACCGGCCTCGAGCGAAGCGGGACAACGTTGCTCCACAACCTGCTCGCCCTCCATCGAGACGCACGAGTTCTGCGCCGGTGGGAGCTCCTGGAGCCCGTGCCGCCGCCGGAGCAGGCCACCTACGACACCGATGCCCGCATCGCACGCGTGCAAGGCGAGGCCGACATGCTCCGAGGAACGTTGCTCGAGCACATGCACTGGGTGAACGCGACGGACCCCGAGGAGTGCGTGTGCGGCTTCATCGACTGCGTGTCGATGCTCGCCTGGGCCGCGGGCCCGTGCATGCCCACGTGGTGGCGGTTTCTCACCGAGGAGAACCTCCGTCCTGCGTTCGAGAACTACCGACGCGTGGTGCAACTGCTCCTGTGGAAGCACCCCGTCGAGCCCGGCGGGTTCCTCGTGCTGAAGGCACCCCAGATCTCACGTCATGTCGCGCAGTTCGCGGAGGTCTTCCCCGAGGCGCGCTTCGTGATCACGGATCGCGACCCGTACCGCTGCATCGTGTCGTTGGCGGTGTTGGGCCGCGCCATCGTCGAGTGGTTCTGCGAGGTCAACCCGCTGGCCGACGATGGGCACCGTTCGAAGATCACCAGCGACCAGGTGCCCCGCAAGCTGGCGAGCATCGCAGAGTTCACGACGGATGCAGCGTCACGCGCGATGCACGTCCCGTATCCGGAGCTGATGCGCGCTCCCGTCGACGTCGTCCAACAGGCGCTGGAAGCGAACGCCGCCGACGACGAGCTGTCCGCCAAGGTGGTCGCGTACCTCGAACGCCAGCAGGCGGGCGAACGGGCCGCGCCCCCGGCAGCCCTCGATTCGATGGGCTACGACCAGGCGGGCGTGTGGGGTGATCCGGTCATCAGGTCGTACTGCGACCGGTTCGGCATCGAACCCGAGCGGACCCGTTTGATCGGCGCGGCCCCGGCTTCGTGACGCCTCAGATCAGGCGTCGGAGCATCAATCCTTCATCCCACGATGCTCACCGGCGCCGTCGCGTTGCGTTCGACCCCGGCCAGGACGACGGTCCACAGCCGCCCGGGCTCGACCTGCCGGGGCGGCCAGGATCAGTGCTAACGGGTTGTTCGGCGAAGTCGAGACGACGCGCTATCCGTTCAGCCGGCCGCTCGACGGTGCGGCATTCGTGGCCGTGCTGAACACGTACGGGGTCAACTGGGCCCTGAGTCCCGCTGAGCGCGACACGTTCGACCGTGCGCTCGTCGACCTGATCGACAACGAATTCAGCGGCGAAGTCCTCAAGCACGAGGACGCCGTTCTCCACCTGGCTCGCCGGGTGTGACGGCTGGCGAGTGGTGGCCGGGAAGTGCTGGCGCAGCCGGCCGTTGGTGGTCTCGTTCGACCCGTCGCCACGGGCTGCGCGGGTCGTAGAAGTAGTTGTGCCTGCACCCCTCCCTATCCGAGGGCTCCGCCCTTGCACCAGTAACCGGGAACGCACCTAATGGGTGTCGATCGACTGGCGGGAGGAGACGAATGAGGGCCGGGCACGCATGACGGCGGTCTGGTACCGGTTTCGGGCCGAGCTGCGGACGCGCTGGCGCGCGTGGCTCGCGCTGGCACTCCTCGCCGGCATCGCCGGCGGTGCCGTCCTGGCGCTTGCCGCCAGCGCTCGCCGCACCGACACCGCCTACCGTCGCTTCCTGCACGCGCAGGACGCCTACGACGTGCTCGTCTCCCTGAGCATCACCCCCGGGTTGGGCCAGCCGGACACGGATTTCTTCGACGCCGAGGAGATCGAGCGGTTGCCCCAGGTAGCCGAGGCGGCGCCGACGGCCTCGTTCTTCGTCTCCCTCGGAGCCGGTGTGGGCGTCCTGGTTCCGCCGGACGAGCGAATCGGCACCGAGATCAACGAGTTCAAGGTGCTCGACGGCCGGCGCGCCGACCCCGACGATCCCACCGAGGCGGTGGTGAGCTTCACGCTGGCCGAGCAGTACGACTTGGAGGTGGGCAGCGAGATCGAGGTCCTCGATCCCAGCATCCTCGGCCAGCTCGACGAGCCTCCGCCCGATGCCCCGCCCGACCTGGTCGCCTTCCTGCGTCGGGGGCGGGACCGGGTGCTCGCGACACTGCCCGACAACTCATTGACCGTGGTCGGGATCGAGGCGTCTCCGGGCGAGTTCCCGCCCCAGATCGAGGGCACGGGCCGTTATCTGATCCACGCCTCGCCGGCGCTGTACCCGCTGCGACACGACCTCGCCCAGTCCAGTGAGGGTGGCGACAAGCTGATGGTGCGTCTCCACCGCGGTGCCCGCGACACCGACGCCTTCCTCGCCGAGGTGGAGCAGCTGGGCCCCCGGGAGGGCATGTCGCTGACAGTGCAGCGATATCTCGCGACCGAGGTCGACCGCTCGCTCCATACCCAGGCCGTGGCGTTGCGGCTGCTTGCCCTGCTCGCGGCGGTCACGAGCGCCCTGATCGTCGGGCAACTCCTGGCCCGGCTGACGTTCCTCGAATCGGACGACCATCCGGTCCTGACCGCCCTGGGCATGGGCCGGGGAGAACGTTTCGGCTTGTGTCTGGCCCGGGCGGCCACGATCGGACTGGCCGCGGCGCTCTTCGCCGTGGTCCTGGCAGTCATCGTGTCGCCGCTATTTCCCACGGGCCTCGCCCGGACCGCTGAGCCCGACCCCGGACTGGACGTCGACGCTGCCCTGCTCGGGCTGGGCGCGCTGAGCGTCGCCGTGGTCGTCGTGCTGCTGGCGGCCTGGCCCGCCTGGCGAACCGCCCGGCCAACGGCCGGCACCGAATCGGTCCCGAGGCGTCCGTCGCTCGCCGGGCGCATGCTGGCCCGGGGTGGGGCGCCCCCGTCGGTCAGCGCGGGCGTGCGCATGGCGCTCGAGCCCGGCCACGGTCGCAGCTCGGTTCCGGTGGGCAGCAGCCTCGCCGGAGTCGCCCTCGGCGTCCTGACCCTCGTGGCCGCCATCACGTTCGGCGCCAGCCTGGCGCACCTGCTGGCCACGCCCCCGTTGTACGGCAAGACGTGGGACGTCCAGCTCACGACGTACGACGAGACCCTCGCGACGCGCGGGCTGTCGCTGCTGGAGGAGGACGACCGCGTCGAGGGCATCGTCCTCGGGATCTTCCGGGCCTCCTTCGCCGTCGACGAGCGGCGCGTCGACGGCTTCGTCTTCGACACCGTCGACGGTGACATCTCGCCGACGATCCTCGAGGGACGCCGGCCCCGTGCCGACGACGAGATCGCCCTCGGCACGCGCACGCTCCGGTCAATGGGTGTCGACGTGGGTGACACGGTGCCCGTGGCCCCGTTCGCCACCGATCGCGATCCGGTGCCGATGCGCATCGTCGGGCGGGTCGTCTTCCCGGTCTTCGGCGAGGCGGGTCGGCTGGGTGACGGCGTGTTCGTCAACAAGCCGGGCTGGGAGCGGGTCCTGGGTGAGCCTCTCAATGTCGCCGACACCGGGCTGCTCCTCCGGCTCACGCCCGGCGCGACCATCGACGACGTGGTGGCCGACCTCGAAGAGCAGGTCGGGGGCTCGGTCTACGTCATCGGCCAGGGCAAGCCGACCGACATCGTCAACTTCGGGCGGGTCGAGGCCACGCCGTACCTGCTCGGTGGCATCCTCGCGGCGCTCTCGACGGCGACACTTGCGCACGTGCTCGTGAGCGGGGTCCGCCGTCGGCGACGAGAGCTGGCGATCCTCAAGACGCTGGGGTTCGTTCGTGGCCAGGTGCGATCGACCGTCGCCTGGCAGGCCACGACGCTCGTGGCGGTCGCACTGCTCGTCGGCGTCCCTCTGGGTATCGCCACGGGGCGATGGGCGTGGATGCTGTTCGCGGACAGCTTGGGGGTCGTCGCCGCGCCGCGCGTTCCCGCCGTAGCGATCGCAGTGACGGTCGCGGTTGCGTTCCTGGTCGCCAACCTCATCGCGGCGGCTCCGGCGCAGTTCGCCGCCCGCACCAAGCCCGCGCTCGTCCTACGATCGGAGTGACGTACCAGACACGCAGGGCCAGCCTCTCGGTGCCGACGTCGCGGTCAGGCGACGGATACGCTCCCGGCCGTGCCGATCAGGGTGGTGCTCGCGGAGGACAACTACCTGGTCCGCGAGGGCGTCACCCGGCTGCTCGCAACGCAGCCCGACCTCGACGTCGTGGCGACGTGCGGGGACTACGACTCGCTGCTGGCCGCAGTCGAGGCCGAGCGGCCCGACGTCGTGCTGACCGACATCCGGATGCCGCCGACCGGCAGCGACGAGGGCATCCGCGCCGCCGAGCACATCCGCCGCACGCATCCCGGCACCGGTGTCGTCGTGCTCAGCCAGTACGCCGATCCGGCTTACGCGCTGGGGTTCCTCGAACAGGGCTCCGAGCGGCGTGCCTACCTGCTCAAGGAACGGGTGTCCGATCTCGATCAGCTCAGCCGGGCGATCGTCGCAGTCCACGAGGGTGGGTCGGTGATCGACGCCAAGGTGGTCGACGCCCTTGTCGCCAGCCGGGCGCGCAGCACCGAGTCGCCGGTCGCCCGGCTCACGCCGCGGGAGCGGGAGGTGCTCGCGGAGATGGCCCAGGGCAAGAACAACGCGGGGATCGCCGCCGCGCTCGTCCTCACCGAGCGGGCGATCGAGAAGCACATCAACTCGATGTTCTCCAAGCTGGGCCTGTCCGAGGAGCCGGAGGTGCACCGGCGGGTCAAGGCGGTGCTCCTGTACCTTGGCGAGCGCGGGGGTTAGCCCCACCCCCGACGCTCGTGGGGGCATGGTGGGATCGGCGAGCGACCGGCGCGACAATGCGGCCCGTGAGTCGGCCGGTGCCCGTCCTGATCGTCGATGACCAGGCGCCGTTCCGCCGGGCCGCCCGGGCTGTCCTCACCGCAACCCCGGGCTTCGAGGCGGTGGGCGAGGCTGAGAGCGGGGAGCAGGCGCTCGAGCTGGTGGCGTCGCTGGCTCCCGCGCTCGTGCTGATGGACATCAACATGCCGGGCATCAGCGGCATCGAGGCCAGCCGGCACATCGTTGGCGGCCATCCCGACACCGTCGTGTTCCTGCTGTCGACCTACCAGGCCGATGACCTGCCCGCGGAGGCGATGTCGTGCGGTGCCGCGGGCTACATCCACAAGGAGGACTTCGGCTCGGCCGTGCTGCGGGACCTGTGGGAACGCCACGGGCACGCGGCCTGAGCCCGGCCGCCGCGGCCGGCTGTCTTACGGGCGATGGTCGATCGGCACGACGCCCGAGACCCGCGTCCCCCGCCCCGGCGCCGAGTCGACCTCGACCGTCCCGCCGATCGCGCCGACGCGGTCACTCATGTTGACGAAGCCCTGGCCGCGCCCGGCCAGGCCCGCTGGGTCGAACCCGACGCCGTCGTCGGCGACGGTGAACGACAGACGCTCCGCCCGCCGCTCGATCGTCACCGTCGCCAGCGCGCCGTCGCCGGCGTGCTTGGCCGCGTTCTGGAACGCCTCCAGGCAGCAGAAGTAAACGGCCGCCTCGACCTCCTGAGGGAAGCGGCCCACGTCGTCGCCCACGACCGCCACGGGCAGCGCGGCACGGCCCGCGGCCGACTCGAGCGCGGCGAAGAGGCCTCGGTCCATCAGCACCGGCGGGTAGATGCCGTGGGCGAGGTCGCGCAGCTCCTGAACCGCGACCCGCAGGTCGTGGCCGAGCTGCTCGAGCAGGACCCGGGCCTGCTCGGGGTCCGACGCGGCGACCTGCTGCGCCAGCCGGACCGTCACGGCCAGCGCGACCAGGTGCTGCTGAGCGCCATCGTGGAGGTTCCGCTCGATCTTGCGCCGCTCCGCGTCGGCCGCCGCCACCACCCGAGCGCGTGATGCCCGCAGCTCCTCGGCCCGCCGCTGCAGCTCGCGCAGCGATTCCTGCAGCGCCGAGTCGAGCTGGAGGTTGTGGAGCGCGAGCCCCACCTGCCGGGCCAGCTCGGCGAGCACGCTCTCGTCGGCGTCGCCGAAGCGCTCGGCGTCGGCGGGCCGCTCCACCACGATGAAGCCCAGCAGCTCGCCCGCATGCGTGATCGGGGCCATGCGCACCACCGCGTCGCCTCGGTCCTCCAGCAGGCGTGGCAGCCACACCTGCAGCCACGCAGCGCCCGAAACCCGAGCCCGGGCGACGACCGGCTGCTCGGCCGGCGTCAGGTCGAGGCGCGCCGACCCGCGCTCGGGGACCGACACGACACGCTCGAGGTGACCGGCCGAGCCGGTCCACACCTCGGCGGCCTGCAGGGACATGGTCTTGCGCAGCGACTCGACGAGCTGCAGCAGCAGCTCGTCGAACGGGATGGCCCGAGTGAGGCGGGCGCCGAACGACCGCAACGACTCGTCGGGCGCGTGCTGCTCGCCGTAGACGAGCCGGTTCGAGAAGCGGGCCAGCCGGGCGCGGGCTGGCGCGTAGAGCACCGCGGCAACGGCGGCCGCGACCATCGACAGCAGCAGGATGGTGCGCTCCTGGTCGTCGGGCGAACGGCCCAGGCCCAGGACGATCACGACGTACACCGCGACCACCACCCCGGTGAGGCCGGTCAGCGACACCGCTTGGCCGAGCATTTTGTCCACGTGGCCGAGGAGGCGCTGGAACAGCCACGCCACGAACGAGAGCGGAACGAGCACCGTGGCTGCGGTGACGATCTCGGCCAGGGGCCGGGGCCACCCGACGAAGACCCGCAGCGCGGCGGCGACCAGCACGATCTCGGCCGCGAGCGTCATCCCCAGCCCGAACCACTGCATGCGCTGGCGGGCCTCGCCGCGGACGAGTGCGTAGCGCGCGTTCGAGACGCCGAACGCGGCCGTTCCCGCGACCAGCGCCTCGGTTGCGACGAGCCAGAGCGACACGGCCGGGCGGCCGGCGAAGATCGCCAGACCGGCCGCCACGCCCATCACGTACGCGCCGAGCGCGAGCGAGCGGTGCGACCGGCGGGCGAACCGCCCGTCAGGCAGCACCACCACCACGTGCAGCGCCACTGCCGGCAGCGCGCCCACCGCAAGCGCCCGCACGAGCTCGGCGGCCGTGCCACCCGTCTCGGCCAGCAGCGCGCCGGCCGCCGCCACGGCCGCCGCCCCGACCAGCGTGCCGGCGAGCACGACCAGCCCGAGCGGCTCCTGCGGCCGCCGGAACCCCAGCGCGACGCCGACCAACCCCCACACGACGACGAGTCCGATGCGGATCGCATGTAGCCGCGCACCGTCGCCATCGCCGTGGGCATCCGTCAGGGACGTCACCGCCCAGCCGCACGCCGCCACGATGGCCACGGCCAGCAAGAGCATCGCCACGCGACGGCCGGGCGAGGACGACGTCAGGGCCGCACTCGATGCTCTGGTGGTCACGGGAGCCTCGATCGTGGTCGTCACACTGTCACTCCGATCGCGCGAGAGGCGACGCGAGGCCGAGCCACGCTCGCCACCGTGTGCGCAGCTGGGCGCTGCCGACATTCCGCACAGGCCATATGCCGGACGTCTGCCATCACACCTCCTCCTCGCGTGGCGGCTAGGAGACCCCCTCAGCGTTGGCGCTGGTTCCCGTCGCCGCCACGTCGTGTCCCTCGATGCGCCCGTCGCGCATGCGCACGGTCCGGTCGCCGGCTTCGGCGACGTCGTGGTCGTGGGTCACGAGCAGGATCGCCTGGCCGCTCGCGTGAAGGCGCCGGAACAGCTCGAGTACCTCACGTCCGCCCTCCGAGTCGAGGGCGCCGGTCGGCTCGTCGGCCAGCACGAGCGTCGGCTCGTTGGCCAGCGCCCGGGCGATGGCCAGGCGCTGCCGCTGGCCGCCCGACAGCACACCCGGGGCGTCCTCGGCCTTGTCGGCCAGGCCGAGCAGATCGAGCAGGTCGCGGGCCCGGGTCTCGGCCCGGCGCCGGCTCACGCCGGCGATGACGGCCGGCAGCGTGACGTTCTCGAGAACGCTCATCCCCTCGAGCAGGTTGAAGAACTGGAAGACGATGCCGATGTGGGCGCGGCGCATGCGGGCGAGGTCGTTCTCGTCCTTACCGGCCAGCGACTCCCCGGCGAGGAGGATCTCGCCGTCCGTGGGCGTGTCCAGACCGGCGGCCAGGTTGAGCAGCGTCGACTTGCCGCACCCCGAGGGGCCCATGATCGCGACGAACTCGCCGGTTGCCATCGTGAAGTCGACCCCGCGCAGCGCCCGCACCGGCGCCCCGTCGGACTCGAAGGTCTTCGTGAGCGCGCGCGCCTCCAGCACGATCTCGGGTGCTGTCACGTCGTACCTCCGGCTGGGGGTGTCGTGTCGTCGACGGTGATCATGTAGGCGGTCACGAGCGCCTCGCGGCCCTTGACCGCAGTCGCGTCCAGGCGGTGCGCCTCAACCGGGACACGCAGGGCGGCGTGCGTGCTGTCGCTCATGACGATGCGGCCGGCGGGCCGGGCCCGGTCCTGGAGCCGTTGGGCCAGGTTCACGGTGTCGCCCACGACCGTGTACTCGAGCCGCTCCTCCGAGCCGAGCAGCGCAGCGGCCACGCGACCGGTCGAGATGCCAACCCCCAACCCGAAGGCGGGGAGGCGCTCGGCCGCCCACCGCTTGTTCACGGCAGCCTGCCGCTCGATCATCGCCACCGCCGCCCCCACGGCGCGGTCGGCGTGATCGTCCTGAGCGACGGGGGCGCCGAACACGGCCATGACCGCATCGCCGATGAACTGCATCACCGTGCCACCGGCCTCGAGCACCGCGTGGTTCATCTCGGCGCGGTGGGTGTTCACCTGCCCGGCGAGCCGGCTCGGGTCGCACTTCTCGGCGATCGCCGAGTAGCCGCGCACGTCGGACATGAGCACTGTGAGGTCGAGCTCCTCGACATCGCCGATCTTGGCGCCGTCGCGACGCAGCTTCTCGGCCAGCCCGCCGGGCAGCAGGCGGCTCAGCGTCTCGCCCTGCTCCTCGCGCTCGATGATGGCCTGGTGAAGCAGGCGGAGCCGGCGCAGCGACCCGGACGCGCCCGCGGTTGCCGCCCGCGAGATCTTCAGGAAGAGGCGTTCGACGTCGTCGGCGGCCGCGGCCGGCGTGGTGCTGCGGGTGACCGCGATGGCCTTGATGGGTCGACCCGCGGCCACCATGTGGAGCAGATCCTCCTCGGCGGGGGTGAGCTCGCCGTCGTCGGTGACCGGGCGGACAAGGGCGTCGACGATCTTGGGATCGAGCATCGATCCCCCGGACGCCACCTGCCGCACCGCTGCGGCCAACTGGTCGCCCTTGGCGACGCCGTCCTTGAGCAGGTAGGCGTAGCCCGCCGCACCCTCGCTCAGCAGCGACACGGCGTACTCCGGGTCGTCGTACTGCGAGAG
>Ga0126307_10000249_pt1 | contig 35073 bp, 40 predicted proteins | sample Plot28_FD_89955 | JGI IMG/M metagenome (GOLD analysis project Ga0126307, IMG submission 89955) | Serpentine soil microbial communities from UC McLaughlin Reserve, CA, USA - Plot28 | ecosystem: Environmental > Terrestrial > Soil > Grasslands | place: USA: UC McLaughlin Reserve, Lake County... | reverse complement strand
TGCCGTCGAGTTTCTGGGTCGCGAGCACCAAGCCAGAGGACGCACTCGTCCGCCGCCAAGGCTGGAAGCCTTGCCAAGGGCGTGGGTGGCGGCTGGCGCCGCGTGATCGCGGGCCAGAAGCCGACATGTATTGCCTGATGGGGCACTATCTCTGCGAAGTCCGCGCCTTGAGCAGGATCTTCACGTCGCGCCACGCCTTCCCATCAGGGGTCGTCAGCGGCGCAAGGAGCTGCCTGACACGCTCCGCCTCCTCCCCCTCGCAGCCGGTGCGGGCGAGCCACTCCTCGAGCGCGTGCACCTTCTCGAAGTGTTCGACGCGCTCCACGTCGAGTCCGGCCCCCGTCAACAGCTCCTTCCATTCGTCCTCGCTGTACGACCGGACGTGCGTCGGGTCGCGCACCCGTTCCGCCTCCTCCTGGCGGTCCGAGTGGAACAGCGTGTCCTCGACGACGACCAGGCGGTTCGAGACGCGTGCCAGCTCGGCAACCGCGCGCGCTACGTCCTCGAAATGATGTGCAGCGATTCGCGTGACGACGACGTCGAACGCGCCGTCCGCGAACGGCAAGTCCTCCGCGCGCGCGACCACGTCCGCGCGCATCCCCGGCGCCGGGTCGACGGTCACGACGCTGCAGCCGGCCTGGCGAAGCCGCCGCGCAACGTGGCCGCCGCCGGTCGCCACGTCGAGCGCCTTGACGCCTTCGCCGGGCTCGCACATGTCGACGACGGCGTCGAGGTCGTCGCCGGCCATGTGCGTCGTCGACGTCCGGTAACCCTCGGCGCGCTCCGACCAGACGTCGGTCATGCGGCGAGCTCCACAGCGCGCTTCGCCGCATCGAGCATCGTCGGCTCGACGTGGAGGTTCGTGGGCGCGCTGTCGGCGAGGATTGCGCGCGCCTCGTCCGCGTTCGTGCCGTCGAGCCGGACCACGAGCGGGACGGCGATCTCGATCCGGTCGAGCGCCTCGAGAATCCCGCGTGCAACCTCGTCGCAGCGCGTGATGCCGCCGAAGATGTTGAAGAGAATCGAGCGGACGTCTCGGTCGCGTGCGATCACGTCGAGCGCGTCGACGACGCCCTCCGCGTCGCCGCCACCGCCGAGATCGCAGAAGTTCGCGGGCGTTCCGCCGGCGACCACGACCACGTCGACGGTCGACATCGACAGGCCTGCGCCGTTCCCGAGGATCCCGACGCTGCCGTCGAGCTTCACGTACGTGACTCCCTTCTCGCGCGCGTACGCCTCGAGCGGATCGCCAGCGGCGACATCGCGCATCTGCGCCACGTCGGGATGGCGGAAAAGCGCGCTGTCGTCGATCGTGAACTTCGAGTCGAGCGCCTTCACCTCGCCCCCAGGCGTGACGATCAGCGGGTTGATCTCGCAGAGCATCGCGTCCATCTCGACGAAGCAGCGGTGCAGCTTTGCAACGATCGCGAGCACCTGCTTCTGCTCTCCCGCGTCGTCCAGCCCGGCGCCGTAGACGAGCCGCCGCGCCTGATACGGCTGAAATCCCTCGTGTGGATCGACGTGCAGGCGCGCGAGCGCCTCGGGCTTCGTCGCCGCGAGTTCCTCGATGTCGACGCCGCCCTCGCGCGTGAACATGAACAGCGGCTTCTTCTCGGAGCGGTCGAACGTGAGCGAGAGGTAGTACTCCGTCGCGATCTCGGACGCGCGCTCGACCCAGAGCTTGCGCACGATGTGACCGCGGATGTCCATGCCGAGAATCGCCCGCGCCTTGGCCTCCGCGTCGGCCGGATCGCTCGCGAGCTTGATCCCGCCGGCCTTCCCGCGTCCGCCCGTGAGCACCTGCGCCTTGACGACGACGTCTCCGCCGAGCTCCTCGGCAGCGGCGCGTGCCTCACCGGGGGACGTCGCAAGCCGGCCGTCGGAGACGGGGATACCGAAGCGGCGAAAGAGCTCCTTGCCCTGGTACTCGTAGAGGTCCACAGGCAGCGGGCGAGTCTAGATAATCGGCGCTCGTGCGGCTCGCCCTCGGAGTGATTGCGTCGCTCGCCGTCGCTTGCGTCTCCACGGGCTGCGGGTCGGAGCCTCCCTGCCGGCGGCAAGGGGTCCTCTGTGAGAACCTGCCACAGCCGAAGACGTTCCGGCTCAACTGGGTCGAGCGCGCGCCGAGCGGGGCAGCCGTCTTCCGCGTTCGCAGGATCACCGTCGGCACGCAGGGCTGGACGCTCACCGCCTCCGTGTCGAACGGCTCGCCGTCGACGTTCACGTTCCCGAAGGGCGGGCTGCGGTCGCCCATCTCCTTCGGGCTCGGCGTATTCACCACGCAGCTCCCAAGGCGGGTCGAAGATCCCGGTAACTACCTGCTGAGACCGAAGACCGTGCAGCCGCCTTTCCCGGAGGCGCTCGGCCCGGGCGAGACGTGGAGCGGGACGATGACGAGCCCCGTTCCGCCACGGCCGCGACGGTGGCTGAGAGTCCTGTTCGGCGTCTTCTTCTGGGAGGGGAAGCCGCCCTACGAGGACTACGGCCCGTTCTTCGCCTGGCAGACGAGTCACGCGGTCCAGATGCCGCCCAAGCGCGGCGCCGACGCGCCCGCACCGCCGGAGCGCTAGGACTCGATCACGCAGATCGTCTGACCGCTGGCGATCGCGTCGCCTTCCGCGACCGACAGCCGTGACACCGTGCCGGCGCGCGGCGCGCGAATCTCGTTCTCCATCTTCATCGCCTCGACGATGCAGAGCAGCTGACCGAGTTCGACGCCGTCGCCGTCGCCGACGTGGACCGCGAGCACCGTTCCCTGCATCGGGCTCTCGACTGCGTCGGCGCCTCCGCCGGCGCCTCCGCCCGCGGTTCGGTCGCGACGCCTTCGCGCAAGCTCGCGCCAGGGCGGTTCCGGAGTGCGGATCCTCACCGAGAATCTGCGGCCGTCGACCTCCACGTAGTGCGTGAGCGAGCGAAGCGGCGGCCCTGCTCCATCCGGTGCCGCGTCTATTGTCGTTGTCGAATGAGACAACGATTGCGCGCAGTCCGCCAGCAGCTCCGACTCCACTATGCCGCGACACGTCGCGCCCTCCACGAAGCACGGGTGCGCCAAAAGCGCCTTGTGGAAACCGAGCAGCGTCGGCACGCCTTCGATCGTGAACTCGTCAAGGGCGCGGAGCATGCGACGCCGCGCGTGCTCGCGGTCGGAGGCGTGGACGATCAGCTTCGCGATCATCGGGTCGTAGAGCGGCGAGATCTCGGCGCCCGCGACGACGCCGGAGTCGACGCGAACTCCAGGCCCGGACGGCTCCCGGTATGCGGTGATCCGGCCCGGTGCGGGCATGAACCCCCGCGACACGTCCTCGGCGTTGATCCTGCACTCGATCGCGTGCCCGACGAGCCGCACCTCGTCCTGGCGCAGCGAGAGCGGCTCCCCGGCCGCGATCAGAAGCTGCTCGCGGACGAGGTCGAGGCCGGCGACGAGCTCCGTGACGGTGTGCTCGACTTGGATCCGCGTGTTCATCTCCATGAAGTAGTAGGAGCCGTCGGGCTCGAGCAGACCCTCGATCGTCCCGGCCGACCGATAACCAGCCGCTCGGGCCGCGTCGACGGCGATTCGCCCGATCCGCGCTCGCAGGTCGTCGTCCACGGCCGGCGACGGCGTCTCCTCGATCAGCTTCTGATGCCGGCGCTGAATCGTGCAATCGCGCTCGCCGAGGTGGATCACGTTGCCGTGCGCGTCGGCGAGCACTTGCACCTCGACGTGCCGCGGATCCTCGAGAAATCGCTCGACGTAGACGCGGTCGTCCGCGAAGTAGGCAGCTCCCTCGCGGCGCGCCGACTCGAGCGCCCGCTGGGCGTCGTCTCGGCCGCGCACGATCTTCATCCCCTTGCCGCCGCCCCCGGCTGCGGCCTTCACGATCAGCGGGTAGCCGAGTTCTGCCCCCAGTTGAACGATCTCGTCTGCGGACGAAACGGGGTCCGTCGTGCCGGGGATGATCGGCACGCCCGCCTCGCGCATGCGGCGGCGGGCGTCCGTCTTGTGGCCCATCAACTCGATCGCCTCCGGCGGCGGACCGATCCAGACGATCCCTGCTGCCTCCACGGCACGCGCGAAGTCGGCGTTCTCGGCCAGGAATCCATATCCCGGATGCAGAGCCCCGGCGCCGGCCGCGCGCGCGGCAGCGACGAGCTTCTCCGCCGCGAGGTACGTCTCTGCCGGCGCATCGCCTCCGAGCGCGTACGCCTCGTCCGCGTACGAGACGTGCGGCGAGCCGGCGTCGGATTCCGAGTAGACGGCGATGCACGCGACGCCGAGCTCGCGCAGCGTGCGGAAGATCCGCACCGCGATCTCGCCGCGGTTGGCGACCAGAACCTTGGAGAACACCCGCGCGTATTCTGCTCTGGCCGTGGGGCTCCCGGATCAGCTGACGATCGCCCGCGTGCTTTCCGTGCCGATCGTCGTGATCCTCTTCGAGTGGGAGTTCACGCACCACGACTACTGGGCGACAGCGCTTTTCGTCGTCGCGATGAGCACCGATTGGTTCGACGGTCGGATCGCGCGCCGCCGTGGACGAACGTCACCGCTCGGGACCCTGCTCGATCCCGTCGCCGACAAGGTGCTCGTCCTGTCGGTGCTGGTCGTGCTGATCGGCCAGGGCGTTTTCCCGGCGTGGATGGTCGCCGCGATCGTCGCGCGCGAGTTCCTCGTGTCGGGCCTGCGGCTTGCCGCGCTCGAACGAGGGGTCGTCGTGGCGGCACGCGACCTCGGCAAACTGAAGACGGGAGCACAGGCCGCCGCGGCTGCCGTCGGCGGGTTCGCCGCGGCCGGGTTGTGGGATGACGTGTACGCGTGGTGGGCGCTGCTCGTAGCAGTCGCGCTGACGTGGATCTCAGGGCTGGACTACGCGCGCGTCGCTCCCGCGCTCCTGCGGAAGCGCGTCGTCGCCTAGCTCGTCGAGCGCGCCAGCGCGCCAGCGGCTCGTGTATGCCGCCGGCAACCGCTCCGCCTCGCCGAGCGCGGCCGCGATCGCGCGCTGCTCCTCCTCGCTCGGCGGCGGCGTGACCTCGAGCTCCACTGGAGGAGCCTAAAGGTCAACGTCGCGAACGCCGATCGACGGAGCGGATGCGCACCTGCCTGCTCATCGCCCTGTCGGCTGCGCTGATGCTCTCGCCGCACTCGGCGGCCGCACCGCCCGCAACGTCGTGGGCGCAGCCGCAGATCGTGCTCGCGACGTCGAACGGTTACCTCGGCGGGAGCGCGAAGGCGTTCAGACCCGACGCAGCACTGACGCAGGGCGAGCTCGCGGAGCTCGTCGGCGCGCTGACGAGGCGACCCGCCGCGGCGGTCGCGAATCCAGCGGCGCCCGTCACCGTCGCGGTGTTCGACTCGCACCTCGTGCGCGCTCTCGGGCTGTCCGCCGCAGCGTCGCGCTTTCGCGCAGCCGCATCGGCTTCCGGGCTCGCGCCACCGTCGCGCTTCGGCACCGAAGTCGTGGCGCGCCTCCTCGGCCTCCGAACGAACCACCCCGCAGCCCAGGACGCGCTCGAGCTTCTCCCGCAGCAACCGGTCACCCGAGCCGAAGCGGCGTTCTCCGTCGCGCGCATTCTGCGCCTCCCCACGCAGGAGCTGGCGGCGGTGAACGTCGGCGCCGGCGCGTTCGCTCTACCCGCGCTGACCGAGCCGCAGCGGCTCGTCCTCCGGACGGCGGTCGCGTTCATCGGCTTTCCCTACGTCTGGGGCGGCGAGTTCGAGCGGCGCGACAGCCCGTTCGGCGTGCAGGCGCAGGGCGGGTTCGATTGCTCCGGCTTTGCCTGGCGCGTGATCAAGCTCCAGCCGTACCCGACGCTGCCGCTCCTCGGTTCGACGCTGCGCGGCCGCACGACGATGGCGATGTCTGGCGAGGTACCGGCGGCGAAGCGGGTCGACGCGCGAAAGGTCACAGCCGGCGATCTGCTGTTCTTCGGCGACCGCGGGCCGAAGTCGAAGCCGGGCGACATCGGCCACATGGGGATCGCGCTCGGCAACGGCTGGTTCATCCACTCCTCGGGGTTCGGCGTCGCGCTCGCGCGCCTCGACGGCTGGTACGCCGAGCGCCTGGCTTGGGCGCGCCGGCCGCTCGCCGAGGCGGGGCTCTAGCGGTTTACGAACCTGTCGCGCGGCGCACGAAGACCTCGATGGCGAACAGGTTCTTTCGACGCATGGAGCGGTTCCGGAAGAAGGCGCCCGCACCCGACAAGCCCGGCGGCGCTTCAGGCTCGCAGGACGGGCTCTATTCCGCGGGGACGCCGGCGGACGTGACGAGCACCCGGGCAAAGAGCCAGCGGCACAAGAAGTCCACCGCCGACAAGTGGAATCAGTAAGACGAACGGCCCAGCCGAGGGCTGAGCCGTCCTTTCTCCAGCGACGTTCTCCGTCCAGCGGAGAGCGGGATCGGCCTTAGGCCAGTGCCTGCTGCTTGAGCTTCTCGAACTCTCCTTGTGAGATCGCACCGCTGTCGAGTAGTTGCTTCGCCCTTTCGATCTCCGCGGCGGGGCCGCCGCTCCCGGCGACCGACTTCACGTACTCCCCGAACTGCTCCTGTGAGGCCTGGGCCTGACCGGCGTCGCGCTGCGCGATTTCCTGGCTCTGGGAGATCAAGTAGACGAACACGCCGAGGAACGGCAGGAGGATCACGAAGATCAGCCACAACGTCTTGCTGCCGCCGCCGATGTCGTGCCGGCGGAAGATGTCTGCGATCACGCGGAACAGCATCATGAACCACGCGACCCAGATGAAGAACACGAGCATCGTCCAGAAGACATCCAGGAACGGATAGTCGGCTGCGAGCATGCGGAGCCTCCCTCTCTTGTCGACCTATGACCGAGCCCGCGCGCGGGCATCATCCGCGCGTTCGACGCCGTCACCGTAACCCCTTGACCGGACACGCACCGAAAGGTCGGCCGCGCGACGTCCACGGGCTTGCGTCCAGAACAGCATCGACGGGTACCCCGAATCGAGGCGCGCCCGGCTCCGCTGACGGCTACAGCGGGATGTTGCCGTGCTTGCGCTTCGGGCGAGGCTCTCGCTTCGTCAGCGCCGTCTCGAGCGCGTCGATCAAGACCGGGCGCGTGCGCCGCGGCTCGATCACCTCGTCCACGTAGCCGCGCTCGGCCGCGGCGTACGGGTTCGCGAACCGCTCGCGATAGTCCGCGATCAGCTCCGCGCGCCGCTCTTCCGGGTCGTCCGCGTCCGCGAGCTCGCGACGGAAGATGATGTTGACGGCCCCCTCCGGCCCCATCACGGCGACCTCCGCGCTCGGCCACGCGAAGTTGAAGTCGGCGCGGATGTGCTTCGAGCTCATGACGTCGTACGCGCCGCCGTACGCCTTGCGCGTGATCAGCGCGAGCTTCGGAACGGTCGCCTCCGCGTAGGCAAACAGGAGTTTCGCACCGTGCCTGATGATCCCGCCCCACTCCTGCTCCGTCCCGGGGAGGAACCCCGGCACGTCCACGAACGTCACGAGCGGGACGCCGAACGCGTCGCACGTCCGTACGAACCTGCCCGCCTTGACCGACGAGTCGATGTCGAGGACGCCGGCCAGCGCGCGCGGCTGGTTCCCGACGAGACCGACGACGTGGCCGTTCAGCCGCGCGAAGCCGCAGACGATGTTCTCCGCGTAACGCTCGTGCACCTCGAGGAACTCGCCGTCGTCGACGACGCGACGGATCACGTCCTTCATGTCGTAGGGCCGATTCGCGCTGTCTGGGATCAGCGTGTCGAGCTCGGGCTCCTCGCGGCGAGGGTCGTCGGACGGCTGCGCCCACGGCGGCGAGTCGACGTTGTTCTGCGGCAAGTACGAGAGCAAGTATCGCGCGTCGTCGAGGCACGCCTCCTCGTCGGGAGCGACGAAGTGCGCCACTCCGGATTTCGTCGCGTGCGTCGCCGCGCCGCCGAGCTCCTCGAACGTGACCTCCTCGCCGGTCACGGTCTTCACCACGTCAGGCCCCGTGATGAACATGTACGAGGATCCCTCCGCCATCAGCACGAAGTCCGTGATCGCCGGCGAATAGACGGCGCCGCCGGCGCACGGCCCGAGCACGAGCGAGATCTGTGGAATCACCCCGGAGCACTGCACGTTGCGCCAGAAGATCTCGGCGTAACCCGCGAGAGACACGACCCCCTCCTGGATGCGCGCGCCGCCGGAGTCGTTGATCCCGATCAGCGGGCACCCGTACTTGAGCGCAAGATCCATGACCTTGCAGATCTTCTCGGCGAACACCTCGCTCAGCGAGCCGCCGAAGACCGTGAAGTCCTGCGAGAAGACGAACATCTTGCGGCCGAACACCTGCCCGTAGCCGGTGACGACGGCGTCACCGTACGGTCGCCGCTCGAGCATCCCGAAGTTGGACTCCCGGTGACGAATGAAGCGGTCGAGCTCGACGAACGTCCCTGGATCGCAGAGCCGCTCCGCCCGTTCACGCGCGAGCAACTTTCCCGCAGCGCGATGCTTTTCGACCGCGCTCTCGGATCCGGCGTGCCGCGCCTCGTCACGCAACTCGCGCAGCCACTGGAGCTTGGCCTCGGTGGACTCGTGCACTCGCGGCTCCTCCGCCTTCGCCATGCGGCGGAGCCTACTTTCTGGTCCGCGAGAGAAGAGGCCGCGCCGCCGCATACGATTTGGGAGATGCGCACGACCCTGCTCGTCCTCGTCGCGGGAGTCGTCCTTCTCGCGGGCGCGGCTGCGGCCATTGCCGCCCGCGCGCCGCTGCCGTCTGAACGGCGGCGGCGGCCGTCCGCAAAGCGAGCCCGAAGTCGCCGCGCGCGTGCTTCCCGCTTCGGATCCGAGTGTCGACCGTCCCGACCGTCGCTACGCCGGCGCTGTGCACGGCACCTCGCGCGCATGCGCAATCGGCGCCGGAACGGCACGTTTCTGTTGCAGCGGAAATCTGTTGCAGCGGAAAGGCTCGACGTCGTGGAAGGGTCCTCGCGTTCGGCTCGGTCTTGCGCTCCACGACGCGGCCGCGACGGCCGTCATGCGCGACCTCGTCAGCTCCTGCCGAACGCCGTGACGACGAGACCGGTCTGATGACACTCGACCGTTCGACGATCTGGCCGTACGACGAACGGGGCGAGCCGCAGGAGTTCTTCTACCAGCGCTACGGGCACCCGGCCGGCGTCGAGGTCGAACGTGCACTCGGCGTACTGGACGGCGGGCACGCCCTCCTCTTCGCCTCCGGGATGGGCGCGACGACGGCGCTCGCGCTCGCGCTGCTTGGGCCCGGAGCCTCGATCGCCGTCGGCGCGGGCGCGTATTTCGGCACCGCGCGCGGGTTGCGCACTTTCGAGCGCTGGGGAGTGACCGTCGTGGAGTTCGACCAGAAAGGTGCGCCACCCGCCGATGCCGACGTCGTCTGGCTCGAGGTCCCGTCGAACCCGTTGCTCGAGGTGCCGAACTTCGAGGCCGCGGCAGCTCACCGCGGCACCGTCGTCGTCGACTCGACGGTCGCGACGCCGCTCCACGTTCGCCCGCTCGAGCGCGGGGCCGACTACGTGCTCCACTCGGCGACGAAATATTTGTCCGGCCACGACGACATCCTCCTCGGCGGCGTCGTCTGCAAGCGCGAGGAGGATGCGGCGGCGCTGAGGACGCTGCGCGGCACGCTCGGAATCGTCGCCGCGCCAGACCCGTGCTGGCTCCTGCTCCGCAGCCTGAAGACGCTCCGCGTTCGTCAGGAGCGCCAGACGGCAACTGCGCGAGAGCTTGCGCGCCGGCTCGAGGAGCACGCCTCGGTGCGTGTCGTGCGCTACCCCGGCTACAGCGGCCTCCTCTCGTTCGACGTCGCCGACGGTGATGCAGCGCGCCGCGTCGAGGTGGCGACGCGGAAGATCCGGAACGCGACGAGCCTCGGCGGCGTCGAGTCGAACATGGAATCGCGGCACCGCTGGGAGGGCGATCGCATACCGTCGGGACTGCTTCGCCTGTCCGTCGGCCTCGAGGACGTGGAGGAGCTGTGGAGCGACCTCGCCGCAGCACTCGAGCTGGCATAGGCGCTACTCGAGTTCGAGGCGGTACGAGTTCGTCTCGTGCAGCTTGAAGCCGAGGCGTTGGTAAAGCCGGTTCGCGGCCTCGCGCTCGGGGCGCGAGTTGAGCTCGACCGTAACCGCACCCGCAGCCGCCGCACGATGCAGAGCCTCGCGCACGAGCGCCTCACCGACGCCGCGCCCGCGCGCCTCTTCGTCCACGACGACGTCCTCGACCCGCGCACGGAGCCGCGTGGTCCGATACAGCACGAGCGTGAGCACGCCGATGGCCGCGCCGTCGTCCCGGGCGACGAGCAGGGTCTGCTCGCGGACGAGAGCTTCGACGTCCTCGCGTGTCGGCGCCGGCCGCGTGGGCGAAAGCTGCCGGATCAGCCGAGCCATCGCGTCGAGAAGCGCGTCGTCGACGTGAGCGACGTCCTCGATCATCTCGTGGAACGAGAGCCGGAGGCCGGACTCGAACCGGCGGCCCACGCTTTACAAGAGCGTTGCTCTACCAACTGAGCTACTCCGGCGCGCTTCCATGATAAGGGAGGTTGTGTTGTCTGTTTGGTACACGACCCAGCCGATGCGCCCGCGACAATGAGGTCGCGATGGAACGTCTTCAGCGGAGCGCCGAAGATTCGATTCGCGTCGGACTACGAGATCGAGCGAATTCGGTTCACGCCAACACCTCGCGGGTCTTCTGGTGCTGGATGATCTTGCGCTTCACACGCTGGAGGGCGTTGTCGATCGTCTTCGTGTCGCAGCCGAGCTCCTCGCCCATCTGCTCGTACGAGGAGCCCTCCAGGTAGAGCCGAAGCGCGTCCGCCTCGAGCCGTGACAGGCCGCTCCCGAGCGTGAACACGAGGCTCTGGAGCTCCTCGCTCGAGATCACCACGACCGACGGCTCCTGAACCGCCGAGCCCGGGAGTGCGTCGCCCAGGGTGCAGTCTCCGTCGAAGTCCTGGCCGGCAGGGGTGTGGCTGAACGAGACATAGCCGTTCAGCGGCTGATGCTTGAACCGCGTGGCGGTCTTGATCGCCGTGATGATCTGCCGGGTGACGCAAAGCTCCGCGAACGAGCGGAACGACGTCTCGCGGTCCGTGCGGAAATCCCGCACCGCCTTGTAGAGGCCGATCAGGCCCTCCTGGATCAAATCCTCGGAGTCGCCGCCGGCGAGAAAGTACGAGCTCGCCTTCAGGCGCACGAAGCCCGTGTACCGCCGGATGAGCTGGTCGAGCGCGACATCGTCCCCGTTCCTCGCCTTGAGGACGAGCTGGAGATCCTGTAGCTCTCGTTGAGCTTTGTGGTGTTGGTGAGCTGCGGTTGCGGCCTTCGGAGCCATGTCTGCCCCCTGGAAATTGAGCGGGTGAACCACCGAAGGCTCACCCTCAGGTTGAGGGGAACATAGCAGTGGTTCCACCGCTGTACAACTCTTTTGCGACGGACCTCTTTTGATAGGAACGTACGTTCGTGCTGTCCCGCCCTCTCAGCGCTCGCCGCGACGCAATCGCTCGAGCCGCGAGCGTGTCTCTGCGTCGAGGCGATCCTCGACCCGCGCCCGAGGCTCCGGTTCCGCCGGCGCCTCGCCGGCGGCGAGGTCGCGCAGGAACGTTTCCGATCGCAGGGTCTGCGTCTCGCGGCCGGCGGTGCCGCGAACGGCCGCATCCGTCGAGACGACACAGACGCGCTCGCGGCCACGATGCTCCGCCGCCAGCCGCTCGAGCACCGCGTCCGCATGCGGCGCCCAGCGCACCTCCAGCGGGCCTGTCACCTCGTCGGTGCCGGCGCCGTCGAAGACGAGTACGCCTCGCGCGCCTCGAAGCGCGACGAAGCTCGCGAGCGTGTCGCGCAACTCCCGAACGTCTGTGAACCCACCCGCGTGGAGCAAGTTGTGGCCGTCGAACAGGTAGAGCGTCGGATCGGCCATACCGGTGCCGCTTTAGGTCGACCGCTGGCGCTTCGCCTCGAAGAGGAACACCGCGGCGGCTGCCGACACGTTCAGGGACGCGACCTCGCCGGAAAGCGGGATCGAGATCAGCGCGTCGCAGCGGCGCCGGACGAGCGGCCGCAGCCCTCGCCCCTCCGCGCCGAGGACGACCACCACGCCGCCGCGAAGGTCGACGTCCCACAACGTCTGCGGGGCGTCGCCCGCGGCGCCGTAGATCCAGAGGTCGTCACGCTTTATCTCCTGCAGGTACCGCGCGAGGTTCGGCACCACCGCCACCGGCACGTGCTCCACCGCGCCGGCCGACGCCTTGGCGACCGCCGGCGTCACCGTCGCCGCTCCATGGGCGGGGACGACGACGCCCGTTGCCCCGGCGCCTTCGGCGCTGCGGCAGACTGCGCCGAGGTTCCGCGGATCGCTCACCTGGTCGAGGCAGACAAGGAGGGCCTCGTCCTGCGCAGCGAGCTCCCAGCCGTCGGCGTACCGGTATGGCTCCGCCCACGCCAGCACCCCCTGGTGGTCGCGCGTCGCGGCGGCCTGTGAGAGCTCGCGCTCCTGCTTCACCTCGAGCCGCGGTGCGTCGCGGAGCCACGGCTCCGACTCGAGCGCCCGCTCGGATGCCCAGACCTCGAGCGCGCGTCGACGGCCGCGCAGCGCCTCGCGCACGGGACGTCGGCCATAGATGAGGTCGCGCGTCACCGCTTCGGGACGAGCTGGAAGCCGCCGGCGGCGTCCCGCACCACCCAGCCCGCCGCCTCGATCTCTCCGCGAAGACGATCGCCCTCGTCGTAGTCGCCGCTCGAGCGGGCCGCCTGTCGGCGCTCCGCGAGCTCGTGAACCTCGCGCGGGGCTTCTTCGCTCTCCGCGAGCGATGCAAGGCCGAAGACGTCGAGCGCGCGGCGCAGCAGGTCGTGGTCGCGCCAGCCGTGCATGACCGCGAGCGCGTCCGCCGTATTGAAGTCCTCGTCGAGCGCGCCCGCGAAAGCGTCCCATGCGTCTTCCGGCGCGCCCTCCGAAGGGTTGCGGAACATCTCGCGCAGCCGACCCGCCGTCGCGGCTGCCTGACGGAGCGTCTCCTCCGAGTAGTCGAGCGGCTTCCGCCAGTGGCCGCGCAGGTAGAAGACGAGCATCGTCTCGCGGCCCCACGTGTCGAGCGCGGTCTTCAGCGAGATGTCGTTCCCGAGCGACTTGTGCATCTCCTCGCCGCGGAACCGGAGCATGCCGTTGTGCATCCAGAGCTGTGCGAACGGATGCCCGAGCGACTGCGATTGCGCGATCTCGTTCTCGTGATGCGGGAAGACGAGGTCGAGGCCGCCGCCGTGGATCTCGAACTCGGTGCCGAGGTGCTTCTCGCTCATGGCGGAGCACTCGATGTGCCAGCCCGGCCGGCCGCGCCCCCACGGCGACTCCCACCACGTGTCCTCGCCCCGCTTGTTCGCCTTCCATAGTGCGAAGTCGCGCGGGTCCTCCTTGCGCGCGTTCGGCTCCTGCTCCGCGACCTGATCGGGCTTCTGTCCGCTGAGCCGGCCGTACTCGGCGAAGCGCGCGACTCGGAAGTAGACGTCGCCGTCGGCAACGTAGGCGGCATCGCGCTCGAGCAGCTGCTCGATCAAGCCGAGCTGATCCGAGACCGTGTCCGCCGCCGTGGGCTGGACGTCGGGCATCCCGAGACCGAGCCGCGCGATGTCCTCGAGATACCATTGCGTCGCATCGCTCGCGAGCTGCGCGCTGGCACCCGGCGCGGCGTCGTAGATCTTGTCGTTGATGTCCGTGATGTTGATGACGAGCTTCGCCTCGTACCCGCGGCGCTCGAGCCAGCGCCTGAGCCACCGACCGAGGATCTCCGGAACCGCGTTGCCGACGTGGATGCGCGTGTACACGGTCGGGCCGCAGAAGTACATCCGGATCGGCCCCGGCGGCGGCGGCAGCTCGCGCTTCGAGCGCGTGAACGTGTCATACAGCCGCATCGAGCCTCCGCAAGGTCTCGTCGCGAGGCAGCGCGGCGATCACCGCAGCGAGCTCCGGCCCCCGCTCCCGACCGGTCAGCGCGAGCCGCAGCGCCCGGAGGTCGCCGCCGACCGCCTTCAGCTCGCGCAAGAGCGACTTCGCCGCGTCGTAGCCGAGCGAGCCGTTCGCTCGGTCGCGTAGCTCGCGGAACCTTGCGAGCGTCTCCGGTGCCTCGACGTGCGCGGGCTGCGCTTCGAGCACATGCTGCGCGTACTCACGCGCCTCGACGAGATCGCGCGCACCCCGAGCCACGGGCACGACGCTCTCCGGCACGCCGAGCGCTTCCGCGAGCTCCGCGTCGGTCATGCGCTCAATCGCTCCCACGGCGAGCCGCTGAATCCGCGGCAGGTCGTAGCGGACGTCGTGGCGCGGCATCCCGAGTTCCTCGAGATAGCGCCGGACCGCTTCCGCAGGAATGCCGGCATCCCGCAGCGACGCAACGGTCGCTCCCTCGGCACGCTTCGCCAGCTTCTTCCCGTCGTCGCCGAGGATCAGGCCGTGATGCACGAACTCGGGCGGCGCGGCGCCGAGTGCCGCGAACAGCCGCCCCTGGACCGCCTCGTTCGGACGATGGTCGTTGCCCCGCACGACGGCGGTGATCCCGAAGTCGATGTCGTCGACGACCGAGGCGAGCTGGTAAGTCGCCGAGCCGTCCTCTCGAACGAGCGTCACGCCGCCGAAGCGCGCGCCGAGCGGCTGGGCCGCGGCGCGGTATCGCTCCTGCCTCTCGCTCTGTCGCACCGGGCCCTCGTCCCACGCGACCCCCAGCCACTCGAGGTCCCGCAGTATCGCGTCCTCCCCGCCGGGAACGTTTCGCTGCGCGTCGGTGTCGTCGATCCGGAGCAGCAGCCAGTCGCCGAAGGCGCGATTTGCGACCGCGCTGAGCGCGTTGCCGACGTGCAGCGACCCCGTGGGGCTGGGCGCGAATCGAACTCGCTTCATGCGGCTGAGTCTAGAGGGGGTACTCTGGCGCCGGTCATGCGGCGGATCGTGGTCGTTGTCTGCGCGCTCGCCTTCGCGCCGTCCGCATCGGCGACGACGTTCGTCGTCAGCGGGCACGGCTGGGGCCACGGCGTCGGGATGAGTCAGTGGGGCGCGCGCGGGCTCGCGGAGCACGGCGCGAGTTGGCGCGCGATCATCGCGCATTACTACCGCGGCACCGGCATCGGCCGGATCGCGCCGCGTCGCGTCCGGGTGCTGATCAAGGAGGACGCAGCGCGCGTCGCGATCTCTGCCAAGTCGCCGTTTCGGGTCGTCGACGCACGCGGCCGCTCACGCCTGCAGCGTCGCCGAATCGTGTTCGGTCGCGGCCGTTTCCACGGGCTCGCACCGCCGCTTCGCATCGTGCAGGGTACGACTCCGCTGATCGTCGACGGCTCGGGCTACCGCGGCCGCATCGTGATCACGCGCGGCGTCTCCGTCATCAACGACGTGCCGCTCGAGCGTTACCTCCGCGGGGTCGTGCCGTGGGAGATGCCGTCGCACTGGCACGCGGAGGCACTGCGCGCGCAGGCTGTCGCCGCGCGCACGTACGCGTACTCGCGGCTTGGCGGAGGATGGTTCGACGTTTACGCGGATACGCGCGACCAGATGTACGGCGGCATTCGCGCGGAACACCCGTCGACGAACGCCGCGGTCGGCGGAACCGCTGGAACGATCGTGACGTGGCAGGGCCGGCCGGCGCGCACCTATTACTTCTCGACGTCCGGCGGCCGCACGGTCTCCGCACGCGACGGATTCGGGACGCCGGTCGCGTACCTGCCTTCCGTTATCGATCCGTACGACTCCGGGCCGAAGCACGACTGGTCGTACCGGTTCACGTCGGAGCAACTTGCACGCCGGCTCCACGTCGCGCCGCCGAAGGCGCTCCGAATGCAGCTCAACGCGTCGCTGCGCGTGACGTCGGTGCTGCTGAGCGGAGGCGGGCCCATTCGCCGAGTCGACGGCCGGACATTTCAGCGCGCGCTCGACCTGCCGTCGACGTGGTTCCGCGTCAGCGGGAGCGTTCGGCGGCCGAAACCTTCGCGAGCCGGCCGCTGGGTGGCGATCCTGGAATCGTCCGCTGCGCCGTTCGCGGGTGCCGTGCGGTCCGACCGATACCCCGGTCTACGCCCCGGGCTCTGGGTGCGGTTGCGCGGGCCTTTCGCGTCGCGGCGCGCCGCGTCGGTGGCGGCCGGCGGGCGCGGCTACGTGCGCCGGCTCACCGCGTCGCCTCGATAACCCGACCGCTCAACACCGGCAAAAGGCCTTTGCTAGTGTTCGAGTGCGATGAGGCTCGTGCTGTTGCTCGCTCTCGCGACCGCCCTGGCCGGATGCGGCGCTCGCGTGCCTGCCGACCAGCGCGAACGTGCGCAGCCGGCGCAGCCGGCGCAGCCGCGCGCCACGACGCCGGACGCGCCGGCCGCAGCGAACCCCTTCCCCGACGACCCGCAGATCATCGCGCGGGCAACGACGAAGAAGCAGAAGGACGCGCTCGAGACGCTTGCGCGCGACGTCGAGCGGATGCGAGTCGCAAGCGCCGACGCCTCCCACACGCTCAAGGGAACGCCCGCAACGCGAACGGCCACATCGGAGTTCATGCTCCACCTCGAGAGCTCCACGATCGACAACCTGAGCAAGAACCGGCTCATCGATCATGCCGCGGCGGCCGTCGCCTTCGCGTGCGACCAGTGCTTCCAGCAGCTGGAAGCGATGCGACCGATTCCCGCGATCGCGCACTGAGCGCAGACTCGCGGTCGACCGCAGCTTTCGATAGAACGCGCACACGGGCTCGACTCGACGACAGTTCCTTCGCCGCGCCGGCGGCGTGGCAGCGGCCGGCGCGTTCGCGCCGCGCGCTACGGCGGCTTCGGCCGACTTCGACCCGCGCAGCTGGACGAGCGTCCGCGCGCAATTCGCGCTCGCGGAGGAGGAGATCAACCTCGCGACATTCCTGCTGGCGCCGCATCCGCGGCCGGTCGTCGAAGCGATCGAGCGGCACCGCCGGCGCCTCGACGCCGACGCGAAGCGTTACCTCGACGAGCACGAAGGCGTCGGCGAGCAGCGCGTCCGCGACGCAGCCGCCGCGTATCTCGGCGCCTCAGCGGGTGAGGTCGCGTTGACGGGCAACACCACGACGGGACTCGGCGCGCTTTACGGCGGCCTGCGCCTGCGGAGCGGTCAGGAGATCGTGACGACGGCACACGACTTCTTCTCGACGCACGAGTCTCTGCGGCTGCGTGCGCTCCGGACCGGTGCGCGGGTTCGAAGGATCACTCTCTATCGCAGCGCGCGCACCGCCTCGGTCGAGGAGATCGTCAGCGCGGTTCGCCGCTCGATCCGTCCCGCCACCCGCGTCCTCGCGGTGACGTGGGTCCACTCGAGCACGGGCGTGAAGCTTCCGATCGCGCAGATCGCCGCGGTGGTGCGACGCGCGAACGCGCAGCGGAAGCGCGCCGACCGCGTGCTGCTTTGCGTCGACGGCGTCCACGGGTTCGGTGTCGAGGCGGCGACGCCCACTCGCCTCGGCTGCGACTTCCTCGTCTCGGGCTGCCACAAGTGGCTCTTCGGTCCGCGCGGCACGGGGTTGATCTGGGGGCGGCGCGAGAGCTGGGACGCGGTGACGCCGATCGTCCCGACGTTCGACGGGCGCGCGTTCGGCCCGTGGCTGCGCGGGGAGACGCCGGCGACGATTCCCGGGCTGCCGCGTTCGGCGGCGATGTCTCCCGGCGGCTTTCATGCGTTCGAGCACCGCTGGGCGCTGGCCGAAGCGTTCGAGTTCAGGCGGCAGATCGGCAGCGAGCGGGCCGCGACACGGACGCACGAGTTGACGACACGTCTGAAGCAGGGACTGTCCACGATTCGCGGCATTCGCCTCGTGACGCCGATGTCGCCGACCCTCTCGTCGGGGCTCGTGTGCTTCGAGGTCGACGGCAGGAACCCCTCGCAGGTCGTCGACTCCCTCTACCGCAGTGCGCGCATCGTGGCGAGCGTGACGCCGTACGCGCGCCGTTACGTCCGACTCGGCCCGAGCATCCTCAACTCGCCGGCCGAAATCGACCGCGTGCTGCGGGCGGTCCGAGCGCTCGTGTAGGAACGCACGCGTGGACGACCTCCTGCTCGCCTGGTTCGCCGACAATGCGCGCGACCTCCCCTGGCGAGAGACGCGCGACGCGTACGCGATCCTCGTCAGCGAGGTGATGCTGCAGCAGACGCAGGTCGCCCGGGTTGTGCCGCGCTACATCAGCTGGCTCGAGCGGTGGCCGACGGCGCAGGCCCTCGGGGCCGCGTCGACCGCCGACGTCATCCGCGAGTGGCAGGGGCTCGGCTACAACCGGCGCGGCGTCAACCTTCAGCGGGCCGCGCGTATCGTCGCCGAGCGCGGATGGCCCGGCGACCTGACGGAGCTTCCCGGCGTCGGCCGCTACACGGCCGATGCGATCCGCGCGTTTGCGTTCGGCGAGGCGGTGCTGCCGCTCGACACGAACGTTCTGCGAGTCCAGACGCGAACCGAGCACGCGTTCGAGCCCGCGTCCGCGCAGGCGCTGTTCGATCTGGGGCGCGAGATCTGCATCGCGCGCGTGCCGCGCTGCGACTCGTGCCCGCTCGCTGAGCAGTGCCCCGCGCGTGGGACCCGGTCGGAGCCGCTACGGAAGCAGTCACGCTTCGACGGGTCGTTCCGCCAACGACGCGCCGCGACCCTGCGCCTCGTCACCGAGACGCCCCAGCCGCTGGTCGAGCTGGACCGCGACGCGGTCGCGTCGCTCGAGCGGGACGGGCTCGTCGTCAGCCAAGGCGGCACCGTGAAGCTTCCAGAATTCACACCTTCGTAAGACGACAGCACGTTGCTCGGGCGCCTCGTTCGGCCACAATCGAGGAGTGACGACGGTTCTTGTCGTCGACGACGAGCCACTCGTCCGAGAAGTCGTCGTTCGGTATCTCGAGCATCAGGGGTATCGCACGCTCGAGGCGGACGACGGCGTCGTCGCGCGCAAGCTGCTCGAGCGCCACGATCCGTCGCTCGTGGTGCTCGACCTGATGCTCCCGGGGATGGACGGGCTCGAGCTCTGTCGCTGGATCCGCAACCGGTCGCAGCTGCCGGTGATCATGCTGACGGCGCGCGGCGAGGAAGCCGATCGCATTGTCGGCCTCGATCTCGGAGCCGACGACTACATCACGAAGCCCTTCTCGCCGCGGGAGCTCGTGGCGCGCATCCGGAGCGTGCTCCGCCGCGCGGAGCCGACGACCTGGACTGCCGGACGCCTTGCGTTCGAGGAGCTGAAGATCGATCCGTCGACCCGCGAGGTGTTCGTCGACGGCGCGCCGCAGAAGCTCACGGCGAAGGAGTTCGATCTCCTCTACTTCCTCGCGTCGCACCCGAGCCGCGTCTTCGGGCGCGATCAGCTGATGGCGCGGGTCTGGGGCTACGAATCCGCCGTCGACACGGGAACCGTGACCGTCCACATGCGCCGCTTGCGCGAGAAGCTCGAACGCGAGCCGTCACGGCCGCAGCGGCTCGAGACGGTCTGGGGTGTCGGCTACCGCTTCCGCCCGTGATCACGCTCGCGCTCGTCGTCGTCGCCGCGACACTCGGCATCGGAGCCGGGATCGCGCTCCTGCTCCGCGCGTTGCCGTCTGTTCGGCTCCAGCTGACGGGCCTCGCGCTCGTGGCGGTGCTGCTGCCGCTCGGGGTTGTCCTCACGAGCGGGTGGGTGATGTTCCACATGGGCGACGACGTGAAGATCCTCGCGGTCGCGTCGGCCTCGGCGCTCGCCGCGGTCGTCGTCGCGTTCGTCCTCGCGTGGCCCATCGCGGCCCGGCTCGCCGACCTCGAGCGGACGGCGAGGCGGCTCGCGGTCGGCGACCTCACCGCCCGCGCGCGCGAGGGAGGCCCGCGCGAGGTCGCCGCCGTGGCGCGGAGCGCGAACGAGATGGCGGAGAACCTGACGCGCGTCTTCGATGCGAGGCGCGAGCTCGTCGCTTGGGCGAGCCACGACCTGCGGACGCCGATCGCCGCGATGCAGGCGATGCTGGAGGCAATCGAGGACGACCTGGCCGACCCACGCGACTACGTGCCCGCGCTGCACGAGCAGGTTCGAGTCCTCGCGATGCTCGTGGACGACCTCTTCGAGCTCGCGCGGATCGACGCCGGCGCGCTCACGCTGGAGCTCCGCTCCTCGGAGCTGCGCGGGCTCGTCGACGGCTGCCTGCTGGCGCTCGCACCCGAGGCGCGCGCGAAGCGCGTCCGGCTCGAGGCGCGCGGCGACGGAACCGCGCTCTGCGCGCCCGAGAAGGTCGAGCGGGTGCTCTACAACCTCGTGACCAACTCCCTGCGGCACACGCCTGCCGACGGCGCCGTCGCGGTGCTCGTCGAGCCGACTCCGACGGAGGTGCTGGTCGCGGTCGAGGACACCGGCGAAGGTCTCTCGCACGGCACGTCCGAGCGCATGTTCGATCTGTTCTGGCGCAGCGAGACATCGCGGCCGCGCGGCGGCGCCGGGCTCGGGCTTGCGATCGCGCGCGGGCTCGTCGAGGCACAGGGGGGCCGGATCTGGGCCGAGAACCGCGCGTCCGGCGGTGCCCGAGTGTGCTTCGCGCTCCCCACCGCCACGTAGTCTTTCGCCCATCGAGACGCGTTACGACGACCTGATTCTCCGCCTGCGCGAGGCGGCGCAGCCGGACCTCTCCGCGCCACCGGCCCTGCGGGCGTATGTCGAGAAGGTGCGGCTGCACGCGTACGAGGTCACGGACGCGGAGGTGCAGGACCTCAAGGACGCGGGGCCCACGGAGGACGAGATCTTCGAGCACACGGTGTCCGCCGCCGTCGCGGCGGGGCTCGAGCGCCTGGACGCGGCATTGGCGGTGCTCGAATGAGGCTGTCGATCGTCGACGCGTCGCCGGCGCCGCGCCCGCTCGGCGTCCTGAAGACGCTGCACTACCGGCCCGAGCTGTTCGGGCGGCCTTTCTCCGAGGCGCTCGACCTCGCGATGCGCGGCGAGTCCGACTGGAGCGCGGGCGAGCGCGAGCTGTTCGCAGCGTTCGTGTCGTCGCTGAACCAGTGCCCCTTCTGAACGAACGCCCACGCCGCGGTCGCGGCGTATGCGGTCGGACAGGATGTGTGGGAGGCGGTCGAACGTGACTGGCGCATGGCGCCGGTCGACCAGAAGGTGCGCGCGACGCTCGGCTTCCTCGAAACGATGACGCTGCGGCCGCGCGAGCTCGCTCGCGAGGACGCTGAGCTGGTGCTCGCCGCCGGCGTGTCGCGCGAGGCGCTCGTCGACGCGATCCACGTCGGCGCGCTCTTCAACATGATCGTCCGCCTCGCCGACTCGCTCGGCTGGGACGTGCCGTCGTTCGAGGAGTTCTCGGCGCGGGCCGGCGCGATGCTCGAGTCGGGCTACGCGCTCGACTGAAGCTCTATGGCCCTTCGCGCGCCAGGCGTTCCTGCTCGAGCTTCCTCTGGGTACGCGATCCGCTCCTTGAGCAGACGGACTGACGCGCTCGCCTCGAGCTCGGCGGCGGGCCGCCGACAAAGACGCTCATCCCGGCATGTCTCGCACGAGCAGCGCCACCGCCTGCGCGGCCAGGCCTTCCCCGCGCCCGGTGAACCCGAGGCCGTCGGTCGTCGTCGCGCGAACTGCGACCGCACCGTCGCCGTCGAGCGTCGACAGCAGCAGCGTCTCCATCTGCTTCCTCATCGGCTGTGCGAGGCGCGGCTCGTTGCCGATCAGCACCACGTCCGCGTTCGCGAGCTTCCAGCCCGAGCGGCGCACGTTGCCGTATGCCTCTCGCAGGAGCTTCAACGACGAGACGCCGCGCAGCTCAGGGTCTTCGGAGGGGAAGAGCGTCCCGATGTCTCCCAGAGCGGCGGCCCCGAGCAACGCGTCGATGAGCGCGTGCACGATGACGTCGCCGTCCGAGTGGCCCGCGAGGCCGCGTGGCGAGCGGAACGTCACCCCGCCGAGAACGAGTGGCACGCCCGGCTCCAGCGCGTGCGCATCGAAGCCGGTCCCCACGCGGTAGTCAGAGGCCACGCAGCGCCTCGGGCAGCTCCGCCAGCGACTCGATCTGCGCGCGCGCCACGGCCGCCTCCGGACGATCCCCGTGCAGGAGCGCCCACGGCCCCCGGCGGATGAAGATCGAGACAAGCCCCGCCGTCGCGGCCGGAACGACGTCGTTGTCGATGCGGTCGCCGACGTACGCGACCTCCCCGGGCTCGAAGCCGGCGGCCTCGACGACGCGCTGAAAGAAGACCGGTGAGGGCTTCCAGACCTGCCAGCCCTCGGACGAGCCGACGGCGTCGAACTCGAAGCCGCAGCGGCGGAGCGCCTCCTCGATCTCGCGTGTCGTGTTCCCCGCTGCGCCGATGCGGTAGCCGTCGGAACGAAGCTCGTGCAGGCACGGAAGCGCGTCGGGATACAGGTCGTCCGGCCCGAACGGCGGTACGCCGTCTCGGCTGGCGAACAGCTCGTCGGGCGCGAGGTCCGGGCGCACGAGCTCGAAGACGCGGCGATGGTCCTCCCCACGCGCGATCACGCCGCCCAAGGTCGCGAGGAACGTGAACCTCGGGATCCCGAGCCTCTCGGCCCACGACTCCCAGAGCCGCGACTCGTCCAGAAGCGTCTCGCCGACGTCGAAGAAGACGGCCTTTACAGCCACGACGCCACCAGCTCGAGGTCCCCCGGAGTCGTAACCTTCAGCAGGCGAGCGTCGCCCGGGACGACCTTGATCCGCCCGCCGTGCGCCTCGACGAGGGACGAGCAGTCCGTGGCGCCACCCCCATCTTGTGACAGACCGTTACTTGGCGAGAATGCTCCATGGAGAGACTCGGCCACGAACGCTTGCGGTGTCTGCGTCACCACCAGACCCTCCCGATCGAGCGTCTCGACCACCTCGTCGCCCCGGATGCGCTTCACCGTGTCCGCGATGGGCAGCGCGGGCACGGCTCCGTCCCAACCTTCCGACAGCGGCGCCAGCACGCGCTCCACCACGTCGTCGGGCAGCAGCGGTCGGGCCGCGTCGTGCACGAGGACGACGGCCGCGTCGTCCGCCACCTCGGCGAGCGCGAACTCCACCGAGGCGATGCGCGTCGCGCCGCCGGCGACCACGGAGGCGACCTTGCCCGCCCCGATCTCCTCGGCGAGGAGGATGCACGGTTCCTCCCATCCGGGTGGGGCGGCGATCACTATCTGTTCGACCCAGTCCGACTCCTCGAGCCGTCGTAGCGGCTCTGCGAGCAGAGGCAGATCGCCGAGCCGCGCGAAGACCTTCGGCTTGTCGTCGCCGAGCCGTTCGCCGCGGCCGGCCGCCGCGAGAACAGCCCAGACCGACACGACCTATGCGGCCGCGCCCGCCCTGGCCTTACTTTTCGACGCCGTCGGGCGCTTGGGGGCGGTGCCGTTCTTCTTGCCGTTGCCGGAGAGCACGCCGTCGAGCCACTCGGCCGCCTGCTCCTCGTCGAGGTTCTTCGCGTACATCAACTCGGACGCCAGGATCTTCTTCGCCTTGACGAACATCTGCTTCTCGCCGGTGGAGAGGCCCTTCTCGTGGTCGCGCAGGGAGAGGTTCCGAACGACTTCGGCGAGCTCGAAGATGTCGCCGGTCTTCATCTTGTCGCGGTTGTGCTTGAAGCGCCGGTTCCAGTTCTTCGGCATCGCCGTTCCGCCGCCGGTCAGCGCCTTGGTCACCTTCTTGACCATCTCCTCGTCGATCACGCGCCGCAGGCCGACCTTCTCGGCATTCGCGCACGGGACGTTGACGGTCATATCGTTGTGCAGGATCTTGATCGTCAGGTACTCGCGCTTCTCGCCGAGGACCTCGCGCTTTTCCTTCTTCACGATCGTCCCAGCACCGTGGTGCGGGTACACCACCTTCTCGCCGACCTTGAACAAGCCGATTCCTCCCCTGCGTCGCAGACCAACTTGGAAAGAACGCCGGCGAGAAGACTCACCGGCGTCACGACCAAAAGTGTAGCAAAAAAGCCCGGAAATACGCACTTTTTGCGAAAAGCCCTGCTAATTGGGAACTCCGCTGCGGCAGCAGCGGGCGGACGTCAGGAACGACGGCTCAAAGCTGCAGGTACCGGTCGACCAGATTGTGCTCCTGGAGCCGCCGCAGGCCTTCCCGGATGTCGCGGGCCCGCGCGGTACCGACGCCCTGCACGGCCTCCAGGTCGCGCTGCGAGGCCCGGACGATCGCGTCCAGGCCCTCGAGGTCGGCGACGACGCGCTTGATCACCGCCGGGGGCAGGCGCGGAATGTGCGCGAGGACGCGGAAGCCGCGCGGCGTCACCGTGTGATCGAGCGGGTTGACCGTGCGCGGATAACCGAGGAGCTCGCCGAGCCGTTCGAACTCGAGCAGCTCGTGGTACGACAGCGCGGACAGCGCCTCGAGCGCCATTGCCGCCTCTGGGCCTGGCCCGGCGACGTGGTAGTCGTTCACGACGGCGGCCTTCTCGCCCGGCACGTCGCCAAGAAGCTCGACGACCTGCATGCGGATCAGCCTGCCCTCGGAGCCCAGCTCGAGGCAGTCGCGTTCGATTTCCTCCGCGGTCCGCGCGGAAAGCTCGGCGCGCTGGAGCACGATCAGCACGTCCTCCAGCGCGACCGCGTTCTGGAACTCGAGCGCCGTCAGCCGCGTGAGAACCTGCTCGAGCCGCGAGTGGTACGTCTCGAGCGTCGCCAGAGCCTGATTCGTCTTCGCGAGCACCGTTGCGATCGGATCGAGCTGGTAGCGCCGCGGCCCCTGGAAGATCGTGACGGTCTCGCGCTGCTGCGAGATCGAGATCACGAGCGCCTTCGTCTGCTTCGCTACGCGCTCGGCCGTGCGGTGGCGCGTTCCGGTCTCCTTCGACTCGATCGTGGGGTCCGGCATCAGCTGGACGTTCACGTACGCGATCTTCGTCAGCGCGTTGTTGAGGATGATCGCACCGTCCATCTTCGCCACCTCGTACAGGTGCTGAGCCGTGAACGGCAGGTCGAGCTTCATCCCGCCCGAGTAGAGGAACGACAGCGCCTCGGCGTCCCCGATCACGATCAGAGCCCCTTCGCCGGCCCGGATGATGTCGTCGATTCCCTGACGGAGCTCCGTCCCCGGCGCGATCCGCTCGATCGAAGTGAGCAGGCGGGGATCGCGGCGCGGATCGTGCTCGGACGGTGTCCTTGTGAACCCGAGGCTGCTAGCTATCCGGCTTTCCCGTTCGCTCATCGAGTGCGGCCCCGATCGCGTTCCGTAGTGTCTCCGTCTGCTGCACGTCAATCTTGCCACGCGCCGGAGTTCCGGCCGGGGCGAAGACGAGTCGGAGGCCGAGCTTCGCGCACTCCTCGAGCCGGCGTTCGGCCTGGGCGGCGCCGCGCAGGCGACCGGTGAGGCCGATCTCCCCGAAAGCGGCCGTCGCGGCCTTGACGGGCGCGCCTCGCTGGGCCGACGCGATCGCGAGCGCGATCGCCAGGTCGGCGCCGGGCTCGTCGATGCGGACGCCGCCGGCGACGTTGACGAAGACATCCGCGCTCGCGAGCGGGATCCGGCCATGGCGACCGAGGACGGCCACGATCATCGCCAGACGCTTCGGGTCGACACCGGTGCCGACGCGGCGCGGCATCGCGAGATCGGTCGGCGAGACAAGCGCCTGCACCTCGAGCAGGATCGGCCGCGTTCCCTCGAGCGCGCAGGCGACCGCCGCGCCGACCTCGCCCTCGATGCTCCGGCCGAACAGCGCGGACGCGTCGGGGACGCCGACGAGGCCGGCGCCGGTCATCTCGAAGACCCCGAGCTCGTTCGTGGAGCCGAAGCGGTTCTTGGTCGCCCGCAGCACCCGGTGAGCGTGGTAGCGGTCGCCCTCGAACTGGAGCACGCAGTCGACGAGGTGCTCGAGCACCCGCGGGCCCGCAACGGCGCCGTCCTTCGTGACGTGGCCGACGAGGATCGTCGCGACGCCGTTTTCCTTCGCCACCCGCAGGAGGCGCGCAGCGGCTTCCCGGACCTGGGCGACGGAGCCGGGCGCGCTGCCGAGGTCGGCGCTGTAGAGCGTCTGCACTGAGTCGATCACGCAGACCTCCGGCCGCTCGCGCTCGAGTGTCGCACACACCGCCTCGAGTTCCGTCTCGGCCAGGATCTCCACGTTCGCTGCGCCTCCGAGCCGCTCCGCGCGGAGCTTCACTTGCGCAGCCGATTCCTCACCCGTGATCAGAAGCACTCTGCGGTGCGCGCTCATCGCCGCGAGCGCCGTCAGCAGCAATGTCGACTTGCCGACGCCCGGCTCGCCGCCGACCAGCACCAGCGACGCCGGGACAAGACCGCCGCCGAGGACGCGGTCGAGCTCGGCAACGCCCGTCGGGATGCGGGCGGCCTCGCTCGCGGCCACGTCGACGAGGCGCAGCAACGCCTTCGGTTGGGCCGCCGCGGCCGCCTGCGGAACGTCCTCGACGAGCGTCCCGAACGCGTTGCACCCGGGACATTTCCCGAACCAGCGGCCTGCGGTGTAGTCGCACTCGGAGCACGCGAACTTGACAGCAGGCTTGGCCACCGGATCACGCTAGCCGCCGAACCGGATGCCGTTTGTGCCAAGTTCGTGCCGGTTCTGTGCCGATCTTCAATGCGTGCGCACTTCAGCCGACGTCGACGGTCGCGATACGGAGCGCGCTCGCAACCGTAAGCACCGCTGGATCCCGTGTAGCGATCTTGTCCTCCGCGGTCGGCGCAGCGAGCAAGAAGCAGTCGGCGAGCGAGAGCTCGCAAACACGCGGGCGGTAATGCGTCATGCGGATCAGCGCCGCGCGCCGCGCATCAGCGATCCCCGGAGCGAGGACGCGGAGGTGCTGTCCGAGCAACGGATCGATCGCGTCGTCGACCTCGCGCAGCGAAAGCCGCCGGGTGCGGCAACAGACGTCAACGGTCTCCGCGAGGTTCACCGACGTGATCGCGCAGTCGCGCTCCCGCAGGAGTGTCTTGACGGCGGCGGCCGACTGTTCGCCGAGCAGGACCGCGATCAGCGGGAACGCGTCCAGGAAGACCAGAGCCGCTCCTTGCGTCCCTGTGCGCGGCGTTCGTCCTCGTCCGCAAGTCGAACCATTTCAGCCGCAGAGAGATCGCGACCTTTGTCCTTGAGCGCCCCCCACGCCGCCTCGATTGCGTCGGCGGGCGTCGGCCGGATGACGAGATGGTCGCCCTGGTCTTCGATCACGACCCCGTCGGTGTTCCAGCGGCGGCGTACCTCAGCGGGAAGCGAGATCTGACCGGCGGCAGTGATCTTGTGGCGCACGATCTTGATCGTGTCACAATATCCGAGCGCGTCGATATTGTCTCATCCGGCCAGTTCCGGCTCGGGAACCCGCGGCGCCCGGCGACCCAGCGTTGCGACCGCCAGCCCAGCGACGATGCCTGCGGCGCCGACGAGCTGCAGGGGAGACGGCGACTCGTCGAGCAGCAGCGCTGCGAAGACGACCGAGCAGGCCGGCTGGAACGTGAGCATCACCGAGCTGAGCGCCGCGGGCAGCCGCGGCAGCGAGCTCGAGATCAGGAGCCAGCCGAAGACCTGGGACGAGAGCGCGAGCAGGATGAGCCAGCCCGTCGCCTCGAGCGACGGCGTCAGGTCGAGGTCTTGCCCGGCGATCCCGATCAGCGCCGTTCCGATCGTCGACGCGAGCGTGGCGTCGTACAGCGGCCCCGCCGGCCGGCGAAGGTCGCTGCTCCCGTGCCGCAGCGCGATCAGGAAGCCGGAGTACGCGATGCCGGTGAGGACGCCGAAGAACGCGCCGAGCGCCGGGTTCGATCCGTAGGCGCCGTCCTCGAGCGCACCGGAGATCAGCAGCACGCCCACGGAGACGACGGGGATCGCAGCGAGCGCGGACGCCTGCGGCCGCTCGCGAAGGAGGGCCCATGTGAGGACCCCGACGAGAACCACCTGCGTGTTGCCGAGGACCGTCGCGAGCCCCGCGCCGACCTGCTCGATCGCGTGGTGCCAGAGAACGAGGTCAGCGGCGAAGAAGGCGCCCGCGGCGTACGCCAGCAGCCGGGATTGGCGGTTCCGTGGCCCGAAGCGCACGTCCTCCCGCCGCGCGAGCCACCACAGCGGCGGGAGCGCCCAGAGGCAGCGGAAGAAGGCACCCGTCGACGGCGAGACCTCGGAGAGCCGGTACAGGATCCCGGAGAACGCGATCGTGAGCGCGCCCACGAGCACGACGAGGACTGGACGGCGGCCGAGCACGCTCGCGGGCATTCCGAGGTTCTACCGGCGTCGGTTGCGCACAATGCCCAGATGCGTGAGCCTGGGGGCGTCACTGACCTCGGCGACGCCGGCGCGGCCGCGTGGGCGGAGCACGTGCGGCGGCTGTTCTCGACCGGGGCCGCAGACGTGGCGCGGGAGCTGCAAACGGAGAACGGATCCGTTCTCGCCTCGCCGACGCCCGAGACCGCAACAGTCACGGCTCCCGACTGGACCGGTCTGCCCGTGCGCGTGACGGCGTGCCTCGGCCGCGACCGCGGGCTGCGGCTCCTCGACCGGCGGAGCGAGCGCGTCGACGGCGGCGGCCGGCGCTGGCAGGAGGACTACGTCGAGTGGCGCGTCCTGAGGCACCGGGGGCGTATCGAGCGGGTCGAGCTGACGACCGAGCTGGCCGACTACTGGCGAGTGCTCGCGGCGTACGATCCCGCGCGCCTTCTCGAGACCGTCGCCGGGTTCGCCGGCGAGCGCGCGGTTCGCCCGGGGCTCGTCTTCGGCGCCGTCGATCCGTTCGGTGACGGCGTCACCCCGGAGCGGCGCGGCGAGGCGTTCGATCGCACCATGCTGCCGCCGCACGGGCGGAGCCCCTACAACAACGGCGCGCGCGCGATCTGCTGCATGACCGAGAGCACGAACTCGCTTCGCGGGTTGATCATGCTCGTGCTCGCCGCGGCGAGCTGCCGGGTCGTCCGCGACTCCCTCGCCGGCCAGCTGCGCTGCCTGACGTGCCTCGAGGCGATCCCGCTGATCGGGAATGCGACACTCGGCCGCTCCAGCGACCCCGTCCTCGTCGAACGTCTCGGGCAGCTTGCGTACGAGGGGCGGCTGGTCGCATTCGACGACCCGGTCGGCGTGTACATGCAGGCCGTCGAGCACACGCGGCTCAGGACGCCGGCGGACGAAGAGGTTCCGTCGGAGTGGTTCGCGTTCAGCCGCGGGGTCGCCGCGGGGGATTCGCCCGACGGCCGCGCCCGCTATCAGCGCGTCACGTTCGAGGTCCCGCCGGGGGAAGGGTTCGTCGTCGGCGATCTCGTCGACGTGGCGACCGAGCGCCCGATTCGCTACGGCGGCGAGATCGCCGACCTGCTCAGGCTCGTCACGTTCTTCCGCGTCAGCGCCGCCGACGCGGTCGTGGTCGACCGGAAGGCCGCACTCGAGCTCGGGACGGATAGGCGCGACGACGGCTGCAACGGGATCCGGGCGTACGAGCGGCGCCTGGCGAGAGGCGCTGCGTAGGCGATGCGCCACAGGCTCCAGGAAGGGCTGCGCTTCGAGTCGGGCACCGGGCCGCCGCCGTGCTACCGCCTGCTGCTCCTCGACGCGGCTCCGGGCGCGCGCGCCGCGGCCGTCGGCCGCGCTCTCGAGGCGCTTACGTCGATGCTTCGCGACCTCCGCAGGGGCGATTCGCGCGACCTCGCGGGGCAGTCACGAGCCGCGAAGGCGGCGGCTCGCGAACAGTTCGACGGCCTGCGCCTGCTGCTCGGGTACGGCAGGCGCTTCTTCGACGAGGAGGTGCACCGCCCGCGCCTGACTCACGCCACGCGGCCGGACTTCCTCGCGTACCTCGCGCGTCGACCGGCGGCGTTCCCCGAGCTTCCGTGGGCCGATCCCGAGACGCCCAACGTCGGCGAAGCAGATCTCGTGCTTCAGCTGACCGGGGACTCGGAGGCGGCAGTCTCGTGCGCGGCGGTCGAGTGCTGGAAGCTGATCGCGGACGACGGGCTGCCGCTCTCCGTCGTTTCGAGCTTGGGCGGCTTCGGCCGCCCCGATGGACGCGGATGGCTCGAGTTCCACGACGGCGTGAGCAACATCCAGTCCGACCAACGACTCGCGGCGATCGAGGCGGGAGGCGACCCGCAGTGGATGCGCGGTGGCACGTACATGGCGCTCCTTCGCGTGGAGGTCGACCTCTCGACGTGGCGACGCCTCGAGCGCGCAGAACAAGAGTTGGTCATCGGCCGCGACAAGCTCTCGGGCGCTGCGCTGACGGCGGTGACTCGCGATGCACGCGGGCGTCCCGTCCCGGTCGCGGCGCGCGCACCTGCCGAGAGCGCCACCGCCGAGGAGCGCGCGGCGTGGCGCGATCCTCCGCAGTCGGTCGATCCAATGCTGGAGGCGTCGCACATCCACCGCGCGAACCAGAACCGCGCTTCGCCGTCCGCCGCGGGCGGCCTGCGCATGTTCCGCCAGGGCTACGACTTCCTCGACGGATTCCGCGAAGGCACGCCGATCGTCGGCCTGAACTTCGTGAGCTTCCAGTCCGACCTGCGAACGCTCCAGCACGTCCTGCACCTGCCTGGCTGGCTCGGCGACGTCAACTTCGGCGGGCCTGCCGAGCCGCAGGCGGGGGACCCGCCGTCGCCGCGGCTGCTCGCGCTGCGCGCGGGCGGATTCTACGCCGTGCCGCCTCGTGCGCGGCCTTTCCCCGGCGCCGGCCTCGTCGGCGCTACGCCACGCAGGGCTGCCGGCGCGGGCGGTGGTTCCCGGGCTTCACGAGCGCGGTGACCTTGACGACGACGCGGTCCGCGAGCTGCGCGCCGAAGTTGAGCGGCCGGCCGCCGATCTTGAGGTCGCCGACGGTGTAGCCACGGTCCGCGGGGACGGAGTAGCGCGCCCGCAGGATCCGCTTCGCGTCGCCGCGCTCGATCTTCCAGAAGGTCGCGGGCCTCGCGCCGTCGGGCGCTGTGATTCCCGTTGTCTGGAGGCCCTGGATGTAGAGGCCGACCGGGTCGAGGAGCGTCAGCTCCGCTCCGGCTGCGGCGGCGTCGTTGACAGCCGCGGCGATCTGCGGGTCGCTGTTCCGGAACGGATCGCCGAGTGCGGCGCAATCGACGAGATCCTGCTTGTTCGTCACCGGCTCGCCGTTCCGCTCCCTGAGCACCGTCGCCTCAGCCACGAGCGTCACCGCAGCCGAGAGGTTGTTGTTGCGCTGGATCAGGTGCGCGAGGCGTCCCTTCGTCGAGGCGTTCCATTTGTTCGCGGGCTTGTACTTCCCGCGCGCGTCGAACAGGTCCGCGCGCTTGACATCGGCGCTGACGAGCTCGTGGTAGAGACTGAGGAGCCCGTCCGGGTCTGTGTCCGCGAGATGCGTCCAGTACTCGGGAAGTTCCGTCGTGAAGGTGACGGACGTCAGCTTCCCGTCGGCGTTCCGCTCGACGCTCCACTCGCAGTACTCGTCCTGCGCGGCACGCCGTGGACTAGCATCGGCCCGCTGCCACCGCCCCTCCTGCGACGTCGCCGTCCGCAGCAGTGTCGCGGGGAACGCCGTCCACGCGATCGTCGCCTTCTTGGCCGCGGCCGGTGTGTTCTCGACGGTCGGGTCGTAGAACTGCGGGAAGCGCGCCGCGAAGGGTCGCAAGAGCGCCCGGACGCGAGCGTCCCAGTCGTCCGCGTGCGCGTCCGGCAGCGCGGCTGGGGGACTGAACGCAGCGAGGACCGGCACTCAGCACTCCTCCACGGTGCCGTCGGCGCGCATCCTGCGCGTCGCCGGCTCGACGTTGCTCCGCGCGAAGAGGAGCGCGAACTCGCCGAAGATCGGCAGCGTTCGCGCGCAGGCGCGGCGCGTCTCGGCGAGGCGGTAGTGCGCGTCGAAGCCCTCCTGCGTGTCCAGTTGCGCGGTGACCGCCTCGTAGTAGTTCTTCAGCAGCGTGCTGAACGGGATCACGAAGTCTTCGCCGCTGGTCCAGAGCTCGGCGAACTCGCGCTCCGGACTCGCCACGGGCGAGTCCTCGGCCGCACCGAGGATCGCGTCCGCGAACTCCTGCGAGAACGTGCTCGTGCCGTCTTCGATCGTCGCCGTCTCGGGAACGTACGCGAGGAGCGCCTCGCGTCGCTCGGAGAAGATCGGGTTCGGGAAGTCGGTCATCAGCAGCGTTGCCGCGAGCCGCTCGCTCAGGAGTCCGACCTCGAGCGCCTGTCGCAGGACGGCGAGATCCTCAAACGCGCGCTCGGGCACGAGGAACGCGAAGTGCGTGTCGCCGGGCTGGACGAACCCCTCGCCGTCCTCCATCCGCGTCTCGAACGTCTCCAACGCCTGCGCGTAGATCGTGCCCCGCCCGCTGAACGGCGGCGGCGGCAGGAGGCCGAGGATCTCCGTCAGCGACTCCGAGTCGACGAAGAACGTCTGCGGCAGGTCGAACGCGTCGTCGCGAACGGCCTTGCGGCTCTCGACGTGGCTCGTGACGAGGTTCGCAGTCGGGGTGGAGAGCAGCTGCCGCAGCACGCGCCGCGGCGAGGCGAAGTTGCCGTCGGGCGACACGGCGGCGGCGAATCGGGCCTTCGCCCAGCGCGTGACGGCCGGGCGCGCGACTGCGGCTTCGCACGTTGCCGCGCCGAGTGGGTCCTTCTCCGTGAACCACGCGTGGTCGCGGCGCGGATCGTCCGTCGCAAAGGCGCTCGGGAGGACGTTCGCGTCCGGCGAATGCCAGTTGATCCATGGCGCGCGCAGCTCTTTCATGATGAAGCTGCCGCTCAGGTGGCTCTCGAACGGCCCCTTGCCCTCGGTCGGAGGGCCGAGCGCGTGACGCGAGTTGCCCGCGAACACCCACGCGCCGTCGTCGCCGACTGTCGTGTAGAAGTTGAAGCCGCCGTGGGCCGTGTCCCACGCCATCAGCTCGAAGGCGCGACGCTGGTCCGGGAACGACGCGCTGACGAGGATGTCCGGCCCATTTTCGGCGTCGTCACCGCGCGTGACCACGAAGCGCAGGACGCGTGGAACGCGGGCGAGATCCGGCCGGAACCCGAGCTGGCTCCGCTCGCCGACGAGGAACGACGTCTGCACGCGCAGCTGGTCGTCCTCGTCCGTGGCCTCGTCGAGGGCATCGAAGAGCTCGGCCGGGGTGCGCGGGAACACGCCGTCGAGGAGCAAGCGCGTCGCGAACGGATCGCCGAGCTCGTCTCGCATCTCGGCTTCCGTCATCGCGCGCGGACCGGCGTCCTCGCCGAGCACGAAGCGGTGCACGGCGTCGGGCTCGAGCGGCGCGGATAGCCGGCCGAAGACGTGGCAGCTCTCGTCCACGACCACGCGCTCCGCCAGCTCAGGCTCACGCCGACGTGCCACTCCCCCCACGGTGCGACTGTACGACATCGCCGCTCGGCCGCGAAATCCGGCTACGTCGGTGGCACGTTCTGGTTGCGGCGCAGGACGTTGTGCGGGTCGTACTGCCGCTTCAGCGCCTGGAGGCGATCGAACGTGTCGGCGCCAAAGGCGGCGCGGATTCGCTCGATCGGCTCGTCCGCCTGCATGTAGTTCACGTACGCGCCGCCGGAATACGACCACGGAGCGACTGCGTCGGCGGTCTCCCGCGACCAGCGAATCTGCTGCTCGTCGAGCTCCGAGTCCTGCCAGATCGCGAGCGCGTTCACGTTGAAACCCGCCTCACGGAAGCCCGCGGCTCCCGCGCTCGCGTCGACGTCCTTCGGCCGACCGTGCAGCGACTCGATCAGCACGTTCCCCGGCGGCCGCCCGAGCGCCGCGATCCGATCGAGCAGCTGGTCGAGAAGCTCGTCGGGTAGCTCGCGCACGAAGTGGCCCTTCCAGTAGTGCCGGTTCTCGCCGTACGCGCTGTCGACGACGTGCTGCTGATCGAGGAACGAGTGCTCGCGGACGGCGTCTTCGACGAGTCCCGGTCTCGACCGCAGTGCCCGCAGCTCGGGTGGATCGGAATCGCCGCCGGTGTAGCAGGGGAGCACCGTCAGCAGCGGCTCGAGCGCCTCGTCGACGCCCAGCACGACCTGGCAGCTGAGCTCGCGGGGCGACGCGCCGACGACGTCCCGAAAACGACGGAGCACGTCGCGTACCCCGCCGCCGCGGTACAGCAGCAAGCCGCCGACGACGCGGTCGAGCGGATGCAGCCGAAAGTCGAGCCGCGTCGCGACGCCGAAGTTCCCCCCTCCTCCACGAAGCGCCCACAACAGCGCGGCGTTTTCGTCCTCTGACGCGGAGACGAGCGTCCCTGCCGGCGTGACCAGCTCGACCCCGACGAGGTTGTCGCACGAGAGCCCGTGCTGGGCGGTGAGGTGGCCGATCCCGCCGCCGAGAGTCAGTCCGGCGACGCCCGTGGAGACGACGACGCCGCCCGGCGCCACGAGCCCGTGCTCCTGCGTCGCGGCATCGAAGTCGCCCCACGTCGCGCCTCCCTGCGCGTGCGCGAGCCGCGCCCGCCAGTCCACGTCGACGCCGCGCATCGACGAGAGGTCGATCACGATCCCGTCGTCGCAGACGCAGTGGCCGGCGACGTTGTGGCCTCCGCCGCGGACCGCCACCTCGAGCTCGTGCACGCGCGCGAAGTCGAAGGCGACCGCGACGTCCGCCGCACCGGCACACCGTGCGATCACGGCCGGAAGCCGGTCGACGAGAGCGTTGAAGCCGCCGCGCGAGTTGTCGTACGCATCGTCCGCAGGCGTGATCACCGCCCCCACCAAGGACGCGCGCAGCTCCCTCAGGTCCACTCGCAGCAGCCTCCCGTCCCGCCACGGCACCTGGCCGACACGCGCCGGCGCGTCTGGCTAGTCCTCGACCGACGTCTCTTCGGGGTCTTGCGCCGCCGGCTCTTCCGGCGGGACCGTGACCTGCTCGGCCGACACGTCAGGCGGGATCACGACGATGTCGACCTCGGCCTCGCCCGAGTCGACGCGAGCCTTGCGGCCGACGAGGATGGTCGACCCCGGCTCGAGCGAACGGCCGAGAACGAAGTCGGCGAGCGGGTCCTCGATCAGACGCTGGATCGCGCGGCGAAGCGGACGCGCGCCCATCGCGGGGTCGTAACCCTTCTCGACGAGGAGATCCTTCGCCTCGTCCGTCAGCTCGATCGAGACCTCGTGCGTGCTCATCTGCTCGCGCAGGCGCTTCATCAGGATCTCGATGACGCTCTTGATCTCTTCCTTCGAGAGCTTGTGGAAGACGATGATCTCGTCGATGCGGTTGAGCAGCTCGGGCCGGAAGACCTTCTTGAGCTCACCCATGACCCTCGTCTTCAT
>Ga0126307_10000248_pt1 | contig 35277 bp, 44 predicted proteins | sample Plot28_FD_89955 | JGI IMG/M metagenome (GOLD analysis project Ga0126307, IMG submission 89955) | Serpentine soil microbial communities from UC McLaughlin Reserve, CA, USA - Plot28 | ecosystem: Environmental > Terrestrial > Soil > Grasslands | place: USA: UC McLaughlin Reserve, Lake County... | reverse complement strand
TGGTAGATGCATTGGGCGAAGCACTTTCGGCGGTAAGCGCTCAAGACGCTCGAGGCTACTTCGATCATGCCGGCTATCGCCTACGAGCCCAACCTCTGTGAAACGTGCTGTTGGGGATGGGACCTTCTCTTGCCGTAGAAGGAGCAACCACCGCTCGGGTATTCGAGGCCTACGTAAAGAAGGTGCTCGCGCCTAGCCTCAAAGAAGGACAGGTAGTGGTCATGGATAACCTCGGAGCACACAGACCCAGGAGGGTAAGGGAGCTCATCGAGCAGCGGGGCTGCCAGCTCATCTACCTGCCGTCTTACTCTCCGGACTACAACCCCACCGAGGAGGCCTTCGCCAAGGTCAAATACCTCCTTCGCAAGGCCGCGGCCAGGACCAAAGATGCATTGGTAGAAGCGATAGGCGCGGCACTATCCGCGGTTACCATAGCGGACGTTCGGGGCTTCTTCGAGCATGCCGGATACCGTACTATGGGTCAACTTCTGTGAAACGTGCTGTAAGTCACTGAAACCTCTACCATTGTTAACCGACTTAAGTCTTTCCGTAAGGGTGTCCAGTAAGATGCAAACCTGTGCCCGGTGGATCAGAAGCGCATGAGCAGGTTGTTACAGACGGCCACACCGGTGCCCCTGTGAACACAAGCGTGATCCGGTGAGCGTAGATCGCAGTTCATTGCAGTACCTTATCAGCATCCGTTGACTCAGGAAAAACACCTCTCCGGTTCGTATAACAGTCCAAGATCCATTGCGGAGGTAAGTCTGTCAGTAAAGCAATCAGACGACACGCGACGAGCTCGTCCGTTCCTTGAAGCCCGTAATATCTGAGCTGCTCTTGATCAAGAGCAGCATGGAACCTAGCGCGTGCTCGGACTTTGTCTTCTGTGCTGCCCGATAGCTTTGCACACACTGCGATAAAGTCGTTGTCTCCCTGCGCCTCGCGTATTGACGATCCAAAGGCTCTTTTCACCGCGTCTTTGGCGTATTCTCTCATCTCCTCCTCCCGGTTCTTCTTCTGAGCCTTTATCGAAAGACAGACGAAGAAGGTCACAATAACTGCGATGATTATGGCAATAAAATTCATCCAGGCTGATGGCTCCTTTACGGTCAAGCTCGGAAGCCCTGTGGCCAGATAGATTTGCTTACCCCATGCGAGCACATACGCGACAATTCCGAATAACCAGAGTGCAATGGACGCAGCGTAGATCGTGCCAACGGCTGTCCTGTGGTCAACCCTCCACTCTGGAATCTCCCATTTGCTGTTAAGCAACCTTATACATTTCTCCAGTATCTCCTTCTTTCTCCCGTGCAACCTAATGCGCAACCAAGCTGTGGGCCGGTTAGCGAAAGCACCGTCAGGGATGTCGAGAGTGCGTTCAATTGCTGCGGCTCGACCCACCAATTCGTCGTAAAGTTGATCGTTCCGCGCATTGTAGGTGGCGAGGCCGATCGTGGCCGCGAGTCCAAATAGCGGTAACGCGAGCCCTAGCGAATAAGGATCCTCCTTACTCAGAGCTACGGCCACGCCGGCTGCAATCGGTAGGAACGCTAGGAGCCTGAACCGAATATCCGTTAGTGTCCGGAAGTTGCTACAAACCTCGTTGTATTCCGTGAGAAGCGCTTCATGTCGTATTCCCTTGTCTGTCGCGCCCTGTTCAGCGTTGACCTTTCGCAACGTGACCTTCCCCTAGTTGCTCTTCAATGCATCTCACCTGCTTTCATATGAGCATCTCACGATGAATTGGCAGTGAATCCTGCACAGGTCTTACACAAGTCTAAGTCACGTTCATCAGCGACATTCGATTAGGTGCGCTATCGTAAAGTTGTGCAAGAAGACGAACTGAGACGTATCGTTCAGCAGGTAATCGCGGAGCAGACATCCTACGTCGAGGTCTGATTTCAAGGCGCTACGGCGATAGTTGCTCTGTTCGCCTTCTTGCTTTCTCTATTGAGTCTCTACCCACAGAGGAGAGACAAGCAACCCCGCCTTAAGGTGACCGGCAGTGCGGGATTCCTCATGTCGGGCTTACAGCCCTCCGACGAGCAATACTACTTCATCGAAGTGGCCAATAAAGGACAGGTTCCCGTCACGGTGTCCCAGGTTTACATAGGCATCAAGGACAACCTGCGATTGGTTTTTGCTCCCAACATGTTGGGTGGTGAGAAGCCGTTACCTTGCAGACTCGAAGTGGGGGATTCGGGACAGTGGTGGGTAGAGGCTGAGGCGCTGAGACAGTCTTTACGTGAAGATTACGGGTACAGGGGATGGGCGAGGGTGACGCCTATGGCCGCCGATAGGCTGGGCAACCGCCACAAAGGCCGCTACACGGTCTGGGTGAGCGAACCTCCATGGTGGCAGAAGTTCCTTAGGGGTCTCTCGCGGCTTCTTCGCTTCAAGAATCCGTTCAAATAAATCTCGTGAAATGTCGGTCCTGGTTAGCGTAAGTACCCGTGGTGTGCTCCGACTGAGAGTTTGATGAACCAAAGCGCGGTGCGTCCCAACTAGGTTGGCTCCACTCTCATTGCTGCTCCAGTAAGACTTCGACGCTATCAGGGCTGGCGCTTCTGGCGGACGCCCTTACTGTAATTGCCACCACCATAGTGGTAGTGCCAGCGATTCTTGCACCTGTTGCTGCAGAATTCTTTGTCTTTGCGGGTGCGGTATTTCTTCCTGGCCCCCGCATCGGCATGCTGGTCTAGCTGATCGATCTTGATGAACCTGTTGCAGTTTGGCCCTTTACACCTGGGCGGCGCGTCGGTGGCGGTCATGAGCCACATCATCTGTAGGTACATCGCCCCTAACAAAGACTTGAAACCCCATCCCCCATCGAACGTGTCTTTCAGGCGATAGAGTTCGGGATAGCAGTGACCGGCCAGCACATGACCCACTGCCTTCCACGCTTGCCTCAAGCCCCACTCCTTTAGTGCAGGGGCCGTCTCTCCCCCGGCAAACTCGGCCGATCCTGGCATGCCGGGTACGGGTGGCTCCCCCTTGCTCGCGAAGTGACTTAGAACCGCCGTGTCGGGCCCATCAGGCGCCATAGCCGCTTCATAAATCCTTAGAATCGCGTTGGCTTGTTGGGCAGCATTCTCGAAAGCGGCGAGGGTCTCGTTTGGCCCGCCACGCGGATTTGCCCACCAGTTCTCTGACTGTCCATTACCTTCGAAGCCTAGTACCCCGTACCTTTCTACCCAGTCGAGCCACACATCCTGCGTGATCTCGCCCTCATCTACAAGCCCGGCGAATTCCAGGAACAGTGCGGGCGTGTCCACCAGAGGACGGAAACCCCATTTCTCGTACGCGAATGGATAGTCCCACTGAAATACCACGCGGTTCAATCCCTCGCCAACGTCGGGCGCAGGTACCTGATACGTAAGTGGAGCATGGACGTACATCCCATGAGATCCATCTGCGAGCTCGTAATTATCAAAGACCCGCCATTCTCCAACTCTCAGTTCTGATCTGACTGATTCATTAGAAGATCGGTTGAAGTCTTTAGCTGTTTTCCGCATAAATACAGCCTTACCTCTGACACGTTTCTGACCGCTTTATCTGCACTCTACCAGAAACCCCACTACAGTACCAGCAACATCCCGAAACCACGAGAAAGGAGAGCAAGTGAACAAGGGAACCCATCCTGCCTGGATTACGACCAAGGAGGCTCAACACCTGACGTCCCTGGGCAGGACGACATTGTGGCGAATCGCGAACTCAGATGAAGGAGTAAGGACGGCTCGTATCGGGCGGTCGGTTCGGTTCCATCGCGAATCCCTGCTTGCTTACATGGATCGCCACACGACCCAACCCAGACTACGTGGCTTCGAGGACTGTGAGTGATTAACAGGCGCTCAGTGAGGAAGGAGGTACTGGCTCGACTCTAGACAATCTAGGAATTTAGTTACGTAGGCCATTGAAGGAGAAGAACCACAGGTGACTTGGAAGATGGATGTCAGAAAGGATGAGCCCGTACCACCAGGGTGGTACGAGGCCGAGTGCCAAAGGGTCGAGGATATGGACACGGCCTTCGGGATAAGGCTCCACTGGACGTACAAGCTCCCCAAGATTGGGGCTGAGGTCAGTGGTTGGACCTCTATGTCGCCGAGCACCAGGGCTCGAGCGTACCAGTGGGCTGAGGTTCTCAATGGCGGGCCCATCGACCATAAGACCGGCTGGGGGCCGGAGACGGTCGAAGGGCGGCGTTGCTGGGTGAGGATCGAGGACTACACAGACACCAAGGGCGAAAGCAGGACGAAGGTGACAGAGATCAAGCCGATCGAAGAGGACCCCGACGAAGAGGCTGATTTCTCTGACATCAGCTACTAAAGGCCTGGCACGGGACGGCGGGTCACATAGCCCGCCGTCCCTCCTTGAGAGAAGAACCGACAGGAGTTTAGCATCAATTGAAAAGAATGACACAAACCTCGGTTCTATATGACGCAGCGGATTCGCTGGCCCCTCACCACAGGGCAATGCTTCAGCAGGGCTCCGGGATCTCACCGGAGAAGGTCAGGGATAGGGGCTACTTCACCGTCACCGACAGTGATGATCTACGAGAGCTGGGCTTCGCCGATTACCAACTGAGGGTCCCAGCAATGGTCATACCCGTTTATGGGGTCGACGGCGGGTTCCGTTTCTATCGAATACGCCCCGATAATCCTAGACGAGACCCAGAAAAACCAGGAAAGATAGTGAAGTACGAGCAGCCGAAGGGCACGGGGCTGACCATCGATGTACCCCCTTCTGCACAGCCCTTGTTGTCTGATGCAGCAACACGGCTCTGGATCGTCGAGGGGGAGAAAAAAGCCGACGCCTTGGTCAGCCGCGGCGAGTGCGCCGTGGCTTTGCTCGGCGTGTGGTCCTGGAAGCGCGACAGCCTACCCCTTCCCGACTGGGACTCTATCCGCCTTGTGGGACGGGAGGTTCATGTCGCCTTCGATTCTGACGCTGCTCACAAGGTAGAGGTTCAATGGGCGCTTTCGGCCCTGGCTGAGTACTTCCAGGCGAGGGGTGCTTGTGGTTAGGGTCGTTCGCCTTCCCGACAAAGCCGACGGCTCCAAGCAGGGCGTCGACGATTTCCTCGCTACCGGGGGGACCATCGAAGGTCTTCTAGAGCTTTCTGAGGAGCACTCCCGGCTCGGTGCTGTCAACCCAGAGTGGCCGCGCATGCCAGAAGAGGCCTATTGTGGGTTGGCTGGCTCCATCGTAAGGAAAATCGAGCCAAATACCGAATCGGACCCTGCGGGGCTCCTGCTCTTGATTATAAGCGCCATGGGGAACTCGTTTGGGAGAGGTGCTTACTTCGAGGTCGAGAACGACGTTCATTACTGCAAGACCAACGTCATTCTTGTCGGGGAGAGCAGCAAGGCGCGAAAGGGAACGGCCCAAGGGCGGATCAACAAGCTCATCTCCCGCGCAGATCCAACCTGGGCGAGCAATTGTTGCGTTACGGGCCTCTCAAGCGGCGAAGGCGTAATCCATCGCGTCAGGGACCGCGTCGTCAAGGAGAACAAGGACGGCGAAATCCAGGTTGTGGACGAGGGCGTGGCCGACAAGCGGCTACTTGTCGAAGAGCCCGAGTTCGCCTCGTCCCTAACCGTCATGCAGAGGGACGGGAACACCCTCTCGATGGTCCTTCGCAGCGCGTGGGATGCTCGCACACTCCAAACGTTGACCAAGACATCCGGGGAGAAGAGCACCGGCTCGCACATAACGATAGTAGGCCACATCACTAAGAAGGAACTTCTGAAGCACCTCACTGAGGAGAAGCTGGGCAGCGGTATCGCCAACAGGTTCGTCTTCGCGCTGGTAAGGCGATCGAAAAGACTGCCCCACGGCGGCGCTGAGGACACTTTCGACCGCAAGCAGATTATGGCTTTGAAAAGAGCGCTTAAGTTCGGGAAGTCATCGCGGAGGATCGCCCTCTCCGAAAAGGTCGAGGAACTCCACGGCTACAGCGCCATGGAGTTGTGGGAAGAGATCTACTCCGACCTCTCCGAAGGCAAGCCAGGGCTCTTCGGGGCCGTGGTATCGCGAGCCGAAGCCCAGGTGCGGCGAATTGCGACCATCTATGCCGCCCTGGATCTTTCCGCAGTGGTCAGAGTCGATCATCTTTTGGCTGCTCTAGCCGTATGGCAGTACGCTGAGCAGTCTGCCTACCTGATCTTCGGGGACCGGACCGGCGACATGGTAGCCGACGAGATCCTCGAAACCCTCAACGACGCGGGCGAAGATGGGATGTCCCGAACCGAGATACACGACCATTTCGGACGCCACCTGAAGGGGCGGGTGCTGGGCGCCATTCTGCGAGATCTCGAAGCTCAGGGGCGAATATACAAGAAAGTGATGCCCAAGAGCGAGGAACCGGGTCGTCCACCGGAGGTCTGGTGTGTTCGAGATGAGTAGGCCGAACTGTACAAGGGAATTCCTTCGCATTATTTCGCGGCCCTATACGCTCGTCGCAGCGGAGTGTGGCTGTGGCACCTAAACCCTTCGACTACATCGGCAGAGCGCGGGAGTTACAGGCCAAGCTGGGCCGGGAGAAGAACCTTGCCCTTAGCTCTATCACTCCTCCGCCCTTGCCCAATCCGAACGGTAATGGAAGCTCGACAGGTACCGAGGTAGTGCGCAGGGTCCAAGGGTATAGGGCTGCGAGGAAATGCGAATTAATTGTCAACTCAGAGAGGTTAGCGGAATTTTCGACTTCCCTTCGGGCCTTCGATGAGATCGCCTTGGATACGGAGACCTACCCTCAGGACGACACCAACTCCGCTCTTGACCCCCGGCGAGGCCAGATCAGGCTCGTATCCGTTGCCGCCGGCGGAGGTATCGGAGGGGTGGTGGACGTCCGGGAGATCGACTCTGGGCCGCTTCTCGAAGTCCTCCAGGAAAAGCTGCTGGTAGTCCACAACGCCGCGTTCGACTTGTCCTTCTTGAGGCGTACATTCAGCTATGAGCACGACGGGCCGGTTTTCGACACCCAGGTCATAGACTCCGTTCTCCATTACGCAGCAGGGCCTCGTGTGGAGAAGGCCGGTTGGAGAGGGTTCCCGCAGGGCAAGGTGTATCGGCGCCGTCTCTCCGAAGTAGCCAGGTACTACCTGGGTGTGGAGCTAGATAAAGGCGAGCAAACCTCCGACTTCGGACACGAGAAGTTAACCCCTGAGCAAGTCTATTACGCACTGAAGGATGCCGAGGTCCTGCTGCCCCTAAAGGAAGCCATGATGACGAAGGCGGGGGAGCTTGGTCTGGAACGCGTAATGGAACTTGAGTCGCGGGCAACCCCGGCCATCGTCTACTGTGAGGACAACGGGTTCGCGCTCGACGTGGGAGGCTGGCGCGAGCAGGCCAGCAAGGCTGCTGAGGAAGCTGTAAGGCTCAGAGACGAGTGCTCTTCCTTGGCTCCGCCCGTGCCCGAGGGCGAGGACCGGGAGGGGTGGAACTGGGGTTCAACGAAGCAGTTGGGTCACGCCCTAGAACTCCTCGGTGCCTCAGTGCCCAGACATCCTACTGGCAACTACAAGACCGACGAGGCGGCCTTGAAGGGAATAGTTTCACCAGAGCCCGCCGTTCGACTCGCTCGAGCGGTACTTCGCTATAGAGAGGCGAAAAAGAGATCATCCACATGGGGTACGAGTTGGTTCGAGCCTCCCAAGAAGAAGCCCCGCGCCAAGAAGTTCGACAAGAGTCGGCAAATAGTCGTAGATGGCCGTGTCTACTCATCCTTTTTGCAGGTGGTGAAAACGGGCCGGATGAGCAGCTCGCAGCCCAACCTGCAGAACATACCGCCCGAGCTAAGACGCTACTTCGTCGCGCCTCCTGGACGTAAGCTCCTAATCGCAGACTACAAGCAGATCGAGTTGGTTGCAGCTGCAGTCGTTGCGGGTGAAGAAAAGCTGCTCGAGGCCTTCAGGGAAGGTGACGACGTACACTCCCTTACGGCCCGCGCAATACTCGAATCAGACCCGAACAGAGAGAGACACGCCGCCACAGACGAAGAGGTACAGACGTTCAGACCCAAGGCCAAGATGGTTTCCTTCGGCATCCTCTACGGGATTACTGCCCAGGGGTTAGCGTGGCGCATAGGGAACACGTTCGGGGTCAGTACCTCTAAAGAGGAGGCCCAGGACATGATCGACCGCTTCTTGAACACCTATCCGGCCCTGAAGCGATGGTATGTCGAAGAGCGCAGAAGGGCCAACGCAGGGGAAGACGGCACGCGTACCCTATCTGGTCGCTTGAGGCTCCTGGATATCGAGCACCGCTTCGGGAGGTGGAGAAGCCAATACCAGCTGCGCCTGAACACCCCGATACAAGGTAGCGCAGGTGATGGGTTCAAGTACGCGGTGGCCCTGCTCTGGGAGCGCCGTAGGGACTGCCTCGGAAATCCGAAGGTCGTGAACCTAGTCCATGACGAGGTTGTGGTCGAGATCGATGCCGACAAAGCAGAAGTGGGCAATGGGTGGTTGGAACGCTGCATGCTCGACGGGATGGCAGAGGTCCTCGGTCCTGATGCCCCCATCTTAGTGGAGATCTCTGTGTCCGACGACTGGAGCGGGAAATAAAGAAGCCGTTCGTACCGGAGTGGATGTCTATCGACGAGCACACGACAAGGGCGCACCTTCCTCTCCAAGAAAGGAAGATGCGGTGCCAGGATCTGCACTGCCTGCGGTCGTGCCCGTCTGAGAGAGTGGGAAGCGAAGGAGGAGGATCGGGCGCGTGGTACGTAGGAGACTCATTACCGGGTGCGGTAGCTGGGGAGAAGGATAAGGATGCAGTTCTCCAGAAACTACCCTGACCTGGGGGAAGGTAAGGGCTGATGAGCGTTTGCGCCGCTATCAAGCCGGATGGGTTGAGGTGCAAGGCTGGGGCTATGAAGGGCTCTCAGTGGTGCTTCAATCACCATCCTGATCACTCGGAGGAGCGCCGACGCAACGCCAGCAAGGGCGGTAAGCGCGGCGGTCGAGGACGCCCTGCAAAACCAGGCGTTGAAGGGCTGCAGGACATAAGGGACTTGCTCAAGAACCTTACTGATGGGGTGCTCTCCGGGGGAGTAGAGCGAGCTACAGCAATAGCCGCGAACCAACTCCTTAACACTGCCCTTAGGGCAATAGAGTTGGAGCGTAAGTGGAAGGAGATCGAGGAGCTTGAAGGACGCCTGGAGGCGCTGGAGTACGTCCTCAGAGGGAGGCCAAGAGCAGGATGAAGAGAAAGGGCCTGGACGGCCTGTATGACCGCTTTACGCCGGAAGAGCGCTTCAGGCTGGACATGGAGGCACGCGCCCGCGGAGATGAGCAAGAATCCCGGCGGCTCGTAGAGAGGTGCCCGCGCCGCACGTACGTCTTGAACGACTGGGCCTTCTCGTACCGCTGGCAGACCGTCTTCAAGCTCACGCACGCGGTGTGCTCCGACCTCTCACAACACCTGAGTGATCTCCGAATGATTGACTATTTAAGTGAGGTGGTGCCCCATGTCCGCATCCCTTACCGTCTTGAGGCGGAGGGCGCTTACCTTTCTGGACACGAGGCCGGAAGTCGCTACGCCTGGAGGCGTGCCGGGATGGAGGGAGATCCTCCAGGATGGGAAACGCCAGAAGAAGAGGCGAAAGATGAGGACTTCGATCCTGCAGTGAAAGGAGAACTAGAGGCACTAGATGCTCGCCTCCAAGAAGCCGATATCTTACCCGCCCTGCTAGATAGGATGGAGCAGGAAGTAGCTCAGGAAGCATGGGCGATTTGGGAGGCTTTCGCGACCTTCTCGAAGAGCTCACTGAATATAGAACCAGAGAACCTTCTAAAGGTACACGTCGAACCCGTGCTCGCTGGTGTAGAAGACCTCAAGCGGCGCAGAGAAGTGTTTGGCTTCGACGCTGATAAGAACCAGATAGCAGAGTACGAACAGATGCTCGCCGAGGCTTGGGGACACTGCCTCCAGGAAGCAAGAAGAATCTCTAAGTCAAGCTGAGGCACAAGAAGTGGAAGATCGTTATCATGGCAAGGTCTTTAGCTAACGATACCTAGGGTAAAGCTAACCTGGCGCGTAACTACTGAACACGCCAAAGTGACGTTCAAGATGGAGATTTGGCCAAATTAGCCAGACGTTAGGGCAAGCAGCATCATGACGGAGATTCATCTTGTTGCCGTCTCTTATCCCACCGTGCCTTAGCAGCCTTGCGGGCTATCTCCTTGCGTTCCTCGGGTGTCAGCTTTTCGGCGCGTGCCCTGCCACCCTTCAAGCCACCACGCCGCCCAAGTTCCCTTGCAAATGCACGCAGCTCTTCTTCCGCTCGGTCGTCCTTCTCGTTCATACCAGAAGGTTAGTCTAAGCGGTCAAGCATCACAACTCGCAGACATCTCGACTTGTTGTTTCCCTCGAGTGATCCACATGCACCTTATTGTTGTAATACTTGAGCGCTCAAGTATAATGAGAGCATGGAAATGCGTGAACATTCGACCGTCCGAGCCGGTCGACGTTTCGGTTGTCGATCCTCGGTAGTGATTGCGGGAGAAGTTGATGGGTAGACGCGGCAATGGGGAAGGCTCGATCACCCGCCACAAGAAGAGCGGTCTCTACATGGCCCGCTATTGGGTGGAGACTCCGAAAGGACCGAAGCGGAAGACGATTTACGGCAAGACCAGGAAAGAGGCGGCTGATAAGCTGGCTAGGACACTCGGTGCCCGTGCGGACGGCGTCGTCTACGATGACGAGAACATGACCGTTGGGGATTTCCTCGATAGGTGGCTCAAGGGCTCGGTACGAGGTTCTGTCAAGCAAAGCACCTTCGATCGCTACGAGTCAGTTGTCCGACTCCACATCAAGCCTGCTATCGGCAGACTGAAGCTCAAAAAGCTGAGCCCCGCACACCTGCAGAGCTTTTACCAGGATCGGCTCGACGCTGGACTAGCCCCGGCGTCCGTCAACAAGATGCACGTGGTTCTGCACAAGGCACTCTCCCAAGCAACGAAGTGGAACATGGTTCCCCGCAACGTCGCCGCATTGGCCGAGGCTCCACGCCCAGCCCCCGAAGAAATGAAGACGCTGTCCGCAGAAGAGTCGCGTCGTCTTCTCGAAGCGGCGCGTGGAGACAAGCTTGAAGCCCTGTATGTTCTGGCTCTGACCACGGGGATGCGGCAGGGCGAACTGCTGGCTCTGAAGTGGCAGGACGTGGACCTGGAAAACTCTATGCTCAGCGTGCGCCGTACGCTCACGAAGAACGGCGGCCGGTTGCTGTTGGGCGAGCCGAAGACCAAGAAGAGCCGTCGCACCGTCCGCCTCACCGAAGCGGCGGTCCGGGCGTTGAGCAAGCATCTTGCCCGCCAGGTAGCCCAGATCGAGCGCACGGGAGACCTGTACGAGGACGAAGGCCTCGTGTTCGCCAGCGATGTCGGGACCTTGATGAACCCGACCAACCTCCGGAAGCGTTCGTTCGCGCGGCTTCTGAAGCGAGCGGACCTGCCGCCGATACGCTTCCACGACCTCAGGCACACCTGCGCCACGCTGCTACTGTGCTGCAACGTCCACCCGAAGTACGTTCAGGAATTGCTCGGGCACGCCAACATTGCCATCACGCTGGACACGTACTCGCACGTGATACCGGGGATGGGATACCAGGCCGCACGAGCGATGGAAGACGCACTCTCGTAGCTCAGTCGCAGTACGAGGCCCTGGAGAGCATGCTCTCCAGGGCCTCGCCATGGCGCTTTGCAATACTCCAAAAGACCTCAAATTCCGATTTCATTTTCCGAAAACTTGAAAAACTAACTGAAATATGAAAAAATGTTGCCGTGAACATTGTATGTAAACGACCAGGATCTTGGGCGGTGAGGTCTCGTGGCACCTGGTGAGAAGTTGAGTGAGGTGACGACTGAAAACGAAAACGGCATAAAGATCAAAGTTGCAATGTACCCGGGAAATGGATACCCAGAAGTAAGTGAGGTTTCGACGTCGTCTCCCAGTGCAATTATTGAGAAGGCCTACAAACTGGTAGTGAACAAGGTCAACGAGGTAGGGGGAAGAGTTCCTGCAGAAGCTGTGCGAGAGTTGATCGAAAACCTAATCCATGCAGAGTTTAGAGGCGCAGTGATCTCCGTACTAGAAGGAGGGAATGTCGTAAGGATCTCGGACAAGGGTCCAGGCATAATTCAAAAAGACAAGGCGTTCGAGTTCGGTTACTCCGAAGCGTCGCCGGAGGCTCTAGCAGAGATCCGGGGTGTAGGTGCCGGGCTAGGAATTGCCCGTATGGCTGCTGAGAAGGAAGGAGGTACTGTTACCCTAGATGACAACTTAGGAGGAGGTGCCGTAGCAATGATCTCTATGGTAAAGGCCCTTCAGGAATCTAGAGACGAGGGGTACCCATGGGACACAGTGCTGCGTAGGAGGTATCCGGACGGGGTGCCCCGGATGATTATCTCCGAGAGGCAGCAGAAGGTCCTGCTCACAGTCCTAGAATGCGGCGAGGTCGGGCCCTCCACGGTCGCCGACCGGCTGGAATTAAGCGTCAGCACCGCGTACCGGGACCTTTCTACCCTCGAAGAGCACGGCTTGGTGACGGTTGACGAGTCAGGCAAACGTCTCATCTCGCCACTTGGCAGGGACCTGGCGGAGGCGATCACGCAACATAGAAACCATGAACGAAGATCTGGATAGCGTTAGTGCAAGGTGTGCGGGAGAGCTAAAGTTGGCGCTTCGGTCTCCCGCCACCACGGTCACACCAACCCTAAGGAGGTGCGCTTATGTTCAATGATAACGCAGATGTCCTAAGTGGGCAAAACGACCCCTTCAGAGAAGACTTCTACGTCTCACCCTACACCGAAGAGTTAGAAGAACGGGCACGGGCGTCGCGCCAGGACAATGAGGACGCTATTCGCCTCTTCGTGGAGTGCCTGGCATGGGAGGCGATGGACAGTCCGGAATTGAGAAGAATCGTCATATCTCTCCTTTGGCACTGGAGCGACATCGAACCGTCGTGGATAGCCGAGGCTTTATTTCTCGACCTTCGTCAGGTTTGCGAGATCGCAGAAGCACAGCCCTTGAAATACTTTAATTGTTTAGACTGTGGATCGCAGATTGAGATTATAAATCGGCACCACTTGATGCGGTTAGATCGTAGTTTGAGGGCTATCAGCAGGGGTGAGGTCCAACGGCATCTCGGAGATCTCCTGTGTATTGCATGCGCAGAACAACGAGTCGAGACGGAAGAAGAACGACAGCAAGTAAGAGACCTGAGACATCAAGTTTATGTCGACGAACTGCGCAAGATGCCTTATGCAGAGCGCCTAGTAACGCGGGAGTGGCAAGTGATCCGAAATCGCATGCTACGGAGAGCTGGTTATAGATGTCAGCTTTGCGAAAGCAGAGATCGATTGAACGTACACCATCGGACGTATGCCAACTTCGGCGACGAGAGGCTGGAAGACCTCATTGTCCTTTGCAGATCTTGCCACATGCACTTCCACCATATAGTAGACGCATCATGAACTAGTTAGTTCCTGCTGTAGACAAGGGCAAGCTATTAGAGAACCAACCGCAGCATTCGAGGACAGCACTCTTAATCGCGTTGGTGTACTACTGGTGTACAAAGGGTCGGGACCTCTCCCGACTCCTCTTCACATCGTTATCTTTGTCCTGCAAATCAGCACCTTTTCAAGTGGAGCCGAGGGGATTCGAACCCCTGACCTCCGCCGTGCAAAGGCGGCGCTCTCCCAACTGAGCTACGGCCCCAAAGGAGGCTGGCGGAGCGATTTTACCGCAGCTGCGTGCAGAGGACTAACGAAGCTTAAGGCCTGTGGTCACGCCAGACCATGTCCTTGCAGACGACGGATCCGTGAGAGGGGCGGTGGCGTCAGGACTTGACAGAATGACTATGTGCGATATGAAGAGAGTAGCCGGTGCCCACGCTTCTCCTTTCCCTTTCCCCATTACCCCTGAAAGGCGGGCACCGGCTACCTGCTGTACGCGCAGCTTATCATTTTCGTTCGTCGATTCCGCCTCTGTTTTAGGAGAGTTAACGGAAACTTAACGCCGGCTAAGATCTGAAAGCGGTTTTCCGGAATGGGCCCATTCCGGAAAACCGCGCTGGTCAGCGATCAGCAAGAAAAAGCCGATGGCCGACCGCTGAATGCTGATGGCTGATAGCAGGTTCCCATCGGGGCGCGAGGGAGGGTACAATAGGTGTGATGTGAGATCAGTGGACCGAGAGGTGGGATAGAGATGGCCCTCTACGAGTACAGGTGCGCAAGCTGCGAGGATCGCTTCGACCTGATGCGCCCGATGAGCGACGCGGACGAGCCCGCGGAGTGTCCCGAGTGCGGCTCTACGGAATCGCGGCGGGTGATCTCCAACTTCGCCTCGATAACCCCAGGCGCCTCGGCCCTCTCGACGAACCCCGTGATGGACGCCAGGATGGCCGGTGGTGGCGGCTGCTGTGGCGGAGGCTGCGGCTGCGGCTAGCAAGAATGTGGCCGGAGAGGCGCCGGAGGGGTCTCCTGAAGAGTTGCCCGACCTCGCCCTCAAGGGCATAGAGGAGTTCAACAGGGGCGAGTTCTACGAGTGCCACGAGTACCTCGAAGAGGCCTGGATGCAGGAGCCAGGGCGCATCCGTTACCTCTACCAGGGCATCCTCCAGGTCGGCGTGGGCTTCTACCACCTCCAGAACGGCAACTGGCGCGGCGCCACCGGCCTGCTGCGTAACGGCACCGTACGACTCAAAGAGTTCGAGCCCGAAACTCTAGGCGTCGACGTGGCACGGTTCGTGCGCGAGAGCGAACGTTGCCTGCGAGAGCTGGAAGAGCTCGGGCGTGAGAGGATCGGAGAGTTCGACCGGGCGGGGGTGCCGAAGGTAGAGTGGGCCGAATAGCCTTGGTCGGGACGTTGCCGAACAGCGCGAGCAGATCTGCTAGTATGCGTGCTCGCGGGATAGGGCAAGTCGCAGAATAGGCTCGAGAAGAAGGCAGAAACGATGCCAACAAGGGACTTCTACACGCTCTCAGAGGCGGCGCAGATACTCGAAGTTACCCAACGTAGTCTCCTACAGAGACTCGAGACCGGGGAGATAGAAGGAGAACGAGACCCGCAGAGCGGTCGGTGGAAGATCCCGAAGCGCGCCGCAGACGAGCGGGTATCCGCCGAAACGCCTCCCGAAGGCGCAACCGACGAGTTCCCGGGACATTCTTCAGAGATGATCCGGGAACTCGTAGACGAATTGGGCAGCCTGCACAGGCAGATAGGACACCTGAAGAACCGCCTGGATCGCGCGCGGCGAACCGAGAAAGAAGAGAGGGATGCCCTGCTGGTCGAGCTAGAGCAGGAACGAGAGAGGTACCGTCGAGAGCGTGAACGCGCTGATGGGCTGCAAGAAGAGGCGAAGAAGTTGCGAGAGGAAGTGGAGAGGGACAAGGGATCCTGGCGAAGGCTATTTGGCGGGCAAGGTTAATGCAAGCATTTCAGCTAGTCAACATTTCAGCTGATCAGCTTTCTGTTTTTCCTGAAGTGCTGACTAGCTCGTCGTGCATAAGGCTCAAGCCTATTGCACGGCGCTATCAGTAGCCGACGGTTGGCGTCCTGCGCAGGAACGTGTCATCGGCTATCTGCCTCATCAGGAAGTTGGCAACGTCAGCTCGCGAGATGTAAGGGCGCCGGCCCGGTTTTAGGTCTTCCCTGGCCCGGTAATCGTTCGTCCAAGTCCCGTTGGTCAGGATCATCGGACGCACGATGGTCCACTCGAGATCGCTCTCGCGTACGATTTTCTCCTGTGCCTCCTTGTCCGCGTACTCATCCCTGAGCAGGGGAGGCACGAGCACCTTCATGAAGAACGTGCCCGCAAACCCAGGATTCTGCTTGCTCTCCCCCACCCCCCACGCCGTCTGGCAAACGAAGCGCCGCAAGCCATACTCCTTCATTGCCACGACGATGTTCGCGGAGCCGGCCGAAGCCACTCCGTTCGGGTCTCCAGGACTGCGCGGGCGGAGCGGGTTGCTGGGCTCGCGTGAACCGAGGACGCTGATCACCGCCTCGTTGCCGGCGACGGCCTCCCGCACCGGACCCGGGTCGAACGCGTCTCCCACGACGATCTTTAGCCTCTGGTGGCGCGCGGTCATCCTGGAGGAGTCTCTGACGAAGGCGGTAACTTCGTGCCCTTCAGCGATCGCCCTCTCCACGAGACGCCGCCCGGTGCCGCCTGTAGACCCGAAGATCACCAACCTCATGGTCACACTCCCTGTCATCCGCTAACGTCCGTAAGTCTATTGGGGCGGGCTAATAGCGCCGGCCCCGCTGGCGAGCGATGTCGAATTGGGCCGAATCGGAGACTGCCATAACGGCCATCACGCCACACTGGACCGGGTCGCTCACAACCAGGTCGGCGGCGTCGGGCACGCTGCCTGGCATGTTGAGCGAGAGCACGATGATCCCTTTCTCTCGGATCTCGTAGACGGCGCGGGCGACCTTCCCACCCATGAGCGCTCCGGCCAGGACCAACGCCACCGCCCGCGGCAGGCGGGCCACGGCGCGCGCCGCGGCGGCGAGCTCTTCCTCGCCGACCAGGGGGATGGTGTCGACCGAGATCTTCTCACCGCGAATGTTGTGCCTGTCGGCCTCGGCGACCGCGCCGACCACCACCTGACCCACCTGCGCACCGCCGCCGACCACGATGATCCGCTTGCCATACACCTTCTGGAACGAGGGCGCCCGCTCGGCCGCCCTCACGATGGGCAGCGCCTCCAGGTCACCGATGAGCGCGTCCGCAGCTTCTCCGGCGACGTCCTCCAGCTCGAAGTAGACCGTCGAGAACCCCTCGCGCCGCTCGACGATGTCGACGTGGGTGATGTTCGCCTCATGGTCGAGGAATACCCCGGTCAGGGCATGCAGCGCGCCAGGCTCGTCGGGCGCTTGAACCATCAGGGCCAGCGGGGCGTCTCGTTCGGTCACCATCATGTCCTCGTCTCTCTTCGACACAAGTTGTTATCTTAGAACGCTTTCTCGCCTCTTTCTGCACGACTACACGCGGCGCACGACCCCACGCCCGACATCAAGCCGCCCACTCCTTGCAACTTGCGATACTAGAGGCTAAACTCGGGCTAGGTCTGAGGAAGGAGCGCGATCATATCCACACCCGCCGCGACCTGCTCCGTAAGGAACTACTCACCTCATAAAATGGCCATCGTAAGGCTTGCAAAATGTCCAGGAGACGATCGCGGCACAGGGTTTGACCGATGCACGACGTCGATGGTCTCTGCTGCTCGAGGCGCGAGGCCGGAAAAGGAGCTCTGAAGTGAGCACACCGCACGCCAGGCCAGAGCGTCGCAGAGGTTCTGATGCCACGCCACCCGTCCGGATGCGGGAACGCTGGCTCCTGCTTGCCAGGGTGGCGTGGATCCTGGTCGCCGCGCTGGCCCTCGGTCTCTTCCTCATCGGCATTCCGGCCGAGTTCACCTTGTTGCATGTCCCGTGCCCTACCGCTACGTGCCCCACCGGGCAGCTCTCGCTCTCCGACCAGCACGCCCTGAAGGGTCTCGGCCTCTCCGTCGATTTCTTCGCGGCCTACTCCGTGGCTATGGACATCCTCTTCGCTGCCGTGTGCACCGTAGTCGCACTCCTCATCTTCTGGCGCAGATCCGACGATCGCATGGGGTTGCTCGTCTCCCTGGCCATGCTCACCTTCGGGACGGCGACCTTCGTGTTCACCATGCAGGCGCTCGCGGCGCGGTATCCGGTGTGGGAGACGCCGACCTCTTTCCTCCACTTCGTCGGTGCGGCCTCTTTCGGCTTGTTCCTCTACCTCTTTCCCGACGGCAGGTTCGTGCCCCGCTGGACGCGCTGGGTGGCGTTGGTTTGGATAGCCTGGCAGTTGCCCAGGTATTTCTTCCCTGAGTGGTACCTGAACCCGAGCCCGTACACTTGGCATGCCTTGATCAACACGGTGGTGTGGTTAGGCGCATTTGGCACGGCGATCTACTCTCAGGGCTACCGCTACCGGCGCACCGCGAGCTCCGCGCAGCGGCAGCAGATCAAATGGGTTGTGTTTGGCATCTCGGCAGCACTCACAGTTTTCGTCGGAATATCTCTGCTGCTCGGCATCTTAGCCCGGGTATTCACGTCGCCGGGGGCGCTACTCGCCTACCTGGTCGGCAACACGCTCATCGGCTACCTTGCCATGCTCCTCATCCCGACCTCCATCGGCTTCGCCGTGCTGCGCTACCACCTCTTCGACATAGATCTCATAATCAACCGCACGCTGGTCTACGTCACCCTCACGGTGCTGCTGGCGGTGGTCTACGAGGGCACCATCGTGGTGTTGCAGAACGTCTTCCGCGTTCTCACCGGTCAGGAGTCCCAGGTCGCCGTGGTAGCGTCCACCCTGGTGATAGCCGCCATGTTCGAGCCTTTGAGGCGACACATCCAGGGCTTCGTGGACCGCCGTTTCTACCGGCGCAAGTACGACGCAGCAAAGACGCTAGAGGCGTTCTCCGCTGAGTTGCGTCACGAGACAGACCTGGACGCGCTAAGCAACGACCTTGTAGAGGTAGTGAGAGAGACGATGCAGCCGGCCCACGTCTCGGTGTGGCTACGCCCCGTATCCGAGCCGAGGGCAAGAACACAATAACCGCACAGCCGGCTCTGTAGATGGCGCTGTAACTTCCGGGAACCGCTGTTACTCATCCGAATTGAAGGCCAGGTAGATCTCCAGTGGGATAGTCAGCGGCCCTGCAACGGCCATCACGAGCTGGCCTCGGCGCAGGAACGAGAAGGATCTCGTCAACGTCAGGGTCACGTCGGCGGTATCGACGGCGGCGCTCGCCAAGAGCCAGGGCTTGAGGGAGCCATTCCTCATCAGCGCACCCATGATCCCAAGCCCCAAAACCACCTCACGTACGCCGAGTGCGCGACCGATCTCCGAGGCGATCCGCTGGGTAGCGTCGTCATCCGACCAGAAGAACCGCAGCGTCGAGGCAGGAGAAAACAGGAGCGCCATGCCGAACGACAACCGCCCAGCTCCTAACAGACCAGCAACGATCCGCTTGTTCATCCCTCTATTATGGCACGATCGGCACGGTAGAAGATGCACAAGTGACGCTCCAGGCGCTTCGCGGAGCCGCGTGGGTGTCAGCTGGGCGCACCGACGTGGGCGTCGCGGGCGGCACCCAAACCTGCGATCAGCAGGCACACCGTAATCGCCAGCAGCAACGCCAGCGGCACTTTCCATGCACCCGTCGCATCGCGCAAGACGCCGAAGAGGAAAGGCCCACCCGCGGCGAGCAGGTAACCGACGGACTGGGCCATGCCTGATAGGGTTGAGGCGTGCCCGGGGTCTGGAGCGCGCAGCGCGAAGAAGGTGAGCGCCAGGCTGAAGCACGCCCCCTGCCCGAGGCCCAGGAGCACGACCCAGAGGCTGCTGGCGGCCGAACCGGCAACCAGCAGGCCCAAGGCGCCGGCACCAGACATGCTCACGGCAACCACAACCGCGCCTCGCTGAGAGGGCCTCCTCGCTGCGATCATGGGGGCTAAGAACATTGTCACGATCGCCACGGCCTGAGAGAGCCCGAGCATCCACCCCGCTCTGGCCGCGCTCAACCCCTCCTCTTGCAGGATCTCCGGTAGCCACGCCAGCGTCACGTAGTATGCGAGCGACTGTAATCCCATGAACAGTGTCACCTGCCAGGCCAGGGGGGAACGCCACAAATCTCTTACTCTAGGGGAGTTTCGGGCGGATGGATCCGCGGGACGATCGCTACGGCCGAGCTGGGGGAGCCAAGCGACGCTGGCGAGGAGGGCAGGCAGGGCCCACACCGCCAGGGCTCCTCGCCAGCCGATGCCAGCCAGCTGTGTCAAGGGGACGCTCACGCCGGCGGCGAGCGCGGCGCTGATGCCCAGGGAGGTGGAGTACACACTCGTCATGAGGCCGGCGTGTTCGGGGAACTCTCGTTTGACGAGGCCCGGCAAGAGCACGTTGCCGACCGCGATCGCCGCTCCCAGGATGGCCGTACCCAAGAAGAGGGCCGCCACCGCGCCCGCCCAGCGCAACAGGATGCCAGCCGCCAGGACGAGCAGGCTCGCCAGCAGCGCGCGCTCCATGCCGAATCGACGGGCTACGCGCGGCGCGATCGGCGAGAGCAGGCCGAACGCCAGGAGCGGTAGCGTCGTCAGAAGCCCTGCTACCCCGTTGGATATGCCGGTGTCCGCCCGAATCTGGCCGATCAAGGGCGCCACGCCCGTGAGCGCCGGACGCAGGTTGGCCGCCAGTAGCACGATCCCCAACACGAGGAGCGTGCCACGGAGGCGCGAGCGGCCGGGTGCTGCCGTGGTGGAGGTCCTCTTTGTCATACTGCGCCTCCCTGTCACCTTGCAGCGGCAAGGCGTAGCCTACGGCGCGATCCAACCTCTTCCACGTAGCGTCCCCTATCCATGCCCGTGTCTGCCCTCATTCCGCCTCGTCTCGAGGACGGGGTCGAGGCAGAATGAAACTGGCCTTCTCGTAGTACCTCTCGAAAGAGGCTTGCGAGAACACGCCCCCAGGGTAAGAGTACCCCTCTCCCTTCCTCGTGACGGCCCGGATCTCGTAGTCTCCTGCCTCGTTCTTCCTCGCCCAGTAGAGTCCCGACCACCCCCGAGTCCCCATCGCCTCGGCGTTCTTGTAGCGGTAGAGCTCGAAGCCCTCCTCCGGAGGCGTCAGGTTCAGGTCCTCGTGGCGTTCCTCGCTCATGGCTACATAGATCTCCCGGCGGCGTCGGAAGGGCCAGCCCCTCCTCGTGATCCTCTCATGAGTTCGTTGAACGCGCTTGGCCCTTGGGCTCAACCCCTGAGGAGGAGCCGGTAGATGGCCAGGACCACCACGGCTCCCAGGACCGCTATCGCGAAGCTTCTGAGATCGAACCCGAAGTACAGCACCTCCGTCCCGGTCACGAGCCTGTAGAGGAACCCTCCCACGAAAGCGCCCGCCACCCCGAGGAGCATGGTAATTATGCACCCGCCGGGGTCGCGGCCTGGCATCAGCAGCTTCGCGATTATCCCCGCGATAAGCCCGAAGATGATCCAGCTAAGCAACCCCAATCGTCTACTCCTCCAATTGACCGCGCGCCTTCGGTTGCCTCGTAGTATTGCAGGTAGATTCTACTAGGACACCATTTGCGTCGTGAGCGCCACTACTCTCCGCCGACGATCGTGTCGAAACGGTCGAACACGGTACCATCTGGCTCCACAGCTTCGAGGGAGAGCTGTCCGCCTTCTACGCGCCCTAGCACCGCGTGGTGGGCAGACCTGGAGCAGGCCGTCAGTCGACCCTCGCCCGCCGAGTAGAGCCTCTTACCGCCTCCCCCGCTCACGATGTACGTAACATCTTCTATCGGCACTGTACGTTCATAGACGTGGTCGTGACCGGCGAAGACGAGGTTCACCCTATGCCTCGCGAAGAGCGGCTCAAGGTCAGCGCGGATCGTCTCGTCGCCGCCGTGCTTCGAAGAGCCGTAGGGGGATCTGTGCAAGAACGCGATCTTCAAGCGTTTGTCCGCAGCGGCCAGGTCGCGTTCTAAGAAGGCCTTCTGCCGCGCGGCGCTTGAACCCCTGTCGTCGTAGTGCAGTTCGCTGTCGAGGGCGATGAAGTGGGCATCTCCCCAGTCGAAGGAGTAGTAGCGTTTCGTGCTGCCCAGGCTGCCGAGGGGCGGGTGGAAGTTCTCCAGGAAGGCGGCGCCATCGCCTTTGCGCACGTCGTGGTTGCCGAGGACGGGGAAGACAGGCACCTCCTTGATCAGCTTGCCGTAAGGCGCGAAGAAGCGTCGATCGTAGTATCGCTCCTGGCCGGCCGGGTAGACCACATCGCCGGTGTGCAGGATCAGATCCGGCTCCAGGCGTCCCAGCAGGCCGGCCACCGCCAGCTGTCCCTTGCCCCCGCTGCCGCTGTCGCCGACCACGGCGAATGAAAAGCTGGAGTTCTCCCCGGCCGGAGCGGTGCGGAAGCTGCCAGGCGCGGGCGGTCCGCCGACTCTATCTACCCGGTAGTGGTAGGTCGAACCAGGATCCAGGCCCGCGATCACTACGGCGTGGCGTCTACCAACCCGACGATCGACCTCCTCCCACCCGAGCTCGGGCGTCTTTCCGTACTTCACCACCCCCTCCCCGGGTTCTCCGCTTTTCCAGGCGATCACGGCGGAGGTCGCCGTGATGCCCTGCACGTACGGCTCGCGCGAGGGCTGCCTCGATGCGCCGTTGAGCAGGAGACGCTCGGCCGAGACGGCTGTCCCCAGCCCCGCGGCCCGAAGCACCGACCTCAACCGATTCCTAGGAAGTCGCCATAAGCCATTCCCCAAGATGCTACCCCAGAGGCGAGAGGAATCCACGCTAACGATCGATCAGCACGCGGGTTTGAGAGTACTAGGTCAGCCCGAGACGCCTACTCAGGAAGCCCACGGTGCGCTCCCAAGCGAGGCCCGCGGCCTGCGCATCGTAATAGTCAGGACGGTCCGCCTCCAAGAACCAATGCCCAACACCTGGGTAGGTATGGAACGCCACTTCCCGCCCGGCGGCTCGCAGGGTGTCCTCAGTCGCTTGCACCTCCTCGGGGGGCTCCCAATCGTCGTCTTCGGCGTAGTGCCCAAGATACGCGGCGCGCGATGCAGCGTAGTCTGCCTGCTCGGTTCCGTAGAAGGCGACCACCGCCCCTACAACGTCGGGCTTGAGGACGGAGAGCAGAAGCGCCCAGCTTGCCCCGGCTGAGAAGCCCAACGTTGCCAGCTCCTCCCCCGTGACGGCCTCGTGGACTCTCAGATAGTCAACCGCCGCCATGAGATCCGCTTTAGTGCGCACTGGATCCTCCCGACGTCGCTGCAATGCCTCGGCCTCCTGGATGGTGGCCGCGGCAACCCCACCGTATCGGTCCGGGGCGAGCGCGACGAAACCTTCTGAGGCGAGGCGATCGCAGACGTCCTCGAAGAAGGGCGTAAGCCCCCACCAGGCGTGCAGTACCAGTACCCCAGGCCCATGCCCACCTTCGGGCATCGCCAGGTATCCTCCCACCATCCTGCCGTCGGCGTCGAACTCCACCATGGCCTCCTCCCCGCTCGATAGGCTCTTATGCCCATTGTCCACAAGTCCTTCGGCTTTCCAACAGAGACCTTAGGAGCCGCAGGCTGGTGTAAAGTGGTGGGATCATGAGCGAGCCGGAGAATCTCGTCCGGACCATCACCGGCGAGGGTGTGCATGATCCCCGCCTCCTCGAGGTCCTGAGCGCGGTCCCGAGGGCTGGTTTCGTCCCCGCTGACCTCGCCTGGCAGGCCTACGAGGACAAGCCGCTTCCCATCCCCCACGGCCAGGTAACGACCCAGCCCTCGCTGGTAGCGAGGATGGTTGAGGCTCTGGGGCTCGCGGGCTCGGAGCGGGTGCTGGAGGTCGGCGCTGGCTACGCCTGGCAGACGGCGCTGCTCGCCCGCCTCTGCGGCTTCGTGTGGGCGGTGGAGCGCTTCGGGGACGTGGCGGAGGCGGCGAGGGAGAACCTCGCCCGGTTCGGCGTGACCAACGCAGAGGTCGTCACGGTCGACGGGACGAAGGGTCTACCCGAGCACGCTCCTTACGACGCCATCCTGGTCGCCGCGGCGTTCCCCTCCGTCCCCAGGCCGCTCGAGGAGCAGCTCGCTGCGGGAGGGCGCCTGGTGCAGCCTGTAGGCCCGGGCGGCAGAGAGGAGGTGATCCTCTTCGAGAAGGGCACTCGAGGCTTCGTGCGGCGCCACACCGTCGCATGGGCCCGCTTCGTCAGACTCCACGGCGCGCACGCGTTCCCGGAGTAGCAGGAGGAATGGGACGCTAGCTGCGTTCGAGCACCAACGCGTCTTCACGGCGGGTGAAGACGGTGCCCATCTCGGCGGACAGGCGTTCCATCCGGTCCAGTATCTCTTCTCGCTCGCCGCCCGTAGCGAGGTCAACCCGTGCGTACGAGAGTTTGACCGGGGTAAGGTCAAGCCGCTCGAGGGTGCCTTCTTCTACGGAAACCTGAAAGAGGAAGGACCAGTCGTTACGGAGCCTGGGGTCCACCGTGTAATCGTCGATAAAGTCGCCCGTATCGTAGAGGATGGGTTTGCCGCGGTAGATCTCCACCCCCTGGAAGATGTGGGCGCTGTGACCGTAATAGATGTCCACCCCCCGATCTATGACGGCACGGGCGAACCGGCGGAAGATCTCTCTGGGCCGCTGCACCATGTTCGGGCCCCAATGGTTCGAGAATATTACCGTATCCACCCCCATCTCGCGCACGTCCGACACCGCCCTCTCAACCCGCCGAAGAACGTCCGGTTTCAAGGAGACCGGCAGGTAGTTCGTGCCCGGCCGGTCGGTGCCGGCCGCGAAGGGCGGCTCATTGTCCGTGTACGCCACCAGCGCCACCCGGCGCGTATGGTCCGCCGGCACGGTAAGGATGGCCGGATCTGCAGCTTCTTCTCGGTTGCGGCCCGCTCCGGCGTGCCGAATGCCCGCCGCGTCCAGGTGTTCCAGGGTATCGAGCAACCCCTGTTCTTCGAAGTCTAATGTGTGGTTGTTGGCCAGCGAACAGGCATCGATTCTGGCCGTGCGCAAGGTCTCGATGGCAGAGGGCTGGGTTCTGAAATGGAAGACTTTGGGCGTACGGGTCCACGGCTGCTCGTTATCCGTGATAGCGCACTCCAGGTTGATGATGCGTAGATCCGAAGCGTCCAGAAAGGGTCTCACATCACCCCACGGCTCCTCGGGACGCATGTAATCGTTAAGGACCTCGGCGACCTTACGCCCTAGCATGACGTCGCCGGTCAGCGCCAGGGTAGTCATGGGCGAACGACGGGTTCGAGCAAATGCCCGCACAGTTCTTCGCTTAGAACCCAAAGCTTATTACGAACGCGTGGGTCGTAGGCCTGCCGGTTTGCGCACGCATCGCGGGTAGCTTCGAGGCGTTCCGGGCTGCGGCCGTGGAGCAGCACCGTAGCGCCATCCGCCGCGAGCTCTTGTGCGACACGCCTGCCCAAGCCGTCGGTGGAGCCCGTCACTAGTGTCGTCGTTTCGTTCAAGTTCTTATCTTTCCCTCCTCACGCGTCTCCATGCCAACCGCTACTAGCTCTGCCCTAAAGATCATACAAGCTCGCCGGCCAAGGGCATCCGGGGCGCAGGGGCGGAAATTCTCGAACAGGCAAGAGAAAAGCCGGGGCGCTCTGTTGAGGGGAAGGGGAAAAGGTTCAGGGGGCGCCCGGCTTGAAGATGATCTGATTGTAGCGCCGAGGCGGGCCGGAGCGCATACCCCAAATGGACGATTTCTTTGTAGCGCAAATGGATGATGTCTTCGCGGAGCTTTTGTGCTTTGATACCAGCCCGGCGAGGGGGACCGTCGGTTTGACGATCCCCCATTCTGCGAAGGCAGGCTCGCGTTGGCCTTGCGTCTAGCTCCCCTCGGGTACCTTAACGACACAGAAGCGGTTGCCGTCGGGATCTTCCAGCACGATGAAGTCGTCATCCGGATGGTATTCCTGAGGGTACCTGGTCGCCCCGATCCCGACCAGCCTCTCCACCTCACCCTGCTGGTCGGTCGTGTAGAGGTCCAGATGCACCCTGCTGGTCTTGCCGAGGGGTTCAAGGGGCTCCCGAACCCGATCTAGGGACAGGTTGGGGCCACGCCCCTCGGGATCGCGAAGGACCACCCAGCCGTTCTCCTCCGGCTCCCTGGGCCCGTAGCCTAGCGCTTCTTGCCAGAACGCCAGCATCTTTTCGAACTCGTAGCAACGGACGACGATCGAACCGATCTTCATCTTCGCCTCCTCCACCCCGCTCCCAGAGAAAAGGAGGATACCAGGGGCAGAAGGCTGCCGCCTCCCCGGTGTTGTCAGCGTAAACCTGCAAGCCGCATAGACTTCGCCGACGACGCCAGCAACACCGATCTAGAATAATCTCGGAGACGGGTTCGGCTTGGCACCCTTCCTACGACGTATAGGTCACGCTCACGGTGCTATTCGTGGCGGTTGTCTCCGCTGATTGGACGACTTGCCCATCCTTCAAGATCTGGACCTTCAATGTACCGTAGGTCCCTTGTTTCTGAACATTGGCTGTAATCGCGCTCATGCCTGCGACACCCGCGCCTCCAAGCTTATAGTCCGTAGGAGTCGCACCGAGGATACCGCTAATGTCACGCGAGCCCTCCGGCGTCGTGTAGTTGCCGTTGAACTGCACCCCTGGCGTCCCAGAAATGCGCAGCACGACCGAGCTAGTGGCCCCTCCAGAGGGAGTATCGCCCGCCAAGCCGCCCCCGAGGCTTGCACCCAACGAGTTCACCATGAGCACGCCGACGATGATCAAAGTCGCCAGGACAGAGATCAAGCCGAGAGCGGCGACCACAGAGCGTAACATCCCTCACTCCTCTCTACGCGGGATGAAGTTCCTCCATCCCCCTTGCCACGACACCACTCTAAAGCGTTACGCTAACTGGATGTCGCCTGGCGGCCCGCTGTGCTCTGCGAACGTGCGGTAAGTAACCTCGCTACCCCGTAGCGCCTGCCCAGTCCCCTTGTACTCTGTTACGTCGTTGCAAATCGCGAAGTATTGGTCGGGCTCCCCTGTCTCATCCAAGAACGGTACAATGGTCGCGTCGATCCAGTAGGGGCCGCCGTCCCGTGCCCGATTCCTGATCTCACCCCGCCAGACGTCGCCACGGACGATGGTACTCCACAGATTCTCAAAAAACTCCTTCGTATGGTAGCCGGAGTTGAGGATGCGGTGATCTTGGCCCAACAACTCCTCCATGTAGTACTTGGAGATCTCGCAGAATTTGTCGTTCACGTACGTGATCTTGCCATGCCGGTCGGTGGTCGAGACTATCGCGGACTCGTCCAGAGCGGCCTTCAGATCCGCCATGCTTCTTAGCGAGGCGCGCAACGCTTCCTCGGCCTCCTTCCGTGCGGTGATGTCGCGCGTGACCTGAGAGAAGCCTCGGAGGTTACCCGCCTCGTCCCTTAGGGCCGTTATAACCACCTCGGCTTGATAGCGCGTGCCGTCCTTGCGAACCCGCAAACCCTCTTCCTCGAAGCGGCCCTCGGCAGCCGCGACGCGAAGCTCCTCCTCCGGGAGGCTACGTTCCGCGTCCTCCTGGGCGTAGAAAATAGAGAAGTGCTTACCGATGATCTCCGAGGCCTCGTAGCCCTGTATGCGCTCGGCCCCCTCGTTCCAACTTACGACGCGTCCGTCGGGGCTGAGCATGAAGATGGCGTAATCCCTAACGCCCTCCACGAGCAGCCGGAATCGCTCCTCGCTCTGACCCAACTCTCGCTGGTTGCTTTCTAGTTCGGCTACAGTGGCTTCCAGTTGCGAGGTGCGCTCTTTGACCCTATTTTCGAGTTCCTTGTTGAGTTGCCGGATCTCGTCTTCGGCCCGCTTACGCGCGGTAACGTCGCGAATTATGGCGAGCACGAATTCAGGTTCGCCTCCGTCCTCGTCCTGCACCAGACGTATGGGGCTTAAGGACATCTCGATGCCAATCTCCCCGCCGTCCTTCCTCACTGCCGGGAGGTCCAGCGGCGCCTCTGAGTCTATGTAGGGACCGTGACCCGTCTTGGCGTAGCGAGCTATCCCCGCCCGGTGGGCGGCTTTGAGGGGTTCAGGCACCAGCGCTTCGACGCGCAGTTCTAAGGCTTCGGAGGTCGAGTAGCCGAACATCTTCGCGGCAGCTGCGTTCCAGAGTACTATGCGCTGGGTTTCTGCATCCGCTACTATCACCGCGTCCCGGATTCTCTCGAAGAGTTTGCCGAAACCTAGATCTTCCGGGCGCAGCCGCTCACTCGTCATTAGGTTGGACCCCGCTCTCGAATGCGCCCTGACGAAACACATCTAACTGCCGCAGGCTGAACCAGCCATCACAGGCAGTAATCGGTTGCAACACTGGCTCCCCACTCCCCGTCAGTCATACTCTTAGGGTCAGAGTTGTTCGTCCCTACCCACGGATCCCAAGTTCCTGGGCAGCATACCAGCCTGCGCGTTCCAGCGCATCCTGCAGTCGAACCAGACAATTCCGTGACCAAGGGATCGCTACTCTGCCTGCTCACCCTTCAGGGGTGTATCGGGGCGCAACCAAAGCGAGACGTGGGCTGGCTGCATCGTCTCCCTAACCACCCCCACTAGTTCGTCGCTTAATGTCTCCAGGTTTGTTTCGTCGCGCAGTTTAGCTGAGAGGACTTCCAGGGCCTTAGCTACGTAACATAGCACGCAGCACTCGCCCTTTATCCGGCCTTGTAGCATGCTGTGTATGCTGCGCGGTGCCGGGAAATAGACCCATTGGGGAAGCGGGGTTGGCAAGGAGGACGTTCTGTGTCGACTACGGAAGAGAATAAGGTTGTAGTGCAGCGCCTTATAGAAGAGGTCTACAACCAAGGGAACCTAGACTTACTCGACGAACTGCTGTCGCCCAACATGGTAGAAGACCACCCCCTACCCCTCGATTCGCGAATTGACTCTGAGATCATCCTGTGCCCAGCAATAGACTCTAGGACGGAGAAACTCACACTAGCTGGTTAATTTTGCTACTTCCTCCTCGGCAGATGTATACTCCCCAATGTTCTGTTCAATAGCGTCCCGATACCCGGCATCGATCCTTTCCTCTATCGAAGCCTTGGAGAAATCGCTTGCATTTGACAGTTCAGGAGGCAAATGGGCGAGGATAACCGAAGCTGCATCGATTCTGTTGTACTTTTGAAGGTCTTTGTAGCCTTCAGTTTGGCGAATAGGGTGGTCTTCCTCAAGAGTATTGTCGATCTCTTCGACCAGCCCAATGTAGCTGTTGAACTTCTCGAAGAACTTCCCATCCAGCTTCAGCCGATTGGTGTATTGTAGCTGCAGCATACGATTTACTACATCCGCCATATCCTCAGGAATCGGGGATTCCCTTGGAAATAGCTCGACCACGATCAGTTCCCTTCTTTCTTTATCGAGCTCTTCGAGAAGGTTGAGCGCCGGACTCAACGGTGTGTTCTCGAACAATCCGCCATCCCAATAGGAGTTCCCTTCAACTTCGGTCATGGGGAAGCCAGGTGGCAGGCTCCCACTGGCCATAACGTGCTCAAAGGACAATCGCACCTTATCGTTATCGAAGTATTTGATCTCGGACGTACCCACATTAGTAGCGCCAACCGCCACCCTGATCCCGCCATTGTTCAGCTTTTCCAGATCTACCATTTCGGCGAGGGTTTGTCGCAGCGGTGCGAGATCATAGATGCTGGTTCGGCGCCATGGTGCATAGGCATAGTCCAAGCGGGGTCGGTACATCCCTGGATTACCCCAAGCCGAGAGGTACTTTTCCAGTTCATCGGGAACCAATGTAGAGAGGAATTGTTGGTATGCCGACGGAAAGAAGGGCAGCGTCGGCACCACCGTCAGTTTTTCGCGCCAGAGCCGATCAAGCGCTTGGATTGGGTCGCCTTTGGCGCCAGCGAGCACAGCCGCAGTGATCGCGCCGATAGATATGCCAGTCACAACCGATGGTCTAAAACCGGGGCGCGTCTCGTAGAGGGCCTTGAGTACACCAAGTTCGTAGGCGCCAAGGGCGCCTCCACCCTGCAGGATGATTGCTGTCCCATAGTCATTGTCTAATGGTGACACGGTATGGACTCCTCTCTAAAAGCGAAGTCTAGGGCTCCACAGCCGTTCAAGCTTCATTGCTGTTCACAACCTACTAGTGCTGAGCGCGAAAATCAAAGTTGCCAAGGGTTCACGACTGTTAAGCCATGTATGCTTGTATCCGTGAAAGTGGCTGCGGATTTTTCGAGGGGGTGTGCTGGTAGGAGGATCGGCCACTTACTTCTCGCGACCCTCCACCTCCTCCGTTCCACAATTCGCGAGTTGTGAGCGTTGGGCTTGTGAGCGTTAGGCGAACATATTAGTCCATTGGCGCGTATACCACGTGCTCATCATCCCATTCAGGAAGAACGGGTCACCTCTTACATACTCTTCCGCGGCTTCCCGCGAAGTCGTGACGGCCATTGTGCTAAGTGGTTCGTCGCTCTCATCCAAGAACGCTCCCGCCATTAGCAGCGTTCCGTTCTCGTGAAGCTCTCTTGAACGTCTGACGTGAGCAGCGATGTCATCCGGCGCTTCGGTTCTTGCCTCTTCGAAAGAGGCGTATTTGAGGACGCAGAATACGACGCAGTACACGGATTGGCTCTTGATCTCCACGGAGATGCCGCCCCTTTCTCTCCATCGACTCAGCCATTCTAGAATGTACTCAGGCTTCGGGTACAACCAGCAGCACGCCTGCCACTCGCGGTGAGGTTGAACGGAGCAGAGGATGTGCCATCTGCCCCGTTCACCGGCCCGGAAATTCCTCCTGCTCAGCCACGAAAACGCGGGGCAGGCGAAACACACGATGGGCTACCCTTCGATTCGGTAATCGACCCTGAGAGATACGCTCTGCCCGCTTTTGAATCATACGAGGGCGGCTAGTCTGTCTGCTCACCCTTTCTAGCCGTCTCGGGTCGCAGCCACAAAGAGACGTGCGCTGGCTGCATCGTATCTCTCACTACTGCCAAGAGATCATCGCTCACGGCGTCCAGATCCATCTCATCCCTCAGGGTCGCCGAGAAGGCTTCAAGTATCTTCCTGGCGTCGTACTTACCTCTGTAGAAGCGGCGGTCTATGAATGACTGGATGCGACGCCTTAGGGGAGTAAACAATGCCGCGATAAGGAGGGTGGAGGCTACCACAGCGAGGGTGGACTGCTGGCCCGTGAGGACGACGAAGAACCGCTGCAACACGATGATGCCGCCGAAGTACACCACTGCTAGTATCGCGGTGAGAGAGCCGTAGACGAGGGTACGGTTTATGAGGGTGTCTATCTCGTAGAGCCTATAGCGAGTTATTGCGATCCCCATGGAGATCGGCATGCCTGCAAGCCCGATCAAAACAAGTGCGTGTCCAACCCGTCCGAGCCATACCAACTCAAGCGGTTCGGAGATGATGTAGTCGAGGATAGCCCCGCTTGACGCTACCGCGGCCGTGTAAGTGAACCACTTGGTCTGCTGGCGCTCCACTCCCCTCGCGTACAATCGTCGCATCAACAGCGAGGCTACTGAGACGGCTATCAGGATAAGCATGAGCGCTTGTACCGGCTTGTAGGCGTTTGGCAAACCCTCTATCCCCAGCGGGTTGCGAATGGCAGGGAGGCCGAGGATGATCTGTCCTGGCGAGAACGCTGCCAAAACCATTCCCACCAACGTCAAGAGTGCACTCAGACGAGCGAACCATCTCCAACGAGCGCTGGGCAACCGCCCGTTTGGAAACAGAAGGCTTAAGAAGACAAGAAGGCCGAGACTAGGAACCCAAAGCCAAGAGTAGATCCAACTGGCGAGTTCACCAGCGGGGAGCGATCCGGGCGCCGCAAGTAGCGTATAGATAGCATACTCGCCAATGAAATGGATCACCGCCCATAGGAAGCCTATCGCGCAGAAGAGCCAGCCTATACGGTTTTCGGGTGGCAAACGGGGCACTATCACTGCACCCACACTCGAGTAGCCTACCGAGAACAAGACATTCTCTGCCCAGAAGGTGTAGACGGGGACTTCAGGGTGAGACGAGTTAAGGATCAATAGTATAAGGCTCAGGGCAGTCAACGCCATGGAGAGCGCCCACAGCGACCAGGCGAGCAAAGCGGCCGTGCGATGAGTCATCCCACCTGCTCCTCGTCCTTGTTGCCTTATCCCTTCTATCACAACACTACTCTAAACCGCTACCATCTCCCGAGCCTCACGGCAAACGTTACGACGTTTGTTTTCAACTAGAGCGAGACGTACTTCCGAGGATTGCTTAAGCTAGGGTAACCAAGCGGCTTAGCTTCCTGCTCTCATACTACCTGACGCGTAAGGGCTGGTCTGCAGGGGTACCACTTCTTGACCACAGCGTGTAACCCAGTGCCAATTGCACAAGCCCTACCCATATGTTGCCGTATGCTCCTAAAGCCACCGAAACGGGCACGAAGATGATGAGCGCCACACCAAACCAGCGCGGCAGCACCCTAGCTTGCAGCGTGGCAGCACCGTAGAGCACGAACCCCACCATTATCCCCAACGGTCCTACCGGGAACACGAGCGACATGAGGGAGTCGCTCCCAAGCAAGAGAACCACCGCACCTAAGATAGTGACTACATTAGAAATGAGGATCGTGTAGAAGCCTCCCCGACCGATGCGTCCATAATTGTCCATTTGTAGGCTATGTAGGCCAACGACCCCCAGGAACGAGAGCGCGATAGCAACGATATACAGCACGACTGCTAAAGGATTGTCAGGCGCCAGGTTTTGGCTCAGAGTGAAGAGGTTCAGCACTATCCATGCTACGCCCCCTAGCGCGAACCCTATCGCGCCCCACCGGACGAGGTTCGAAGACGACATAGAGTAACTCCCTGTTGATACTATCCCTACGACTACATAATGCCACCTGAGGACACCAAGCGCACCTTGCAGCCTTCTGTGACTAGAACGTTGCTACTCTGGTTGCGTCCCATTACGGGTCGTTTCGGAGCGCAACCACAAGGAGACGTAGGCGGGCTGCATCGTCTCCCTTACCAGCCCGACCAGGTCGTCGCTCAAGGCCTCCAGGTCTGTCTCGTCGCGCAACGTCATGGAGAACGCTTCGATGGTCGTTCTTGCGTAGTACTTGCGGAGGTAAAAGCCTACGTCTATGTAGGAATGAATGCCTTGTCGCTCGGGAATGGAGGATCAGTGATCCTGTCCAAGGGAGCATTTGATGGCGATCCTTTTGCAATACAAATCACGCACCCCTAATCTAGCATGCGCATAGGGTCGCCCTCACCGTAGGCGAACGTTAACGAAAAGGAGGATGACTTATGCCGGAGCAGATCGAGCAAATGAGGATAAGGTACGGGTTCTTGATCATCCTAGCCGGATTTGTCCTCGTAGCGCTGGTTTCTGTTGTGGCGATCTTCAGATGGGACGACGCTACCAACACAGCAGCAGTGATTGGCGCGACCACGAGCTTGGTAGGCACGGTAGTCGGTGCCTTCTTGGGTGTTCAGGTTGGATCGGCAGGAAAGGAAAGAGCTGAGGCTGCGCGCGAGCGATCCGAAGAGGCAGCACGAGCGGCCATGGCAATGTTGCCTCCCGATAGTGCTAGCCAACTACAGGCAGACCTGAGGAGAGCAGGTACGGGCAGTGGTTAGCAGGACAGAAAGTGTAGGTAACAGGTCAGGAATAGAGGAGATTGCAACACGGCCAGGTTCGCTTCAGGTAGGGCGATTTTCGACCTAAGGGCAAGATCTTGAAGCACTGCCAGGCTGCGTGCAAATTGGCAGTGGCAGTTTCTTTGCTGAGCTTTACCTATCGGGACGCAACCACAAGGAGACGTGGGCTGGCTGCATCGTCTCTTTAACCACCGCCTTGAGATCTCCGCTCAGCGCGTCGAGATCCGTCTCGTTTCTCAACTGCGCGGAGAAGGCCTCCAGCGTCTTTCCAGCGTCGTACTTTCTCCTGTAGAAGCGCCGATCAACTAAACCCTGGATACGACGGCGCAGAGGGCTGAATAAGGCGGCGATGGCCAGCGTAGAGGCCACTACAGCGAGGGTAGACTGCTGGCCAGTGAGTAGGACGAAGATACGCTGCAACACGACGACGACACCGAAGCAGAGTGCGACCAGTGTGACGGTAAGAGATCCGTATACGATGGTGCGGTTTATGATGATGTCTATGTCGTAGAGGCGGTAGCGTAAGATGGCTATGGCGATGGATATAGGGATGAAGAGCGGGAACACGAAGAAAGCGGTGTTGGCCAAGAGGCTAGCGAGCAACGCATCCGGAAGGAGGGCATCAACCAGGGGGAATACGAGGAAACCTCCCAGGGCCACCGCCATGCCCAAGACTACCCACTTGGTCTGCTGGCGTTGGCTAGCGTCCGACACTCGTGTGTAACGGTAGCCCTGCAAGATCAATACGACCCCAACGAGGACTAAGCCGACAAGGGCGTTGAGCAACGGATAACGCAATGTACTCAACAACGAGTGGGGAAATAGGCTACCGAGGGGTACGGTGCGCGTCAGCACGTACGAGGTTCACCGGCACATGATCGAACCCCACATAATCCCGGCTCTCGGTCGCATCAAGCTCAGGGATCTCAACCCCGTCCACGTGCGCGGTTTTTACCGCGAGAAGCTGGACTCCGGCCTCTCCCCGGCTACGGTGCGCAAGATGCACAGCATACTGCGCAAGGCTCTAAAGCAAGCGGTACTTGACGGTCTGATCCCCCGCAATGTCTGCGAAGCCGTCAAGCCTCCGAAGATCGAGCGCAAAGAGATTACGCCCCTCGATCGGCAGCAGGCAAAGATCCTGCTCGAAGCGGCGAGCGGGGATCGGCTCGAAGCCCTCTATGTGCTGGCCGTCCACACCGGCATGAGGGAAGGCGAACTCCTGGGCCTCAAGTGGGAGGACGTGGATCTTCAGCGCGGCATGCTCCGCTTGAGACATGCCCTCATACGAGAGGGCGGCAAAGCGGTTCTGGGAGATCTCAAAACACCCAAGAGCCAGCCGGAGCGTCCGACTCACCGGCGTCGCCACAGACGCCCTCAGAGGCCACCTTGAGCGGCAACTAGCCGAGATGGAGCGGATGGGTTCCCTCTACCAGCCTGGAGGGCTCGTCTTCGCCACGGAGAGCGGCACCCTCATCAACCCTTCCAACCTCCGCAACCGCTCCTTCAAGCCTCTGCTCAGGCGTGCTTTCGGCAAGGCCGGACCCCACATCTGCTTCCACGACCTCCGTCACACCTGTGCCACACTACTGCTCCCGCAAGGCACCCACCCGAAGTTCGTCCAGGAACTTCTAGGACACGCCACGATAGCGATGACTCTGGACACCTACTCCCACTTCCTGCCCAGCATGGGAGAACAGACTGTGAAGGCAATGGAGGCAGCGCTCTCCTAGAGCAAGAAACGCGTTGCTGCACCGTTGCTGCACCGAGGCCCCAGATACACTTCGGGGGCCTCATTTTGGCTCTACGTTTTACCTGCAAAAATAGTACTTTTTATCGGTGGGCCTGCCTGGACTCGAACCAGGGACCTCTTCCTTATCAGAGAAGCGCTCTAACCGGCTGAGCTACAGGCCCTAAGTGATCGGCGCAACGGACGGGCGCCGCCGGAATAATGTACAACACGGGCAGGCTACTGACAACCCGATTGAACACCGGAGAGGCTGGCAGTAAAATCGGCCAGTAAATAGAACCCCGCGAGCTCGCGGAGTGAGAGGAGCATATAGCCAGTGAGCGCCAACGGCTTCACCAAGATGTCCATCTACGGGATGAACAT
>Ga0126307_10000247_pt1 | contig 35377 bp, 40 predicted proteins | sample Plot28_FD_89955 | JGI IMG/M metagenome (GOLD analysis project Ga0126307, IMG submission 89955) | Serpentine soil microbial communities from UC McLaughlin Reserve, CA, USA - Plot28 | ecosystem: Environmental > Terrestrial > Soil > Grasslands | place: USA: UC McLaughlin Reserve, Lake County... | reverse complement strand
TGGTCATGCCGAGCCGAATGCGGTGGTCAATGGCCTTCGCATTGGGGATCGGCACCCGCAGGCAGCCGTGGCTGGCGGGATACGTGGGCACGGACCTGTACCCATGGATCGCGTAACCGCGGATGAAGTAGTTGGAGTGCACCATGCCCTTCGAGTTGGTGCCCGGCTGCTTGCGATAGAAGCGGAAGCGCCCGAAGACCGTGGGCGTGGAGGGCGCGCCCGACGAGGAGTGGTAGACGGCCACGGGGCGGCCGCGGCTGATGAACGCGAGCACCTGGCGCGACCAGTCGAACTCGACGTGGTAGCCGGCGCGGGGGTGGCGGGGCCGGAAGGCACCGCGGCCGCGGAACACCCGCGAGAAGATCCTCGAGCTGGCGCCGGTGGTGCGGCGCATCTTGTTGGTCTTGCGGTAGGCGAGCACCGCTCGCGCGGTGCCCCCGCCGTAGCCGCCGCCGATCGGCACCGCGAAGCCGAGCCGCCGCAGCCCGCGCTGCAGCAGCCGCACCTTCGGGCCCCGGGAGCCGGGGCCTGCCGAGAAGCGGACGACCTTCAGCCGCTTGGAGGCCGCCGAGAAGGCCTTCTGCTGCGGGGTGGCAGCGTGGCTCACGACCGCCCGCAGAGTCCCGCGCCGCCTGACCCGGAAGCGGACGACGAACCGCCCGCGGCCGTGTCCGGCCCGGCCGACCGCCACGCGCTTGGCCGACGTGACGCGCCGGCCGCGGCGCAGCGCCACGGTGACGACCTGGCCACTCACGAACGGTGACACCGTGCCCACCACGGTCACCCTCTGGCCGGGCACGAAGTAGTCGGCGCGCCTTGTGCCCATGCCGCCCCTGAGCGAGAGATCGGCCTGGCCGTTCTGGGCAGCCGGAGCGGGCGCCGGCTTGGGCGAAGGGCTCGGCGGGAGCTGGGCCTGTGCGGCGGCGGGCGCCGTTGTGAGGGCGGCGAGAGACACTGCGGTGACGATCGCCGGCCGCCTCATGGGCGCATCACCTTACAACGGCCGGCTGCGGTCCCCGAGCGGGAAGCGGCCGGGGGCCCGGCGGGAGCAGCCGCGGGGCGAGCATGGCCGCGCCGATCATCAGCGGACCGACCACGACGGAAACCTGCCAGCCCCCGTCGGCCTGCACGGCGTAGGCCACCGCGTTGTTGAAAGCATGCATGCCGACGACGGGCCACAGGGAGCCGGTCCTCTCGTAGACCAGGCAGAGGATCACGCCCAGAACGATCAGCGGGGGCAGGATCAGCAGCTGGTCGAGCCCCTCGAAGCCGTAGTGCACGAACCCGAAGATCACGCCGTTGACCAGCGCGGCGGCGGCGATGCCGAAGCGGGTGCGCAGGGCCGCGTAGAAGAACCCGCGGAAGAAGACCTCCTCGGCCAAGGGGGCGAGGATCATCACCACACAGCCCGCGATGATCAGCCCGAGGGTGCCCTGATCGGCGCCGAGGCTCTCGGTGATCTCCTGCTGGGCGTCGGGCCGTACGAGCGCGCCGTAGAGCAGCGTGAAGAGGTAGAAGGCCACCAGGCCGAGCGCCGCCCAGCCCACGGCCGGCCAGAAGGCCGTGCGCCTCAGGCCGAAATGCCACGCGCGCGGGCGCGCGGCGATAGCGGCGAAGAACACCGCGGCGGCCACGAGCGCGATGTCCTGGATGCCGGTGGCGAGCACCGTGAAGCTCGCCGGCTGCTTCTCCCCCGGCTCGACTCCGAGCGCAGCGGCGGCGATGCCCGCCAGCAGCAACGTGGCCAGAAGCGCGACGACGAACGCGGCGAAGCCGAAGCCCCAGGGCCAGCGCGGCGGCTCGTTGGACTGCTCCACCCGCCTCAGATTAGGCGGGCGAGGTCCCCGAGCGAGCGGATGGCGCCTCCGCCCTCCCTGTCGAGCAGCACGCCTTCCATACCCGTAGCCCGGGCGCCCAGCACGTCCCTCTCGACCGAGTCGCCGACGTGCAGCGCCTGCTCGGGGCTCGCCCCCGCGAGCTCGAGGCCGAGCAGGAAAGGCGCGGGGTCCGGCTTGGCCGCGCCGGCCTCGGCCGAGGAGACCACGCCGTCCACCAGCCCGAGCAGGCCCGCCTCCTCCAGCACCCTGGGCAGCGAGCAGTCCCAGTTGCTCACCACCACTAGCCTGAGGCCGTTCGCGCGCAGCTCCCATAGCGCGGGCGCCGCGTCGGGGAAGGCGCGAAAGCGCAGCGCGGCGAGCATGGGCTCGAGCAGGTCCGCCACCCCGAGCTGTTCCTCCAGCACCCGGGCGCAGCGGGACCGGAGCTCGGCCAGCGAGATGCTGTCGCGCCCCTCGAGGTGGTGCTCGAGGTAGAAGGCGATCTCCGCCGCGAACGCCCGCTCGGCGTCCTCGGGCGAGACGTCGACACCCCTCTCCGCCAGCGCCGCCACCAGCCTGGGCGCGGGCGCCTCGAGCTCGACCAAGGTGCCGAGCGCGTCCAGCGAAACCGCTGTTCTAGGGTGCGCGGGCATGCCAGATCTTCTCATCGGCGGCTTGATCGACGAGAACCGCGACACGATCACCGCGGCCGCGACCCTGATTCTCGCGGCGGCCTTTGCCCAGGCCGTGGACTGGGGTATCCGCAAGCGGGCCAGGGCGCTCGACGAGCGGGCGAAGGGGCGCGGCCTGTCGGCCGAGGCCGAGACCCGGCTGAGGCTCCTGCGCCGCCTCACCTTCGGGGTGATCATCCTGCTCGGGATCGCGCTCGCCCTGGTGCAGTTCCCGGCGGTCAAGCGGGTGGCGACCACCATCCTCGCCTCCTCCGCGGTGCTCGGCCTGGTGATCGGCTTCGCGGCGCGCGCGACCCTGGCCAACGCGGTCGCCGGCGTCCTGCTGGCGATCACGCAGCCCGTCCGCGTCGGCGACCTCGTCACCTACGACGACGAGACGGGGATCATCGAGGACATGCGGCTCGCCTACACGACGATCCGCCTCGACAACGGCAGGCGCCTGGTGGTGCCCAACGAGAAGCTCGCACAGAACCCCGTCGAGAACCACTCGGTGGTCGACCCGCGCGTGCAGGTCGAGGCCTCGGTGTGGCTGCCTCCCGGCGGCGACGCCGACCGCGCGATCGAGCTCATCGAGGATTCCGATCGGGCGATCGAGGCCGCCGTCGCGGACACCGATCGCTTCGGCATCAAGCTCAGCGTCTACCAGTGGTGCGACCACCCCCAGGAACGCGGGCCCCTGGCCTCCAGGCTGCGCCGCGAGTGGTTGCGGAAGTTGCGCGACGAAGGGCTATCCTCATCCGTTGCCCCTGCCTTCGACCCTGACCCTACGCCGGAGCCCACGGATGATCCGGTGAGCGAAGGAGAGCGCACGTAGGGAGGCGAAAGCCGGCAGGGGCAACCGCCGATGACCCAGCGCCAGCGAAAGACCCGTCGACGCCGCCGCAGGGGCGGCAAGAGCAAGTTCTTCCTCGCTCTGGTCGTGCTCGCCCTGACCGGCGCCGTCGCGCTGATCTCGGTGACGGGCTACGTGCTCGCGGTGGCCGCGACGGCGCCGGCGTTGAGCGAGCTGAAGCCGATCGACAAGGGGGCCACCTCCGTCATCTACGCCGCCGACGGCTCGCGGCTGGGCTACGTCCGCTCGGACGAGATCCGCGACCCGGTCTCCTGGCGCGAGCTGCCCGAGAGCATGCGCGAGGCCGTCGTAGCGATCGAGGACGAGCGCTTCTACAAGCACAAAGGCGTCGACTACGGCGCGATCGTGCGCGCGGGCGTGCGCAACATCGAGTCCGGCAAGAACGTGCAGGGCGGCTCGACGCTCACCCAGCAGCTCGTCCGCGCGCTCTACATCAAGGACCCGGGCCGCAACTACGCGCGCAAGATCCGCGAGGCCAAGCTCGCCTCCGAGCTGGAGAAGGAGCACTCCAAGCGCTGGATCCTGCACAACTATCTGAACTCGGTCCCCTTCGGGACCGTCGGGGGGCGCACCGCGGTGGGCACCGAGGCCGCCGCTCAGATCTTCTTCTCGAAGTCGGCCAAGCACCTGCGCCTGCACGAGGCCGCGATGCTGGCCGGACTGCCGCAGGCGCCCTCGCAGTACAACCCGTTCCGCAACCCCAGCGCCGCGCTGCAGCGCCGCAACGAGGTGCTGCGGGGGATGGTCAAGAACGGCTTCATCACCCGCGAGCAGGCCACGGAGGCCTCGCGCCAGGAGCTCGGCGTGCGCCGCGGGCGCCGCTACACCGCGCGCCGTGAGCCGTACTTCTTCGACTACGTCGAGGAGAAGCTGATCGAGGAGTACGGCGTGGGCGTCTACCGCCGCGGCGGGCTCAAGGTCCACACGACCATCAACCCCAAGCTCCAGCAGGCAGCGCGCAAGGCCATCACCGGCCAGCTGAGCTACCCCGACGACCCCTCGTCGGCCATCGTCTCCATCGATCCGAAGACGGGCTACATCAAGGCAATGGCCTCCAGCGGCACCTACAACGACCGCAGCTTCAACCTGGCGGCCCAGGGCCACCGCCAGCCGGGCTCGGCGTTCAAGACGTTCGTGCTCACCACCGCCGTGCGCAAGGGCTACAACCCCAAGACCACGCGCTACACCTCACGGCCCCTGAACCTCAACGTGCCCGGCTACGGGCCGTGGAAGGTCAAGACCTACGACGGTTCCTACGGCGGCAACATGGACCTCGTACGCGGAACGCTGAAGTCCGACAACACCGTCTACGCGCAGCTGATCGTCGACCTCGGCCCCAAGGCGGTGCGTGAGACGGCCCGCCTCATGGGCATCAAGACCAAGCTCGACGGCCTCCCGGCCGAGGGCCTGGGCGGACTGCGCCTCGGCGTCTCGCCGCTGGAGATGAGCAACGCCTACGCCACGCTTGCCTCCGGGGGCATCCGCAACAATCCCCAGGCGATCAGCCGCGTCGAGTTCGCCGACGGCAAGTCCGACAAGCTCGGCAAGCCCAAGCGCAAGCGCGTCTTCGGCGACGGCGTGGCGCTTGAGGTGACCAAGATCCTCGAGATGAACGTCAAGAGCGGCACCGGCACCAAGGCGAGCATCGGCTGCCCCGCCGCCGGTAAGACGGGCACGACCGACAACTTCAACGACGCGTGGTTCGTGGGCTACACGCCCAAGCTCGCCAGCTCCGTCTGGGTCGGCTTCCCCAACGCGCTCAAGGAGATGCGCAGCGTGCACGGGGTCAGCGTGGCCGGAGGCACGTTCCCAGCCCAGATCTGGCACGACTACATGGTGGTCGCCGGCTCCGGGAGCTGTGAGTCGTTCCCGAGCACGGCGAACGAACCGGTGAGCTTCTCCAAGTCCGGCAGCGGCGGGGGCGGCTACCAGTCAGGCGCGGGCTCGGGCGGCACCGGCGGCGGGTACACGGGCGATGGCTCCTACAGCTCGCCCTCCACAGGAGGCGGGGCCGGGGGTGGCGGCGGCGGCTACAGCCCGCGCCTGTACGAGTCCCCACCGCAGGCCGCGCCTACGCCGACACCCAGCCCCAGCCCGAGTCCCAGCCCCAGCCCCAGCCCTAGCCCCAGCCCGGACGGCGGGGGAGGTAACGGAAACGGCGCGGGGAACGGCCGCGGCAACGGGAAGGGCGGCGGGGGCGGCCCCCCGGCCAACTGAGCGAGCTGGCGCTCATCGAGGCCATCCGGGCCGAGCTGCCCGGGCCGCCCGCGCGACTGCTTCGCGGCCCGGGTGACGACGCCGCCGTGGTGGCCGCCGCGCCCATAGCCGTCTCCTCGATCGACACCGTCGCCGAGGGCGTCCACTTCAGCCTCGACACCAGTTCGCCCGCCGACGTAGGCCACAAGGCCCTGGCCACCGCCCTGTCCGACCTGGCGGCGATGGGGGCTGCGCCGGGCGAGGCGCTGGTGTCCTTCGTGCTGCCGGCCGGCTTTCCCGACGAGGAGGCGCTGGAGCTGGCGCGGGGAATCGGTGTCCTCGCGCGGCGCACGGGCACCGCGGTCGCCGGCGGCGACATCGTGCGCGGCGGTTGCCTGACCGTAACCGTCGCGGTGAACGGCTGGGCGGAGAGCGAGTACGAGCTGTGCGGGCGCGACGGCGCGCAGCCCGGCGACCTCGTCGGTGTGACCGGAGAGCTGGGCGCGGCGGCCCGCCCCGAGGAGGCGAGCGAGCGCCACCGGCGGCCCGAGCCGCGGCTCGAGGAGGGCAGGGCGCTGGCGCGCGCCGGGGCCACGGCGATGATCGACCTCAGCGACGGGCTGGCCACGGACGCCTGGCACGTCGCCCGGGCGAGCGGGGCGCGGCTGCGAATCGAGCTCGCGCGGCTGCCGCTCGCCCCAGGGGTGGCCCCGCGGCTGGCGGCCACGGGCGGCGACGACTACGAGCTGATGGTGTGCGGGCCGCGCGCGCTCGAGGACGTCGCGGGGATCACCTGGATCGGCGAGGTGGCCGAGGGTGAGGGCCTCGAGCTACTGGACGTCGCCGGAGCGCCCGTCGAGGGCCTGTCCGGCTACGAGCACTAGCGGGCCGGGTAGCGCCGGGGCATGGCCGACTCGGTGCCGCCCAGCGAGCCCGGCCCCGCGTAGCTCGGCACCGCCCGCAGCGGCTGGCGCTCGGGGCTCTCGTCCTCGGGGTCAGCCACCAGCGCCGAACGGGCCACGGCCGAGAAGGCAGCGGCGAGCGCCACCCACACCAACAGCGTGGCCAGGCTCGGGGTCCCGCCCATTGCGGACATCAGCAGGTACCACCCGCCGTGCAGCGGGTCGAGCCCCAGCGCGATCGAGTAGTAGAGCGCGACTACCGCCGGCGGCAGCAAGCCGCCGATCAGCGCGATCACACGCACCCGGCGGATGGGCCGCGGCTCGAGAAGCATGGCCAGCATCCACAGGTGGACGGCGGGGACCGCCAGCAGCGCCGCGTAGGGGTCGAGCGCCCAGAGCACGAGCGACGCGCCGCACAGCACCAGCGCCGCGGCGCACCCCCTGCCGGCGGCCGCGGGGTCGCCCGCACCGAAGAAGCGCTTGATCGCGTAGAGCAACCCGCCGGTCAGCAGCACGACCGCCGCGAGGACGACCGTCGCCGGGGCGTCGAGCGGGAGCGCGCTGGGATCGACCGCCGCCTGGGGGGCGCCCGGCGTGGCGCCCACGAGCGTCAGGAGCTTGGCCAGCAGGAGGCCTCCGAGCAGCGCCAGGGCCACCAGCCCGATGCTGCGCAGGCCGGGCAACACGGGCTCCCGCCGTCGCCGCGCGCGGGCGAAGGCGTCGATCGAGGCCAGCACGGCCGGCAGCAGCAGGGCGAGTGCCAGCACCGAGATCACCCAGCCGGGCAGGACCTGGCTCACCGCGGTCACGTACGAGCGCGGGCCATGCTCGGGGGCGCCCGAGACGTCGAGGCTGCTGAGAGTGCGCAAGGCCGCGCGCCCGAGGCCTCCCAGGCGGTCGGGGTCGAGGCGCTCGTCGGCAGGCGGGTCCAGCTCCCCGCTGCCCGAGAACCGCAGCGAGTCGAGCCCAGCGTCGAGGAACACGCCCTGGGCACCCAGCCCGAGCGGGAACGCAAGCCGGCTCAGCTGCCCGGCCACCGAGGAGGCCTCCACGCGCGTGTCGAGCTCGAGGCGCACGGCCTCGGCGGCGGTGCGCTCGAGGCCGATGCCCACGCGCGCGGTGTCGCCAGACCACGAGACCACGGGCGGCTCACTCGAGGGCGTCCCCAGCCCCGAGACGACGAGCACGGCCGCCACGCCGCCGCCCGAGGAGCGCAGGCGCCGCGCCAGCCGGCGGGCTCCCGCTTGCCCCAGGCGGGCGCCGTCCACCGAGGCCAGCACCAGCGTGCGCTCGGAGGAGCGGCCCTCGAAGACGCGCGCGAGCTCCACGAGCGCCGCCGTGTCCGCCGCGCTGCCGGCGCGGTCGGGCGGCCCGGGGGCGTCGCGGGCGGCCACGACCACCACCTGCTCGCGCCGGCGCCCGGGCCTGCGGCCGGCGATGTTCACCAGGTCGCGGCCCTGGTTGCGGAAGGCATCGCGCTCGACGGTGAAGCCGCGCCGGCCGAAGGTACGGGCCACCGACTCGGCGGTCCCACGGTCCCCCGGAGTGCCCGCGCGGCGGTCGGGAAAGCGCGCGGCGATCAGGTCGGCTTGGATCGCCGCCTGGCGCCCGTCGAACAGCACGTCGGCCGCCAGACCTTGCGGGAGCGGACGCGGGCGGCTCTCCAGGGAGAACATCGTCAGCACCACGGCGAGGACGGCCGGAATGAAGGCCGCCCGGTAGAGCCGTGGTTCGAGCATCGCCGCAACCTACAATCTGCTGGTGTCTCAGCAGGCACCGCGGATCCTTCTCGTCGATGACGAGCAGTCGGTGCAGAAGCTCTTGTCGTTCCCCCTCAAGCGCGAGGGCTATGAGGTCGTGGGCGCCGTGGACGGTCAGGAGGCGCTCGACCGCCTGAGCGAGGGCTCGTTCGATCTCGTGGTGCTCGACCTGATGCTGCCGAAGGTCGACGGCTTCGAGGTCTGCCGGCGCCTGCGGGCGCGCAGCGGTGTGCCGATCATCATGCTCACCGCCAAGGCCGAGGAGATCGACAAGGTGCTCGGCCTGGAGCTGGGCGCCGACGACTACATCACCAAGCCCTTCTCCCTGCGCGAGTTCCGCAGCCGGGTGAAAGCGGTGCTGCGCCGCGCGAGCCTTGCTCGCGAGGAGGACGCGCCAGAGGAGCCGCTGGTCCACGGCGACCTGCGCATCGACTTCGAGCGGCGCAGCGTCGAGGCCTCGAACGGCGACGTCCGCCTGACCTACGTGGAGTTCGAGATCCTCGCCGCGCTGGCCCGCAACCCCGGCCGGGTCTACAGCCGTACGCAGCTGCTCGAACGAGTGTGGGGCGACTCGGCCTACCGCGACCCCCGGACGGTCGACGTCCACATCCGCCACCTGCGGGAGAAACTCGAGGCCGACCCGCGCGAGCCCGAGCTGATCGTCACGGTTAGAGGCGTGGGCTACCGCTTCGGCGAGCGATGAGACCCCTCGGCGGATCGCTGCGCAACAAGATCGCGCTGCTGTTCGCCGCCGTCGTGGCCCTGGCCACCGCCGCGATCTACTTCCTCGCCGTCCCCCAGCTCCAGCAGAACCTCGAGGAGCAGCGCACCGACGACCTGCTGCGAGCGGCCCGCGGCTCGAGCGCCCAGCTCGACCGCGTGACCAACGGTGACGTCCCGGCCCCCGAGGTCGACCGCACGGTCCGCTCGCTGGCCGACAACGCCGAGGCGCGCGTGACACTGCTCGCCATCCAGCGCTCCGACGGGGGCTCGGTGAGCTTCTTCCCGCTCACCGACTCGCGGGAGCAGGTGCGCTACCCGCGGAACGACGACCTCGCGCGCCGCGCGGTCGCGACCGGCCGGCTGCAGACCGGCACGCTGCGCTTCGGCGGCGAGGAGCTGGCCCAGGTCGCGCAGCCGATCAAGACAGGTGACGAGGTGGTTCGGGTCGCGCTCTACTCGGCGGGCCTCGAGGACACCTCGCAGACGGTCGGCTTCGTCCGCGACCGCATCCTCGTCGCGACCGCCGTCGCCCTGCTGCTCGCGCTGGCCGGCGGCACGCTGGTGGCCCAGTCGGTCGCCCGCCGCGTGCGGCGCGTCGAGCGCCGCGCCGGGGAGCTCGCGGCGGGCGACTTCGCCGAGCCGCTTCCGGTCGACTCCGACGACGAGCTCGGCCAGCTGACTCGCGCCTTCAACGAGATGGCCCAGCAGCTGCGGCAGGTCGACGTGGCGCGGAAGGAGTTCGTGGCCACCGCCTCGCACGAGCTGCGCACGCCGATCTTCTCGCTGTCCGGCTTCGTCGAGCTGCTGCTCGACGAGGAGCTCGACGAGGACACCCGGCGCGAGTTCCTGGAGACGATGGCCGAGCAGGTGCAGCGCCTGCAGAAGCTGTCAGTGGACCTGCTCGACCTGTCGCGGCTGGATGCCGGCTCGGTGGAGCTGCGCCCCGAACGGCTCGACATCGCCGAGCTCGCGCGCTCGGTGGCCCAGGAGTTCCGGCCGGCCATATCCCGGCACAGGACCACGCTCTCGCTCGACCTTCCCGAGGAGGGGGTGGAGGCGCGCGCGGATCCCGAAAGGGTGGCGCAAATCATGCGTATCCTGCTCGACAACGCCCTCCGCCACACCCCCGAGGGCACCCCAGTCACCGTGAGCGCGGACCGCGACAACGGGGCCGCCGAGTTCACGGTGGCCGATTCTGGCCCGGGCATGACCCAGGGCACCGACGGGCGCGTATTCGACCGCTTTTGGACCGGCGACGCGACCACCGGCGCCGGCCTCGGCCTCGCCATCGCCAAGGAGCTGGCCGAGCACATGGAGGGGGGCATCTCGGTCACCTCCAGGCCCGGGCGCACCGCCTTCACGCTCGAGCTCCCACCCGAGGACTCCTGATGCTCCGCCGTATCGTCCCCGCGGCGCTGGCCGCGCTCGTCCTCGCGGGCTGCTCGATCGGGGACGACGAGTCGGGCCCCGGCTCGCAGCAGGTCGAGAGCCGGACCACCAAGGTGGAGGTCGTCAAGGGCCTGGGCGAGAACGGAGCGTTCGACCCCCAGGCCATCTACGATCGCCTGTCTCCCGGCGTGGTCACGATCACTTCGATCTTCGGCTCGGGCAGAGGGCGCAACCCGCTCGAGGAGGGGGGCGAGGGCGGCCAGGGCTCGGGCTTCGTGCTCGACTCGCAGGGCTACGTCGCCACAAACGCGCACGTGGTCACCAACGGGACGCCGCGCACGCGCAAGGCGAGGCAGGTGTTCGTGGGATTCTCCGACGGCAACCGGGTGCCCGCGCGGATCGTGGGCACCGACCTGTTCGCCGACGTTGCGGTGCTAAAGATCGACCCGCGCGGCCTCAAGCTCACGCCACTCACGCTCGGCAACTCGCACGACGTGAAGGTCGGGGAGCCGGTGGCCGCCATCGGTAGCCCGTTCGGCGAGGAGCAGTCGCTGTCGGTGGGCGTGATCTCCGCCGTGGACCGCAGCATCGAGTCGCTCACGCAGTTCCAGATCGGCGACGCGATCCAGACCGACGCCGCCATCAACCCCGGCAACTCCGGCGGGCCGCTGCTCTCCGAGAAGGGGCGCGTGCTCGGCATCAACGCGCAGATCCGTTCGCGCAGCGGAGGCGGCGAGGGTGTCGGCTTCGCCATCCCCGCCGACGCCGTGCGGCGCTCGATCCGCGAGCTGCGCGCGCGGGGCCGGGTGCCCTACGGCTTCCTCGGCGTCTCGGCGCAGCCGCTGTTCCCGCAGCTGGCGCGCTTCCTCGACGTGCCGGTGAACAGCGGCGCGGTCGTCGCCGAGGTCGAGCCGGGCAGTCCGGCCGACAAGGCCGGGCTGCGCGGCGGCACGAGCGAGCGCGACTTCCAGGGCACTCCGGACTTCCCGGTGGGCGGCGACGTGATCGTGTCAGTCGACGGCCAGAAGCTGAGCCGGACCCAGGACCTTGCCGACGTCATCGCGCACAAGAGCGAGGGCGACGAGGTGGAGCTCGAGGTCATCCGCGACGGCGACCGGCGCACGCTGAAGGTCGAGCTGACCCGCCGCCCGGTCCAGGCGCCACGACGCCCGTAGCGCTGATTCGGGAGCTCTCGCTCGCCCTGCGCGAGCGGGTGCTGCCGCACCTCGGGGCCCATGCGGGGCGGGTGTTGGGCGCAGCGGGGGCCGGCGGAGACCCGACCTTCGCCATCGACCACGAGGCCGAGGCCGAGCTGGAGCGCTTCCTCGCCGAGCGCGCGCCGGAGCTCGCCTTCTACTCGGAGGACCGCGGGCTCGTGGAGCCCGAGGGCGGCGCCGAGCACGTCCTGGTGGTCGACCCGATCGACGGCACTCGACCGGCCATGGCCGGGCTGGAGTCGTGCTGCGTCTCCGTGGCCGCCGCGCCGCTGCCCGACCCGACGATGGCCGACGTCTCCGCGGCCTGCGTCGTGGAGATTCCCTCCGGCGCGGTGTTCCTGGCCGAACGGGGCCGACTGGTCGAGTCGCCCGGCGGCGCGCTGTCGGCGAACGAGGATCTCTCCCGGCTGTTCTGGACCTACGGCTTTCGCGGCCGGCCCGCGCGAGCGCTCACCGAGGTCCTCGCCGAGCTGATCGACGGGTCCTCGGTCGGCGGCGGGACCTTCGAGCTCGGCTCGGCCGCCTTCGACATGACGCGCGTGGCCACCGGCCAGCTGGACGCCTACGTCGAGCCGGGCCCGCTCCTCGTCTCCGAAGTGCCGGGCATGCGCGAGGAGTTCGAGCGCGTGGGCGGAGGGTCGGTGCTCAACAACTCGCCCTACGACCTTGCCGCCGCGGCACTCGTCTGCGAGGAGGCCGGGGTGGTCGTCACCGACGCGCGGGGCGAGCCGCTCGGCGCGCGGCCGCTGCTGGGCTCCGGAGCCGAGTTCCAGATGTCCGTGGTGGCGAGTGCCAACGAGGTGCTGCACGGACAGATCATCGAGGCCGTCGGGGCAGGGCTCCTGCGGCTGAAGGGATAGTGTCCCGCGCCGTGGAGGCTCAGGCGTCCGATCGCGATGTCGCTCTGACGATCCCGGCCCGTCCCGAGCACCTCGTGCTCGCGCGGCTGGCCCTCTCAGCGGTGTGCCGGCTCACCCCGCTGTCACCCGAGGAGGTCGCCGACCTGAAGCTGGCCGTCACCGAGGCCGCTAACGACTTCGTGGAGGACGACCCCGACAACGAGGGCCGGCTGAACGTCTCCTTTGCGCTCGAGGACCGGCGGCTGGTGATCACGCTCGACGGGGACCAGGCCACCGACCCGGCGGCGGAGCAGGAGCTCGGGCGGGCGATCATCGAGGCCACCGTGGACGAGACGAGCTTCGAGGAAGGCCGCGCAGAGCTCGTGAAGTACCTGCCGGAGCCCGCGGGCTAGCCTCCGCGCGATGCTGCAGCCGATCGCCGTCGGGCAGAAGAGCCTGGCGGACTACACCCACGTCGCTGGGCGCCCGCTCATCGCCGAGATCCGAGAGCTGGCGGACCCCTTGCAGGGCCTGAAGGTCCTGCATTTGAGCGCCACCGCGTTCGGCGGCGGCGTGGCGGAGATCCTCTTCACGCTGGTCCCGCTGATGAGCGACGTGGGGATCGAGGCCGAGTGGCAGGTGATGCTCGGACGCGAGGAGTTCTACAACGTGACCAAGCGCCTGCACAACGCGCTCCAGGGCAACCCCGACTCGCTCTCGGACGAGGAGTGGGAGATCTTCGAGCGCTTCAACAAGCTGAACGCCGCGGAGCTCACCGAGGGCTGGGACGTGATCATCGTCCACGATCCCCAGCCGTTGGGGATCCGCCGGCACGTGGCCGGGCACGGCCGAATGTGGATCTGGCGCTGCCACATCGACCTCTCGACCCCCGATGCGGACGCCGTCGAGCACATCGTCCCGCATGTGCGCGGGTACGACGAGTCGGTGTTCCACCTGCAGGACTATGTCCTGCCCGGCCTTGACGGCATGCCGGTGAACCTGTGCCCGCCGGCCATCGACCCGCTCTCGCCCAAGAACATGGCCTTCTCGCCCGAGGACGCCGCCTTCGTCTGCGAGCAGTTCGGGCTGGACGTCGACCGGCCGCTGATGTGCCAGGTCTCGCGCTTCGACCCCTGGAAGGACCCCATCGGCGTCATCGACGCGTATCGAGTGGTCAAGCGGGAGATGCCCGAGGTTCAGCTCGCGCTCGTCGGCTCCATGGCCACCGACGACCCGGAGGGCTGGGAGTTCTTCAACTCGACGATGGCCTACGCCGATGGCGACCCCGACGTCCACATCCTCAACAACCTCAACCAGGTAGGGGCCATCGAGGTCAACGCCTTCCAGTCCCAGGCGGACGTCGTGATTCAGAAGTCCACGCGCGAGGGCTTCGGGCTGACCGTCTCGGAGGCCCTGTGGAAGGCCCGTCCCTTCATCGGCGGCGACGTGGGGGGCATCCCGCTCCAGGTCACCGACGGAGAGACCGGGTACCTCGTCTCCTCGCCCGAGGAGTGCGCCGACCGCTCCCTGCGCATCCTGCGCGACCCGGACCTCGGCCGGCGCCTGGGCCGCGGGGGCAAGGAGCACGTGCGCCAGAACTTCCTCACCCCGCGCCTGCTGCGGGACTGGCTGCGTATCTTCTCAAGAGCCGCGTGAGCCACGACACCCCCCTCGTCCTCGTCTCCAATCGTGGACCGGCGACCTTCAGCCGGGAGGACGGTGAGTTGAAGGCCGTGAGGGGTGGCGGCGGGCTCGTCACGGCGCTGACCGGCCTCGTCCACCACCGCGACGCCGTCTGGGTCGCGTCCGCGATGACCGAGGAGGACGCCGAGGTCAGCCGCCGCCACGAGGGGCGCTCCTTCGACTGCGAGCTGGACGACGTGACATACCGGATCAAGCTCGTGGAGTCCGACGTGGACTCCTACGACGCCTTCTACAACGTGGTGGCGAACCCGCTGCTGTGGTTCATCCAGCATTACCTCTGGGACCTCTCCAACGCCCCGGACATCCGCAGGCAGGAGATCGACGCCTACGAGAACGGCTACGTCGCCGTCAACAAGGATCTGGCCGCGGCGGTGCTCGAGGAGGTCGCCGACGACGCGGTGGTGATGCTCCACGACTACCACCTCTACATCGCCCCGAAGTTCATCCGCGAGGCCCGGCCGGACATCTTCCTGCACCACTTCATCCACATCCCCTGGACCCAACCCGACGCCTGGCGCGTGCTGCCCTCCGACATGCGCGAGGAGATCTACGAGGGGGTCCTGTCCAACGACATCGTCTCCTTCCACACCCGCTCCTACCGGCGCAACTTCCTGCTCTGCTGCCGCGAGCTGTTCGACCTGGAGGTCGACGAGGAGGCGGGCATCGTCCACTTCGACGGCCGCGAGGTGTGGGTCCGGGCCTATCCGCTACCGATCTCGGCCGACACCTTCCAGCGCAACGCCCAGCGCCCCCAGGTCCACGACTACGAGCGCGAGATCCTCCGTCGCCGGCGCGAGCACCTGATCCTGCGCGTCGATCGCGCCGACCTGTCCAAGAACGTCCTGCGCGGCTTCACAGCCTTCGACCTCTTCCTCGAGCAGCACCCCGAGTTCCTCGAGCAGGTCACCTTCATCGCACACCTCATCCCATCACGCCAGGACGTGCCCGAGTACGCCGAGTATCTCGAGCGCATCGAGGCGCTGGTAGCGGTGGTCAACCACCGCCACGGAACCACGGATTGGATGCCGATCGAGCTGCGGCTGCGGGAGAACCTCGAGGAGGCCATCGCCGGCTACAAGCACTACGACCTGCTGATGGTCAACGCCATGTTCGACGGCATGAACCTGATCGCCAAGGAGGGCCCGCTGGTCAACGAGCGCAACGGGGTCTCACTGCTGTCCGAGAACACGGGGGCACACGAGGAGCTGGCGGACTTCTCGCTGTCGGTCAACCCCTTCGATGTGCAGGAGCAGGCCGACGCCATACACCGGGCGCTGACCATGTCCGCGCAGGAGCGCTCGTGGCGCGCTCAGGGCCTCAAACGGATCGTCACCGCGCGCGATCCGGGGGACTGGGTGGACGACCAACTGGCCGACATCGAGCGCAAGCGAAGCGCCCAGTCGGCAGCTACTCTGTCGCAGTAATGGAATACAGCGCACAGCAGCCCTACGTCCAGCCGCGCGAACGGATCTCCACCGCCCGCCTGCTGGGCCAGGTCATGTTCCTGGTGGCCGTGGCGATCGGGTTCCTGGCCCTCGGCACCTTCCTGGGCCGCGACCTCTCTGTCGGCACCGCCCGCATCTGCTCGTTCGTGGGCCTGGGCATGCTGCTCGTCGCCTCGTTTGCGCCCGGCCGCCTGTTCCGGGTGGGCCCGTTCGCGGTCATCTGGCTCTACGCGCTGGCGCTGATGATCGGCCTGGGCCTCGGCCCGGTCATCGAGTACTTCGCGACCACCGATCCCCAGGTGGTCACCCAGGCCGCGGGCATGGCCGCCCTGATCACCGTGGGCATGGGCGCTGCCGGCTTCGCCTGGGACCGCGACCTCTCGGGCTGGATGCGTCCCCTCTCCTACCTGGTGCTCGGGGCGGTCGTCATCTCGTTCGTGATGTTGCTCTTCGGCGGCGGTGGCAACCCGATCATCTCGGGCGTCATCGGCGTCCTCTCGGCCGCCCTGATCCTGGTCGACTTCAACTTCCTGCGCAAGCACGGAACCGAGGAGCACGCGGTCATGCTGGCCACGGGCATCTTCGTGTCGATCGTCAACATCTTCATCTCGCTGCTGAACATCCTCGGCGGCCGCTAGGGCCCCGGGTCGGGGGAGAACTCGCCGCTGCGGGGCGGCGGGGAACTCGGTGGCGGCCTGGCTGGAGCGCTCGCCGGCGCGGGCGGCTCCGGAGCGGGTCGAGCGGGAGCGACACGGCGCTCCCTTCTGAAAAGACGCTCAGGCGGGTGAGGAATTTCTCGAACGGGTGCCGCCACGCGCGTCCGCGCTCGCGGCCGCCGGATCTGTCGCCTGTGCGCGGGGCTTCGCCTGTGCGCGGGGCTTCGCCAGTGCCTGGGCTTTCGCTTCCGCCGAGCCGGCCGAGCCCGTCTCCCTGGGGGCCGCTCGTCAGGACCCCGAAGGCGCGGCGGCGTGCTGGGAACCGAGCGCTCGGCGACCGGAGGAGGCGGCGGAGCCTTCTCGTCACCCGGGGGCCCGACCACGATCAACAGGACGGCGGCGACCGCCGCGACCAGCCGCCCGACGTTCCCCCATCGCACCCGGCTCAACAAGCCGGAGGCCGCGCCTGGCCGCCGCCTTCCCATGCGGGCCTAAGCCGCTCCGATCCGGTGTCCGCCCCCGGGCCGTTGCTAGCCTTCCGCGGCCGTGGCCCACCTGTATGACCTCATGCTGCTCGTCGATCCGAACGTCCCGGAGGACCGCCAGTCCGCCGTGATCCAGGAGGTCGAGTCGATGATCTCCGCCGGCGGCGAGGTCGTGGCATCGCAGGACTGGGGCTCGCGCCGGCTCGCCTTCGAGATCGACCACCGCGCCGACGCCGGCTACCACCTCTTCCAGTTCAACGGCGACAACGCGCTGCTCGAGCGGCTGCGCCACTCGCTGAGGATCACGGATGGCGTGCTGCGCTTCCGGATCATCCGCCTGAAGGCCGGCACTCCTCCGCCGGAGCCTCCCCGCGAGGCTGCCTCCCGGCCGCGTCGCGAGGAGGAGGGTGAGGGCCGCGTTGCCGCCCGTGCGGCGGCGGACGCTCCGGCCGACGCAGAAGACGCACCTGCGTAAAAAGCCTCCCACGTTCCAGAGACTTCCTGAACGAGGACGACCGAAGGCTCCGATCCCGGCTGTATGTTCGATCGGACTAGCCCCGAGCCGTCCGCAGAGCGAGAAGGAGCGCCGAAAATGGCAGCCACGAACATCAACAGGGTCGTCCTCACGGGCAACCTGACAAGGGACCCCGAGCTGCGCAGCACCAACAACGGGACCTCCGTTTGCAGCCTCAGGCTGGCCTGCAACACCCGCCGCAAGGATGCCTCGGGTCAGTGGGTCGACAAGCCCAACTACTTCGACATCACGGTCTGGGGCGCGCAGGGCGAGAACTGCGCCCAGTACCTCTCCAAGGGCCGCCCGGTGGCCGTTGACGGCCGGCTGGAGTGGCGCGAGTGGGACACGCCCGAGGGCCAGAAGCGGCAGGCGATCGACATCGTCGCCGACTCCGTGCAGTTCCTCGGGGGTCGTGAGGGCGGCGAGAACGGCGGTGGCGGTGGGCGCTTCACCCCGCAGAGCGACGTGCCGGCCGATACCGCCGACTTCGAGACCGCGGGGGCCACGAGCGGCTCCTCGGCCGCCGACGACGACATCCCCTTCTAGGGACGTCGGCAGGGCCACCGGCGGCGGCTGAAGCGATGCGCGCGTCGCTAGACTCGCCTGCTTCATGGCGAAGTCACGAGGCAACGTGCGAGACCGCCGCCGGCGCGACAAGCGCGGGCCGGCCACCGGGGCTCGGCGCAAGTCGTGCCCGTTCTGCCGGGAGAAAGTCGACGTCATCGACTACAAGGACGTCGGCTCGCTGCGTCGCGCCATCAGCGACAAGGGCAAGATCCGCTCGTCCCGCGTCACGGGCGCCTGCCGGCGCCACCAGGTGCAGCTCGCCCGGGCGGTCAAGCGCGCGCGTGAGCTCGGCTTCCTGCCCTACGTCAGCGACAGGTAATGGCCCAGGCCATCCTGCTCCAGGAGGTCGAGACGCTCGGCGAACGCGGGGACGTCGTGGACGTCTCACCCGGGTACCTTCGCAACTACCTCGCACCCCGCAAGCTGGCCCAGCCGGCCACCCCGGCCTCCATCGCGGAGGCCCGGGGGCGCCGCGAGCGCGAGGAGAGGGCAGTCGCCGAGGCCGCCGAGAAGGCGCAGGAGACCGCCGCGCTGCTCAAGCGCACCGTGCTCACCATCGCCCACCAGGCGGGCGACGACGGCCGGCTGTTCGGCTCGGTGACCGCGCAGGACGTGGTCGACGCCGTGCGCCAGGCCCGCGACCTGCGGCTCGACCGCCGCAAGGTCCTGCTCCGCGAGCCGATCAAGTCGACCGGCACGCACATGGTCGAGGTCGAGATCTCGGAAGGCGTCACAGCCGAGGTCAAGACCATCGTCACCGCGGAGTAACGCTCGCCCCGCCCCGGGGCGCCGCCTGATGTCGGTCTCGGTCACACGCGAGGCCGGAAACGGCAGCGTTCCCCCGCAGAACATCGAGGCCGAGGCCTCGGTCCTCGGCTCCATCCTGCTGACCGAGCAGGCGCTCGACGGCCTGCTGGTCGACGTCGGCCTGCGGCCCGAGCACTTCTACCGCCCGCGCCACACCCTGATCTTCCGGGCAATGATGCGCCTCAAGGAGAAGGCGGAGCCCGAGGCCGTCGACGCGTTGACGGTCTGCGACGACCTCGAGCGGACAGGCGAGCTCGAGGAGGCCGGCGGCACCGACTACGTGCACTCGCTGCCCACAGAGGTGATCGCGGCCGGCAACGTCCAGCACTACGCGCGCATCGTCAAGCAGCACGCCATGCGACGGCGACTGCTGACCACCGCGCGCGAGATCCAGGAGCAGGTCTTCAGCCACGCGGGAGACGCCCACGCTCTGGTCGAGGAGGCCGAGAAGGCGCTCTTCCAGGTCGGCCACGAGGAGGGCTCGGGCGAGATGAAGTCGCTCGAGGACGTGCTCGACGTCGAGGTCGACCGGCTCGAGAAGATCTCCCGCGAGGGGATCGAGTTCACCGGGACGCCGTCGGGCTTTCGCGACCTGGATGACATCACCGGCGGCTTTCAGGCCGGCAACCTGATCGTCGTCGCAGCCCGGCCGGCGATGGGCAAGTCGGCGTTCGTGACCAACATCGCCGAGAACGCGGCACTGGACCACGGCAAGGCCGTCGCCCTGTTCTCGCTGGAGATGGCCGAGGCCGAGCTTGCGCAGCGTTTCCTGGCCTCCCAGGCCAAGCTCAACGGCAAGGACCTCCGGCGCGGTCAAGTCAAGGCCGACCGCTGGCCCAAGGTGATGCAGGCCAGCGACAGGCTCTCCAAGGCGCCGATCTACATCGACGACTCCAGCGACATCGGCGTCCTCGAGATCCGTGCCAAGGCCCGGCGGCTGCACGCAAAGCACGGACTCGGCCTGCTGATCGTCGACTACCTGCAGCTCCTGCGCGCCGATCCGAGCGCCGACAGCCGCGTCGAGCAGGTCGGCCAGATGAGCCGCGGACTGAAGATCCTCGCGCGCGAGCTGGAGATCCCCGTGATCGCGGTTTCGCAGCTGTCGCGCGCCGTCGAGTCGCGAAACCCGCCCAAGCCGATGCTCTCCGACCTCCGCGAATCCGGGCAGATCGAGCAGGACTCCGACGTGGTCATGTTCCTCTACCGCGAGGAGTACTACGACGACGAGTCCGAGCGTCAGGGCGAGGCCGACGTGATCGTGGCCAAGCACCGTAACGGCCCCGTCGGCGAGGTGGCGCTGGCCTTCCTCAACCAGCATCCGAAGTTCGTCAACCTGGCCCGCTCGGCTCCGGGCGGCCCGCCACCCGGCTCCAACGGGTCCGACTGGTGACGCTCCGCCCCGTCACCGAGGAGCCCGAGGTGGGATGCCCCCTCGGCATCTGCGACGGCACGGGCTGGGTGCTGGACGACGCGGGCGACGCCACCCGCTGTGAGTGCGCCGAGCGCCGAATCCGGGCCTCGGCCGGCCGACGGATGGGCACCGGGGTGCCCAAGCGCTACCGCGGCGTCTCCTTCGACCGCAGGCCGATCTGCGACCTCGACCCCTCCGTCATCCGCCCTGTGCGCCAGTACGTGCGCGACATCGGCGACAACCTCGGCCGCGGGCGAGGCCTCTGGTTCTTCGGTGATGTGGGCACGGGCAAGACGTCGCTGGCCATGCTCGTCTCCAGGGCCGCGCAGGAGGCGGGCCGCTCGGTGGCGATCTACTCCATGCCGCGCCTGCTGGCCGACATCCGCGACACCTACGACCGCGAGTCCGGCGGCGCGCCCTACAGCGCATTCTTCCGGCGCTTGTGCTCCGTGGACCTCCTCCACCTCGACGACCTCGGCGCCGAACACCGCACCGACTGGGTGCTCGAGCAGCTCTACTCGATCGTCAACGAGCGCTGGCAGGACCAGCGCGCGATGGTCGTCACGACGAACGTGATCGACCTCGGCCAGCTACGCGAGCAGATCGGCTCGCGGACCGTGTCCCGGCTCAGCGAGATGTGCGACGCCCATCCCGTCTTCGGCGCCGACCTGCGCATGACCGCCGGCGAGTAGCCCCACCTAGACTCGAACGGCTATGCCGGGACTGGTCATAGTCGGCTCGCAGTGGGGCGACGAGGGCAAGGGCAAGGTGGTCGACCTGATCGCCGAGCAGGCCGATGCCGTCATCCGCTTCCAGGGCGGGAACAACGCCGGACACACCATCGTTCGCGACGGCGAGGTGTTCAAGTTCCACCTCGTCCCCTCGGGAATCCTCTACCCGGGCAAGGTCTGCGCGATCGGAAACGGCGTAGTGGTCGACCCACAGGTGCTGACCGAGGAGCTCGACGCCCTGCGCCGGCGCGGCCTGGACATCGGCGGCCTGAAGGTCTCCGCCAACGCCCACCTGATCATGCCCTACCACCTGCTGCTCGACCACGCGGGCGAGGCCAAGCTCGGCGAGCAGAAGATCGGCACCACCCGGCGCGGGATCGGCCCGTGCTACGCCGACAAGGCGGCGCGGCTAGGCATCCGGGTGCAGGACCTGCTGGACGAGAAGATCCTCAAGCAGAAGATCACGGCGGCGATGGAGCCCAAGCGGCTCTCGCTGCGGCCCTTCGCCAAGGACCCGATGATCGATCTGCACGCGATGACCGAGCAATACCGGACCTTTGGCGCGCGGCTCGAGCCCCACATCGCCGACACGGCCCCGATCGCCTGGCGCCTGCTCGAGCAGGACCGCCTCGTGGTGTTCGAGGGAGCGCAGGGCGCGATGCTCGACATCGACCACGGCACCTATCCCTTCGTCACCTCGTCGAACCCCGTGGCGGGCGCCGCCTGCGTCGGCGCTGGTGTTGGGCCGACGGACATCGATCACGTCTGGGGCATCGCCAAGGCCTACGCCACCCGCGTCGGGGCGGGCCCCTTCCCCACGGAGCTCGAGGACGAGCTGGGCGACCAGATTCGCGCGGCGGGCGGCGAGTTCGGCACCACCACGGGTCGCGCACGGCGAACCGGATGGCTCGACCTGGTCGCGCTGCGCTACGCGACCCGCGTCAACGGGCTCACCGGGCTGGTGGTCACCAAGCTGGACGTGCTCACGGGAATCGAGGAGCTGAAGGTGGCCACGCGCTACACCGCTCCCGACGAGGCGTCATTCGAGGAGTTCCCCTACCACCAGTCGGTTCTGCACAAGGCGCGCGGCGAGTACGACAGCCTGCCCGGCTGGGACGAGGACATCACCGGTGCTCGCGCGCTGGAGGACCTGCCGACCAATGCGCGGGCCTACCTCGACTACATCAGCGACTACCTCGCGATCCCCATCGTGATGGTCGGCGTGGGCCCCGGCCGCGAGGAGATCATCTGGACTGGGGCGGCCGAGCTCCTCAGCCCGGCCGCCGCAGACCTGACTTCCCCCTAGTAGCTGGTGCTGTCGCTCGCGATGCCGATCACGACCACCAGGATGAACACGATGATCGCGAGCACCAGCAGCGCCACACCCACCATGCCGAGGATCTTCCCAGTGGTGGCCATGCCCTTCCCGCCGTAGCGGCCGGGATTGGCCGTTATCGCGTCCTCGGCGCTCTTGCCCTGCCACCACGCGAAGGGGGCGGCCAGGCCGCAGAGCAGGATCCCGACGATCCCGAGCACCAGCGCGGGCACCGCGCCCGGTGCGTTCGGAAGCGACGGGGCGCCTGCGTAGGGCGGACCGGGCGGGCCACCGAAGCCTCCGCCCGGGCCGGGAGGCCCACCTGGCGACTGAGGGCCGCCTGGCGACTGCGGTCCGGGCGGAGGACCGGGAGGCCCACCCGGTGACTGAGGCCCGGGAGGCGGTCCGGGGGGCCCGCCGGGACCACCCGGTGACTGCGGCCCGGGAGGCGGTCCCTGAGGCCCGCCGGGCGACTGCGGTCCCGGCGGAGGTCCCGGGGGGCCACCCGGAGACTGCGGGCCCTGGGGCCCGCCCGGCGACTGCGGTCCCCCCGGGGACTGGGGCCCGGGCTGCGGCGACTGCGGCCCGCCGGGCGACTCCGGGTTCTCCGAGTCCTCCGGGTTCGGGCCGTCAGGGGGTGAGGGGGTCATGGAGCTGCTCCTTGTGTGAGTTGAAAGGCCCAGGACAGGGCCAGGACCATCGTTCCGAGGGCCAGTACGGGTCGCGGCCAGCGCAACGGCCGTTCTCGCTTGACCGATCTCAGCACCGCCCAGCCGACGACCGCGGCCGCGCATGCCACGAGCGGTCCGATCGGCGAAGAGCGCAGGCTGCCGTCGACGTCCCCCTGCCCCAGGGCGAACAGGCTGTGCGTCAGCCCGCAGAATGGGCACGGCAGCCCGGTCGCCAGCCGGAAGGGGCAGAGGGTCAGGTCGTCGCTCGGCCGGGCGTCGGTGGCGGCGCCGAGCGCCACCGCGCCCAGCGACCCCGCACACAGGAAGCCGACCGCCAGCTCCGATCCTCCGACGCGCTCGATGGCGCCACTCTAACGCCGCTAATTGCTGCTCGCGGCTGCTGCAATGAGGATGATCACGATGAACAGGAGGTAGAGCAGCAGGAGCGCCACGCCGATCCCGACGACCACCTTCTCAGCGGTGGCAATGGGACGCACGGGCGCGTTTCCGCCCGCTCTGCGGTCCCAGTAGTCGTTGAGCTTGCTCAGCACCAGCGTGTAGAAGATCGGCGCGCCGAGGCCCACGAAGGACAAGACGATGAGGCCGGCGAGGTAGCCGCCGGGCGAGAACTCGCCCACGCCCGAGCGCTCGCACAGCAGGCTGATGTCGCGCCACAGCCAGTAGATGACGAAGAAGTTGAGGATCGGGACCAGCAGCCCGAGCGTGTGCAGAAGCGCGTCGTCGCGGTAGCCGCCCAGCTCCTGGTCGATCTCCTTGCGAGTGGTGTAGAACCAGTAGAAGCCCCACAGGCCGAAGCTGAGGATGAAGAAACCCCAGGCGCGGCCCATGGGCCACTTGTGGCCGTAATGGGGATCCGCGGTCCCCTGAACGGCTGCCGGCTGCTGCTGCCAGCCGGCAGGCTGAGCAGGCGACGCGGGCTGGGGCGGCCCGCCCGGCTGGGGAGGCGCCGCGGGCGGCTGCCCGCCCGGCGACTGCGGGCTCTGCGGCGCAGGCGGGAAGCCCTGCGGGCTCTGCGGCGCGCCCGGCTGCGGGCCTTGTCCCGGAGACTGGGGTCCGCTGGGATTACTGCCTGGGGGGGGTCCGGAGCTCTCCATGGCGCCACCCTATACCGGGGGTGGGCGGATTCGCCGGTCAGTTGGACGAAGACACGAGCACGAGGGTGATGGCGAGCAGCGCGAACAGCACGACGTAGAGGAAGAAGACCACCAGCCCGACCGCGATCGCCACCTTCTCGCCGGTGCTGACGGGCGCGTCCACCGCCTGTCCCCAGAAGCGGACGTCCCAGTACTCGTTCCAGTGGTTGAGCACGATCCCGAAGAAGACGGGGGCCAGGACGAAGGCTCCGAGCACGTAGCCCACGACCGGTATGGAGGGCAGGCCCACCCGCCGCCGCAACGCGTCCAGGTCCCGCCAGAGCCAGTAGATGACGAAGAGATTGGCGATCGGCACGAAGTACAGGAGCGTGTGCTTCAGCGCGTCGTCGCGCCCGTCCCCAAGCTCGGCGTCCAGGCGCCGGCGGGCCATGTGCAGCCACCAAACCGCCCACACGCCCCAGGTGACGATCGACAGGCCCCAGGCGCGCCTCTGGCTGAACTTCACCCCGTAGGTGTCGACGACGCCGAGCGGGACGGGCCTCTCCCAGCCGCCCGGCGGCTCCTGCTCGATGCTCATCCGGACTCGAGCACTTCCTGCTCTCCCGCGCGCAGGAAGCGCAGCCCCAGAGCCAGCGCGCCGAGCAGCGCGGTGGTGACCAGGGCGACCTGCACGCTGAGGATCCCCCGCTCGTGCCAGTAGACGTCATCCAGCTCGAGCAGCAGCGCCGACTCGTCGAGCGTGAGGCCCATGCCCACGCCGAAGGGCACCGCGAGCTTGGGCTCCAGCGACTCGTTGCGCGTGACGATCGCGGCGCCGCCGGAGACGAACGCCAGCAGGATGCCCGGCACGTAGTGGTGGATGTGCCGCCGGCCCAGGATCAGGGCGCGGAAAGGGCCCACCGAGCGGCGCGAGCGCAGCATGGAGGTGGTCACGCGCGCACCGATGAAGCTGGTGACGAAGGCAGTCAGCAGGTTGAATAGCGCGTTCTCCCGGGTCGAGACCTCGCGGTAGCCGGTCACCACGACCTCGGCCGTCTCGGCGACGACCTCCTCCGCGGCCCCGACGAGATCGTCGGTCTCCTTGGGCAGCGGCGCCGACCCACGCCGCCACACGCGCGCGATCTCCACTCCCACCACCGCGGCGGTGGTCACCCCGGCGATCACGCCGAGGACGACGGTGCCCCGTCCCACCCGCAGCCCTTGGCCCTTCAAGCGAAGCGCTCCAGGAGGTCCTCGTCCCCGACCTCCCGCACGTGGCGGGCGGGCACACCCATGACCACCGAGCGCGGGGCCACGTCGCCGATCACGACCGCCCCCGCGGCCACGTAGGCCTCCTCGCCCACCTCGACCCCGGGCACCAGCACCGCGCCGCCGCCCACCCGGCAGGCCCGGCGCAGGGTCGCCCCGCGCAGCCGGTGGTCGGGCCCGTGACGCCCCATGGTGTGGTCGTTGGTGAGGGTGACCCCCGGGGCCACGAACACGTCGTCCTCGACGGTCGAGAAGGCGGTCAGGTAGCAGCCGGTCTGAACCCGCACGCGCTCGCCGACGGTCACGTCGTTGTCGACCGCGGAGCCGCGGCCTATCACACTGCCGGGGCCGACCAGCGCGCGCTCCCGCACATGGGCCTGATCGCCGACCACCGCGTCCGGCCCGATCGAGGCGCCGGCCACCAGCACCGCCCCGGCGCACACGGTCGCGCCGTCGTCGAGGACCAGCGCGTCCTGGCGGCCGCCCGCGGCCGTGGACCGCGGCCCCAGCGCCACCGGCTTGCCCACGATCGCGCCATCCTGGATCCGCACCCCCTCGCCCAGCCGCACCCCGGAGTGGATGACCACGTTCGCGCCGAGCTCAGCCGAGTCCGGCAGCTCCACCCCCTCGCCCAGGGCCAGGCCCGGCGCACGATCAGAGGGCTGCAGCACGCGAGCTCCGGTCGAGGCTCTCCTGGAGGGCCTCCAGCACGCGCACGACGCGCAGCCCGCTGCGCGGGCCCGAGCGCGGCTCCTCCCCGTCGCGCACCCGCTCGAGGAAGTGGCGGCACTCGATGCGCAGCGGCTCCTCGTTGGAGATGCTCGGGCTCATCACGTCGCCCGAGCGGGCGATGTATTCCCCGTACGACTCGAAGCTCTGGTCGAAGCCCTTGTCGTAGACCTTGACCTTCTCCTCCAGCTCCATGTCGTCGAAGGTCGCCATCTGCTGCGAGCCCACCACCGTGAAGCGGCGGTCCTTGTGAGGGTCGAGCCAGGAGAGGTGCAGGTGAGCGGCGACGCCCGAGGGAAAGCGCAGGTAGCCGAAGACCACGTCCTCGACGCCGGGGCGCATGTAGCTCTGGCCGAGCGCGCGACATTCGACGGGGTCCTCGTCGATCAGCCGCAGCATCACCGAGACGTCGTGCGCGCCCAAGGACCACAGCGCGTTCTCGTCGGCGCGCAGCTGCCCGAGGTTCAGCCGGTTGGAGTACAGGTAGCGCACGTCGCCCAGCTCGCCGCAGGCCACCAGTTCGCGCAGCTTCTCGACCCCGGGGTGGTACTCGAGCAGGTGCCCCACCATCAGCACCCGGCCGGCCGCCTCGGCGGCCTCCACCACCCGTTCGGCGTCGGCCGCCGACTGGGCCAGGGGCTTCTCGACGAAGCAGTGCTTGTCCGCCCCGAGCACCCGCACCGCCAACTCGGGGTGGCTGGGCACGTGCGTGGCCAGAACCACCGCATCCAGGTCGGGGTCTTCGAGCAGCTCCTCGAGCTCGCCGGTCGCCCGAGCGGTGGGCAGGCTGGGCGACCAGCGCTCCCGTCGCTCCTCGTCGGCGTCGCAGATCCAGCGGAGGTCCGCGTCGGGCAGGCGGTCGAAGTTGCGGGCGAGGTTCGGCCCCCAGTAGCCGAGGCCCACCACCCCGACCCGGATCGCATTCACAGGCGTACGAGGTTGGGCGCTTGGCGCCCGCGGGTGACGCCGCGGAAGTCGACCACCAGCGGCGCCCGCGCGAGGATCATGTCGACGTCGAGGCCGGGATGGACGGTCACGATCACCACCACGTCCGCCCCGTCCAACGTCTCCTCGAGCGACTGGGAGCTGAGGCCGAAGTCGGGCAGCTCCGGCACCGTCTCGTCGTGGTAGACGAGGTCAGCGCCGTCCTCGCCCAGCAGCCGCATGATCTTCAGGGCGGGCGACTCGCGCAGGTCGCCCACTCCGGGCTTGTAGGAGACGCCGACGATGGCCACGCGCGACCCACGCACAGGTTTGGCGTGGCCATTCAGAGCGTGGGCCACCCGCTCGACGCAGAAGTAGGGCATCTTCTGGTTGACCTCGCCCGCCAGCTCGACGAACGCCGTGGGCATGTCGTACTCGCGCGCCTTCCAGGCCAGGTAGAAGGGGTCGACCGGCAGGCAGTGCCCGCCCATCCCGGGCCCGGGGCGGAAGGACATGAAGCCGTAGGGCTTGGTGTTGGCCGCCTCGACTACCTCCCAGACGTCGATGCCCATGCGGTCGCACAGGATCGCCAGCTCGTTGACCAGCGCGATGTTCACCGAGCGGAAGACGTTCTCCAGGAGCTTGGTCAGCTCGGCCTCCTCGGGAGCAGCGACGGGCACGATCTCGTCGCAGACCTGGGAGTAGAAGGCCACGGCGCGGTCGCGGCAGGCGTCCGTCAGGCCGCCGACCACCTTCGGCGTGTTGCGCAGTGTCCAGTCCATGCGCCCGGGGTCGATCCGCTCGGGCGAGTAGGCGACGTGGAAGTCGTGGCCGGCGGCGAGGCCCGACTCCTCGAGCAGCGGGACCAGCCGCTCGCGCGTGGTGCCCGGGTAGGTGGTGGACTCGAGCACCACCAACTGCCCCTGCTGGAGCACCCCCGCCAGCGAGGTCGCGGCGCCGATGAGTGGGCCCAGGTCGGGCTCGCGGTTCTCGGTGAGGGGTGTGGGGACGGCGATGACGACTACCTCGACGGCCGCGAGGTCCGCGTAGCGGCTGGTGGGGTGGAGCAGCCCGCCGATCGCCCGCAGGCGCTCGGAGGTGATGTCCTCGATGTAGGTCTCGCCGCGCTCGAGCGCCGCCAGCTTGCGCTGGTCGGTGTCGACGCAGACCACCTCGTGCCCCTCCTCGGCGATCGCGACGGCCAGGGGTAGGCCGACGTAGCCCAGTCCGATGATCCCGGCCTTCATGGGCGCCCAGTGTAAGCCGCGACGAGGTCGCGGACCGCCTCGGCGGCCCGCCCGCCCCCGTACAGCTCGGGCCGGGCTCCACTTGGGCGGGGGCGCTCCACGGCCTCGCGTGCCGCCCCGGCGTCGAGGTCGACGAGAACGTTCCAGCCCGCCTCCACCGTCTCCACCCATTCCGTGTTCGGGCGCATCGTCACGCAGGGGACCTCCAGCAGGTAGGCCTCCTTCTGCACCCCCCCGGAGTCGGTGAGGACCGTCCGCGCGGACTCCGCCAGGCGGATGAAGTCGAGGTAGCCCAGCGGCGCGGTCAGGGTGACCGCCGCCTCGAGGCGCTCCCACAGCCCCGCCGCCTCCAGGCGCGCGCGTGTGCGCGGGTGCGCGGGCAGCACCACCGGCCGCTCGATGCCCGTGAGGAGCTCGACCAGAGCGGCCAGCCGCTGCGGATCGTCCACGTTGCCGGCACGGTGGGCCGTGGCGAGCACGTACTCCCCCGACGTGAGGCCGAGGTCTTCGACCGCGGTCGAGCGCTCGCGCGCGGGGCCCCGGAAGACCAGCAGAACATCGGCCATCACGTCTCCCACCAGGTGGCGTTCGCCGGCGGCGCTCTCGGCCCCCAGGTTGCGCATCGCGGTTTCGGTCGAGCAGAGCAGCAAGGCGCTCGCGTGATCGCAGAGCACGCGGTTGAGCTCCTCGGGCATCGAGCGGTCGAAGGAGCGCATGCCCGCCTCGACGTGGCCGACCGGTATGCCCGCCTGGGCGGCGGCGAGCGTGCCTGCCAGCGTCGAGTTGGTGTCGCCGTAGACGAGCGCCATGTCGGGGCGCAGCTCGGCCAGCACCGGCTCGAGGGCGGACAGGATGCGGGCGGTCTGCTCGCTGTTGGTGCCCGAGCCTGCGCCCAGCTCCCGATCGGGAGCCGGCACTCCCAGTTCCTCGAAGAACACTCCGGACAACTCGTCGTCGTAGTGCTGGCCGGTGTGGACTATGAGTTCCTCGCCGACCTCCCGCAATTGGCGCGAAACAGCAGCCGCCTTCACGAATTGCGGCCGGTTGCCGATTATCGTCACGATTCGCATGGGCCTGGCCAAGAAGCTCGTCGGGGGAACGCTGGGCGCTCTGTCACTTGGTTTCGACGCCGTCCGCCATGTGGCCTGGTTGGTGAGCTACCACGTGGACCACACCGCGCACGAGGCAGACGAGGACGAGGACCCCTAGCTGAGCTCGGACTCGATCTGCGCCCGCAGCGCCGACGCGGCCTTGTCGGTGACCTCTCCCGCCTCGGGAAACTCGCGATCCTCGATGGCCCCGACCGGCTGCACCTCGCGGGTCGTCGAGGCCAGGAAGGCCTCGCGCGCCTGCCTGATCTCGTCGGCGGTCACCGCCGTCTCCTGCACATCGACGAGGGTCATCACGCGGTCGCGGGTGATCGATGCCAGGATGTGGTCGTCGAGCGGCGGGGTGCGCAGCGTCCCGCCGGCGTCCACCCAGAAGATCGAAGCAGTGGGCGCCTCCAGCACGCGGCCGTGTGGGGTGACCATCAGCGCCTCGTCGAAGCCGCGCTCGCGCGCGATGCGCCCGCACAGCATGTTGGCCGCATAGGAAAGCGACTTCACGCCGTCCAGCACGCGCGTCGGCGCGTAGGTGACGAGTCCCAGCCGCGGGCGCGCGGCCGCCGGAGGCAGCGGCTCGGTCATCAGCAGCCGGTGTCCGCTGCGGGTGAGCACGATGCGCAGGCAGCCGTCGAACTCCCCGCCGCCGCGCTTGCGCAGCAACTGGACCGCCTCCTCCTCGAGCTCGAGCCGCGGCACGCCGTCGAGGCGCAGGTTGGCGGCCGAGCGCTCCATGCGGTCGAGGTGCTCATCGAGGGCGAAGGGGCGGCCGTCGTAGACGCGGACCACCTCGAAGGCCCCGTCACCGCGCAGGAACCCCTCGTCGGTGACCTCGATGCGCGTCTCGGCCGCCGGGGCGACGTGGCCGTCGAAGCAGGCGAGCTCGGTCATCAGCGGAGCGTATTCGCAAGCTAGGTTCGCGGGGTCATGTCCGTCAGTTCGGCCCTCGGCGACCCCCACACGGTCCTGATCCCCGGCGGCAGAATCGAGTACCGCGAGCGGGGCAGCGGGCCACCGATCGTCTTCGTCCACGGAGTGGGCGTCAACGGCGACCTCTGGCGCAACGTCGTGCCTGCGCTCAGCGACCGCTATCGCTGCATCGTCCCGGACCTTCCCTTCGGCGCGCACTCGCACCCTCTGCGCGAGCACGCCGACCTATCGTTGGCCGGAATGGCGCAGATCGTGGCGGACTTCATCGAGGCGCTGCGGCTCGACGCCGCCGCCGTTGTGGCCAACGACACCGGGGGCGCCGTCGCCCAATGGCTCGTCGGACATCACGCCGAGCGTGTCGGAGCGCTCGTCCTCACGTCGTGCGACGCCTTCCACAAGTTCCCGCCCTCCCCGCAGCGTTACCTCGAGGTCACGGCGCGCTCGCGCGTGCTGATGTGGCTGGTCGCCTGGACCGCACGCTTCAAGTTCGTGCAGCGACTGCCGACGGCTTATGGCTGGGTCACAAGAGAGCCGATCGAGCCGCAGATCATGCGCTCCTTCACCAACCCGATCCGCACCAACGCCGGCGTGCGGCATGACCTGACCCGGCTGCTGCGAGCAGCCGACACGCGATACACCTACGAGGCCGCAGGGGCGCTGAAGCACTTCGGGGGACCAGCCCTCGTTCTCTGGGCCGAGGGCGACAAGATCTTCCCCCGCGACCACGGAAGGCTGCTGGCCGAGCTACTTCCGAGGGGTCGCTTTGAGCTGATCCCGGACAGCCGCACGTTCATCCCCGAGGACCAGCCGGAACGGCTGGCCTCGGTGACGCGGGGGTTCCTCGACGGACGGATGCTGAGCTCGTCTGACCCGCCCATAGGCCGCGAAGGTCTCGGGCCGTAAAGGCACTACGGGCCCACCGCGCACGCCCCGGGGGCGCCCGCCACGGTTGCCTCTAGCGGCTCTCGCCGCGGATGACCAGCACGGGTCGGTCGCAGTGGTCGATCAGCTTCCGCGAAACGCCGCCGAGCAGGCGGGAGCGCAGCCCCGAGATCCCGTGCGAGCCCACCACGACCACAGCCGCGCGCTGTGCACGGGCGAGATCGATCAGCGTGTCGGCCACGTCCAGCTCGTCGGGCACGGCGTGCGGTTCCGCGGCCAGTCCGAGGGAGCGGGCCAGCTCGACCCCTTCGCGCGCGACTCTCTCGGCGCGCTCGTGCTCGACGCGTTCGATCCGTTCGACCGTTTCCGGATCAGCGGGGATCGAAAACCCTGACGCCGGGTCAGGCGACGCTATGACGGGCATCTCCGGCAGCTCGGGCTCCCACACCGTCGCCACTACGGTCCGGCGGTCGGGGAAGAGCTCAGCGGCGTGCCGAACTGCGGCCTTTGAGAGTTCGGAGCCGTCGTAGGCCACCAGCACTGGGGCGGCGTGGTCGTCGGGCATGCGAGGCGAGGCTATATGGGCCGTGAAGGACTCGAACCTTCAACCTTGAGATTAAGAGTCTCCTGCTCTGCCAGTTGAGCTAACGGCCCTGGGCGCCGCGAGGGCACGAAGAGGCGAGTCTATTCCGCCCCCGAGGCCACCGCCGAGAGCGCCTCGTCGCGCGTTTCGTGGATCGGGAACACCCGGTCGAGGCCGGTGATCTCGAAGATCTTGGTGATGTTCTGGTCGCTGCAGACCAGGGCAAGCGAGCCGCCCCCCGGCCGCAGTCGCTTCACCCCGCCCACCAGCACTCCGAGCGTGGTCGAGTCGATGAAGGTGGCATCGGACAGGTCCACCACGATCTTGGTCTTCCCGTTCTCGATGAGCTCCACCAGGCGCTCCTTGAACTCGGGCGCCGTGTAGAGGTCGACCTCTCCGCCCAGGTGAATCACGTGGGTCTCGGAGTCGATCTCCTCGTCCTGGATGTTGAAGTTCACTGCTCTCCTCGCGTCCGCTGCTTGGGGCCGAGCGCGGATTCTAAGCGGCGTCAGCCGCCGGGTGCGGGGACCGGCGCCTGGCCGCTGCCCGAGCCGCCCTGTTGCTGGGGCATCTTGGCCTGCTTGACCGCCTGCTCGGCCTCCTTGCGCTGGGACTTCGGCGCCAGCTCGACGACCTTGTCGCCGGCCAGGTCCGCCGTGCGCTTGTCGCCCGCCAGGGCCGCGTACTGCACCAGGCGCAGGTAGGCCTGGGGGCTGGGGTCGGCCTCGGCGATGATGCGCGCCGCCTGCTCGGCCTCCTTGGGCCGGTTGAGCGCCGTGGGGTCGTAGATCTGCAGCGCGACGGTCGCCAGCGAGGTGTCGAGCTTCTTGGGCTCGAGCGCGAGATAGCGCTCCCAGGCGCGGCCGGCGGCGTTCAGCGCCGGCTTGGCCTCCGGCGGGAAGCCCGACTGGCTGGCCGAGCCCTGGCTGCCGGCCAGCTGGTAGTTCGCGCGCACGAGGTCCCTCAGCGTGGCCTCGTCGCGCGGGTTTCGCTTCAGGCGCGCGTTGTCGCGCTCGATGCGCTTCTCGACCTGGCCATTGCCGTTACCCCCGCCCTTGTTGTCGGAGAAGATGTCGAACAGGCCGCCCGAGACGTCACTCCCGACGCCGAACAGCACGAGCCCGCCGCCCATCAGAATGGCGAGCGTCAGGTAGGTGGCCTGCACCACCCGGCGGCGCTTGCCTTGCAGGTCGAAGAGCATGGCCGACGACCCAGGCTAGCTATCCGGCGTCGCCCGAACCCTCCGCCGGCCGAGGCGCCCCGACGAACGAGGCGAGCAGGATCGAGAACTCGAACAGCAAGTAGAGCGGCAGGGTCTCGAGCAGCATCGTCACGGGGTCGATGGTGGGCAGCAGAGCCGCCACGACCGCGCAGGCGAGGAACGCGTAGCGGCGGTTCTTGCGAAGCTTCTGTGGCGAAGTGAGGCCGGCGCGGACCGCGATCACGATCCCCACGGGCAGCTGGAAGCCGATACCCATCGCCGCCATCGTCAGGGTCACGAACGAGTAGTAGTCCTTCGCACGGACCTGGGTGTTGAACTGGTCGGAGTTGAAGTTGAGCAGGAACTTGATCGCCGGCGGCAGCACGACGAAGTAGCAGAAGGCCACGCCGCCGACGAACAGGAATGGCACCAATAGGAGCATCGGCGTGGCTACTCGACGCTCCTCCGGGCTGAAGGCGGGCAGCACGAAGGCGTACAGCTCGTAGAGGATCACCGGCAGGGCAATCAGGATCGCCGCATAGGCCGAGTTGGTGAGCGTGGTGGTGAACGCCTCGGTGACCCCGAAGGTGATGGGCTCGGGGAGCTTCTTCGGCAGCGGATGGTTGACGATCTCCAGGATCCGCTCGTTCTGCCAGCCGGCGAACGCGAAGGCAACGCCGAACGCGGCCAGGGACACGAACAACCGCGAGCGAAGCTCGCCGAGGTGGTCGACGACCGACAGGCGGTCGTCGTGCTTTACGGGCGGGCGGCGCCGCGGCACCCGCCGCGCCCGTGCCGGACTAGCCATCGCGCGCGTGGTCGGCGCCCAAGCGGAAAGGCCTCGATGACGGCGCGATGGCCGTTATCTCAGCCAGAGCTGCGGTCGCCGGCGGCGGCAGGCTGCTTGCTCTCGGACCGGTCCACGTTCTCTGACGAGCCTTCCTCGAGCTCCTCGTGGTCCTCATGGCCCTTGCTCTTGCCGGTCACGGAGTCCTTGAACTCGCGCATCCCCTTGCCCATCGAGCGGCCCAGGTCCGGAAGGCGCTTCGGGCCGAAGATGATCAGGACGATGACGAGGACGATGATGATTTCCAGCGGGCCGATGTTCGGCATACAGACTCCAAGGTTGGACTGCTTCTGCCCATGGTAGCTGCGGACGGCGGCGCCCGCTTGGTTTCAGCGCGGGTCGAAGTTGAGGTAGAAGCGGCTGGGCGTCGGTTCCGCCTGGCCCTGGTACTTCGAGCCCGTATCGCCGCTTCCGTAGGGCCGGTCGACGGGCCCGTCCATGCGCATGAAGGAGATCTGCCCGATCGGCATCCCGTGGTAGATCGTGATCGGAAGGTTGGCCACGTTCGACAGCTCGAGCGTGAGGTTGCCCGAGAAGCCGCTGTCCACGAAGCCGGCGGTGGAGTGGATCAGCAGTCCGAGCCGGCCCAGCGAGCTCTTGCCCTCGAGGCGCGCGACGAGGTCGTCGGGCAGCGTCACCCGCTCCAGCGTCTGCCCCAGGACGAACTCGCCCGGGTGCAGGATGAACGGCTCGTCGCCCTTGACCTCGACCTTCTCGGTCAGGTCGTCCATCGGCTGGCGGACGTCGATGTAGGGGTAGCGCGCGTTGTGGAAGACGCGAAAACTGCGGTCCACGCGGACGTCGACCGACGACGGTTGGACCAACCCGGGATCGAAGGGATCGACGACGATCCGCCCCAGTTCGACCTCCTCGCGGATGCTGCGATCGCTGAGAACCACGCCCGCGTGAGTGTAGGTGCTGCTCAAGTCGCCTCCATCGCTGCCGATATCCCTCGGAGATGGACGGAGAGGGACCCCACCAGGTCAAGAAGGTGGTCCTGCCGAGCGGCAAGACCATCGAGGTCGTGCTCTTTTCCGAGCGCCCTGCCGAGACGAGCCACGGCCGTGCCGAGCCCCCCGAGCAGGACCCGAGCGTCTGCGTGGCCTGCGGGTGCCGGATGGTCTACCCCGCCGAGTGGCAGGAGGCCGGCCCCTCCCACTGGTCCGTGATCCTCCGCTGCCCCAATTGCGGGCACGAGCGCGAGGGGGTCTTCACCCAGGAGACGGTCGAGAGCTTCGACGAGCAGCTCGACGATGGCGTCGACCTCCTCGACCGCGACTACCGGCGGCTGCTGCGGGCCAATCTCACCGAGGAGATCGACCGCTTCGTCGACGCGCTGCGCGTGGACGCGGTCCTTCCCGAGGACTTCTAGCACGGTCAGGCATAGCGCTCCACAACCCCGTCGGCCACGAGGTTGAGCGCGCGCCGGCGGGCGTCCGGCAGCTCGAGGCCGGTCAGAGCGGCCTTCGCCTCGGCCACGTGGCGCAGTGCCTCGGTACGCACGTCGCCGAGGGCGCCGGAGGTGGCTATGTGGTCACACACTGCGGCCGCGCGGGCGGGGCCGATCATGGCCTGGCGCAGATCCAGGGCAGCCAGCTCGGGGTCGCGCCGGCGGGCGAGGATCAGCGGCAGGGTGACCGTGCCGTCCAGCAGGTCGGCGCCACGCGGCTTGCCGGTGCGCTCGGGTGGCCCCGAGACGTCGAGCACATCGTCGAGCAGCTGGAAGGCCAGCCCGATGCGCTCACCGAAGCGGCCCAGCGCCCCGGCGGCGTCCGGCCCGCCGCCCAGCAGGGCGCCCATGCGGCAGGCGGCCTCGAACAGCGTCGCGGTCTTCAGCCGGCAGCGCTCGAGGTAGCGCTCGGGCGTCACGTCCT
>Ga0126307_10000246_pt1 | contig 35390 bp, 40 predicted proteins | sample Plot28_FD_89955 | JGI IMG/M metagenome (GOLD analysis project Ga0126307, IMG submission 89955) | Serpentine soil microbial communities from UC McLaughlin Reserve, CA, USA - Plot28 | ecosystem: Environmental > Terrestrial > Soil > Grasslands | place: USA: UC McLaughlin Reserve, Lake County... | reverse complement strand
GGAGGACTGCCGTCGCCGATCTCCTCGCCGTTGTAGAGCATCGGCGCCTCGTCCTTCTCGCCCTCGCCGATCACGACGATGCCGTCCATCGGAACGGTGTCGAGCATCAGCCGCATCGCGTCGACCGCCGCCTGGTCGGCGCTCTCCTTCTCACCGCGTCCGACCCAGCGGCCGGCGGCGAGGGCACCCGCCTCGGTGACGCGGACCAGCTCGAGGGCCAGGTTCCGATCCGGATGGGTCGGGTCGCGGACGTCGTGGGAGATCACGTGCTGGTCGCCCTCATCCATGAGTTCAGAGGCTATAGCTGCACGGCTTCGCCACCAGCGGCGCCACAGACACCTGCGGCCGAATGGGCCGCGACCTAGAAGGTCGCGGGCGGTTTTCGCTGCGCCCCGCCGCCGCTCTCCACGGCTCGGAAGCCGCCCGAGAGGAAGATCACGAAGGAGGAGAGCAGGGCGAGCCAGTAGCCGATGCCCAGGCCCATCTCCAACCCGTCCTGGGGCTTGTCGATGATCCCGTTGAAGGCGACCAGCACGAAGGCGATCAGGCCGACGACCGCCGTCATCTCGCCGCGTGGCCAGGAGAGCGCGTGGCCGCGCATCACGATCCAGGAGAGGATGAACGGCGCCAGGGCCGCACCGATCAGCAGCACCCCGACGACGGGGAACGTGTCCCAGCCGCTGCAGCTCGTGCTGTTCACCCCGCAGGCCCAGTTGGATGGGTCGTTGCCCCGCTGCACGACATTCGGATCCGTCGAGAGCGAAAACCACTCCAGAAACACGCTCAGGATGAGGACGGCGGCGGCGACCATCCCGACGATCTCGGTGCGGTCCAGCCTGGAGGTGTCCACCTGCGCTCGCTCAGCCGACACTCGCTCCATGGCGCGACCCTATCCCAACCAGATGCGAGGGTGTAATGCGAGGGGGCGCCGCCAGCGCCACCCGTTTCATGAGGGACCAACCCGTTTCATTTAGGGTCGCAACCGCAATGCAGCGCTGGGGACTAACCGTGCCTTTCACCGGCGTGCCGCTTGCCGACAACGCGGAGCTCTACAAGCGCGCCGAGGCGGCCGGCTACACCGACCTCTGGTCGGGTGAGACGAACGGGCCCGACGGGTTCTCACCGCTCGTACTGGGTGCCGCATGGACCGAGAAGGTCCGGCTGGGAACCGGCGTCGTCGGCGTGATGCAGCGTGGTCGGGCGCTGCTCGCACAGGAGGCGGCCGCGGCGGCGGACGCGTCCGGCGGCCGGTTCGCGCTCGGCATCGGCGCGTCTTCGGACCGCATCATCGAGGGCTGGAACGGCATGCCCTTCGAGAAGCCGCTCAGCAAGATGTCGGAGACGATCGACTTCCTCCGGACGGCACTCGCGGGCGAGCGGGCGGATGGCGGCTTCAAGCTCGAGCGGGCCCCGGCCGAGCGGGTCGCGATCATCGTGGCCGCCCTGCGCGGCAAGATGCTGCGGCTCGCGGTCGAGAAGGGCGACGGTGCCTTCACCAACTTCCTGCCGCTCGCGGGACTGCCCAAGGTGGCCGGACAGCTCGAGGGCGTTCCGGACGGCTTCGAGCTTCTCTGCCGGTTCTTCTGCATTCCCGGCGCCCGGGAGCAGGTGGAGCCGCTCGCCCGCTTCATGTTCTCCTCCTACATCACCGTCCCGGTCTACGAGAACTTCTACCGCTGGCTCGGGTACGGCGAGCGGATCGACGAGATGGTCGAGGCCTGGAACGCCAAGGACCGCGAGAAGGCGGCGGCGGCCGCGCCCTGGGACCTGATCGAGGAGATGTTCATCTTCGGTTCGCCCGAGCAGATGCGCGAGCGGCTGAATACCTTCATCGAGGGGGGCATCACCCTGCCGGTGATCACGCCGATCACGACGCCGGATCGCCTCGGCGAGCTGATCGACGCGCTAGCCCCGTAGCCGTTTCCAGAAGCGGACGTACTCGCGCTCGTGGCCGATGCCGGCCTCGATCGCGTGGAGGATCCCCTCGGGCGAGTCGATCCGGCGGGATTCCTCGAGCTGAGCCTCGTACTCCCGGAGCTTCGCCTCGTGAGTCTCGAGCTGCCGCGGAGCGAGCTTCCCCGCATCCGCGCCGAAAAAGAGCTTGAGCAGCCCGGCATCGCGCAGCTCGTAGAGCTCCCCGGTCGGCTCTGCCCGCCAGCGATCGAGCTCCCCCGCCCCGGCCTTCGTCAGCCGGTAGATGCGTCGCCGCCGTCCCGACTCCTCGCGGCGCTCCGTGAGCAGCCCCTTCTCCGCCAGACGGGTGCATTCGGAGTAGAGCTGGGTGTGGGGCAGCGACCAGAACTGCCCGACCCCCATCGCGACCGCGCGCTTCAGGTCGTACGGCGAGGCGGGCTGCATCTGCTCGATCAGCCCGAGGACCACGTAGGAGGTGGGCGTCAGCCGTATCGTTGCCATACACGGGGAGAATACGATACGGTGTGAATCGTACGGATTGCACCATTCAGGAGGAAATATGACTCAAGTAGCCGATCCAGCCACTTCCGCCCCTCCCCAAGACCTCACCGGCGGCTTCGAGTCGCTCGACCGCGAGACGCGCGTCGACCGCCTGCCCCTGGAGGGCCGGCTTCCCGATTGGCTTCAGGGATCCCTGGTCCGCACCGCCCCGGCGAAGTGGGAGGTGGGCGGCCAGACGATGCGCCACTGGTTCGACGGCTTCGCGATGCTCCACCGCTTCGGCATCGTCGACGGCGAGGTCTCGTACGCGAACCGCTTCCTCGAGACCAAGGCGTACCGGGCCGCCCAGGACAAGGGCGAGATCGTCTATCGGGAGTTCGCCACCGATCCGTGCCGCTCGCTCTTCGGGCGCGCAATGTCGATCTTCTCGCCGAAGCTCACGGACAACGCCAACGTCAACCTGGTCAAGCTCGGAGAGCGGTACATCTCGATGACGGAGACGCCGATCGCCGTCGAGTTCGACGGGGAGACGCTGGAGTCCGCCGGCGTCGCCTACGAGGCGCCCGGGATGCTCACCACCGCGCATCCCCACCTCGATCGCGCCAGCGGCGGGATGCTCAACTACGCGGCCAAGCTCGGGCCGCGGAACCGCTACCGCTTCTACGTCGTGCCGCCGCGCGAGTCCAAGCCGCGGGTGACCGCGCAGATGCCGGTCTCCGAGCCGGCCTACATGCACTCCTTCGGGCTCACCGAGCGCTGGCTCGTGCTCGCCGAGTTCCCACTCGTCGTCAACCCGATCAGCATCGCGCTCTCGGGTCGGCCCTACATCGAGAACTACCGCTGGAAGCCCGAGCTCGGCACCAGGATCACGCTGATCGACCGGCGGACCGGCGAGGCCACCGGGCCCTTCGAGACCGATCCGTTCTTCTGCTTCCATCACGCCAACGCCTACGAGGAGAACGGCTCCGTGGTCGTCGACGCCTGCACCTATGCGAACGCCGATCTGGTCGAGGACCTCTATCTCGAGCGGCTGCGCGCAGGCAAGCCCACCGATCGCGGCGAGCTGCGGCGCTTCAGGATCGACACCGGGTCAGGCGCGGTCACACACGAGCAGCTCGCCGAGGGCATGGAGCTGCCGCGGATCAACTACAGCCGCAACAACGAGCGCTTCTACCGCTACGTCTGGGGGGTCGACGCGAAGTCGGGCTGGCTCGACCGGATCGTCAAGGCCGACGTCGAGAGCGGCTCGACGACCGAATGGGCCGAGGAGGGCTGCAGCCCCGGCGAGCCCGTCTTCGTCGAGGCGCTCGGAGCTCGGTCGGAGGACGAGGGCGTTCTGCTCTCGGTCGTCTTCGATTCGCGGACGGGCCGCTCCTTCATGCTGGTGCTCGACGCCGCCCACCTGGGCGAGCTCGCGCGCGCCGAGGCCCCGCACCACATCCCCTACGGTTTCCACGGGCAGTTCGTCGGGAATTAGTTCCGCGCCTCGGCGCGGATGAAGTCGATGAAGGCGCGCGCCGCGGGGGCCTGGTGGCGGTTCCCATCCCAGATCAGCGTGGCGCGCAGGCGCACGGCCGGGCGCAGGCCCCGGACGTCGACCGGCGGGCCCTCGCGCCGGATCAGCGAGGAGGGCAGCACCGCCGCGCCGAAGCCGCTCGAGACGAGGCAGCGCAGCAGGAACGGGTCGCCGCTCTCGAGCGAGGGTTCCATCCTTCTGCCCGCCCGGGCGAAGAACTCGTCTGCCGCGTGCTTGATCGATGAGCCGGATCGCGGCGTGATCAGGGTGTGGCGCGAGAGCTCGGAGGCCGTCACCCGCTCTCGGTCGGGGGCCGCGCCCGCGGGGAAGGCCGCGACGATCTCCTCCTCGCTGAGCTGCTCGACCGCGATCTCGGCCGGAGGGTCCTCGTCGAGCAGGCAGAAGGAGGCATCGATTCTGTTCTCGGCGAGGTGGATGAGCATGTCGCCGGCGGTCCCCTCCTGCAGCTCGACCTCGATGCCCGGATAGGCCTCGCTGAACCTGACGAGCACCCCCGGGACGTCGATCTCGCCGGCGGGAAGCGTCGCCCCCACCCTGACCTCGCCTCGGACGAGCCCGCGGAGCTCGTCCACTTCGTGGCGCAGACCGTCGACCTGATCCAGGACCCCACGCGCTCGCTCGGCGACGGCCTCCCCCGCCTCGGTCACCGTGACCGAGCGGCTGTTGCGGCTGAAGAGCTCCGTTCCGAGCTCCGCCTCGAGCCGCCGGATCTGATGGGAGAGCGCCGACTGGGCTACGTGCAGCTCCTCCGCCGCGCGGGTGAAGTGTCGATGTCGCGCAACCGCCTCGACGTATCTGAGCTGGCGAAGCTCCATGCCGGATTGATCGTAAATCACGATTGATGCGGTGACAACAACATCTTGCGCAGATCGCGAGCGCGGCCATAATCCGTCCATGGCGCAGCCGATCGACCATCACGCTGAGAGCCTCCACCGGCGGTCGGCCTGGGAGCAGCCGGTCACGCTGCGTCTCGCCGGTGCCGCCGACCTCTCGGCTCTCGATCGCCTCGCCCAGTTGGACTCGCGCAGCCTCCCTCCGGGTCCTCACCTGCTGGGCGAGCGCGAGGGCCGCATCGAGGCCGCGATCTCCCTCGCCACCGGCGAGCTGGTCGCCGACCCCTTCCGGCGGACGGCCGAGCTCCGCGAGCTGCTCCTCTGCCACGCGGGCGGCGTGCGGGTCGCGCCGGAGCCCTGGCCCGCCGCTCCACTCGCCACCCCGAAGTTGGTGGCCGCATGAGCGTAACCCGTTCGATCGTGGTCCGGGACGACCTTCGACCGGGCGACATGGAGGCGATCGTTGCCCACCACCGGCGGATCTACGGCGAGGAGTACGGCGTCGATTCCAGGTTCGGGGACTTCGTCGCCGCGGCCGTGGCTCGTGCCGTGGAGCGCGGGTTCCCCGGCGAGCGCGAGGCGATCCGCATCGTCGAGCTGGACGGCGAGCAAGCGGGCTCCATCGGCCTCAGCGACGAGGGCGACGGGGAAGCGGCGATCCGGTGGGTGGTCCTCAGCCCAGAGGTGAGGGGCAATGGACTCGGGCGGCGGCTGCTCCGCGAGCTGCTCGCCTTCGCCGAGGAGCACGGTTACCGCCGGGTCTGGCTGGAGACCTTCAGCGAGCTACGGGCCGCGGCCCGTCTCTACCGGGAGCACGGCTTCGCCGTGACCGCCGAGGACACCGCGCCCCGGTGGGGACGCGACGAGATCACCATGCAGCGCTACGAGCTCGAGTTGGCGGATCCGGCGAGACTGAGCGCGTAGAAACCCTCGCGGTCGGTCCACCAGTCGGTCAGCTCGAGACCCGCCTCGGCGTAGATGCCCTCGAGGCCCGCCCGCAGGAACTTCGTCGAGATCTCCGTGCGCATCTCCTCCCCCGCTCCGAAGGGCACGAGCATCTCCAGCGCCGGGAAGTTCACGACCTGGTTCTTGAGTGAGCGGAGCCTGATGTCGATCCAGAGGTTCTCCGGATCCCAGCGGGCGACGTGCTCGAAGCAGCCGAGGTCGAAGTCCGCGCCGAGCTCCCTGTTGAGGACCGAGAGGACGTTCTTGTTGAACTCGGCGGTCACTCCCCGCGAGTCGTTGTAGGCCGCCTCGAGGACCGCCGGGTCCTTGACCAGGTCGGTGCCGAGCAGGAAGCGGTCCTCCGGCCCGAGCAGGTTCGAGATCCGGCGCAGGAACCCTGACCGCTGGTGTGGCGCGAAGTTGCCGATCGTCCCGCCGAGCAGCGCGATCACCCGCGGCCCCTCGACGGGCACGCGCTCGAGGTCGAACTCGAAGTCGCAGACGAGGCCGTGGACGTCGATGCCGTCGTACTCGGTAGCGATCGCCTCGGCGGTGTCGCGAGTGATCTCCTCGGAGATGTCGACAGGGCAGTAGGTCTCGAGGCAGCCCGCCGCCCGCATCGCGTCGAGCAGCACCCGCGTCTTGCGCGCGGACCCGGAGCCGAGCTCGATCAGGCTGGCCGGCCGGTTGGCGGCCTCGCAGACCGACTCCGACTGGGCCTCCAGGATCTGGCGTTCGCAGCGAGTCGGGTAGTACTCCTCGAGCTCAGTGATCTGCTCGAAGAGCTCCGAGCCGCGATCGTCGTAGAAGTAGCGGGGCGAGAGCTCCTTGAACGGCCTCGTCAGGCCGGCCCGGACGTCCGCGGCCATCCCGGACAGGGGCCCGCCAGGGGGCAGGTTCACCTCGATCGTGATGCGCTCGGTGGCTGCGGCGTCGATGCTGTTCATACGTCGTCCCCGGCGCAACGGATGCCCGCGAAGATCTGGCGGCGAATCGGGAGGTCCCAGTTGCGGAAGCTGATGCGGACCACTGGGCGTCGCGTCGCCCAGGCTCCGCCTCGGAGCACCTTGTGCTCGTCCCCGAAGAAGACCTCCGAGTACTCGGGATACGGGAAGGCCTGGAACCCCGGGTAGCCGGTGAAGTCCGAGCTCGTCCACTCCCAGACGTCTCCCAGCATCTGCACGGCGCCGCAGTCGGAAGCCGCGTCGCCATAGGCCCCCGCCGGGGCCGGGCCGAAGGAGAACTGGTCCAGGTTCGCGCGCTCTCGGTCGGCGCCCTGGGCCGCGGCCTCCCATTCAGGCTCGGTCGGCAGGCGCTTGCCCGCCCAGCGCGCGAAGGCGTCGGCCTCCTCCCAGGAGACGTGGACCACCGGCAGGCGCGGGTCGACCTCCGCCGTTCGCCCCATCGCGGTCCGGACCCAGCCGCCCTCTCCGTCCCGCTCCCAGTACATGGGTGGCTCGTGGCCGGTCTCCTCCAGATAGGTCATGTACTGGGCGTTGGTGACCGGCGTGCGGTCGATTCGGAAGGGCTTCAAGTCGATCCGATGACGGGGCCGCTCGTTGTCGTACGCGAATCCAACGGCCGGCGCCCCGATCTCGTGAGATCCGCCGTCCACCGGGACCATCTCGGGGCCGTCTGAGACGGGCTCGGAGGCCGGCTCACCGTCGACCTGCACTGGGTCGTAAGCCTCGACCATCTGCAGGAGCTGCAGCATGGTCTCGTTGTGCTGGTACTCGTGCGCGAGGAGCATCTCGTAGACGAAGCCGTCCGCCAGCAGCGGATCGCCGGGATCGAGGTCGATCCCGTCCAGGACGTCGAGGGTCCGCTCCCGCACCTGCTCCATGTACGGGCGCACCTCGTCGGCCTTCAGGATGGGCAGCTCGCCCCGGATCTTGCGCGGCTGCTCGATCGCGTCGTAGAGCTCGCCGAGGTCGCCGCGCAGCGGCTCGCGCCCGCCGATCCGCTGCACGAGCCAGAGCTCCTCGAAGTTGGCGATGTGCCCGAGGTCCCAGATCAGCGGGCTCAGGATCGGGTCGTAGACGTGGTTGAGCTGCTCCTCCGTGAGCGGCTCGATCAGCCTCAGGGTGTGGCGACGTGCCTCCTCCAGGTGCCCGGCCAGATCGGCCTTACGGTCGGAAGCGGGACGACTCCCACCCTCGCCGGTGGGGGCTGCAACCTCCGCGATGGCCCAACCCTACCGAGACGGGGTCGCCGGCTGGGGGCGTTTTTGTGAACGGGTTCGTTAGGGTCCCGCGCCGATGAAGATCGAGGGGGCAAGCGCGCTGGTCGCAGGGGGCGCCTCGGGTCTCGGGGCGGCCACGGTCCGCGCACTCCACGACCGCGGCGCCTCGGTCGTGATCGCCGACATGAACGCCGAGAACGGTGAGGCGCTCGCCTCGGAGCTCGGCGATAACGCCGCCTTCATGGAGGCGAACGTGATGGAGCCGGAGCCGGTACAGGCGGCCGTCGACGCCGCGGCGGACGCGCCGGGTGGGCTGCGGATCTCGGTCTGCTGCGCCGGCATCGGCTGGGCCCAGCGGACCGCGGGCAAGCAGGGCCCGCACGACCTGGAGATCTTCCACAACGTGATCAAGGTGAACCTGGTCGGGACCTTCAACGTGCTGCGGCTCGCCTGCGCGGCGATGTCCGACAACGAGCCAGACGAGGAGGGCGAGCGCGGCGTCTGCATCAACACCGCCTCGATCGCGGCCTGGGACGGCCAGATCGGGCAGGTCGCCTACTCGGCCTCGAAGGGAGGCGTCGTCGGGCTCACTCTGCCGGCAGCCCGGGACATGTCGGGCCGCGGCGTCCGCGTGAATACGATCGCTCCCGGTCTCTTCGACACACCGCTGCTCGGCGCGCTGCCCGTGGAGCAGCGCCAGGCACTGGGCGCCGGCATCCCCTTCCCGCAGCGCCTCGGGCGACCCGAGGAGTACGGCGAGCTGGCCTGCCACATCGTCGAGAACACGATGCTGAACGGCGAGGCGATCCGGCTGGACGGCGCGCTGCGGATGCCGCCGCGCTAGCTCAGTCGGTGCCCGAGTACTCCGGATCGAAATAGACCCGCTTCCGCCAGGGAGCGCTGATCGCGAAGGAGTGGAGGTCGCGGCCGGGCAGGGTCTCCAACGGGATCAGCAGGAGCCGTCCGTCCTTGGTGCTCCTCGTGGCCGGCTGGACGAAGCGCAGCCGGATCCACGAGCGCGTCGGAGCCGGCAGCGGCCGTCCCGCATGGCTCCCACCCGAGACGTAGTAGCGGTCGCTGCCCCGCTCCCAGCCGTTGTAGCCGTGATGTGAGGTGGCGCGGACGGCCGTCCCATTTGAGCCGATGCGCACCTGGTAGCCCTCCCAGTCATCGGGGTGGTACGTGGAGTGCCCGAGCAGAGCGCTCACCTTTCGAATCGGGCGCCTCAGGGGCGTCGCCCCCTCGGCGGTGGCGCTGCCCGGGTAGTAGAGCCAGTACTGGAGGTAGAGGTTTCCCCGCCGCGGGCCGTCGCAGACGCCGCCCCACGCCTCGGTCGCGGCCGCGTGCCCCGACCTGCAGTCGACGGCGTGGGTGAAGGCGGTGACCCTCGCTCCGTCGCCGGTCCGGATGGCGGTCCCGCCGTCCGGCCCCTCGGCGCACGCATCGCTCCGGCACTCCCGGAAGTCGACCGGCAGCGCCGTCATTCCGTCCTCGTAGAGGATCGCCGGGGCGTGGTCGCGAAGCAGCGCCGCCACCTCGTTCCCATTCGCCGCGCGCAGGAGCGGCTCGTTGGCGCAGTCCTCGGTGAGCCTGACGGCGCAGACGAGCCGCTCCGCGATCCCACGGGCGAGCAGGATCCGGGGGAGGCGCAGGCCCACTACCCAGGCAAGCGCGCCGAGGGCCATCGAGACGAGCGCGATCAGCGCGATCCACTCGACCGTCCCCTGGCCCGATCCGGCTCGACCACACTCGGTCGAAGCTAGGTCGAGGTAGGCCCCGGAACGCTCGCCAAGGTGACGAGAGCCTCGCTGGCCGGTGACGAATGCCGTGCTAGGGTCGCGCCGATGGAGGGATCACCGAGGTCCGAGGGTCGCGGGGCGAGATTCTGGTTCACCATCGTCCTGATCGCCCTCGGGCTGATCTTCATCGCGGTCAACTTCCAGAAGGTGAAGATCGACTTCGTCGTCGGCGAAGCCAACGCGCCACTGGTCGTGGCGCTGCTGATCTCGGGACTGATCGGCTTCCTCATCGGCCTCGGCCTGCCGCGCATTCGCGGCCGCGACAAAGTCTGAAGGGCTGTGCATCACGGGCAGGCGAAGCGCGATGAGATCGTCGGCCGCCGTGATCATCTGCGGGGCCGCGATGGCGATGACCGGCTGCGGAGGGTCGGGGGCCGACTCGACGGCTACGAGCGCCGCTACATCGCGGGCGACCACGACGGTGGCCGCACCCACCGGCGCGCTGGTACGGATCTGTGATCGCGCGCTGGCCGACGAGGTCGAGCCGGCGCTCCGTTCGCAGGGATTCCGTGGCGCCCCGGAGCTTCGCCCGCACGCGACGGGAGCGGGTGGGCTGTCCGCGTGCGACCTCGGCCCCGTCGAGCTCAGCCTTGATGCGGCCAACGACGCGGTGCAGCGGTACCAGAACCGCATCGTCGAGACGGCACAGTTCTCCGACAGCATCCCCAGCCATGTGCCGAAACCGATCAAGGGCGTGGGAGACCGGCGGCTGGGGGCGGCCGGCGCCAACTGGATCCCCTTCCTGCACCAGCTGCTCTCGGCTCGAGGCAAGCGGGTGCTGATCGTCACGGTGAACGGAGGCGGACTGAGCAACGCCGAGCGCCTCTCCGCCGCGAAGGCGATCTCCCTCGCCGTCTACGACCGGCTCGGTACAGCGTCCTAGCGCCTGTTGGACGCGAACGCGAGTCGGCTCACAGCTCCTCCACCTGTGCTGCGATGTCCGAGGCGGCGCCCTTGGCGTCGGAGAACAGCATCGAGGTGTTCTCCTTGTAGAAGAGGTCGTTGTCGATGCCGGCGAAGCCCGGGCTGAGGCTGCGCTTGATCACGATCACCTCGCGCGCCTGATCGACCTCGATGATCGGCATGCCGGCGATCGGGGAGTCCGGGTCGTCCTTGGCCGCAGGATTGGTCACGTCGTTCGCCCCGATCACCACGGCGACGTCTGTGCGGGGCATCTCCGGATTTATCTCCTCCATCTCCTTGAGCTGCTCGTAGGGAACGTCGGCCTCGGCGAGCAGGACGTTCATGTGGCCGGGCATCCGGCCGGCGACCGGGTGGATCGCGAAGTTGACCTCCACCCCCCGCTTCTGAAGCTCGTCGGCGAGCTCCTTGACCGCGTGCTGGGCCTGCGCCACGGCCATCCCGTAGCCGGGGACGAAGACGACCGAGTCCGCGTAGCCGAGCTTGATCGCGGCATCCTCGGGCCCGATCGAGCTGACCGGGCGCTCCTCCCTCTCCCCCGCCGCCGCACTGACCGCGCCGAAGCCGGAGAAGAGCAGGTTTCCGATCGAGCGGTTCATCGCCCGGCTCATCTCGATCGTGAGGATCGTTCCCGAGGAGCCGACCAAGGTCCCCGCGACTATGAGGACCACGTTGTCGAGTGCAAATCCGGCGGCCGCCGCGGCCAGGCCGGTGAAGGCGTTGAGCAGCGAGATCACGACCGGCATGTCGGCGCCGCCAATCGGCAGGACGAAGAGGTTGCCGAGCACCGCCGCGCCGATCAGCACCGCGATGAAGAGGGCCTCCGAGGGCGAGTCGTGGTCGATCCCGAGGACGACGCAGCCCGCCAGGATGGCGGCGAGCAGGAAGCCATTGAAGATGTGCTGGAACGGCAGCAGGATCGGCCGGCTGGGCAGGATGTCCTGGAGCTTTCCGAAGGCGACGTTCGAGCCCCAGAAGGAGACCGACCCGACCACCGTTGAGAAGAGGATCGGGACGAAGATGTCAAGCGGGATGCTGCCCGCTCCGCTGGCGTGGCGGAACTCGGACCAGGAGATCAGCGCGGCGGCGCCACCGCCCACTCCGTTGTAGAGCGCGACCATCTGGGGCATCTGGGTCATCTGCACCCGGATCGAGGCGATCACGCCGACGCCGGTGCCGAGCAGGATCCCGATCAGGATCAGGGCGCCGTTGCCGACCACATCGAGGGAGAGCGTGATCGCGATCGCGAGCAGCATCCCGGCGGCGGCGATCAGGTTCCCGCGGCGGGCGGTGCGCGGGTGCGTCCCCTGGCGGATCCCGAGGATGAACAGGGAGAAGGCGACGATGTAGCAGGCGGTGACGAAGTCGCTCGACTGCGACAGCGCCAGCGTCGGAGCCTGGATCACTGACCGGCCTCCCCCGGGGTGACGGTCTCCTCCTCCACCTGCTTCGGCTTGCGATCGCGGCCGCGGAACATGCCGAGCATCCGGTCGGTCACCAGGAAGCCGCCGACGATGTTGATCGTGCCGAAGACGATCGCGATCGTGCCGATCAGCTTCTCCAGCGTGTCGTCGGCCGAGCCGATGACGATCAGCCCGCCGAGCATGACGATGCCGTGGATCGCGTTGGTCTGCGACATCAGCGGGGTGTGCAGGGTCGTCGGCACCTTGGAGATCACCTCGAAGCCGACGAACGCTGCGAGGACGAAGATCGTGATCTCGGTGATCAGGCTCATGCGGTCGCAGCCTCCTTGGCTCTCTCGTTGACGATCTGGCCGTCCTTGGTGAGCAGGGCGCCGGCGACGACCTCGTCCTCTGTGTCGACCTTGAGCTCCCCCTCGTCGGTGACGAGCAGCTCGACCAGGTTCTGCAGGTTCTTGGCGTAGAGCGCCGACGCGTTGCCGGCCATCTGGCTCGGCAGGTTGGCCGGGCCGATGATCTTCACGCCGTTCTGCTCGACGGTCTCCCCCGGCTTGGAGCCCTCGACGTTGCCGCCGGTGTCGGCGGCCAGGTCGACGATCACGGAGCCGGGCTGCATCCCGCCGATCGCGTCGGCGGTGATCAGTCGCGGCGCCGGCCGGCCCGGGATCTGGGCGGTGGTGATGATCACGTCCTGGCGCTTGGCGGCTTCGCCGAGCTCCTGGCGAAGGCGCTCGTTCTCCTCGTCGGTCAGCGGGCGGGCGTAGCCACCCTCGCCCTCGGCGTCCTTGACCGCCTCGACCTCGAGGAACCGCCCGCCCAGAGACTGGACCTGCTCCTTGACGACGGAGCGCACGTCGAAGCCGGTGACGACGCCTCCGAGGCGCTTGGCCGTGGCGATCGCCTGCAGGCCCGCGACGCCCGCGCCGAGAACGAGAACCTTGGCGGGCGGGATCGTCCCCGCCGCCGTGGTCATCATGGGGAAGAGCTTGCCGGACTCGCGCGCCGCGATCAGCACGGACATGTAACCGCCCAGGTTGGCCTGCGAGGAGAGCGCGTCCATCGACTGGGCGCGCGTGATCCGCGGGATGGCCTCCACCGCCAGACTGGTGACGCCCGCACCGGCCAGGGACTTGGCGAGCTCCGGGTTCGTGAGCGGCTCGAGGAAGCCGATCAGGATCTGGCCTTGCTTCAAGCGGCCGACCTCGTCGGCGCTCGGCGGCGTCACCTTGAGCACGATGTCCGCGCCCCAGACGGCCTCGCCGACCTTGGCGCCCGCCTCGGAGTACTCCTGGTCGGCGTGTGAGGCCGCCTCGCCGGCGCCGGGCTCAACGGTGACCTCGATCTCCTTCGCCGTCAGCGCCTTGACCACGTCAGGGACCAGCGCCACGCGGCGCTCTCCCTCAGCGGTCTCCTTTGGGACTCCGATCTTCATCCGGACGATTCACCACCCCGGCGGGGATTGAGGCGGGCAATCTAGTCGGTTTCGGCTCCGGACCACTCCGGTAGCCCCGCCGCCTCGAGGGCCTCCTCCTGGGTGGCGAAGAACCCGACGCGGCTGATCCTGCCGGCACGCACGCGGTAGAGGTACGCATTCGCGCCGCGGACCTCAACCCCGCTGAGACGGCCGCTACCGCCGTGCCGCGCAAAAATGAAGACAGGTCCCTCCGGAAGCTCCCGCGCCTCCTCGATCTCGAAGCTGTAGTCCCGATCGAACGTCCGGAACCAATCCCCGAACCACTCGCCGACCGCCTGTTTACCTTCGAACGCGCCCGGATTCGGGCCGGCCTGCCCCGAGACGATCAGGACCACATCGTCCGAGTAGAGCGCCATCGCACGCTCGAAGTCACGCTCGTTGGTGGCGGCGAACTGGTCAGTGACCACGTCGATGGCGCTCGCCACGATGGTTCTCAGCTGCGCCGGCGTGCCCGCACGAGGAAGTCGATCTGGTCCTGCTTGCGCATGATCACGTGCTCGAGCATGTGCTCGAGTGCCTCGGAGCGTCCCTCCCGGCCGGTCGGCTCGATCGCCCGCTGAAGCGTCTCGACGGCCTCGGATTCGACCTCGACGAGGCGGTCCACCGCGGCGCCGGGCTCGCCGGTCCACTCGAGCGGGGCGACCTCCGTGGTGGGCTCGCCCCCGAGTGCCACGACCTTCTCGACGAGCTTTCGGGCATCGGCGAGCTCGGCCTTGGCGTACTCCCAGAGCCGGTCGCCGAGCGACTGGAACTCGAACCCGAACAGGCTGCCCGAGCTCAGCATGTACTGGTGGGCGGAGCGGTACTGAAGGCGGAGCGCGTCGTTGAGGCGGGAGACCGCCTCGTCGACGTCGAGCCTCTCCTCAGCCTCTCCCACGTCAGGCGGCGGCGCCTGCGCCGACCATGTCGGCGAGCTTCTCCAGCGTGGCGAGGTTCTGCTCGGGGTTGCCATGCATCGGCGAGACGATCATGCGGTCGACCCCCGCGTCGGCGAACCGCTTCACTCGCTCGGCCACCTCCTCCTCCGTGCCGATCATCGCGGTGGCGTCGACCAGCTCATCGGGAATCGCGGCGTACGCCTCCTCGCGTTTGCCGTCGAGGTAGAGGGACTGCACCTCGTCCGCCACCTCGGCGAATCCGAACCGCCGAGTGAGGTCGGCGTAGAAGTTCGTCTTCTTGGACCCCATGCCGCCCAGGTAGAGCAGCAGCCCGGCCTTGACGAGTCCGCGCGCGGCGTCGAGATCCCCGTCGATCGCGACCTGCACCGACGGCGAGACCTGGAAGTCCTCGCGCGAGCGGCCACCCTTGGAGAGGCCGGTCTGGATGTGGTCGCCCCACGCCTCCTCCCACTTGTCGACCGAGAAGAAGATCGGAATCCAGCCGTCGGCGATCTCCGCGGCGAGCTCGACCGACTTACGGCCGATCGCGCCGAGGTAGACCGGGATCTCGTTGCGGATCGGATGGATGTTCAGCTTGAGCGCCTTGCCCTGGCCGGTGACGCCGTCGCCCTCGGTCAGCGGCAGTGTGAAGTGCTTGCCCTCGTACTCGAGCCGCCCGTCGCGGGCGACGATCTGCTTGACGATCTCGACGTATTCGCGTGTGCGGCCCCACGGCTTCTCGTAGGGGACGCCGTACCAGCCCTCCGAGACCTGCGGGCCGGACGGCCCGAAGCCGAAGATGAAGCGGCCGCCGGAGAGGGCATCGATCGTCACACCGGCCATCGCTGCGGCAGCCGGCTGGCGCGCCGGGACCTGCAGGATCGCCGCCCCGAGCCCGATCGTCTCGGTCTTCGCCGCCAGGTAGGCGAGCACGCTGACCGCGTCCGATCCATAGGACTCGGCCGCCCAGACGGAGTCGTAGCCGAAGCGCTCGGCGGCGAGGACGATCTCGGTCGCCTCCTCGCCCTGGGGACCGATCCCCCAGTAGCCGATGTTGAGTCCAAGCTTCAAACCCATGCCCGCGCAACCCTACGCGAAGCGGGCCGGAGGCGGGCTCAGGTGGGAAGCGAAGAGTCGATCGTGAGCTGCGAGGTGAAGGGGACGGTCTGGCCCAGCGCAGTGGCGGAGATGTCGTACTGCCCCTCATCGAGATCACCTTCGGTGGTGATCGTGAAGTCGACGCTGAGCGCCCCCTCCGGAACGACCACGCTCACGGGGACGCCGACTGCCGAGTCCGCTCGGGACATCCGTCGTCACTTTTGGGGTGAGGGAATGGCTCATTTTTCGGGTGAAGAAACTGCCGCTCGCCGCCGACAAAAACCCCATGACCTCCGAACAGATGGATTACCGCGCGCAGCAGGCGGAGCATCTGCTCGAGCGCTACACCGAGTTGGAGCGCGAGCACGAGTCGGCGGGCTTCTACGAGGAGGCCCTCGAGGCGCACCGGCTCCGGCTGGAGCAGCAGGCCGCCGTCAGCTACTGGCGCGACCGGGCAGCAGACTCCAACTAGACCGAGCTTGCGTAATGCTTGCGCTAGGATGGTCTCACGTTGAGTCCGGTCCTGACGCCCACCCTGCTCGATCCGATCGCGGAGCGCTTCGAACTCACCGAGACCGAGCTCGGCCGGCTCTTCGGCGTCAGCCGGCAGGCGGTCGGTCAGTGGCGCGAGCGAGGTGTCCCCTCCAACCGCATGGCCAAGGTGACGACCGTGGCCGCGATCGGCGATCTCCTGGGCCACCAGCTCAAGGCCGAGCGGATCCCGGGCATCGCCCGGCGGCCGGCCGAAGCCTACGGCGGGCTCTCGATGCTCGAGATGATCCAGCGCGGCCGGGAGGACGAGCTGCTCAGGATGGTTTGGCGCTCGTTCGACTGGGCCTCCCCCGCCTGAAGTGCGCACCATCCGGCGGGGCGGCCCGTACCTGCGGGTGGCCGACCCGGACTGGGAGGACCCTCTTGACGGCAGGTACGCCGCCGAGCGGGGCGGCCGCTGGAATCCGCCCGAGTCCTTTCCCGTCGTCTACCTGACCTCGTCGGTGGCGATCGCGCGCGCGTACGTCCTTCAGAAGCTCGAGGGACATCCGTACGGGCCCGAGGATTTGCGGACCGGACCGGTCCTGGTCCACACCAACGTGCCCGAGGACCGCTACCTGAATGCAGTCACCGACGCCGGGCTACGAGATCTCGGCCTCCCGAGGACCTATCCACTCGACAGCCGGCGCCGGCTCGTTCGATGGCGGCGCTGCCAGCCGCTCGGACTGCGAGCCTGGAAGGCGGGGCTGCCTGGGGTGGCCGCCCGCTCGGCGAGGGCGGACGGCGAGGAGCTCGCCTACTTCGGGCGGCGGAAGCTCCGCCGCGGTGCGGTCCGGCCCTTCGAGGACTGGTTCTGGACTGACGCCTAGCTTCGTAACAATGCGTCGGTGAGCGAGCAGCGTCATCCGGGTGGACTGTCGAGCAGGGACGCCGCGAGGCGCCTGCACCAGCTCGGGCCGGTCGAGGATCGCTCGAGCCGCTCGGTGGCGAGCATCGTCGCCGGCAACATCTTCACCTTCTTCAACCTGATCATCGGGGTGTTCTTCGTGGTGATGCTGGCGCTCGGGCTCTTCGCCGACGCCCTCTTCGGCTTCATCGCGGTGATCAACAGCTACATCGGGATCAGGCAGGAGATCAAGGCGAAGGAGACCCTCGACAACCTCGCCCTGCTGGTCGCCCCGAGGGCGAAGGTCGTTCGCGACGGCGAGCTCGTCGAGCTGCGCGCCGACGAGGTCGTGCCGGGCGACTGGGTTCGGGTCGAGCCGGGCGACCAGCTGGTCGCGGACGGCGACGTGACGGAGAGCCGCGGCCTGACCCTGGACGAGTCGATGCTCACCGGGGAGTCCGACGGAGTACGCAAGCGGACCGGGCAACGGGCGCTCTCGGGCTCTTTCTGCATCACCGGGTCGGGTTACTACGAGGTCGACGCGGTCCGCGAGGACAGCTACGCCGAGAAGGTCGCGGGCGAGGCGCGGACCTTCCGCCACCCGCCCTCCCCACTCCAGGACGAGGTCAACCTGGTCCTGAAGGCGAGCACCTGGCTGATGATCCCGCTCGCGATCATCCTGATCTTCGCGCTGCAGGCGCGGAGCACCCCCCTTCACGATGCCGCTCAGACCGCCACGGCCGGCCTGATCACACTGATCCCCGAGGGGCTCGTCCTGCTGATGAGCGTCACCCTCGCCGTCGCCGCGATCCGCCTGGCGAAGATGGACACGCTGGTCCAGCAGATGAGCGCTCCCGAGGCACTCGCCGCGGTCGACACGATCTGTGTGGACAAGACGGGCACGCTGACGACGGGCGAGCTCGAGCTGGTGGCGGTCGACGTGGCCGACGACTCGCAGGCGAGCGCGGCGCAGCAGGCCCTGGCGCGCTTCGCCGCAAGCGCCGGGGAACGCAACCGGACGCTGGAAGCGATCGCCGAGAGCTATCCGGCGACGGGCGAGCGGGTCCGGGCCGAGGTGCCGTTCTCATCCGAATGGAAGTGGAGCGGTCTCACGCTCGGCCGAGGCGAGACCTACGTGCTGGGTGCGCCCGACGTGCTGATGGCCCGCGGCTCGCTAGCGCTGCAGGTTCCGCTCCAGCGGAGCCTCGAGGAGCACACGCGCAACGGCCGCCGCGTGGTCGCATTCGGCCGTGCCTCCGGCGGGCTGCCCGACAACCCCTACTCCGATCCGCCGCCTGCGGTCACCCCGCTCGCCCTGATCGTGCTCGAGGAGACGCTGCGGCCGGACGCACAGGAGACGATCGCCTACATGCGCGAGCAGGAGATGGACCTGAAGCTGATCTCGGGAGACGCCCCCCAGACTGTGACGGCGGTCGCTTCGGCCGTCGGAGTGCCTTCGGCCGCCGGGGTCGTGACCGGCGACCAGCTGTCGGAGGACCGGGCCGAGCTCGGCCGGATCGCCGAGGAGAACACGATCTTCTGCCGGATCCGGCCGGAGCAGAAGAAGGCGCTCGTCTCGGCCCTCGCGGAGCGCGGGCGGTTCGTCGCGATGATCGGCGACGGCGTCAACGACGTGCCGGCGCTGAAGCAGGCAAGGATGGCGGTCGCGATGGGGTCCGGCAGCCAGATCACGAAGGGGATCGCGGACATCGTGCTGCTCAAGGACCAGTTCTCGCGACTGCCGCGGGCGGTGTCCGAGGGGAGGCGGATCGCCCGGAACATCCACCGGCTCGGCCGCCTCTACGTGACGAAGTCGATCTACGCCGCCGCGCTGATCGTGGTCGTGGCGGTGCCGGGCTGGGCCTTCCCGTTCCTACCGCGGCAGTTGACCGTGGCGGCGTTCATCACGATCGGGGTCCCGTCGTTCGTGCTCGCCCTCGCTCCCAGCGACGGTCCCCTCTACCGAGGCAGGCTGTTGCGCGCGCTCGCGGCGTTCGCCGTGCCCGCCGGTCTGGCGATCGCGGCCGCGTCGCTGGCGAGCTTCTTCCTGGTCGACACGGTCTTTGGCGGCTCGCTGGAGGCCGGGCGGACGGCGGCGACCACGACGCTGGTAGTGCTCGGGCTATGCTTCATCCTGCTGCTCGAGCGTGGACCCGGCCGGGAGCACATCGCGATCCAGAGCTACATGCTCGCCCTGGTGGCGGCGCTCGGTGCCCTCTACGCCCTGGTTCTCGCGGTCCCGGTCGTCCGCGAGTTCTTCGAGCTCACTCCCATGGGCGGCGGCCAGCTCTTCCTGGCGCTGCTCTCCGCTGCGGCGGGGCTGGTGCTGGCGAGCGTGGTCTGGCGGATTCCGATGATCGAGCAGCTCGAGGAGCGGCCGCCGCGCCCGGATGAGGCTCCGACCGGGCCGGTGACCGCCCAGCTGGCCGCGCCGGGACCCGTCCCCCGGACCCGGACCTCGGGGCAGAGCTGATGGCCTCGTCCGGCCAGGGCACGGCGCGCCGCGCCAAGATCGTCGCCACCGTCGGGCCGGCGAGCCGGGACCCGGAGGTGCTGCGGCAGCTGTTCGAGGCGGGGGTGGACGTCTTTCGGCTGAACTTCGCCCATGGCACCCCCGACGAGCACGCCGAGACCGTGCGCCGCATCAGGCAGACGAGCAAGGAGGTTGGCCGGGAGGTCGGGATCCTGGGTGACCTGCCGGGGCCCAAGCTGCGGCTCGGTGACCTGGAGGGGGACATCGCCGTCCTGCACTCCGGCTCCACCGTGCGGCTGCGCGGTGAGACCAACGGCACGCCCGGAAACGCCGAGCTGCTCACGGTGCAGTGGGACGGCTTCTCGAAGGCGGTCCACGAGGGCGATCCGGTGTTCCTGGCGGATGGCCGGGTTCGGATGCGGGTCGTCTCGGTTGCGGGCAACGAGGTCCTCTGCGAGATCGAGGCCGGCGGCGCGGTCAGCTCCCATCAGGGGGTGAACCTGCCCGGCGCGGACGCGGACCTGCCGGATACCCGAGTCTCGGATGAGCCCTGGATGGACTTCGCCTGCGACAACGGAATCGACCTGCTCGCGGTCTCGTTCGTGCGCCGGCCGGCCGATCTGGAGAAGGTCGAGGCCCACCTGAAGGAGCGCCGGGCCGACATCCCCCTGATCGCCAAGATCGAGAAGCCGCAGGCGGCCGAGCGGGCCGAGGAGATCATCGAGAAGGCGGACAGCGGAATCATGATCGCCCGTGGCGACCTCGGCGTAGAGCTGCCGATCGAGGAGGTCCCGGGCGCGCAGAAACGGCTGATCGCTCTCGCAGGCCGTGCCTCGAAACCGTCGATCACGGCGACCCAGATGCTCGCGACCATGGTCCGGGCCACTCGGCCCACCCGCGCCGAGGTGACCGACGTCGCGAACGCGATCTACGACGGAACCGACGCGGTGATGCTCTCCGAGGAAACGGCGATCGGCGACCACCCGGTCGAGGCCGTGCGGGTGATGGATCGCATCGCCCGCGTCACCGAGCCCCGCCTCAAGTACGGCGAGCTCGTCTTCACCAGGGTGGAGGAGCACGAGCACGACGTCGCGGAGACCGTCGCGCAGGTCGCGGTGGCGGCCTGCTACCGGCTCGGTCTGAAGGCGATCGTCTGCCCCACCTCCTCCGGCCGGACGGCTCGCCTGATCTCGGCCCACCGGCCGCGGGTGCCGGTGCTGGCGGTCTCGCAGAGGCTCGAGACCGTGCGCCGGATGAACCTGCTCTTCGGGATCAGCTCGACCCAGGCGGAGGACTGGACCTCGATCCGCAAGCTGCTCGACGACTGCGCGGCGCTCGCACGCCGGCAGGGGATCGCCGAGTCCGGCGACCTGGTCGCGATCACCGCCGGGCTGCCGGCACAGGGAGTCGGCACGAACCTTTTCGAAATTCACCGCGTGCCCTGACGCGGGCGGCGGTTCAGCTCAGCGCGTCGCGCGCCTGGGCGGTGTCACCGAAGAACTCGGCCTCCGTCAGGTTGCCGTCGCGAACCTTGTACAGCCAGACGGAGCGTCCGCTGAACTCATTGCCGGACTTGGTCTTGCCTCCTCCCTCGACGACGACGATCACGGTCTCACCGTCATCGGCTTCGAGGAACGCCGTCGGGTTCGGATCGACCGATTCGAAGTTCGACAGGAACTTCTGGATCATCTCCTTGAAGCCCTCCGGACCGGTGTACGTGCCGCCCCAGGGCAGGGTGTCGGGGATCCTGATCTCGGCGTTGTCATCCGTCGTTGAAACGGCTCCGTCCAAATCCCCTTTGGCAAAGTCACTCCACCGCTCCTTGACGGCGTCTGCGTTCTCTCCCATCTCAATCTCCTCCTCCACTGCTGTAAACGGGCACCCCCGACCCTAGCCTCCTTGTGGCAATGCGCGCAAGGGGGCGCAGGAGCAAGCAAGTGCGCGCCGAAATCCCGGCGGATGGCCTTCCCGCTCGCATCACTCGGTGGCAGCCTCTTCGAGCTGCATCTCGGGATCGACGAGAAGATCTTCCGCTCGCTGCTCGTCTTCGTCTTCCTCGCGATCGCGCTGCGGCTGGGCGGCAAGCGGGAGCTGGCTCAGATCAACGTTCTCGACCTCGCAGTACTGCTGCTCGCGTCGAACGCTCTGCAGAACGCGTTGATCGGGGACGACAGCACGGTCACGGGCGGCGTGATCGGCGCGGGAACCCTTTTCCTCGCCAACTACGTCTTCGTCCGGGTCACTTATCGCAACGCCCGCGTGCGGCGGATCCTGGAGGGGCGGCCGAGGGTGCTGCTTCGGAACGGAAAGCTCGACCGCAGGGCGATGGCCAAGGAGGCGATCACCGAGGAGGAGCTCGTCGATCAGCTGCTCGACAAGGGGATGTCGAGCTTCGATGAGGTCGGGCTGATCATCCTCGAGACCAACGGCAAGCTGGTCTTCCTGACGCCGAAGCAGGCGCAGCGCCTGCGGCCCAACATGCTCGCCGTTGAGGGCGCGACCTAGTCGCCGGGTGGGTAGTCGCCCGGCGCCGGCCGCTCGGCACGCGGATCGCGGCCGGGCAGCACGAACTGGGTGACGATCAGGTTGGCGACCGGTTTCTCGTCCTTGCGGATCTTCGCCTCGATCACCGCGGTGCTGCGGCCCACGTGCAGCGGGCGCGCCTCGCAGATCAGCTCGTCGCCGTCGACGCCGGCGGCGAAGACGTTGAGCTTGAGCTCGATCGTCGTGAAGTCGTGGTTCGGCGGCAGGTGGCGAAAGGTCGCCCAGGCAGCGACCGAGTCGCCGAAGGCGGTCCAGACGCCGCCGTGGACGAAGCCGCCTGGGTGGAGGTGGCGCTTGTCCACGACCATGCGCCCGGTCGCCACCTCGTCGGTGATCTCAAGCGGTTCGATCGCCATGTCGCCGGGGAAGGTGCCGGGCAGCCATTGCTTGATGTTCTTGGCGGTGATCTCGGTGTTCGTCGGCATCTAGTCCTTCCCGAAGTCGCCGAACGGCTCGTCGCGTTCGCGGACCGCCTCCTTGAACCCGATCTCAGCCGCGCGCTGCTGCCAGGCGAATCCCTCCGGCGTGTGGCGGGCGATCCCGTCGAAGAAGACGCCGAGCTCCTGGGTCGCCTGCAGACCCTGGGCGTAGAAGGCCTGGTTGACGAGGAGCTTGTGCATGACGAGCTGGTTGATCGGCACGTTCGCGATTCGCTCGAGCAGTGCCTCGAAGCGCTCGTCCAGCTCGGCCGCCGGCGCGGCCTCCGCCGCCATGCCCCACTCCACCGCGGTGGTCCCGTCGATCGAGTCGCCGGTGAGGAGCAGCCGCTTCGCCCGGGCCGGGCCGATCCGGAAGGCCCAGAGCGCGCTGGTCGGGACCCCCCAGACGCGGGCGGGTGGGTAGCCGATCTTGGCCTTGTCCTCGGCGACGATCAGGTCGGAGCAGAGGGCCATGTCGGTGCCGCCGGCGACGCAGTAGCCATGGATCTTGGTGACGGTCGGCTTGTCCGAGTGAAAGAGGCTCATGAAGCCGCGCAGGTTGCGGCTCATCATCTGGTAGTCGATCACCGGGTCCCAGGTGCCCTGCGGGTCGTGGTTGCGGGCCTGGACCATCGGATCCAGGGGTGAGCCCTCGGGCGCGTCGGGCTGGGAGATCCCCTCCATGTTTCGCTCCGCAGAGCCGACCAGGTCGTAGCCGCCGCAGAAGCCCGATCCGTTGCCGGCCAGCGCGATCACGTGGACGGCGGGGTCGAGGTTCGCGCGCTCGACGCAGGCGGCGAGCTCGCGCGGCATCTCGAGGGTGATGCCGTTGCCGCGCTCCGGGCGGTTCAGGGTGATCCGGGCGATGCGCCCGCTCACCTCGTAGGTCAGGGTCTCCAGCGTTTCGATGCGCGGATTCAATCAGCGCCGATGATTCGGCTCGGCATCGGCGGTCGTAGTAGCGAAGATGTCCACCGTGGCGGCAAAGTCCAAGCACACGACGATCGAGGTCGCGGGGCGGGAGGTGAAGCTCTCGAACCCGGACAAGGTCTTCTTTCCCAAGCCGAAGTTCACCAAGCTCGACCTGGCCGAGTACTACATCGCCGTCGAGGAGGCCGCCGTCAACCAGCTGCGCGAGCGGCCGGGAACGATGAAGCGGTTCGTCAACGGGATCAGCGACGAGTTCTTCTTCCAGAAGCGGGTCCCGCAGAACGCGCCGGACTGGGTGCAGACCGCGACCTTCACCTTCCCGAGCGGGCGCACCGCGACGGAGCTCGTCGTGAACGACGCGGCGCACCTGGTGTGGGCGGTCAACCTCGGGGTCATCGACTTCAATCCGCACCCGGTTCGCCGGTCGGACCTGGATTGCCCCGACGAGCTGCGGGTCGACCTGGACCCGATGCCCGGGGTGCGCTGGAACACGGTCCGCAAGGTCGCGATGTGCGTCAAGGACGTGCTCGAGGAGCACGGTTTGGTCGGATATCCGAAGACCTCCGGCTCGCGCGGCATCCACGTGAACGTCCGGATCGAGCCGCGCTGGGACTACATCGAGGTGCGCCGCGCAGCCCTGGCGCTGGCGCGAGAGGTCGAGCGGCGCCTGCCACGGAACGCCACCAGCAAGTGGTGGAAGGAGGAACGCCACGGCGTCTTCGTCGACTACAACCAGAACGCGCGGGACCGGACCATCGCCTCGGGCTACTCCGTGCGGCCCGTCGCGGACGCCCGGGTCTGCTGCCCGGTCGAGTGGGATGAGGTGCCGGACGTGGAACCAGCGGACCTGCGGCTCGACACCGTCCCAGACCGGCTGAGGAAGAAGGGCGATCCGGCGGCGGATATCGACCGGAATGTCGGCTCGCTCGATGCGCTCCTCGACCTCGCCCGCCGCGACGAGGAAGGGGGCCTCGGCGACGCCCCGTGGCCGCCGCACTTCGCAAAGCAGCGCGGCGAGCCGAAGCGGGTCCAGCCCTCCAGGGCGCGGAAGGGCTGAAACCCGGGCGATGAAGGGGAGCTGACCCGGGGAGAACCTCGCGACCTTCCTGATTAGTGGTCGCTAGACGACCACGGAGAAGGAAGGGCGATGAGGTCAAGGGGGGCTGGAGGCGGACCGATGAGAGGACGCATGGACGCGAACCAGTACGTGCTCGTTCACGGCATGCGCCAGACGCGCTCGATCCTCGCGCGCTGGGGAGAGCACCCGTGGCCGGTGCTTCGCACCTGGCTGCTCGGGGCGGTCCTGATCGCACTCGGCCTGCTCGCGGGCGTGACGCTGGTCGCCTCCATGGCGAGACCGGACTACGGCTTCCACTATGGCCCCACCACGCCGGGCGGCCCCGAACCGATCGACGTCCTCGAGGTCCTGGCGCGGAACTCCCTGGTACTGGCGCTCCACGCATTCGCGTGCGTCGCGGGTTTCATCGCGGGCGCCACCCTGCCGCTCACGGCGAGCACGAAGACCGGCCTGAAGCGGCTCATCCACGAGAAGGCCCGCCCGATCGCCTTCGGCTGGGTGATCGGCGTGACCTGCTTCTCCCTCTTCACCCAGACCGTGGGGCTCGGCCTGGTCGGCGCGACGATCGCCTGGGACGAGCACATCTCCGCGCCCACGCTCGTTCTAACGGCACTCCCCCACGCCCTGCTCGAGCTGACCGCGGTCTTCCTCCCCTTAGCCGCCTGGACCATCGCCAGCCGGCGCGGCGAGTGGGACCAGCTCCTCGCCGCCACCTTCGTCACCGTCGCGATGGCGGTCCCGATGCTGATCATCGCCGCGACTTGGGAGGTCTACGTCTGGCCCGACCTGCTCCACGCCGTCTCGCCTTGGGGCGGCTGACCGGCCTCGTCTGCCCCTATGGCGCGGCTTGGGGGTCGGTGAGGGTTCCAGCTGTAATTCACGTCGAAGAACTCGTTAACGCTAGGAAGCGGCGCTCATCAAACGCTCATCGGGCTGGAAGCGCCCTAGACAAGCTGGTCGATCTTGCACTCCTTCGGCGCCTTGTCGTCGCGCCAGCGGATGATCTTCGAACCGTGCCTGATCCGGCCTCCGGACGTGTGGTCGTAGGTGACCTCGACGACCAGCTCCGGGCGCAGCGAGAACCATTCGAGCTCGCGGTCGGCGTCCCAGCGGCTCGGATCGCCTGAGCCCTTCTCGCCTGTCTCGTAGGGCTTCAGGGTCTCGACCAGCTCCCTCTTCTCCTTCGCTTTCAATCCGGACGTGTGGCCGATCGGCCGCAGGCTGCCGTTCTCGTAGAGGCCGAGGATGAGGGAACCGACCGTGCCCTCGTGCTTCCCGGGCCTCCAGCCCATGACCACGCAATCGATCGTCCGCACCCGCTTGACCTTCACCATCCCCTTGCGCTCGCCAGGCTTGTAGGGCGCGTCGAGCTCCTTGGCGATCACGCCCTCGCCGCTCAGCAGGAGCGGCTCGGCGCTCTTCGCCGTCTTGTAGAGGGGCGTGACCTCCACCGAGCCCGACGCGGACTTCTTGCGGCCGGGCGCCTCGGCGATCAGCTTCTCGAGCTCGGCGCGCCGCTCGGAGAACGGCTTGCCGGTCAGCTTGCTGCGGTCGACGGCGAGCAGGTCGAACGCCCGAAAAAGAGCCGGGGTCTGCTCGGCCAGCATCCGCACCCGCGACTCGGCCGGGTGGAGACGATTCTGCAGCGCGTTGAACTCCTCGTGGCCGTCCTCGTCGAGGATGACCAGCTCGCCGTCGAGGACGTAGCGCCCCTCCGGGAACTTCACCTCGGGGAAGTAACGGCGCAGCGGCTTGCCCCCGCGCGACTGCAGGTAGACGTCGTCGCCATCGACGTAGACGATCGAGCGAAACCCGTCGTACTTCGGCTCGTACACCCACCCCTCACCCTCCGGCAGCACCTTCCGGGAGAGGGCGAGCTGCGGCTTGATCGGAGGCTTCAGCGGATAGGCCATGGGCCGATCCTAGTAACGGGAGAATGTCGGCCGGATGGCCGAGCCGCCCCGAACCGCCGACTTCGTAGTGATCGGCGGCGGCATCCTCGGCCTCGCGGTGGCGCGCGAGCTGCTCGCCCGCCACCCCGGCGCGAGCCTCTGTGTCCTCGAGCGCGAGGACCGCCTGGCCGCCCATCAGACCTCCCACTCGAGCGGCGTCATCCACGCCGGCATCTACTACGCGCCCGGTTCGCTCATGGCGCGGCTCTGCGTCGAGGGCGCCCGCCTGCTCTACGCCTATTGCGAGGAGCGCGGCATCGAGACGCGGCGGAACGGCAAGCTGATCATCGCGACCGACGAATCCGAGCTGCCACGTCTGGACGAGCTCGAGCGGCGCGGCGACGCCAACGAGGTCCCCGGTCTGAGCCGAGTGGGGCCGGACGCGATCCCCGGGATCGAGCCCCACGCCCGCGGCATCGCCGCACTGCACTCACCGGCGACAGGGGTCGTCGACTTCGCGCGGGTCGCGGCAGCCCTGGCCGCGGATGTCAATTCAGCCGGGGGCACCGTCGCGACCGGCTGCGCGGTGCTCGCCCTCTCCCTGCGCGCCCGGGCGCTCACCGTCCAGCATGCCTGCGGGACAACCGAGGCCCGGCTTCGCGGTGAGCTGCGCGGGGGCGTGGTCCGACCGCCTGGCGGTCGCCGCCGGCGCCCCGGCCGAACCCCGGATCGTTCCCTTCCGCGGCGCCTATCTGCGCCTGCGACCCGAGCGACGGCAACTGGTGCGAGCCAGCATCTACCCGGTCCCCGACCCGGATCTTCCCTTCCTCGGAGGCCACCTGACCCGCGGGATCGACGACGAGGTTCTGCTCGGCCCGTCGGCCCTGATGGTCGGCGCCCGCGACGCGTATCGGCTCGACCGCGTGCGCTGGCGCGACCTTGCCTCGAACCTCGCCTGGCCCGGCACCTGGCGCCTCTCACGGCGCTTCTGGCGCACCGGGCTCAGCGAGCTCCGCCATGCGGTCAGCCGCCGCGCGTTCGTCGCGGACCTGCGGCGCTTCGTGCCCGAGCTCGGCGTCGCCGACGTCCTTCCCGGGCCATCCGGCATCAGGGCCCAGGCGGTTGACCGCGAGGGCCGGCTCGTCGACGACTTCGTCGTCCACCGCACCGAGCGCGCCCTGCACGTGCGCAACGCCCCGTCGCCCGCCGCCACCTCCTCGCTCGCGCTGACGAAGCTGATCGCCGACCAGGCAGAGCAGGTCGCGTGAGCCCCGCTCAGCAGCCGCCGACGAGCAGGAAGATCAAGATGATCACGACGATCACCACTCCGAGCGCGATCAGCCTGCGCCGCAGGTAGACGTCGCCGCCTCCGTAGTGGCGCTCGATCTCACCCTCGGCGCCGCGCGGACCCGCCGGCTCGAGCAGCTCCTCGTCGCCGGTATCGAGCGGCTCGCCGCTGCGCGCGCGAGCGCGCGCCTCCGCGGCGGCACGACGCTCATCCGATGTTCTCCCACTTCCCTCGATCGGAACCAAACCCTATGCGACCGGGGGGTCGCTAGGGGGCTAACCCGCCCAGGTCGCTTAGAGTCAGGAACAGATCCCTGATCGGCTTGTAGCCGCCCCCGCCCGGAACCTGGACGGACTGTGGCTCGCTGATCTCGTCGAGGACGAGCTCGGCCTGGACGTTCCCACCTCGCGACCCGGCGAGCCTCGGATGATCGGCAGGAGCGATGCCGAAGGCTGCGTCGAGCGAGAGCTTGTGGACGGTCCGGTCGTCGACCCCGATCCAGGCGTCGATCCGACCCACCGGCACCGGGACGTGAGTGAGTCCCAGGGCCTCGCGCACCGGGCGGAGCGCCGACGCCGCCTCCTTTCCCTCGAGCTCGGCGCTCACATGCTGCGTGTCGACGCCCTTCACCTCCTCGTTGCCCTCGTTGCGGGCGGCGCCGAAGAGGTCGCGGGCGCGGATCGAGCTCGCGGCCACCTGCCGGTTGACCGCCGCGATCGCGTCGCGCCCGACCTCGTAGTTGTCCCCGAACGGGCTGATGAAGACGTTGTCGCCCGTCGAGACGAGCTTGCCGCCCACGCCGAAGCCCACCACCTTGACGCCGAACTTCCAGTCGAAGCTCGGGATGCGGACGCCGTTCCCGCTCACATACGGACCTTCGACCTTGAGAGTGACCGGCTGTGAGAGAGCCGCCGAACCGTCGAGCGTGAGCCGCGCCTCTCCCTCCAGATCGGCGCTCCGCACGGGGTGCATCGCGGCGGAGTCGAGCAGGGTGTCGGGATCGATCAGCGGCGCGTCCCCGCCATTGCCTCCGCCGCAGCCGGCGAGCAGGACGGCGGTGATCACGGCCGCGAATGACAACCTGATGACCCGCCGCATTGCCGGCGACCTTATCCTCTCGGATTCAGATGGTCTCTCCCCGGCTGGAGGCGGCCGAATTCTGGGAGGTGCCCGGCCTCACGGCCGAGCGCCGGGAGGCCGCTCGCGACGCCTGGGGAGCTTTCTGGTCCTCACGGGTCCTGATCTGGGTGGCGGGGATCACGGCGTCCTGGCCTTCGGCTGGTCGGAGCACAACGCGACGCGCCTGGATCCGCTCTATCTGACCCTGCCGTTCGACGACGTGTTCTCGAATCTCCTGGTCGCGCCGGCGGCCCGCTTCGACTCGGCGTGGTACCTGACGATCGCCCAGCACGGCTACGACGGCGCCGGCCGCCCGGCCTTCTTTCCGCTGCTACCGGCCCTGATCAGGCTGATGGGCGACTCCGTAGGAGCGCAGGTGCTGGCCGGGGTCGCGCTCTCGTCGCTCTGCGGATTCGGCGGCCTCTATCTGCTTCATCGCCTCGTCTCGCTCGACTTCGATCTCAGCCAGGCGAGGTCGGTGGTCTGGCTCGCCGCGTGGTTCCCGGGGGCGCTGGTGCTCTCTGCCGTGTACACGGAGTCCCTCTTCCTGGTCCTCCCGGTCGGCTCGATCTATGCGGCCCGGCTCGGGAAGTGGCCGGTCGCGGGCCTCCTCGGAGGGATCGCGGCCGCAGGACCAGTGGGGCCGCAGCTTCATCCCCCTGGGCGGACTTGCGATGGGGATCTGGAACGGCGTCTCGGGCGCCGCCGACCTGGTCGTCCCGGGCTTGAGCCGACAGCTCGACGAGTCGAGCCTCGCCGCGCCCCAGCTGCTCGCCCTCCATAGGCGTCTGGGTAGGCTCCCCTGTCGTGGCAGTCCGCGAAGCGATCCCGCGGAAGGTGGAGGCAGAGGAGGGAGTCTCCTCCTTCGCCAAGTCGCTCTTCCTCGGCGAGATCCACGAGCGGCTGGTCTTCCCCTGGCCGACCGCCGATCGGGAGGAGCAGGACCGGATCCGCGCGCTCAACACCAGGATCCGCGACTACTGCGCGGAGCACTACGACCCCAGGCAGGTGGAGGAGGAACGGTGGATCCCGGACCATGTGCTCCACGACCTGGGCGAGATCGGCGCCCTCGGCCTCTACGTCGACGAGCAGTACGGGGGACAGGGCCTTTCCCAGACCGGTTACGCCCGCGTCTTCGAGACCGTCGGGCAGATCGACGCCACTCTGGCGATCGTCCTCGGCGTCCACCAGTCGATTGGCTTCAAGGGGATCTCGCTGTTCGGCACTGACGAGCAGAAGGAGCGCTTTCTGCCCGACCTCGCCACCGGCCGGAAGCTCGCGGCGTTTGCGCTGACCGAGCCGGAAGCGGGGTCCGACGCCTACCACGTGCGCTCGCGGGCGGTTGAGCAGCCCGACGGCTCCTGGGTCCTGAACGGTGAGAAGCGCTACATCGGCAACGGCTCCCGAGCCGACGTGATCACGACCTTCGCCCGCGCCGAGGTGGGCGGTCAGGACAAGCACATTGCCCTCATCCTCGAGAAGGGGATGGACGGGCTCGAGGTGGGCGAGCGCTACGACACGATGGGGCTGCGGGGCAACGACCTGCGCCGCCTCTACTTCAAGGACGTCCGGGTCCCGCCAGAGAACGTCCTGGGCGAGCCGGGACAGGGCTTCCGGGTCGCGATGCAGATCCTCAACAACGGCCGCATCGGCCTCGGCACGGGGTCGGTGGGCGGCGCCAAGAAGCTCCTCGACCTCGCGATCGAGCACGTCAAGGAGCGCCGCCAGTTCGGCCAGCCGCTCGCGGACTTCGAGCTCGTCCAGGACAAGATCGGCTGGATGGTCTCCTACCTCTTCGGCCTGGAGTCCATGACCTACCTGACCTGCGGACTGGTCGACGCCGGCGTCCCGGACTACTCGCTCGAGTCGGCGATCTGCAAGGTCTCCGGGACGGAGTTCCTCTGGTACGCCGCAAACCGAGCCCTGCAGCTCGCCGGCGGCGAGGGCTACATGCGTGACCAGCCCTACGAGAAGGTGCTCCGGGACACGCGCATCTATCCGATCTTCGAGGGAGCCAACGACGTGATGCGGGCGTTCATCGCCCTCGGCGGCATCAAACCCGTCGGCGAGAAGCTCGAGGGTCTTTCAGAGATCGAGCTGAGCGACCCGATCGGGTCGATCGGCGTCCTGATCGACTACGCCTCAGACCGGATTCAGCGCGAGGTCCGCCCCGACAGGATCAGCAAGGCCCATGAGGACCTCTCGGAGCACGCCGATTCCGTCTCCGACCAGGTGAAGCGCCTGGCGGGCGTCACCGAGAAGCTCCTGCGGGAGCACCGCAAGGACATCATCGGCCGCCAGTTCCAGCAGAAGCGGCTCGCCGACAGCATCGCCGACATCTACGCGCAGATCGCGGTGCTCTCGCGAGTCTCGGCCATCTTCGAGGACCAGGGGGTCGAACCCTCGGGCCAGGAGCGGTTCATCGCCGACACCTTCTGCACGCGAGCATCCGGACGCGTCTCGAGCCGCTTCGACCAGATCGAGTCGAACGACGACGAGCGGATGACGGCGATCGCCAAGCTCGCCTACAAGCGTGGCTCCTACGGCTACGCGCTGTTCGAGGACTGAGCGGCCACCAGGCCCCCCATCATGAGCGAGGGGCGAAGCCCCGAGCGGTTACGCATGGCGGCCGCTTGTGGCCGCGATTTGATGGCGAAGCCGATTATTTCCTCGGCCTGAACACTCTCCGGTCGAGGAAGCGCACCACGGTCTTCAGGAAGGCGTTCGTCTTCGGCGCGGCCGTAAGGGGATCGAGGTGGCTGATCTGCGGATTGCGGTTGACCAGCATCGACTGGCGCTTCGTGGTTCGCGCCACGCGGATGAACCTCCGTGCGCCGTCGAGGACATGGGCGCCGGCGAGGTCGGTGGCGATCGCATAGAGCGGCAGATTCACCTTGCGGGTGTGGAAGAGCCGCAGGCCGAGGAAGTCGGCGACTTCATTGCGCGTCATCTGGTCGGCCCCGTTCGTGTCGATCGTCAGCCGCTTCGGGAAATACCACTCGACCGCGTTCGAGGGCTCCTGCCCGAAGGTCTCCGCCAAGCGACCCACTGAAGTGACCCCGCCGTCCACCCAGTCGCGCGGATCGCCGGTGGGCGCCAGCCCGCCGCCGTTGATGTGGAGCAGACCCAGCGCCACCGGCGACGTGTCACGGTCGAAGGCGTGCCCGAAGAGAGCGCGGTTCGTGACCGGGAAGGGCGGGTTGAACTCGGGCGGCAGCAGCGGGTAACTCTGCAGCGTGATCGCCGATGCAGCTGGGGCCTTCTCGGCGTAGAGGCCGCCGACCTCCGCGAACAGGCCGGCCGCCTCCGGAATTCCGAGCCCGAGCAGGTCGAGGAACGGGCTGCCGGTCTGCAGGCCGGCGATCGCCTGCTGGGCCTGCGAGAGGTCGTACGCGTCGAAGCTGCCCAGCAGCCCGCCGTCGATCAGGACGAGAGCCGAGAGGTCCTTGTAGCCGGGTCGTCCGTTGAAGTCCCAGGACGCATAGGCCACCGTCAGCGACGCGCCCAGCGAGTGGCCGCCGAGGATCACCTGCCGGCGCCCGTGATTCCGCGCCCGGCGCACCACCGCTCGCGCGTCGTTGAGCGCCACCCCGATCCCCCACTCGCGCGCGTAGGGATCCTCGCCGGCCCCGCGGAAGTGGAACCCACCGAAGTTGAGGTAGTAGTCGAATGCCTGCTGGAGCGGGACCTGGCCGGTCTCGGCCGCCGCGAACGTCGCCGTGTCCTCGAGCGCCTGCGTGCGGCGGTCGATCGCCCAGACCTGGAGCCCGCGCACGCGCTTCACCAGGTAGCGGGCGTCGAGCGTGAAGTCCCCGGCGCCGCCCTGCGTTCCCGGCATCAACACGAGTACCCGCTTGGCCGACTTCGGCCCGAACTGGTGGACTGTGACCCGATTGAACTCGGGCGGTCCCGCAGCCGGCGGCGCCGGGACCGTGACCAGGCGCTCACGCGCCGGCGCCGGGGCGGCGTTCAATCCGAGGAGCAGCGCCGCTCCGGCCAGCCCCAGCAGCGCTCGTGCGCGAAAGCTCATTCCCTCTCCTCCATCCCTGGAGGAGGGAGCCTATTGGCTGTCTACCACTTTCGACTGTCCCGGCGGGACCTTCGCGCGCCCATTGGCGTTTCCCGGCGGCACCGGTGGCACCTGAGGCGGCGGTGAGACGGCCTTGCCCGAACCGCCGCCTGACGACCCGCCCGCGTTGGAATGGGGCGGCGGACCGGTCTCGCCGGACTGCCCGGGCGGCGTCGAGCCGTTCAGCCCGACGGCCTTGCCGCGGTCATGGCCCTTGGCCCTGCCCTGCGCCTTCTCATGCTGCTTGCGGGCGTGCTCGTGCGCGGCAGCCGAGTTGCCGCCCTTGCCCTTCGGCTTCTCCTGGGCCGCTTCGGAGACATCGTTGCCGCCGCCCTGGTCGGTCGTCCGGTCGTTGTCGTCCCTCGCGGGGGCCGGCTTGCGGGCGTGGTCTGCGGGCTGGTTAGGCAGGGTCACACCGACCGAGTCGAAGGCGTCTCGCGCGGGGGCCGGGACGGTGACGCCGGCAAACGCCAGCCCCGCCAGAAGCAGGGGAATCAAGCCGATGGCGATGGCGACCCTGGCCACCAGCGCGCGGCGCGAACGAGGTCGGTTCGGCGCCTCGCCGCGCCGGCTCGTCCGCGTCTCGGCCTCGATCGTCGAGGAGCGGGCGGTTGCTGCGAGCCGAGGGATCATGGCGGCAGTCAGCTCCCCTCCCGGCTGAGCCGGGACGGCCGCACGCAGCGCTTCGGTGAAGAGGGCGACTTCGTTCACCTCACCCGGATAAGCGCCGTTCTCGTTCACAGGGATACGCCCCCCCGCGTCAACAGTCGCTCCACCGCGGCCAGGCCCCGTCTCTGCAGCGCTTTCACCGCGCCCGGGCGCTTCCCGACGGCCCGCGCCACGTCCTCGACGCTCATGTCCGCGACGAAGCGCAGCATGAGCACGGCCCGCTGATCCTCGGAGAGGGCGGCGAGTATCCGGTGCACGCGCTCGGTGCCGATCCGCTCGAGCGCCTCCACCGCCGCGTCATCCGCGGGCTCCTCCGGCTCCGGCGGATCTGCGGAGAGCTCGACGGGGCGGCGCGCCGAGTGCCGTCGCGCGTCGATCAGGCGATGGTGGGCGACCGTGAACACCCAGGAGCGGAACCCCGCCTCCTCCCCCTCGAAGCGCGGGATGTCTCGCGCGACCTGCAGGAACGTCTCGCCGAGGACATCCTCGGGGTCGGGCGCGGCATTCGTCCGGAGGTACCCGAGCACCATCGGCGCGAGCCAGTTGAAGATCTCCTCCCACGCTCCCTGGTCGCCGGCCTTCGCGGCCGCCAGGGTGCCGCTGAACTTCTCCTCTCCCATATCCGCGAACGTAGCGGGCGAAATATGAGCGTGGGGTTACGGGGCGAAGCGGGCTTTAACCTGCAGGCTGTATGTCAAACGCCTCGACTGCCCGCCGCCCCGGCCGCCGCGAGGCCGAGGCGCAGGCGACCCGCGAGGCGCTCATCCAGGCGGCGCTCGAGCTCTTCACCAAGCGGGGCTACGCCGCGGTTGGGACCGAGGAGATCGTCACCCGCGCCAAGGTGACCCGCGGGGCGCTCTACCACCACTTCACGGACAAGCGTGACCTATTCCGCGCCGTCTTCGAGCGGGTCGAGGGCGACCTGATGGAGCGCATCGGCGCTCGTATGGAGGCCACCGAAGATCCCCGGGGGCTGATGCTCGCGGGCATGCGCTCCTTTCTGGACGCCTGCGAGGAGCCGGCGGTCAAGCAGATCTCGCTGACCGATGCGCCCGCAGTGCTCGGCTGGCAGGAGTGGCGCGAGATCGACAACCGCCATGGCCTCGGGCTGACGCGCGCTGCCCTGCAGGGCGCGGTCGAGGCCGGGGCTCTGCGCCCGATCGCCGTCGAGCCGATGGCGCACCTCTTCGTCGCCGCGCTCTCCGAGGCGGCCTTCGTCATCGCCTACTCCGATCAGCCGCGCAAGGCGCGGGCGGAGGTCGAGCAGGCTTTGGTCGAGCTGATCGAGGGCCTGCGGGTCGAGCGCTAGTTCAGCCGCTCGACGATCATCGCCTCGCCCTGGCCGCCGGCGACGCACATCGTCTCCAGGCCGACCTGGTGATCGTCGGTCTCCATCACGTTGATCAGCGTGCCCATGATCCGCGCGCCCGTCATGCCGAAGGGATGCCCGAGGGCGATCGCCCCGCCGTGCGTGTTGAGCTTCTCCAGCGGGATGTCGCACTCGGCCATGATCGGGATCACCTGGGCGGCGAATGCCTCGTTGAGCTCCACGGCGTCGACGTCGTTCATGGTCATTCCGGCGCGATCGAGGACCTTCTTGATCGCCCCGATCGGCGCGACGCCCATGTACTCGGGCTCGTTGCCGTGCGTCGCTGCGGCGCCCAGCCTCACACGCGGCTCGAGGCCTAGCTCCTTGGCGCGGTCCTCTGACATGACCAGGACCGCGGCAGCGCCGTCGTTGAGCGGGCAGGAGTTGCCCGCGGTGACGCCACCGCCGCTCTCGAAGGCCTCGGGCAGCTCGGAGAGCTTCTCGAGGGTCGAGCTCGGCCGCGGGCCGTCGTCCTTCGCAATCTCGTTGCCATCTTGGTCCTTGACTGGCACGATCTCGCGGTCGAAGAACCCGTCCTCCTGGGACTTCACGGCCAGCTCCTGGGAGCGCTGCGCGTACTTGTCCATGTCGGCGCGGCTCACCTCGTAGCGCTTCGCCACGTTGACCGCCGTGATGCCCATCTCGATGTAGGCGTTGGG
>Ga0126307_10000245_pt1 | contig 35393 bp, 44 predicted proteins | sample Plot28_FD_89955 | JGI IMG/M metagenome (GOLD analysis project Ga0126307, IMG submission 89955) | Serpentine soil microbial communities from UC McLaughlin Reserve, CA, USA - Plot28 | ecosystem: Environmental > Terrestrial > Soil > Grasslands | place: USA: UC McLaughlin Reserve, Lake County... | reverse complement strand
TCGCGTCCGGCGCCGCCGGTCGCCGCAATCAGCCGCCGCTGAGCCTCGACATTCATCCTCTGACTACCTGGTAACGCAGGTGCAGGGTGGCGGCCGCTTCGAGCACGCGGACCAGGTCGAGTTCGATGTACGCGTCGACACCCCCGGCATCGCTACTGCCGCCCCCGAGCCAGTCCATGAAGCGCATGCCGTTGATCCCCGCCGGGTTATCGGCGCTGTCGCGTGGTCCGGCGATGAAGCCGTCCAACGACATCGCCATGGACACGTACACCTGGGACATCGCGCTTCCTCTGTCGTCGGGGTCATGGTTCGTTGACGAACGCCGCGGCGGAAATGCCGCCCGGTGCCCGGGCGCGCACTTACGCGGCTCCATCCGTCTCAGGCTGACGCGGGTCCACGCGAACCCGCCGGTCCCGTCCGGTGCCGAGCACCGGGTCGCCGCCGCGCACGTGGATCTCGAACCGCTCCACGCGCAGCACCCACAGACGGAGGTCAGCGTCCGCGGTGAGCTCCTCGGCGGCGAACGCTACGCCACCCCGGCGGTCTGGTTCGAAGGCCACCCTCACACGGTCGGGCAGTTCGTCGGGCGGGATCTCGCCGGCCAGTCCATCGACGTACACCGCACTGCTGTCGACCGGCAGGACCGACGAGTCGAATATCACCCCGGCTACGCGCCCGTCGCGGGCCAGGTTGGCCGAGTGGTGGCAGTCGGGGTGCGAGACCCAGTAGAGGTCCGCGTACCGGTGAGGGGTGAAGAAGACCGGCGACGTACGCGGCCGCCCGTCCGGGTCGACCGTGCCGAGCACGACGTAGCGCACACGGTCGAGGACGTCACGGGCCAAGGCGTCGAGGTCCATGCCCAAGTAGACCGCGCACCGCGCCCGGACTCATCGGTAGGCCGTGTACTCCAGATGTCGGCCGCGGTTCCTGCAGCCGGTGGTCGGTATCTGACTCGACGCGCGGGTCTCGAGTTCGGCGGTCGCGGCCGGCGCCGCCCGGGCCTCGACCTTCGTCTAGGCCGACCAACCTCGCGCCACGCGGCGGGTTCTGGTCATGAGTGCCTACTTCCGAACAGCGTCTTCGCCGGCTGGCTGAGCAGGCGGTCGACGCGCAAGATCCGCTCCGCGCGCTCGAGTCGCTGGTCGAGTTGCGTGGCGAGCTGGAGGCCGTGACCCGCGCCCAGGCCCGGCGCGCGCTGCGCGGCGGCCGCTCGTTCGGCGACTTGGCGCGGGCGCTGGGGATCTCGCGTCAAGCCGCCCACCGCCGTTATCGGGATCTCGCCGCCGGCCAGGCGCCGGGGCAGAGAAGGCAGGTCGCCTTGACAGAGCAAGCGCGTCGTGTGCTGCTGATGGCGCGCCAGGAGTCGCTGGCGATGAACGGGGCCGGCGTTGGCAGCGAGCACGTGCTGATCGCGGTACTGCGATGTGGCGGCACGGCGGCGCAGACACTCGTCCGGGCGGGCGTCACACTCGAGACCGCGCGAGCATGTGAGCGCCTGATCGCGGCCGATCGCGCTCGCAACCCGGTTTCCGTGGAAGCTGCCGCCGGCCTGGACGGCATCCTAGGCGAGGCGAGGCGGGTCGCGATCGCGCGAGGCAGGCGCTGGCTCGATGTGCAGGCTGTGCTGCTGGCCGCGCTCGCCGACCGCCAGGGCGGCGCCGGCCGGGTGCTCGCCGCGGCCGGCGTGGACTCGGCCTCGATCGGCGCTCGGCTCGAGCGTGAAGCGGACGGGCCCTCTCAGGCGACGGGTGGCGGGCTGCCCTCGGCGCTGGCCAGGAGGGCCGGGTCCCAGTCGCAGACCCTGCAAGCGTGGCGGAAGGCGGAGCGCGCGAACGTCAGTGCTTCGCTGCGCGGCTGAGTGCCGTCCCAGTCGAGCACGTACTCGCCGAGCTCGGCGTCCCAGCGGGCCGCCGCGGGCTCGATGTCGGCGCCGTCGAAGCCCTCGACCGCGGGGTGGGCGTAGGCGTAGAACGCCGAGCGGCCGTAGCGGGCGTCGCCCGGCCACCAGCCGATTCCGACCTCCTGGGCATCCATCGCGTTGCGCATGATGAAGTCGTCCGAGGGCGGGTCGGCGGGGACGCCCGAGAACATGTTGACCGCGAGGTCGAACGAGCCCCACCAGGCGTTGACCGGCGTGGAGCGGCCGCGATACGGCGCCCGGAACTCGGCCAGCACCAGCGCGGCCTGCGTCGCGGCGGCGAAGTAGGCCGCCACCTGGCCGGCGTCGTAGGTTGCGTGCTCGTCGTCCTCGTCGAGCGGCACCGTCCAGGCGACCTCCTGCGGCGCCGGGTCGATGTCGACCGGGCCGGCCAGCCCGCGGACCGCGTCCAGCAGCTCACGCGTGACCTCGCCGACGCTGCGATCGGGCGCGAGCGCGATGCGCTGGGCTCGACCGTCGCTGTGCTCCGCGGCCGCCTCGTGGGCGTGGAGGTCGAGCGCGACGACCAGCGCGCCCGCGCCGTCGGGCGCCGGCAGCGGGAGCGTCTCCCAGCCGCGCGCGGTCAGCCGCAGTGCGGCGTGCTGCAGCTCGGGCTCGGCGGGCGCGAGCGTCGCCGCGAGCTTCCCGAGCACCTGCGTGTGCGCGTGGAGCGTGTCGCACGTGGCCTGCCAGTCCTCGTACCGGGGCATGAGCCGCACACTACGTGAGCCCGGCGAGCTCGCGGACCTGGTCCGGCACGGCGCTCGGCGGCGCTGTGTCGAGGATGAGGCGCTCGAACGCGCGGTCCGGGTCGGCGCGCCTCTCGCCGGCGGACGTGACCGCTCCCCGGTAGGCCTCCCAGCACCGGCCGGACGGGTCGCGGACCTCGACGCCGCGGTAGCCCAGCGGCGGCGGCTCGGGTGCGGTGGCCGCGAGCGGCTCCAGCTCCTCCCACAGCGCCTCCAGCCGGCGCGCGACCTCGGCGTCGAGCGGCCAGTGCGGGTCGCGCCGGCCCGAGAAGGCTCTCAGCTGGGCGGCCCAGCCCTCACTTGATCTTGACGTGGCCATGCATGACGACCATGAACGTGCAGAAGCTCGTGTAGCCGTCGCGGTCGGCGTTGCGCGGATCGGCGATGGGGTCGCCGCTGTTGTCGACGTCCGTCACCTCGGTGCCGCCGGGCTTGTGCGTCCAGTAGCCGTTGCGGCCCTTGCGGTACCAGTGGAAGTCGAAGTCGCGACCGACCACGAGCGCGACGAGGTGCCCTTCGTCGGGGCACTTGTTGTCGGCGTTCGGGGTGCTGATCAGCCTGTCCGCGACCGCCGCCTTGCGCACCGGCGTGCACCGGATCGAGGTGTACATCTCACCCGACGCGAGTCCCGGCTGCGCGAAGGTGTTCGTGCGGTAGTTGGTGGCGTAGTTGTAACAGTTGTTGTTGAACTGCCGGTAACCGCCGTCGTTCCACCAGTCGGGCTCGTAGAGCGGTGCGCAGCGGCACTTGCGGGCCCTCGGCGCGCGGGCTTGGCGGCTCTTCCTCGCGAGCCCGCGCCAGTCGACCTCCTTGCGCTCCTGGATGCGCTCCTGGAGCCGGTTCTGGACCTCGGGCTCGAGCGGAAGGAGGCGCAGCGGGCCGGAGGGGCCGGTGATGAAGTCCTCGACGTTGGGATCGGCGGGCCGGTGCGCCAGGCGCTGCCCGAAGAGCTTGCCGTCCACGATCCGGAACTGCCCCGGCAGCCCGCGCGTGGCCTGTCCGACCTGCTCGACGATCACGCCGCGGTAGCCGAGGATCGCCGGGGGCGGCGGCTCCGTCTCCTTCGCGTCGAGCCGGCTCGACGGGCGCACCCGTTCCAGCACCTCCGCGGCCGCCTGGTCGTCGAGCGTGACCACCGGGTTCGGGCGACCGCTGAACACGTCAACGGTGATGCGCAGCGCCATGGGACTCCTCCGCCTGTCGCTTCCGCGGCCGCGGGCCGCGGCCACGCCGGCACCGTACCGCGGCGGCGCTACCGTCGAAGGGATGTCCACGTCGCGCTCCGGGCTCGCCGCCGGCATCGGCGGCTACCTGCTGTGGGGGCTGTTCCCGCTGTACTGGCCGCTGCTCGAGCCCGCGGCGCCGGTCGAGATCCTCGCCCACCGGATCGTCTGGTCGCTGGTCTTCCTGCTGGCGCTGCTCGCGCTGACGGCGGGCTTCCGCTGGGTCCGCGGGCTGTCGCGGCGCAGCGTCTGGCTGCTGGCGCTCGCGGCCGTGATCGTGACCGTCAACTGGGGCGTCTACATCTACGGCGTCAACAGCGAGCACGTGGTCGAGACGTCGCTCGGCTACTTCATCAACCCGCTCGTGACCGTCGCGCTCGCCGTCGGCTTCCTCGGCGAGCGGCTGCGCCGGCGCCAGGTCATGGCGCTCGCGGTGGCGGCGGCCGGAGTGCTCGTGCTCGCCGTCGACTACGGCCGGCCGCCGTGGATCGCCCTGGCGCTGGCCTTCTCCTTCGCGAGCTACGGCCTGGTCAAGAACCGCGCCGGCGTCGACGGGGCGCAGAGCCTGACCGTCGAGACGTCGTTCCTACTCATACCGACCCTCGCCTACCTCGCCTGGCTGGGGTCCACCGGCCGCGGCACCTTCACGAGCGAGGGCGCCGGGCACGTGGCCCTGCTCGTCGGCGGCGGCGTGGTCACGAGCCTCCCGCTGATCCTGTTCGGCATGGCCACCGTCCGCATCCCGCTCAGCACGGTCGGCCTCCTCCAGTACCTCACGCCCAGCATCCAGTTCCTGATCGGCGTCCTCGTCTACGACGAGCCGCTGCCGCTCTCGCACCTCCTCGGCTTCGCCCTGGTCTGGCTCGCGCTCGCCCTCTTCCTGCTCGACGCCTTCGGCGCCTCCCGCGGCCGCGTCCGCGCGGCCGCCGCGGGAGCGCCGGCGTAGCCGCGCTCAGTCGTAGCGCCGGATCATCCGGACGTTGAGGGCGATCATGAGCCCGAACAGCACCGCGACGACGGCGAAGCCGGGGAGGATGGCTCCCCAGTCGAGGTCGACGAGGATGAGCGAGCGCAGGGCCTCCATGACGTAGGTGACGGGGTTGAACGTGGCGGCGACCTCCATCGGCCGGGTGAGGAGGTCGCGCGGGACGAAGTTCGGCGTCAGGAACAGCAGCGGGAAGAACACCAGGCCTCCGGAGTTCGTGGCGGCGGCGCTGCGCGTCTTGAGCGCGATGAGCTGCATGAAGCCGACGAAGACGACCGACCACAGGGCGGTCAGGAGGACGAGCAGGACGAAGCCGAGGACGCCGCTGGCGATCGTGATGCCGAAGACGATGCCGAGGATCACGATCAGCGTCGCGATCAGCAGCCCCTTGACGAGCTCGGCGATGAGCCGGCCGAGGACGATCGCCGTGCGCGGGACGGGCGCGGCGCGCAGCTTGTCGAAGTAGCCGCCCTCGATGTCCTCGACGAGGAAGAGCGCGGCCGTGCCGAACGACGCGGCGAGCAGCAGCGAGGACGGCAGCTGGAAAGCGCCGTAACCCTGGCCGTGCAGGAAGTCCGTCGTCTCGCCGGGGAAGATCTTCGCGGCCTGGCCGACGTTGACGACCAGGAAGAACAGCGGGATGAAGAGCGTGGGGAGCAGCGCCTCCGGCGTCCGCCAGCCCTCGCGCAGCGCGCGCTGTCCGAGCACCAAGGCCTGGGTCATGCCGACACCTCCTGCACGTCGCCGGCCACGCGGCTGCGGGTGCGGCCGGTCGCGTCGAGGAACACGTCGTCGAGCGTCGGATCGGCGCTCAGTCGCTGGCGCTCGCGCAGGCCCGCCTTGAGCTGCGCCGGCGTGCCCTCGCGCACGATGCGGCCGTCGTCGATGATCGCCAGCCGGTCGCAGAGCGCGTCGGCCTCCTCGAGGTACTGCGTCGTCAGGAACACGGTCGTCCCGCGCTCGTTGATGCGCCGGACCTCGTCCCAGACGGTCAGCCGGCTCGCGGGGTCGAGGCCGGTGGTGGGCTCGTCGAGGAAGAGCACCTCCGGCTCGTGGACGAGCGCCGACGCGAGGTCGAGCCGGCGCTTCATGCCGCCGGAGTAGCTCTTGATCCGCCGGTCGGCCGCGTCCTCGAGCTCGACCAGCGCGACGAGCTCGTCCGTGCGCGCCGCCGCGGCGCTCGGCGAGAGCCCGAACAGCCGCGCCTGGAGGACCAGCAGCTCGCGCCCGGTCTGGCGCGGGTCCAGCCCGGCCTCCTGCAGCGCGACGCCGATCCGGCGGCGCACCTCGTCCGGCCGGCTCGCGACGTCGACGCCCGCGACCGACGCCGTGCCGGAGGTGATCGACAGCAGCGTCGTCAGCATGCGCACGGTGGTCGACTTCCCGGCGCCGTTGGGGCCGAGGAAGCCGAACACCTCGCCGGCCGGGACGCAGAGGTCGACGCCGCGCACGGCCTCGACCACGCCGCCGCGACCGCCGTAGTGCTTCACGAGCGCGTCGGCCCGCACCGCCGCGGGCCGCGCGCCGTTCGTCTGGTCGTTCACCTCGTGCTCCTGGGTCAAGGGGTCTGGGGAGGTAGACCAGGATGACGGCACGAACTCATCGCCGTCCTCTCGAAACGTGCTGACTACGGCACGCGCCCGCACGCGACCCAGGCGCGAGCGGTGAGGCGGAACGGCTCGTCGCCGACGCCGAGGCGCCGCCGCAGCTCCGTCTTGAGCGCCGTCCGCAGCCCGGCGTCCAGCGACGCGGCGTACGCGCCCGCGGGCCCGATGCCCTGGTCCAACGGAGCCCACAGGTCGTCGAAGCCGTCATAGTGCGCGCCGACGACCACCGCCGAGTCGCTGACGTCCGTCAGGCCGGCGTCCGACCAGAGGGTCGCAAGCGCGCCGGGCGACGAGTAGGGCATCCGGGACTCGTCGCGTTCCGACGCGGCCGGGTCGACCGCCGCGGCCGCATCCCAGAAGCCGCGCAACAGCGTCATCTCGCCCGCGTAGTCCCACACCGCGGCGGCGACCGTGCCACCGGGGCGGGTGACCCGCGCCATCTCGCGGACGCCCGCCGGCGCGTCGCTCATGAAGTTGACCACCAGTTGCGCGAGCGCATGATCGAACTCGCCGTCCTCGAAGGGCAGCGCCTCGGCGGGCGCCACCTCGACCCGGACGCCCGGCATCCGGGCCCGGCACGCGTCGGCGAACGGCTCCGACGGCTCGGCCGCGGCCACCCGATCGGCGCCGAGGACCGCGACGAGCTCCGCCGTGAGCGCGCCCGGCCCGCAGCCCACGTCGAGCGCTCGGCTGCCCGGCTCGACAACCGCCGCGGCGATCAGCGCCCGCCCCAGCTCGGCGCTATAGCGACCGACGAACCGGTCATAGGCCTCGGCGGCGCGGAACATCTCGCGCAAGCTACCGTCGAAGGCCAGTGGAGATCGACGCCCACACCGTTCGCGCCGAGCTCGAGGCGAATCGCGACGCCCTGCGCGAGCGCGTCGAGGCCCTGGCGCAGGCGCCCGACCTCGGCGCCGCCCAGGGGTTCGGGAAGCGGATCGGCGACGGGACGACCGAGGCGATCAGCCGGCTGACCGACATCGGCATCGGCCGCTCGCTCGAGGAGCGGCTGACGCGGACCGAGCGCGCCCTCGCCAAGCTCGACGAGGGCACCTACGGCACGTGCGACGCCTGCGGCGGGCCGATCCCGCCCAAGCGGCTGGAGGCGATGCCCGACAGCGTCCTGTGCGTGGCGTGCGCCAGCGCTGAGCGGCGGCCGCCGGCGCGCCGGCGCTAAGGCTGCTTGACCACCGACAGGACGTTGCCCGCCGGGTCCTTGAACCACGCGATCGGCGGGCCCCCGGCGCGCGCGATCCCGCGCTCGTCCTGCTCGAAGCCCCCGTCGTAGCGCTCCATCTCGACTCCGCGCTGGGTGAGCCAGTCGACGGCCGCCTCGACCTCGGGCACGGGGAAGTTCAGGATCGTGAAGCCCGCGGGCTGGTGGTCGGGCTTCGGGTAGATCAGCGTCGGCGGGTCGCCGGCGTGGTGCAGGATGAGGAGCCCGTTCTCCTCCGTGACGCGCAACTCGAGCGTGCCCTCGTAGAACGCGCGCGCCTGCTCCAGGTCGGGGACGGCGAAGCTGCTGAATGCCTTCGTGTCGGCGAGCATGACCGCGCAGTCTGGCTGATAGAACGACCCGATGCCCCTCGCCGAGCTGCTCGACGTCCCGAAGGAGTACGGCGTCGCCGAGAAGACGCTGCCGTGGGAGCGGGTCCGGGAGCGGCTGGAGACCTCGCTGCGCTACTGGCTCGCGACCGTGCGGCCCGACGGCCGGCCGCACGCCGTGCCGCTGGACGGGATCTGGCTCGACGACGCCTGGTACTTCGGCGGCAGCCCGAGCACGGTGAAGCACCGCAACCTCACGCAGAACCCGCGCGCCGTCCTGCACCTGGAGGACGGGACGAGCGCGGTGATCGTCGAGGGGGAGTGCGCGGTCGTCCAGGCCGGGCCGGAGCTGGCGCAGACGCTTCATGAGCGCTCGAAGGCGAAGTACGGCTTCGCCCCGCCGCCCAGCGTCTACGCGAGCGGCGTCTGGCGCCTGCGGCCGGTGCGCGTGCTCAGCTGGGAGCAGTACCCGCGGGACGCGACGCGGTTCCTGTTCTAGGGTCGCGCCGATGCCAGACGCCCTGCGCCCCCTGTTCGACCAAGTCGTCATCAAGGAGCTCGAGCCCGACCGCATGCGCAAGTCGGGCCTCCTCGTCCCGCAGGGGACCCACGACCTTCCGCCGAACGAGGGCATCGTGCTCGCCGTCGGCGACGGGCCGCCCGACCTGCCGGACTTCAAGATGCCCGTCGGTCCCGGCGACCACGTGGTCTTCCCGCGCTCGGCCGGCGTCTGGGTCGAGATCGAGGACGAGCGGCTGCTCGTCTGCCGCGTCCGCGAGCTGCTCGGCGTCATCGAGCCCGCCGAGCGCTAGCGGCTGATGTTCGTGTCCTCGAGCGTCTCGAGCGAGGCGTTCGACGTCGAGCCGTCGGCGAGCGTCTCCCCGTCGACGACCACGGTGCCCGTCGCGACGGCGTCGCGCCGCCGGCCCTTGAAGTGACCGGTGAACCCGGGGAACGTGGTCGTGTTGCTCGTCGACTCGAGCGGCCCGGTGGCCTCCCAGTCGACGTCGACCGCGACGGTCCGCCCCTGGCGAGTCGTGATCGTGCCGGTCATGCTCGCCTGCTGGAGCGACGGCGAGAAGCTGAACTCGGCCGGCCCGGAGCCGCTGTCGCTGATCGGGTTGCCCTCGCAGTCGACGCCGCGCAGGAAGATCGTGACGAAGTCGCTGTCGAGCGTCGTCTGGCCGTCCTGCGACTCCTTCTCGTGGCCGCCGATGACCGTGACGCGCGTCTGGGCCACGGAGCCGTCGGCGCAGGCCTCGCTCACCGTGTAGTTCGCGGTCGCGTCGGCTTCGAAGCGATGGAACGTGGAGGTGGCGGCGGACGCGGAGGCCGGGACGGCGAGGGCCGCGAGCAGGGCGGCGAGCGAGAGCAGGATGCGCATGCCCCCTGGACGCGGCCCCGGCGCGAGGGTTAGGTCGATTCGCCGGCGAGATGGCGCAGCTTGTCCGGGTTGACGATCGAGCGCACGCCCTGCACCTGTCCCTCGGCGATGTCGAGCGCCATGACGCTCAGCACGGCCCCCGACGGGTCGAGGATCATGGCGCCGGGCTGCCCGTTCACGGTCACCGGCCGCGCGACCGCCCGCAGGCGCCGGCCCTGGCGCGCCCAGGCAAACAGGGTCCGCGCCACGCGGTTGCGCCCGTGCAGCGCTCGCGCCAGCGCCGGCACCTTGCCGCCGCCGTCGCCGCGCAGCACCACGTCGTCGGCCAGCAGCGCCTCGAGCCCGGCGAGGTCGCCGTCCTCCACGGCCGCGAAGAAGCGCCGCGCCAGCTCGTCGCGCTGCTCGCGCGACGCCTCGAACCGCGGGCGGCTCTCGGCGACGTGCCGGCGAGCCCGCGCGGCGAGCTGGCGCGCGTTGGCCTCGCTCGTGCCGACGATCGCGGCGATCTCGCCGTAGCCGTAGTCGAACACGTCGTGCAGGAGCAGCACCGCGCGCTGCTCGGGCGACAGGCGCTCGAGCAGCGCGAGGAACGCGAGCGAGAGCGAGTCGGCCATCTCCGCCTGGCGCGCCGGATCGTCGGCGGGGTCGCTCACGAGCGGCTCGGGCAGCCACTCGCCGACGTAGCGCTCGCGCCGCACGCGCGCCGAGCGCAGCTGGTCGAGCGCCAGCCGCGCCGCCACCGTGCCGACGTACGCGCGCGGCGACTCGATGCGCTGGCCCGCCTCCAGCGCACCGTGCACCCGCAGCAGCGCCTCCTGGACGACGTCCTCCGCCTCCGCCACGCTGCCGAGCATGCGGTAAGCGATGCCGAACGCCGCCGGCCGCAGCTCCTCGAGCAGGACGGCGTCGCTCACGCCACGGCCTCCCTGAAGCCCTGGCGCCAGCTCGCGCGCCGCGGGCGCCAGCCCAGCTCGCGCTTCGCCTTCGCGTTCGACGCGCCGCGCACCTCGGTCATCATGACCGCTCCCGCCTCCCCGGCGAGGAGCCGACCCAGCCAGCGCGGCACGTGGCGCGGGCGGCCGGCGCCGACGATCTCCGCCGCGACCGGCAGCCACTCGGCGACCGGGGCCGGCTCGTCGTCGACGATGTTGTAGACGCCGCGCCGGCCGTGCTCGAGCGCGGCCACGGTCGCCTCGGCCGCGTCCGCGATGTGCACGAACGACCACACGCCGCGGCCGTCGCCGACGACCGGCAGCCGGCGCGCGCGGATGAGCTCGACGCTCTCGCCCTCGGCGGCGAACGACGTCCCGGGCCCGTAGAAGCCGCCGTAGCGCAGGACGATGCCCTCGGTCCACTCCGCGGTGAGGAGGAGCTCCTCCTGCCGGCGGATCGCCGCGTGCGTCGCGCGCATCGCGGGCACGGGCGACGGGTCCAGCGGGTCGTCCTCGGTCTTCACCGGCCCGCCGTCGCGCGCGTACGGCCAGCCGGCGAAGCTCTGGGCGACGAAGCGGCGCACGCCGACGGCGCGCCCGGCGGCGAGCAGGTGCTCGGTGCCCTCGGTGCGCAGCCGGTTGGTGAGCGCGAAGTAGCGATCGAAGCGGCGCATGTCCGGCGCGGCGGCGAGCGCGGTCAGCTCGTGCGCGATGGCCTCCGGCTCGAACCGGGCGACCGCGCCCCCGACGGCGTCGGGGTCGAGTGCGTCGGCCACGAGCGGCGTCGCTCCGAGCGCGGCGACCGGGCCGGCGCGCCGCGCGAGGCCCGCGACCTCGTGCCCGCGCGCGAGCAGCATGGGGACGAGCTGCTTGCCGATGGCGCCCGTGGCGCCTGCGACCAGGATTCTCATGGTGTCTCCTCGGGTCGGTAGTTCACCCCCTAGACGAGACGGCGGGCACCGCTGTGACAGCTCGCAGGAGCGTCACCGGGCGGGCCGCGCCGGCCCGCAGGCGCTTGGCCCACGACGAGCCCGACGCGGCGACCTCGGCCAAGGTCGCCGGGCGCGCCTCGGCCAGCGCCAGCCCGTGCCGCGCGTACGCCGCCGCGAGCTCCCCGGCCGCCGGGATGGCGGGCGCGCCGTCGCGCGCGACGACGGAGACGAGCGCCGTCGCCTCGGCGCCCGGCGCGAGCAGGCGCGCGACGCCGGCGAGCACCGCGTCGTCGTGCCCGAGGAGACCGCGCAGCAGCGATCCCCATGGGAAGTTGACGGTCAGCGCGCCGGCGCGCCCGTGCAGGGCTTACGGCGGGTGCTCGGCCGCCGCGACGACGAACACGGCGTTCGGCAGCGGGTCGCGCCGCAGCGCGCGCCGCGAGGCGTCGGCCATCGCCGCCGCCACCGCGTCGACGCCGACGACGAGCGTCTCAGGGCACGCCGCCGCGGCGGCGAGGACGGCGCGGCCGTCGCCGGTCCCGAGGTCGACCGCCACGCGAGCGTGGCGGCCGGCGAGCGCCTCGAATCAGCCGACGTCGACTTCGTGCTGGGAACGGCCGCGGAGCACTCGGAGCATGGGCCGAACCATACGCGGCGAGCTATTCGGCGGCTAAACGCGCGGCGACGACCTCGCCCAGGCGCTCGTGGCCGGCGGCGTTCGGGTGGAAGGACGCCGGGAACAGGTCCGTGTTGAGGCGCAGCCGGTTCAGGTACGTCTCGCCCTCGCAGCGCAGCTCGCGGCCGCTGAACGCGCCCGTGACGTCGACGAAGTCGGCGCCCGCCACATCCGCCGCGCCGGCGATGGCGGCGTTCAGCGACGTCGTGCGCGCGTTGAGGTAGTCGACCTCGTCGGCCTTGATCTCCTTGCCGGCCGCGCAGTTGCCGACCGGCCGGCGCCGCGGCGCGCGCGCCGGGAAGAGGCGCGGGTAGCCGACGACGACGAGCCGCGCTCGTGGCGCGGCGCGCTGGATCGCCCGGTAGACGCTCGGCAGCCTGGCGCCCAGCTCACCGATCCGCTCCTCGAGCACGTCGCCGGAGGGGCGGTCGTACCTGGCCGCGCAGTCGCCCGTGACGCAGTCGGAGAGCACGTCGGCGAAGCCGGCGTCGTTGCCGCCGATGGTGATGGTGATGACCCCGGGGTCCCCGGCGATGCGGCTCACCTGGCTCACGCGGCGCTCCTCCTCCTTGCGCGCGCGGTTGCCGTCGGTCACCTGGCTCGTGACGGCGCCGCTGCACGCGAGCGACGGCAGCGCGACGAGCCCGAGCCGGTCCGCGAGCACGTGCGGCCACGCGCCGTCGGAGCGGAAGCACGTGTTGCCGTGCCCGGTCGTCTCCTCGTCATAGCCGCCCGCGCCCTGCCCCGAGGAGTAGGAGTCGCCCAGCGCGAGGAGCCGCTCCCCGCGCTGGAGCTCGTCGGCCGACGGGATGCGGCCGGGGCAGTCCTGCCCCGTGTGGTCGAAGCGCCCGGCGCGGAAGTCGTAGCTCTCCGCGAAGCACCAGGGATGGCGGTAGCGCGGCTGCTGCGACGGCGACCGCGGCGGCTGGGACGACGAGCAGACGAAGCCGAACACGCAGTGCGCGCTGCCCCAGCGGCCGGTGAACGCGTTCCAGCGCGCAGGCGACGCGCCGCCGTTGCGCGCCGGCAGCGCCGTCACGCAGACCGAGCCGCAGTCGATCTCCCGCCGCGGCCACGGCTTTGCGCCGTCGTGGCTCGCCTCCTTGAGCGGCCGCGTCGCGGGGATGCCGGGCACGCCGCCCTCCTGGCAGCGGTCCTCGCCGCAGGCGGTGGGGTAGGAGGCGTGCGTGCCGCGGGCGACGAACACGAGCGGCCGCACGTGCGTGTCGATCCCCGCGCCGAAGTCCGCTCGCTCGCCGCGGTCCCACAGCTTCTGGACCGCCGGCCACGTGTAGCGGCTCACGCCGTCGTGCTGGGCGTAGGAAACGGCCGTCGGCTCGCCGGAGGGCGAGTCGGCGTCGAGCACGACGGTGACGCCCTCCCAGTCGGACTGGTGATCGAAGCAGGTGACGCCGGCGATCACGAAGCCGGCCCCGCACAGCGCCCCGCCGCCCGCGCCCGCCGGGTTGTGGGGGAAGTACCACCAGTAGTCGAGGTAGATGCTGTTCGGCTGGTCGTTGCCGGAGCGCGTGACGTGCACGTAGATCGTGCTGTCCTTCGTGATCGGCGCGAGGTCGGCGCCGTCGAAGGCCAGGTGGTCGGCGCCGTTGTGCAGGTCGGCCGAGCCGTGCACCTCCGTGCACAGGCTCCGCAGCGCCTGCCCGCGGTCGCACAGGCGAATCTCGCCGCCCTCGAGCAGCCGGTCGATGTTCAGCGGCGTCGGGTACGGCTCGTCGCCGTCGAAGAACAGGGCGGGCCGGTGCTTGGCCGCCAGGGCGAGGTCCTCGTCGCTGGTCGGCGAGAGCTCCGCGAGCCGGAGCGCGAGCTCGGTCAGCGTCCGCCCCGCGCGCTGCTCGGGCGCGAGCGCGTCACCGCGGCGCGCGCCAAGCTTGCGCGTGCGCAGCACGTCGCGCCAGCGCGCCAGGTCGGCCTCGTCGCTCGTCGGCAGGAGCGCGTACGTGGGCGTGGCCGGCGGCGAGACCTGGTCGGCCAGCGCCAGCCAGCGGGTCACCTGCGCCTCGTCCTGCGGCTGCGCCGGCACGAGCAGGAGCACGCGGTCGGCGTCGGCTCGCGGCACGGGCGACGGCCGGCCGCCCTCGCCCCAGTCGATCTGCTCGCCGGCGACCTGGCCGACCCAGCGCTGGACCTGCCAGCCCTGCGTCCGGGTGGCGTCGTCCTCGAGCGGCCCGTCGCCCTCGCGGAGCACGATCACGTCGAGCCGGGAGACCGCGGGGACGGGCTGGGCCAGCGCGCGCCCGTCGCCCTTGATCAGCCCGGCGATCGCGAACGCGACCGGCGGCAGGACGATCAGCACGGCGACGATGGCGATCGTCCAGCGCCACGGATGCGCGCTGATCTCGCGCACCCACCACGGCCGCAGGTAGATCCACGCGGCCAACCCGGTGATGAGCGCTCCGAGGAGCAGGCTGACCAGCGGGTCGGGGCTCCAGGGCTCGAGCTTCGCGATCACCCAGTCCGCGCCGAGCAGGGCGAAGACCGGGATCACGAGCGCGCCGATGACGACGCCGATGCCGACGACCCACTCCGGCGGCAGCACCCGCAGGAGCATGATCAGCAACAGCGGGAAGCCGATCGCCAGCGCCCAGATCCCCGCCAGCTCCGGGTACAGCGCGAGGACCCCGGCGGCGACGAGGAGCAGCAGGACGAAGGGGACCGCCTTCCCCAGCACGGTCCGCCGACCCTATAGCCGGCGCACCGCTGGTGAAAGGGCTCAGCTCGCCTGCGCGGCGAGGTAGCAGAGGCCCGGCGACCAGCCGGTGGCCTTCAGCTCCTCGGCCAGCGCGTCGCGCCGCGCCGCCTGCTCGGCCGTGGGCGCGATCGGCGTCGTCTCGCCGTTCGTCCCTTCCACGCGCCCCGGCTCGGCGACGTAGCCGCCGCTCGGGTTCGGGATGTAGTGCCGGCCCTTCCAGCGCAGGATGTCGATGCCGCGCTGGTAGTCGATCGAGTACAGGACGTCGTCCTTGCCGGCCCACTTGGGCGAGGAGGACGAGCTGCCGAGTGAGAGGAAGTAGCCCTGCTCGACGATCCTGCCGCTGGGCTTGACCTGGAGGAAGCGGACGCCGTCCTCGTACTCGGAGATGGCGACGAGGCCGCCGTTGCGGAAGCTGGCGTGCTCCTGGAACCAGTGGACCGAGCAGCCGAGCGCGCCGGCGACGGGCTTGCCGTCGGCGTATACGCCGTTGCCGGCGGGCGGCACCTGGTCGACCGGGCCCTGGAACTGGTTCGACGTGCCCGCGTGGACGCTGCGCGCACTGTAGACCGAGAACTCGCTGTTGTTGAGCTCGCAGCGGCCGGTGAAGTTCTCCTCGCCGCCGATCAGCACGAACCGGTCGCTCCCCTCGCGCGGCCAGCGGGCGGAGTGCACGAACTTCGCGGCGGCGCCGGTGTAGAGCACCTTCGGGTGGGCGGGCGAGCCGCCGTCGGCCGCGTTCACGGAGATCGCCGCGAACGGCTGGCAGGCGGTGAGCAGCACGCCGGGCCGGATCTCGCGGATGTGGTGGCAGCTGCGCTCGTTGACGCCCTGCTTCTCGAGCTCGGTGATCCAGTTGCCCATCACGCGCGGCGCGCGGCCGGAGAGGATCCCGCGGGCGTCGATGATCGTGCCGGCGCGGCCGTAGAAGAACTTGCAGTCCAGCACGCACTCCGCGGTGTGGTTGGCCTTCGGGATCGTGCCGACCTGCTTGATGTTCGCCGGGTCGCGGACGTCGAAGAACTGCACGCAGCCGGTCACCGCGCCGGCGGCCACGCACTCGGGCACGCCGATCGAGTAGAAGTCGCTCGCCACGGCGAGCACCTTGCCGTTGGTCGGGACCTCCTCGTTCTCCCAGGCCACGTTGACCTTCATCCCGCCGAGGCGGGCGGGCTTGGCCGGGTTGGAGATGTCGTAGATCGAGATGTTCTTGCCGGAGGTGACGAACATCCGGTTGCCGATGACCTTGGCGCCGGTCGTCAGGCCGATGTCGTCCTTGATCGAGCCGAGGTACTCGACGTTGTCGGACATGACGGCGTCGGGGTCGGCGGCGGCCGCGGGCGCGGCCGCGAAGAGGAGGGCGAGTAGCGCGAGGAGGGCGGGGCGGAGTGACCTCATGTCCGCGCCAACGCACGCGCGCGCCCCAACTTGCGGCAATCGAGCGAATACGCTGGCCGCATGGACCGGAAGTGGTGGACGCTCGTCGCGGTCGGGGTGGGCGTCTTCATGCTGCTCGTCGACATCACCATCGTCAACGTCGCCCTGCCGGACATCGAGCGGGCCCTCGGCGCCACGCTCGCCGACCTCCAATGGGTGATCGATGCGTACGCGCTGTCGCTCGCCGCTTTCCTGCTCACGGCGGGCGTCCTGGCCGACCGCTTCGGGCGCCGGCGGCTGTTCGCGATCGGGGTCGTCGTGTTCACGCTCGGCTCGCTGCTGTGCGGCCTGGCGAGCGACCCGACGTTCCTGGCTCTGGCCCGCGCCGGCCAGGGCGTGGGCGGCGCGATCATGTTCGCGACCGCGCTGGCGCTGCTCTCGAGCGCGTACAGCGGCCGCGACCGCGGCGTCGCCTTCGGCGTCTTCGGTGCGGTCACGGGCGTCGCCGTGGCCATCGGGCCCGTGGTCGGCGGCGTGCTGACGAGCGGCATCTCGTGGCGCTGGATCTTCTTCGTGAACATCCCGATCGGCGTGCTGGCGCTCGCGGTGACGCTCACCCGCGTCGGCGAGTCGCGCGACGTGCACCCGCGCCGGCTCGACTGGTTCGGGTTCGTGACCTTCTCGCTCGGCCTCGCCGGCCTGATCTACGGGCTGATCCGCTCGCACGCCGATGGCTGGGGCGCGGCGAACGTGGCCGGCTCGCTCGTCGCGGCGGTCGTGCTGATCGGCGCCTTCGTGGTGGGCGAGTGGCGCCAGCGCGAGCCGATGTTCGACCTGGCGCTGCTGCGCAAGCCGGCGTTCGTCGGCGGGCTGGCGGCGGCGTTCGGCGTCTCGGCGTCGATGTTCTCCGCGCTCACGTACCTGGTGCTCTACGTCCAGCAGCTGCTGGGCTATTCCGCGGTCGAGGCCGGCCTGCGCTTCCTTGTCTTCAGCGGCGTGATCTTCTTCTCCGCGGCGCTCGCCGGGCGGGCGACCAACCGCGTGCCGGCGCGCCTGCTCATCGGGCCGGGATTCGCGCTCGTCGGCACCGGGCTGCTCCTCATGCGCGGCATCACGCCGGCGGACGACTGGACCCACCTGATCCCCGGCTTCATCGTCGCCGGCATCGGCACCGGCCTGATCAACGTGCCGCTGGCCTCCACCGCCGTCGCGGTCGTCGAGCCGGCGCGCGCCGGCATGGCCTCCGGCGTGAACTCGACGTTCCGCCAGGTCGGCATCGCGACCGGGATCGCCGCGCTGGGCTCGATCTTCGCGTCGCGGATCTCCAGCACGGTGGCCTCCGCGCTGAGCGGCACGCCGCTCGCGCCGCGGGCGGCGGACGTCGGCGACGCGGTGGCCGCGAGCGGCGGGCCCGACGTGGTCGCCGGCGTCCCGGCCGCGGCGCGCGAGACGCTCGCCCGCGCGGCCGAGCAGGGCTTCATCGACGGCCTGAACGAGATCCTGCTCGTCGCGGCGGTGCTGGCCTTCGCCACCGCGATCGCCTCCCTGGTGCTCATCCGGCAGCGCGACTTCGTCACGGCGCCGGCGCCGGGCGCCGCCGCGGCCTAGGTCATGACGGCGGCGAGCTCGCCGCACGCATCCCCGGCGGCGAGGCGGACGCGGACACGGTCGCCGCCGTGGAAGCGGCGGAGGCGGCGCTGCGCAGCTCCGGCGCCGCGGTCGAGGAGGTGCGGCCGCCGGGCGGCGGGCATGCGATCACGCTCGACGTCTGGCGCTCCTACGGCGGGGGGGATGAGCGCCGACGCGCTTACGGCGTGCTGCGCCGATGGGACGCGTTCCGGACGGAGATGCTCGCCTTCGGCGAGCGCTACGACCTCATCCTTTCGCCGGTCTTCGCCCGCCCCGCGCCGCTGCACGGCGACGTGTCGCGCCCCGGCGAGGTCGACCCGACGAGCTTCACGACGCCGCACAGCCTCACGGGCTGGCCGTCCGCGACGGTGCGCGCCGGCGCCTCCGCCGCGGGGCTGCCGATCGACGTCCAGCTCGCCGCGCATCCGTGGCGCGACGACGTCGCGCTCGCGGCGGCGCTCGCCGTCGAGCGGCTAGACGCCGCGGGCTGACGCCACGGCGCTCGCCAGCGCCTGGCGCAGGTGCAGCAGGTCGCCGCCCGCCGTCACCATCGCGAAGCCGTCGGCGGCGAAGCGCGCGGCGTCCTGCGAAGCGAGGCAGTGCAGGCCGCAGATCACGCCGCGCTGGGCGCATGCCGCCCGGACCTGCTCGACGGCCTCGAGGACGGCGGCGTGCTCGAGCCGTGGCGTGGGCGCCAGCCCGAGGCTGAGCGCCAGGTCCGACGGGCCGATGTAGATCCCGTCCAGCCCTGGCGTCGCGGCGATCTCCTCGGCGTGCTCCAGGCCCGCGCGGGTCTCGACCATCACGAGGCACAGCGGGTCTCGTCCGGCAGCGCCGCGCAGCGCGCCGAACGAGCGCCGGCCCGCGGGCGCGTACCGGCAGGAGGAGAGCGCGTGCGCGGCCTGGCCGCCGTCCTCCACCATCGGCACGATCACGCCCGCGGCGCCGAGGTCGAGCACGTTGCCGATCACCCACGCGTCGTTGACCGCGACCCGTACGAGCGGCGCGACGCCGGCGCCGGCGATCGCCTGGAGCATCGCCATCAGGGTCGTCTGGTCGACCGCGCCGTGCTGCTGGTCGACGACGACGTAGTCGGGACCGGCCGCCGCCGCGGACTCGGCCGTGAGCGAGGTGGGGATGGAGCACCAGAGCCCGATGACCGGGCCGCCGGCCTGCATGGCCGACCGGAGCTCGCTCGCGTCGCGCATCCCGCCCTCCTACCCGGAGGGCGGCGGTGCGTGCGCCGCCGTGGCTAAGCGGTGGCCTTGGCGGCCGGGCGGTAGGTCGCGCTGACGCGGTCGGGCGAGAGCAGCACGGCCAGCTTCACCAGGTCACGCTGAGTGGTGTTGGCAGGAAGCGGCATGGCTGCATCCTCCATCCGCGGGGCCGCGCGGGGGAGGGGGGAGACCCGCGGATCGCCGGGGGCCGGCAGGTGGGTGCAAGGGGGGCTAGCCGTACGCTTGGCGCGTGAACGACGCGCTCGTCGCCGGAGGCGCCGCCGCGGTCCTGAGCGGCGTGCCGTCGACCGCGCACGCGGTCGCCACCGGGCGCTCCGTGCTCGAAGGCGCGCTCGCGGCGGGGAGCATCGCGCTGCCGCGCGAGACGCGGCCGGCGCCGCTGCTGGCGGCCGCGGTGCCGGTGCATCTCGCGCTCTCCCTCGGCTGGGCGTTCATGCTGGCCGCGGTGCTGCCGCGCCGGGGCACGGTCGTGCTGGGCGCGCTCGCGGGCCTGGGCATCGCGGCGCTCGACCTCGGCGTCGTCGGGCGCCGGCTCCCGCGCATCCGGGCGCTGCCCCCGGCGCCCCAGGTGGCGGATCACGTCGCCTACGGCGTCACGGTCGGCGCGGTGCTGCGGGCACGGCGGCGGCATGGCTGAGCTCTGGACCGTCGGCCATTCCACGCACGCGCTCGACGCCTTCGTCACGCTCCTGCAAGCGCACGGGATCGAGACGCTCGCCGACGTCCGCCGCCACCCGGGATCGCGCCGCCATCCGCACTTCAGCGCCGACGCGCTCGCCGCCTCGCTCCCACTGGAATACCAGCACCTGCCGGGCCTCGGCGGCCGCCGCCGGTCCGCGCCCGACTCGCCGAACACCGCCTGGGAGAACGCGGCGTTCCGCGCCTACGCCGATTACGCGCTCACGGACGAGTTCGCGGCCGCGGTGGCCGAGCTGCGCGCGCTCGCCGCGGCCGGTCGCACGGCGATCATGTGCTCCGAGGGCCTGTGGTGGCGCTGCCACCGCCGCCTCGTGGCCGACCGGCTCGTCGCGGCCGGCGACGTCGTCCACCACATCGCCCCGGACGGGCGCACGTCGCCGCACGCGCTCCCGCCGTTCGCGCGCGTTCGGCCTGACGGCGCCGTCGTCTACCCCGCGTGACTCGCTTCGCGCAGACGGTCGCGGCCCTCGACGTTGCGGCGAGCGCCGGCCGTTGCTAGCGTCGTGGGCGCAAACGTTTGCAGGGGGTTGAGCGGTGGGAGACCAGTACCCGACGATCCGCGCGGCGGCCGTCCAGGCGGCCTCCGTGTTCCTCGACCGCGAGGCGACCACCGCGAAGGCGTGCGCGCTGATACGAGAGGCCGGCGCCAACGGGGCCCGGCTGATCGGCTTCCCCGAGGGGTTCATCCCGGCCCACCCGGTCTGGTACCACTTCCACCCGGCCACGGGGCGGATCGCGACGACGCTCAGCGTCGACCTCTTCAAGAACGCGGTCGAGATCCCCGGTCCCGAGATCGACACCCTCCGGGCGGCCGCCGCGGACGCCCGGGCGTATGTCGTCATCGGCGTCTGCGAGCGCGTGCCCAACACGTTCGGGACGCTGTTCAACTCGCAGGTGTTCATCGGGCCGGACGGAGAGCTGATCGGCAAGCACCAGAAGCTGATGCCGACCGTCGGCGAGCGGCTCGTCCATGCCGGCGGTCACGGGGACACGCTCGGCGCGTTCCAGACCGAGTTCGGCCCGGCGAGCGCGCTCATCTGCGGCGAGAACTCCAACCCGCTGGCCATCTTCGCCCTGACGGCGCAGTACACCCGTGCGCACGTCATGAGCTGGCCGAACCACTTCCCGACGTTCGGCGATCCGTTGCGCAACCGCGTGATGATCGACTCCCAGGCGTTCGCGCAGATGACCAAGGCGTGGGTCGTCAGCGCCTGCGGCACGGTCGACGAGGCGATGATCGAGCGCCTCGAGCTCGACGACGAGCAGGCGGAGCGGCTGCGCGACCCGGACTTCTGCGGCGGCTCCGTCATCGTCGCTCCCGACTCGCGCGTCGTCGCGGGGCCGATGGGACCCGAGGAAGGGATCCTCTACGCCGACCTGGACTTCGAGCTCGGCGTGCGCATGAAGCTCCGCCACGACTTCGCCGGGCACTACAACCGGCCCGACGTCTTCCACCTGCAGGTCTCGACCGCCAACCCGACGCTGCTCGAGCTCTCCGACGGCCCGGCGTCCGCGCCGCTGGAGGCCACCACCCCCGTCGAGCTGCCGCAGGCCGAGTCCCGCTACCAGCTGGGGCAGGGCGATTAGCTAGGGCACGACGCCCGAGCCGCGCAACCTCGAGAAGTCGCCGTCGTCGCGGATGCGTTCGGCGGCCGCGACGAAGGCCTCGACCGCCGCGAAGGCCAGGCCGCCGCCGACGGACACGCGCTGGGCGCCGGCGTCGAACGCTTCGCGCAGCGTCAGGCCGTGGTGGGCGAGCACATTGAGCGGCTTCGAGACGGCGGCGTGGACGGCGCGGATCTGCTCGGCGTCGCGCAGGCCCGGCGCGTAGACCACGTCGGCGCCCGCTCGCTCGTAGGCCTGCAGCCGGGCGATCGTGTCGTCAAGGTCGTCGACGCCGCGGATGAGGTTCTCCGCGCGCGCGGTCAGGACGAAACGCCCGGCGGCGGCCTCCACGGCGGCGCCGATGCGCTCGACTGCGTCCTCCACGGGGTAGATGTGGCCGGACGGGTCGTAGTCCTCGATCGAGCCGCCGGCGGCGCCCGCATCCGCCGCCGCCGCGACGGCGCGCGCGACGTCCGCGGGCGTGGCGCCGTAGCCGTTCTCGAGGTCGACCGCCACGGGGAGCGGCGTCACCTCCACGATCGCGCGCGTGTGCTCGACGACCTCGTCGAGCGTGACCTGCCCGTCGGACCGCCCGAGGGTGAACGCGAACCCCGACGACGTCGTCGCCAGCGCCCGGAAGCCAAGGGCGGCCAGCACGCGCGCCGAGCCCGCGTCCCACGGGTTGGGGATCACGAACGGCTCGCCCTCGTGGAGGGCGCGGAACGCGCTCAGTACAGCTGGAGGTACCGCTCGATCTCCCAGGGCGTGATCTGCTCGTGCGCCTCGGCGAACTCGCGCTGCTTGCGCGCGACGAAGTAGTCGACGTAGTCCTCGCGGCCCGTGTGCCCGAGCGCGGCGCGCAGCACGTCGTCGGCCGCCAGCTCACGCGTCGCGTCGAGCAGGTTGCCGGGCAGCATCTCGATCCCGCGCGCGGCCACCTCGTCGGAGCCCAGCTCGTGCAGGTTCAGCTCGGTCGTCGCCTCGCCGGGCTCCAAGCCGCGCTCGATGCCGTCCAGGCCGGCGGCGAGCACCGCCGTCGCCGCGAGGTACGGGTTGCAGGAGCCGTCCACCGTGCGGTCCTCGATCCGACCCGCCGCGGGGATGCGCAGCATCTGCGTGCGGTTGTTGTAGCCGTAGGAGATGTAGACCGGCGCCCACGTCGACCCGGAGCGCGCGCCGCCGGCGACCAGCCGCTTGTACGAGGTCACCGTCGGCGCGGTGAGCGCGATGTAGGCCTTCGCGTGCGCCTTCAGCCCGCCGATGAAGTGGTAGGCCTCCTGCGAGAGCCCGAGCGCGTCGTCGTCGCTGTGGAAGACGTTCTTGTCGTCGCGCCACAGGCTCATGTGGAAGTGGCAGCCGCTCCCCGTGAGGTGCGCGAACGGCTTGGGCATGAACGTCGCGATCAGCCCGCGCTCCTGGGCCATCGCCTCCACCATGAAGCGGAAGAAGATCGCCCGGTCGCACGTGGTCAGCGCGTCGGCGAACTGGAAGTTCTGCTCGAACTGGCCGTTCGCGTCCTCGTGGTCGGTCGCGTAGTTGTCCCAGCCCAGCGCGGTGATGTTGTCGGCGACCGACGACACGAAGTCGAGGTTGCGCGTGAGGCCGCGCATGTCGTAACAGGGCTGCTCGAGCGTGTCGAGCGGGTCGGCGAGCTCGATCCCGCCGTCGGGCCGCCGCCGCACGAGGAAGTACTCGAGCTCGGCGCCGAGGCGGAACTCGTAGCCCAGCGCGGCCGCGCGCTCGAGCTGCCGGCGCAGGATCGTGCGCGGGCAGTACGGCCACTCCTCGCCCTCCACGTGCACGTCGCACGCGAACCGCGCCACACCCGGCTTCCACGGCAGCGGCGTGTACGAGCGGACGTCCGGCATGGCGATCAGGTCGGGGTCGTGCGGGCGCTGCCCGATGTCGCCGGCGGCGAACCCGGCGAAGCCCGCGCCGTCGGTCAGCAGGTCGTCGAGATGGTGGACCGGGACGAGCTTGGCGTTCGGCTTGCCGTGCATGTCGACGAACTGGGCGAAGAGGAACTGGATCTCCTGCTCGGAGACCAGCTTGCGGACGTCGTCGACACTGCTCGCGGGCGCGGTCATGGAGGGAGGTATATCCCGTCGAGCCACACAGCGGCAATGGGCGCTTCTGCCATAGCTCGCCTCGGAATTGTGCGCCTCAGGCCCATGTGAAGTGGTGCGAGGCGACACTAGAATCGCCGACCCATGTGCGGCATCGCCGGACTGTTCAGCAAGTCGCCGTCCGTCGGCGAGCACCTGGGCGAGCACCTCGGGGCGATGCTCACCGAGCTCGGCGACCGCGGGCCCGACAGCGCGGGCGTCGCCATCTACCGCGACCCGGCGCCCACCGGGATGAGCAAGGTGTCGCTGTACTCGCCCGACCCGGCCGCTGACTGGCAGGCCGTCCGCGCCGGCCTCGCGCGTGAGTTCGGCGGCGACCCGGAGCCCGAGATCCGCGCCAGCCACGCCGTGTTCGTGGTCGACGCCGAGGCCGATCGCGCGGAGGCCTACTTCCGCGAGCGCCACCCCGAGCTGCGGACCATGAGCGTCGGGCGCACGATCGAGATCTACAAGGAGGCCGGGCTCCCGAGCGACTTCGTCGAGCGCTTCGCCCTCAGCGACGTGCAGGGCAGCCACGCGCTGGGTCACACGCGCATGGCCACGGAGAGCCTCGTCACCACCCAGCACTCGCACCCGTTCTCCACGGGCCTGGACCTGTGCCTGGTCCACAACGGCTCGCTCTCGAACCACAACCGGCTGCGCGCGCGCCTGCGCAAGGAGGGCATCGCCTTCCAGACCGACAACGACACCGAGGTCGCCGCCGGCTACCTCACGTGGCGCATGCGCGAGGGCGCGACGCTCGAGGCGGCGCTCGAGGGCTGCCTGCGCGACCTCGACGGCTTCTACACGTTCGCGGTCGGGACGGCCGACGGCTTCGCCGTGCTGCGCGACCCGATCGCCTGCAAGCCCGCCGTGCTGGCCGAGACCGACGAGTGGGTCGCGATGGCCTCCGAGTATCGCGCGCTCGCCGTGCTCCCCGGCGCCGACCGCGCCGCGGTCTGGGAGCCGGCCCCCGGCCAGGTCTACGTGTGGGAGCGGGCGCTGGTCCGATGAGCGCGCAGACCGGCGCGGCGGTCCGGGCGATCGATCTGGAGACGACGACCCTGCGCGAGGCCAACGCGCTCCTGCACGCCCCCGGCGAGCAGCGCCACTGGCGCATCGTGAACCCGCGCGGCCGCCACAGCGTCGCCGTCGGCCTCGACGCGGAGATCGAGGTCGACGTCGAGGGCCACGTGGGCTACTACTGCGCCGGCATGAACCAGCGCGCCGCCGTGCGCGTGCACGGCAACTGCGGCGTCGGCGTGGCCGAGAACATCATGTCCGGCTCGGTGCTGGTGACCGGCAACGCCAGCCAGTCGGTCGCGGCCAGCGGTCGCGGCGGCCTGGTGGCCATCCACGGCGACGCCTCGGCGCGCTGCGCGATCTCGCTCAAGGGCGCCGACGTCGTCGTCCGCGGCTCCGTCGGCCACTTGAGCGCCTTCATGGCCCAGAAGGGGACGCTCGTCGTCTGCGGCGACGCCGGCGACGCGCTCGGCGACTCGATCTACGAGGCACGCGTCTACGTGCGCGGCGAGGTGGCGAGCCTCGGCGCCGACTGCGTCGAGAAGGAGCTCGGCGCCGAGCACGCCGAGCAGCTCGCGGGGCTGCTCGAGGCGGCCGGCATCGACGACTCCGACCCTGGCGAGTTCCGGCGCTACGGCTCGGCGCGGACGCTCTACAACTTCCACCCCGACGACGCCCGGCTGCCGCTCGGATGAGCACGTTCCCGCCGGGACTGCGTGAGTCCGCGACATTCGACCGCGACGTGATCGCGGAGATCCAGCGCGCGGCGCGCACCGGCGTCTACGACATCCGCGGCTGGGGCGCCAAGCGCCGCGTGCCGCACTTCGACGACCTGCTGTTCCTCGGCGCCAGCGTCTCGCGGTACCCGCTCGAGGGCTACCGCGAGCGCTGCGACACCGACGTCACGCTCGGCACGCGCTTGGCCCGCACGCCGCTCGAGCTCTCGATCCCGGTCACGATCGCCGGCATGAGCTTCGGTGCGCTGTCGGCGCCGGCAAAGGAGGCGCTCGGCCGCGGGGCGACGGCGATGGGCACGAGCACCACCACCGGCGACGGCGGCATGACGCCCGAGGAGCGCGAGCACTCGGCCAAGCTCGTCTACCAGCTGCTGCCGTCGCGCTACGGCATGAACCCGGACGACCTTCGGCGCGCCGACGCGATCGAGATCGTCGTCGGCCAGGGGGCCAAGCCCGGCGGCGGCGGGATGCTCATGGGCCAGAAGATCTCCGACCGCGTGGCGGAGATGCGTGACCTGCCCGTGGGCATCGACCAGCGCAGCGCCTGCCGGCACCCGGACTGGACGGGCCCCGACGACCTCCAGATCAAGATCGAGGAGCTGCGGGAGATCACCGACTGGGAGAAGCCGATCTTCGTCAAGGTCGGCGCCACGCGGCCGTACTTCGACGTGGCCCTGGCAGTGAAGGCCGGCGCCGACGTCGTCGTGCTCGACGGCATGCAGGGCGGCACCGCGGCGACGCAGGACGTCTTCATCGAGCACGTCGGCATCCCCATCCTGGCCGCGATCCGCCCGGCGGTCGAGGCGCTCCAGGAGCTCGACATGCACCGCGAGGTCCAGCTCGTCGTGTCGGGCGGGATCCGCTCGGGCGCGGACGTGGCGAAGGCGCTCGCGCTCGGCGCCGACGCGGTCTCGGTCGGCGTCGCGGCGCTGATCGCGCTGGGCGACAACGCGCCCGAGCTCGACAACCAGTACGAGGAGATCGGCAGCGCCGCGGGCGCGTACGATGACTGGCACGAGGGCCGCGACCCGCTCGGCGTCTCCACGCAGGACCCGGAGCTGGCGGCGCGCTTCGACCCCGAGCTTGGCGGGCGGCGGCTGGCCAACTACCTGGCGACGATGGTGCTCGAGACGCAGACGCTCGCGCGCGCGTGCGGCAAGTCGCACGTCCTCAACCTGGAGCCCGAGGACCTGGTGGCGCTGACGGTGGAGTCGGCGGCGATGGCGCGGGTGCCGCTGGCCGGCACGGGCTGGATCCCCGGGACCTGACGTGTCGTTCACGCTCGACTGCCCCAACTGCGGCACGCGGGAGGTCACCGACTTCGGCTACGGCGGCGAGGTGACCACGCGGCCGGCGCGGGCGCCGAGCCCGCGCGAGCTCAACACCTACAACTACTTCCGCCGCAACGTCGCCGGCGTGCAGCGCGAGTGGTGGTACCACCGGTCGGGCTGCCGGGCGTGGTTCCTGGCCGAGCGCGACACGCGCACCAACGACGTGCACTGGACGGCCCTGCCGTGAGCCGGCTCGATCCCCAGCCGGGCGAGCGCGTCGTCCGCGGGCGCGAGCTGACGTTCGCGTTCGACGGCAAGCCCGTGCGCGCGCTCGAGGGCGACACGATCGGCTCGGCGCTGCACGCGGCGGGTCGCCGGACGTTGTCGCGCAGCTTCAAGTACCACCGCCCGCGCGGGCTGCTGTGCTGCGCCGGCCAGTGCCCGAACTGCCTCGTCGCCGTCGACGGCGCGCCAGGCGTGCGTGCGTGCACCGAGCCCGTGCGCGAGGGCATGCAGGTCGAGCACATGAACGCCTGGCCGTCGCTCGACGCCGACGCCATGCGCGTCACCGACATCGCCGGCGGGCCGTTCACGCCGCCCGGCTTCTACTACAAGACGTTCATCCGGCCGCGGCGGCTGTGGCCGGTCTACGAGAAGGTGCTGCGCGGCGCCGCGGGCCTCGGCAAGCTGCGCGCGCGCCAGGACGACCGCGAGTGGCGCACGGAGTACCGCCGCCGCCACGCCGACGTGCTCGTGGTCGGCGGCGGCCCGGCCGGGCTGGCGGCAGCGCTCGCCGCGGCGCGTGCGGGGGCCGACGTCGTGCTCGCCGACGAGGGCGCCGAGCCGGGCGGGCACCTGCTGGCCACGGGTGGGCACGAGCGGGCGCGCGCGCTGGCCGCAGAGGCACGCGAGGCGGGGGTGGAGCTGCTCTCGAGCGCGCCGGCGCTCGGCTACTTCGACGGGATCGTGCCCGTGTGGCAGGGGGACACGCTGCACCAGATCCGCGCCCGCGCGCACGTGTTCGCGACCGGCGTGATCGAGCAGCCGCTCGTGTTCGCCGGCAACGACCTGCCGGGCGTGATGCTGCCAGGCGGGGCGCGGCGGCTGGCCGCGCTCTACGGCGTGCGGCCCGGGAGCTGCGCGGTGGTGGCCGCGACGTCGGACCGGGGCGTCGAGGCGGCGCTCGCGCTCGACGCGGCCGGCGTGCGCGTCAAGGCGGTCGCCGACCTGCGCGAGAAGGCGGAGAGCTGGGACGCCCTGGACCGAGCGGGCATCGCGGTGCTCGGAGGCTCGGCGGTGGTCGAGGCGCGCGGGCGCAAGTGCGTCACCCACGCGGTGCTGAGCGGCCACGGCCGCGACCGCACGCTCGCCTGCGACCTGCTCGTGGTCGACGGCGGCGTGGCGCCCGCGACGTCGCTGCTCGCGCAGGCCGGCGCGAAGACGGCGTACGACCCGGCCCGCGGGCACTTCGCGCTGGCGGAGATGCCGGCGGGCGTCTATGCGGCCGGCGACGTCTGCGGCCGGCCCGACCACGGGCGCCACGGCACGTTCGCCGGGCGCGCCGCGGCGGCCGGCGAGCCGGCGGACCTCCCGGCGCCGCCGGACGTCAGCGCCCCGGTCGCCGTCCCGCCGCCGGTCTCCGGCGAGGACCGCGGCAAGTGCTTCGCCTGCCTGTGCGAGGACGTGACGAGCAAGGACATCGCGTTCTCGATCGCCGAGGGCTTCGACTCGATCGAGCTGTCCAAGCGCTACACGACCGTGACGATGGGCCCCTGCCAGGGCCGGATGTGCCAGCTGCCGTCCGTCCGCCTCATGGCCGAGGGCACCGGCACCGACCTGCAGTCCGTCGGGACGACGACCCCGCGCCCGCCGTGGTCCTCGGTACCGATGGGCGTGCTCGCCGGGCGCCCGTTCGAGCCCGCCAAGCGCTCGGCGATCCACGCCCGCCACCGCGAGCTCGGCGCGACCGTCATGTGGGCGGGCGACTGGCGGCGCGCCTACGACTACGGCGACCCCGAGGGCGAGGCGCGCGCCGTCCACGAGTCGGCCGGGCTGATCGACGTCTCGACGCTCGGCAAGCTGCTCGTCCGCGGGCCCGACGCCGGCGCGTTCCTGGACCGCCTGTACCCCAACCGGCTCTCGAACCTCAAGCCGGGGCGCATCCGCTACGGCGTCATCAACTCCGACGCGGGGCGCATCATCGACGACGGCACGATCTGCCGGCTCGACGACGACTCCTTCTACGTGACGACGACGTCGAGCGGCGCCGGCGCCGTCGAGGAGTGGTTCTCGTGGTGGCTCGCGGACTGGCGGATGGACGTGCGGCTCACCGACGTCACGCAGGGGCTGGCCGCCATGAACCTCGCGGGCCCGCGCGCGCGCGACATCCTCGCCGCGCTCACCGACCTCGACTGCTCGCGCGAGGCGTTCGCGTACCTCGACGGCCGCCAGGCCCCCGTCGCCGGCGTGCCGTCCCTGATCCTGCGCATCGGGTTCGTCGGCGAGCTCGGCTACGAGATCCACTGCCCCGCCGCCCACGGCGAGCACCTGTGGGACGCGCTCCTGGAGGCAGGCGCCGCCGAGGGCATCCGGCCGTTCGGCCTGGAGCCCCAGCGCGTGCTGCGGCTGCAGAAGATGCACATCCTCGTCGGCCAGGACACCGACTCGGAGTCGACGCCTTACAGCGCGGCGCTGCCGTGGATCGTCAAGCTCGACAAGGAGGAGGACTTCATCGGCCGCTGGGCGCTCGAGCACGCCGAGCCGCCCACGTCGGCGCTCGTCGGCTTCACGCTCCCCGACGGCCAGGTCCCGCGCGAGGGCGCCGCGGTGCTCGCCGACGGCGGCCAGCCGATGGGGCGGGTCACGAGCTCGCGGTTCTCGGGGCAGCTCGGCCAGGTCATCGGCATGGCGTGGGTCCCGTCGGACCTCGCGGACGACGACGCGCGGATCACGATCTCCGACGCCGGCCGCACGTACGAGGCCAAGGTCGTCACGCGGCCGTTCTACGACGCCGAGGGGGAGGTGCTGCGGTCGTGAGCGCGCTCGGCTTCCTGGACCCGGCCGCGGCGGGCGCGCCGCCGGCGCGCAGCCCGATGGAGCGCCAGGCGCGCGCGGCCGGCGCCCGCTTCGAGGTGCGCGACGGCTGGAACGTGGCGGTCGAGTACCCGGGCGAGGCCGGGCCGGTGTCCTGGGCCGACATGTCGCACCTGCCGAAGTACGAGGTCGACGGCTCAGCGGGGGAGCACCGCCTCACGGCCGAGCGGGCGCTGGTCCTCGGGCGCAAGGTCTCGCCCGGCCCCGACGTCGTCGACGTCACGACGACGTTCGCCGCCGTGCGCGTCCTCGGCCCGCTCGCCCGCGAGGCGCTCGCCCGGCTCACCGCGCTCGACCTGCGCCCCCACGCCGCGCCGCCCGGCTCGTTCCGCCCAGGGTCGATCGCGCGCGTGCCGGGGATGCTGCTCGTCGAGGACGCCGACCGCTTCCTGGTCCTCTTCGGCGCGGCGCTGGGGCAGTACATGTGGACGGCCGTCGCGGACGCGGCGGCGCACCTCGGCGGCGGGCCGGTGGGCGCCGATGCGTGACCTGTTCCGCAAGCGCCGCATGTGGCGCCCGCGCGGCGAGCTGCGCGACGCGTACGACGTCGTGATCGTCGGCGGCGGCTCGCACGGGCTGGCCACGGCGTACTACCTCGCGAAGCACGGCATCACGAACGTCGCCGTGCTCGAGAAGTCCTACATCGGCTCGGGCGCGGCCGGGCGCAACACGACGATCCTGCGCTCGAACTACCGCACGAAGGAGGGAGCGCGGTTCTACGACGCGAGCGTGAAGCTCTACGAGGGCCTCGCCGCCGAGCTCGGCTTCAACCTGCTCTTCTCCCAGCAGGGCCACCTCACGCTGTCGCACTCCGATCGCGCGACGTTCGTGATGGCCGAGCGCGCCGAGGTCAACCGCCTGCTCGGCATCGACTCGCGGCTGATCTTCCCGGACGAGATCGCGAAGCTGGCCCCGGCCATGCACCTCGGGCCGGACGCCGTGTTCCCGGTCCAGTCGGCGCTCTACCACCCGCCGGGCGGGATCATCCGCACGACGCGGTCGTCTGGGGCTTCGCGCGCGGGGCGGACGCCGGCGGCGCCGAGATCCATCCCTACACCGAGGTGACCGGCATCGAGCGCTCGGACGGCCGCGTCACGGGCGTGAAGACCACGCGCGGCGACATCGCCACGGGCACGGTCGTCAACTGCACCGCGGGGTGGAGCACGCTGATCGCCGACATGGCCGGCGTGCCGCTGCCGATCACCACGCACATCCTCCAGGCGTTCGTGACCGAGCCGCTCAAGCCGCTGCTCGACGTCGTGGTCGTCTCCTCGCAGATGCACGTCTACATCAGCCAGACGGACCGCGGCGAGTTCCTGGTCGGCGCCGAGATCGAGCCCTGGACGACCTACCGCATGAACGGCACGCTGAACTTCCTCCAGGAGTGCTCGCGCCACTCCATCGAGCTGTTCCCGCAGCTCGAGCGCGCGCGCGTGCTGCGCAGCTGGGCGGGGCTGTGCGACATCAGCCCCGACTTCAGCCCGATCCTCGGCGTCACCGAGGTCGACGGCTTCCTCGTGAGCGCCGGCTGGGGGACGTACGGCTTCAAGGCCGCGCCGATCGTCGGCAAGACGCTCGCGGATCTGATATATCACCGGCGCACGCCCGAGCTCATCGAGCCGTTCCGGCTCGAGCGCTTCTACGAGGACCGGCTCGTGTCCGAGCTGGCCGCCGCAGCGGTGAGCCACTAGATGAAGAGCAGCCTGGAGATCGCGCAGGAGGCGGACCTCGAGCCGATCGAGAGCGTCGCCGAGCGCATCGGGCTCGAGCCCGCCGAGATCGAGCCGTACGGGCGCTACAAGGGCAAGATCGCCCTGTCGGCGCTCGACCGGATGGCCGACGTGGCCGACGGCAAGCTCATCTGCGTCGCCGGCATCACGCCGACCAAGGCCGGCGAGGGCAAGACGACGACGGCCGTCGGGCTCACCCAGGGGCTGGGCGCGATCGGCAAGAACCCTGTGCTGTGCCTGCGCGAGCCCTCGCTCGGGCCGGTGTTCGGCATCAAGGGCGGCGCGGCCGGCGGCGGCCTGACGCAGGTGGTCCCCATGGAGGACCTCAACCTCCACTTCACCGGCGACATCCACGCCATCGGCGCCGCGAACAACCTGCTCGCCGCGGTCCTGGACGCGTCGATCCTCCACGGCAACGTCCACAAGATCGACGCGCTGCAGATCGCGTGGCGGCGGGCGGTGGACATGAACGACCGGGCGCTGCGCCAGATCGTCGTCGGCATCGGCGGGCGGCCGAACGGCTACCCGCGCGAGGCGGGGTTCGACATCACGGCCGCCTCGGAGGTCATGGCCATCCTCGCGGTCTCGCGCGACATCTTCGACCTCCGCCGGCGCCTCGGGGCGATCACCGCCGCGCGCTCCTACGACGGCAGCCGGCCGATCACCGCCGAGGACCTCCAGGCCGCGGGCGCCATGACCGTGCTGCTCAAGGAGGCGATCAAGCCCAACCTCATCCAGACGCTCGAGGGCCAGCCGTGCCTCATGCACTGTGGCCCGTTCGCCAACATCGCGCACGGGAACAACTCGCTGGTCGCCGACCTCATCGGGCTCAAGCTCGGCGAGTACGTGGTCACGGAGTCGGGCTTCGGCTCGGACATGGGCATGGAGAAGCTCATGGACATCGTGTGCCGCTTCGGCGGGTTCGCGCCGAGCTGCGTCGTGCTGGTGGCCACGGTGCGCGCGCTCAAGCACCACGGGGGCGGCGGCGACGACCTCGCCGCGATCGAGGCCGGCGCGGCCAACCTGCGCCGCCACCTCGAGATCGTCGCCGAGTTCGGCGTGCCGTGCGTGGTGGCGGTCAACCGCCGGCCGGAGGACACCGACGACGAGGTCGAGCTCGTCCGGCGCCTGGCGCTCGACGCGGGCGCGTTCGGCGCCGAGGTCAACGACGGCTTCGCCAACGGCGGGCCGGGCGCGGCCGACCTGGCCGAGGCGGTGGCCGCGGCGTGCGAGCAGCCGTCGTCGTTCCGGCTGCTCTACGAGGACGACATGCCGATCGCGGACAAGATCCGGACGATCGCCCAGCGGGTCTACGGCGCCGCGGACGTCTTCCTGTACCCCGACGCCGAGCGCAAGATCGAGCAGTACACGGCCGAGGGGCTCGGCCACCTGCCGATCTGCATGGCCAAGACGCACCTCTCGCTGTCGGGGGACCCCGAGCTGCTCAACGCGCCCGAGGACTTCACGCTGCAGGTCCGCGACATCCGCGCCTACACCGGCGCGGGCTGGCTCGTGCCGCTCGCCGGCCAGATCCAGCAGATGCCGGGTCTGGGCAAGGAGCCCGCCGCCCGCAACGTCGACATCGACGAGGGCGGTCGCACTGTCGGGCTCTTCTGAGCGGTTCGAGGCGCTGCTCGACGCGCTGGCGGCGCCGCGGCCGCCCGCGGGCGGCTGCGCGGCGGCGTGGACGTGCGCGCTGTCGGCGTCGCTCGTGGAGATGCTCGGCGGCCCGCGGGAGCCGCGCGAGCGGGCGCTCGAGCTGGCCGAGCGCGACGTGGGGGCCTACGGCGCGGTGCTCTCGGGCCAGCCAGGCGCGCTGGCCGCCGCCGCGGAGCCGCCGCTCGCGATCGCGGAGCTGGCCGCCGACGTGGCCGAGCGCGCGGCGGCGCTGGTCCCGGCGGCGAAGCACTCCATGCGCGGCGACGCCATCGCCGCCACGGTCCTCGCCGAGGCGGCCGCCACCGCGGCGGCGAGGCTGGCGGAGATCGATCTCTCCGACCGGCCGGGCGACCCGAGGATCGAGGCCGCGCGCGGCCACGTGCGGCGGGCGGCCGCGGCGCGCGACGCCGCGGTCAGCTCAGGTTGACCACCCGGGCGCCGGACACCCAGTGCACGGCGGTGTCGCCCAGCCGGCGCAGGACGCGGCCGGCGGTCGGGTGCGTGTGGCCGTGCAGGAGGTGGCGCGGGCGATGGTGCTCGACCCACTCACGCAGCCCGGAGAAGCCGATGTGGGCCGGGTCGGCGGGATCGTCGTTGACGCCCAGCGGCGGGCAGTGGCACAGGAGCACCTCGGCGGCGGGCAGGCGGCGCGCCATCCGCGCCGCCTGGCGCTGCGTGTACTGGTGCGGCTGCCCGCGCTGGTAGCGCACGCAGCCCTCGAAGCCCGCGAGCGTGAGGCCTGAGAGCGTGGTGCGGCGCAGGTGCAGGTCGTCGATCTCGAGCTCCTGGAGCAGGCCCGGCGGATCGTGGTTGCCGTGGACGCCGGCGCGCGGCAGCCGAAGGCTCATGAGCGGCTCGATCCACGCGCGGTCGAGGTCGCCGAGGCAGATCACCGCCTGCACGCCCAGCTGCGTGGCCATCACGGCCGGGTCGAGCGGCGGCCGCTTGTCGGCCAGGGCGAGGACTTTCACCTGGCGAATGTAACGTCGCGCGTACGTCGTCGCCTTGCGACGACCGGAGCGCGAAACTCCTCATCTGTGCCGAGGAACGTGGTCGTCTCGCTCGCCGCCCTCGTCGTCCTGCTCGCCGCGGCCGAGCTGCTGTGGGCGGGCGTGAGCGGGTACGTGATCGTCGTGCGGCCGAACTGCGGCGCGGACTGCGAGTCGGGCATCGGCGCCGGCGACTGGGTCGGGCTCGCGCTCCTGCTGGCCGGAGGCACGGCCGCGCTGCGCCTTGCGCTGCCGGTGGCCCAGCGGCCGGAGGCGACGCGGTCCGGCGCGCGCCTGGCCGGCGGCGCCGCGGCCGCGGCCGTGGGCCTTTCCGGGCTGGGCTTCTTCTGATGATCAACGCGGTCCGCTACGGCCTTCCCGCGCTGCTCGTCGCCGCCGGCTTCGTGGTGCTCGCCATCGGCGGGACGAAGCGCTGGGACGGGTGGGCGATGCTCGTCGGCGCGGGCCTCAGCGTCCTGCTGCTGAACCTCCTGTTCCGGATCGGCGTCAGCGGCGATCGCGAGCGCGAGCAGGAGGAGGCGGCGCGGGACTACTACGCGCGCCACGGCCGCTGGCCGGACGAGCGTTAGGCGTCGATGTCGAGCTCGGCCGCGAGCCTCAGCAGCGGCACGCCCCAGTCCTCGAGCGAGGCGGGGATGTCGACGTTGTAGCCGCTGGCGCCGAACGACACCGCGCCGCGCAGCGCCCAGCGCGCGAAGGTGTCGGCGAAGCGCTCCTCGCGCGCCGCGCAGGGGCCGGATACGTCGGCTGTGGTCACGCACGTCCCGCGGCGCGGGTTGGCGGCCTCGAGCCGCGCGTCGAGCTCGTTCCCGACGAGCGCGCGGTCGATCACGTGGCCCATCTCGTGCAGGACGACGACGCCGGGGTCGATGCGCTCGTCGGCGTTCATGGCCTCGATGTCGAAGCTCACCACGAAGCGGTGGCCGACGTACTGCGCGTAGCCGAGCGCGTCGCCCATGTTCGAGTGTGTCTGGATGACCACGAGGCCGTCGACCTCCTCGAGCAGGCGGCGCGCCTCGGGGCGCGGGCGCTTCAGCGAGGCGAGGATCCAGCCGCGGTCGGCCTGCGGGACGGAGGCGGCGAACGCCGGGCCGGCCGCGCGCTCGGCGTCGGAGATCGCGACCGTCTCGCCGTCGCCCCCGCGCGCGGTCGCCGGGCCGTCGGCGAGCCACTTGTACGGGCCGAGGTAGGCGGCGAGCACGACGAGCAGCGCCGCCACCGTGCGGCCGAGCGAGGAGTCCATCAAACGGTTCATCGGCCGCGCGGGCGGCGACCTGTACCGTGCCCGGCGGATGCGGCGGCGGCTCATGCGGCTGGCGGCGGCGGCGCCCGAGCGCGTGGCGCCGGGCGTGTGGCTGATCCGTGGCGGCCTCACGCGCGCGATGAACGTGTTCCTGCTCGAGGAGCCGGACGGCGGCGTCACGGCGTTCGACGCGGGGGAGAAGGGCATGGCCGCGCCGATCGCGGCCGCCGCCGCCCCGCTCGGCGGCCTGCGGCGCGTCGTGCTCGGGCACGCCGACACCGACCATCGCGGCGCCGCGCCGGCGCTCAGCGCG
>Ga0126307_10000244_pt1 | contig 35418 bp, 33 predicted proteins | sample Plot28_FD_89955 | JGI IMG/M metagenome (GOLD analysis project Ga0126307, IMG submission 89955) | Serpentine soil microbial communities from UC McLaughlin Reserve, CA, USA - Plot28 | ecosystem: Environmental > Terrestrial > Soil > Grasslands | place: USA: UC McLaughlin Reserve, Lake County... | reverse complement strand
TCCCGTCTTCAACCCGCCGGTGGACGAAATCCCAACCATCTGCAGGCTGACGGGGATGTGCACGCCGCTGCAGGACACACACCCCAGCGACGCCGGCTACCAGAAGCTGGCGGACCTGTTGTTGGCGGCATCCGGTTACTGATTCGGCATTCGCTTGGGATTCGCTTATACCGACCGAGAGGCAGCACCCGAAGCCGTCGGGCTGGTCGGAGTGAGTCGCCGCTGCTTTGGACGAAAAGCAGCGGTTTGCCGGGGCCTAGGCTGCTTTTGTCGAGCCTTTCGAGGTTGACTGCTGCGGCCCTGGGCCTGTGCAGGGCTCAGCTTGCGCCGTCCGCTTCCGTCAGACAGGAAGGAGGAACCGATGAGAGTGTTCGTCGCTTCCGCTGCGCTCGCGCTCGCCATGATGGCGATCTTGGCTTCATCGTCCTTCGCACGAAGGACCGGACATTTCCCGGACGGTGTGACGCCCCCGGCTTGCGAAGTGCCGGGCAGCAACGAGGCAGAATGAGTAACCCGCCCGTCATGCCGCCCCAAGCCAAGAACCCGCCAAACCCAGTCAGTGGGGCGGACGGCTCCGACAACGGGTTCTTCAACAAGTTCGACCTGTTCTGGAGGCCTGCCTAGGCTGACCTTCCGGAGCCCGCCGAACATGGAGGGCGGCCCTGTAGGGCGCCCTCCCGTCGTCTCGGGACTGGCGGGATTCGTGTGTGCGCCTCCTCACTGCCGACCCTCCCTATTCGCCATAGGCTTGGCTTCGCCTCGGCTCGACGTTCTTGGACTTCCCACTCCAACTCCGGCGTCGAGTCGGGGCTTCCTGTGCGTTACTCGAGGCCGCGAGATACTGCGGCGGCGATGTCGCAGGAGAACGTGGAAATCGTCCGAGCGGGCTACGAGCGATTCGCGGCCACGGGTGAATTCGCGCCGGACCCTCACCACGGACGACTTCGTATGGGCCATGTCGAACTTCCACGGCTGGCCCGAGCAACAGGGTCTACGAAGGCGCAGACGGAGCGGGAGCATTCCTCAGCGCGTGGATGGATGCCTGGGAGGACTGGGAGCTCGAGCTGGAAGCCCTCCACGACGCGGGCGACAGGGTGGTTGCTTTCGTGTATCAGCGCGCCCCAGGTCTTCACGCTCCGCGACGGCAAGCAGGCCGGGATGGAGATGTACTCGAACCGGGACGAGGCCCTCGAAGCCGTTGAAGCTGCGGGAGTAGCGGTGGCAACCTAGGCGCAGAGCCAAATGGTCCGAGCCGGGGGTTGATCCCGGCCCCTCGGCTGAACTAGGGTCGTTGAGAGGGCTGAGAAGCGGCAGCCCCAGGTTTGTTGATTGGAGGCATCTAATGGAACTCAGAGCTCCCAGGATTGGGCTATGGGCCGGGCTCCTTGGCGCAGCATTGGCTGTCGTTCTTCTGGCGTTTGCCGCGCCAGCTAGGGCGCATGTGCCGTTCTGCCAGGAGACGGTGAATCCTCACGGGCAGAATGTGCCGCCCGCAGGCTCCACCACGCTGCCAGGCCCAAACGGTGGCATCAACGACGAGGGCTTCTACGTCGTCGGCAGCGACGTCGGCACCAGCGTGACCCTGCAAGACACCGACGGAAACGTCTTCGGAGTCTTTCCGAGCGGCACCAGGGTGAAGTACACGGAGGCCAACGGCGCCACACCCTCGGTGACGAAGATCGGCAGCGACACCGGTCAGGCCGGTGCGGTCGACTTCCACATCACCGGTACCGGCGACCTCGTCGTGGTCTCGGTCGACGGGTCCACGGCAACCTGCCCGGTTCCGCCGCCGCCGAAGTAGTAAGCAGGTCGAGTTACGGAAGGGCGGGGCCCGCACGCGCGGGCCCCGGCCCTGCCCCCGCCCTCGAAGCCGCCGGCCCGCGGGAGTAGCCGCTTTGGACGAGAAGCAGCACCCGTCCTGGCAAAACGGGAAATGCGTCTGGTGGCGTGTCTGTCCTAGCTGGCCCGAAGCCCTCGAAGCCGCCGGGCTGCAGGAGTAGGCGCCAGCGGTCTTGGAGCAGGCACTTCTGCGCTGGCACCCCCTCCTCCGCCGAGGGGTTGCATGGACGAACGTTCTAGGGATAGGTTTGTGCGGAAGCGCATTGATAACCGGTGGTAGGGAGAAGGAGAAGAAAAATGCGCAAGAAGATCACAGCGGTGCTGCTGGCGGGAGCCTTCGCGCTCTCGATCCCGGCGGCCGCCTTCGCGGACCCGGACTTCGGTCCAGGCAACAGCAGCAAGGGACCGAACGATGCTGGCGCGAAGTGCCACCCACCGGGGCAGACGGTCGACGAGCCCGGCTGCAAGTAGAACTAGGGCTCGTACCCGGTTAGGAACACTCGCGGAGGGGCGGCTACGGCCGCCCCTCTGCGTCGGGATACTGGGTGGGCGATGTCGGAGGAGAACCTTGAGACGTTCCGCCGTTCCCTGGAAGCCTTTGATCGCCGCGACAGGGCCTCTTGGCTCGAAGCGAGGGACGAGGCTTACGAGATCGTCACTAGCAATGAGTGGCCGGAAGGGGACGTGCGCGGACGCGAGGCTGCCTGGGACTTCTACGTCACCGTCGCGGATACCTTCGAGCGCCGGCCTTTCAGTGACGACATCGCGGTCATGGACGGCGGGCCCGACAAGGTCCTCGTCCATCAGCGAAACGACGTGCGCGGCGTCGAAAGCGGCGTGAACGTCGAGATCGACTACTGGGTTGTCATCAGCTTCCGCGACGGGAAGATGATTCGCGACCAATGGTACGAGAGCAGACACGAAGCCTTCGAAGCCGCCGGGCGGTCCGAGTAGGAAATGTCGCGAGAAGCGGCTATCCGCTTTGCATGGAAAGCAGTACTCCGGCCGAGAGATGCCGCGTGGCGATGCCAGTTAGCGCGCTGAGCAAAACGCCTGACGGAGTCGTTTGGTGCAGCACGGGATACTGCGCGGGCGATGCCCGACCGAGACCAGGAAATCATCGACCGCTTGCGGCGCGGTTACGAGGCGTTCAGTCGCGGCGACTTCGACGCCGCGATGGAGCTCGCCCATCCCGACATTGAGTTCGTCCCCCCGGGAGGTCAGAGGTCGCTGAAGGGAGCCGTCGCAATGCGGGCGTGGATGGAGCCGGACGCCTTCGAGAAGCAAACGATCGAGCCACGTGAGTTCCGCATCAATGGCAATAAGATTCTGGTCCGCCAGCATGCCTGGGGCCGTGGCGCGGGGAGTGGCATCGAGATGGAGCTCGACGGGTGGGTCGTCTGGACGCAAAACGACGACGGCCTGATGACGCGGCTGGAGGCCTTCCTCCCCCATGAGGAAATCGAGGCTTTCGAAGCCGCCGGGCTCTCGGAGTAGGCAAACCGGTGCTTTGGACGAGAAGCGGCGGTCTGCATGGAACGCCGCCTCCCGTTCCCTGAGCAGACTGCTCAACTAGGCGAGGACTCATCGGAATAGCCACCGCTGGGCGGGATCCGGCCTCCGCCTGCGGGTGTCGAGCGCGGCAAACCGGAGTACCGTGGCTGACCGAGACTGGTTTCGTGGTCGCGGTGGGCATCCTGAGCGATTGAGATGAACGAGGAAGGGACCTTCTGCTGGGCGGGCCTCGCGACTTCCGACCCCGATGCGGCGGCGGATTTCTACGAGAGGCTGTTCGGCTGGGAGGCCGAGTGGCTGGGATCGGGTGGCGCCGATACGTTGGCCACCCTGCACCAGCACGGCGAAGACGTCGCCATTCTGTATCGACAGACCGAAATGGCGCGTGCCGCCGGGGCGCCGCCGCATTGGACTTCCTTCATCTCGGTGGAGGATGCCGATGCGACCGCGGCTCGCGCTGCCGCGCTCGGGGGTACGGCGGTCTTCCGAGAGGCCTTCGATGTCCTTGACGCCGGCCGGGTTGCCGCCATTCGAGATCCGACCGGTGGGAACGTTTCGCTCTGGGAGCCGCGCTCCCGGATGGGCGCCGCGGTCGTCGATCAGGTGGGCGCAATGTGCTGGAACGAACTCGCCACGACCGACGTCGACCGAGCCAAGAGATTCTTCGCCGAACTGGTCGGCTGGACCTACAAGACCGACGACGCCCGCTACACAACGATCGCGAAAGCAGGGAGACGCATAGGGGGAATCCGACTGCAAACGGAGGCTGAGCAGGCTGGCGAGCCGAGGTGGCTCACCTACTTCATGGTTGAGCGCGCCGACGACACGATCCGTAAGGCCGAACAGCTCGGAGGCCAGGGTGTGGAGCCGAACGCTGAGAGCCACATCGGCCGCTCCGCGGTGATCGCCGACCCACAGACAGCGCGGTTCGGCGTTCTTCAGGGCTAGCCGGCTGAGGCGCCCTGAGGGAATGTGATTCGCGTCGAGCTTCATCCCCATCGCTCAGCGACACAGTCTGCCCGCGAGCTGCGAGGGTCCTGCTTTGGACGAGAAGCGGCTATCCGCTTTGCATGGAAAGCAGCAGCCCGCAGGAGCCCAGGGATACCGCGTCGGCGATGTCGAAGGAGAACGTGGAGATCGTCAGCGAGGCCTTCGAGTCTTTCCTAGGAGGGGATCGGTAATCGGTCGTCGGGTGGTCCGGACACTCCGGGCCGTCATTCGCGCTCCGCCAGATACTGGTGGATCAGGTGCACCGCCATCGAACCCTCGCCGACGGCGGAGGCCACTCGCTGGTTCGAGCCGTGGCGGACGTCTCCGGCGACGAACACGCCCGGCATGCAGGACTCGAGCAAGTAGGGATCCCGGTCGAGCGGCCATTCGGCCGGACGGCTTCCCAGGTCACGGCCGGAAACGATGTACCCACCGTCATCGCAGATGAGCTTTCCCTGGAGCCAATCCGTGTGTGGGGAGGCGCCGATGAAGATGAACACCGCATCAGCAAGGACGGCGTCGCACCTTTCCTGTCCGTCCCGCTTCAGGGTCAGCGACTCCAGGCGGCCGCTCCCGCTGGCCGCGGCAAGCTCTGTCCGGGTCAGGACCTCGATATTACCCGTCAGCTCGATCTGATCGATCAGGTACTGGCTCATCCCCTTTGCGAGCGAGTCGGCCCGGATCAGCATCGTCACCTTGCGCGCGTAGCGCGCGAAGTTGAGCGCCCACTGGCCGGCGGAGTTCGCACCGCCGACGATGAACACGTGCTGATCGACCCGGTCCTGGGCGTCAAGGGCGGAGGCGCCGTAGTAGACGCCGGCGCCGATCAGCTCCGACACGCCGGGCGCGGTGAGCCGACGGTACGAGACCCCGGTGGAGATCAGCACGCTGCGGGCCCTGAGCGTGGTTTGATCGGAGAGGTGGAGGATCCGGTCGTCGTCCCGCCAATCGATGCCAATCACCTCGCGCGGGCGCACGATTTCGGCACGGAAACGGCGTGCCTGGATGATCGCCCGCCGTGTTAGCTCCGATCCGCTGAGTCCCGCGTGAAAGCCGAGGTAGTTCTCGATCCGCGGGCTCTGTCCAGCCTGGCCACCAGGTGCTTCCCGCTCGATCATGACCGTGCTCAGACCCTCCGATGAGGCATACACAGCCGCCGCCAACCCGGCCGGCCCGCCCCCCACGATCACCAGGTCATAGCGATCGTGCTTTGGGCGGGTGGCGATCCCGAGCTGGCTGGCGAGCTCCACGTTGGTGGGCTGCGCCAGGGCGACGCCATCGGGGAACACTGCGACGGGCAGGTGGGCGCGATCTGGCTCAGCGACCTCAGCGAGGAGGGCCTTTCCCTCGGCGAGGCCCGGGTCGAACCACTGGTAGTGGATGTTGTTAAGCCCAAGGAACTGCCGAATGGTGTGGCCCAGCGACGAATCCCGCTCACCCACGATCCTCACTCCCGCAGCGTCGCGGTCACGGTCGCCTTGCCAGCCGTCGAGGAGGTCCGAGACGATTGGAAGCAGATCCCGCTCGCCATCGAACGGCTTGACCACGAAGTGGTCCAGCGCCATTGCGTTGACGGCCTCGACCGCGAGCTCGAAGTCAGCGTGCCCGCACAGCAGTACCGTCCGCGCTTCTGGATGAAGCTTTCGTCCCTCCTGCAGCAGGTCCAGGCCTGCCATCTCGCGTGCATGCTGGTCGGCGATCAGAAGTGCCACCAGCTCCCCGCGGTCCTTCGACGCGCGGAGAGCTTCCATTGCCGGGGGTGCCGTATCGAAGCCTGCGACCCTAAACCCCTGGGAAGCAAAGCCGCGGTGGAGGTGGCGCTCGAGCGCTTTCGCCATCCGCGAGTCGCTCCCCACAGCGAGCAGTAGAGCCTGCATTTCAGCCAGTTATAGCTTCATCTCGGCCGGTGTTGATTTCCCGCAAAGCCGATAGCCGCTTCTCGTCCAAAGAGGCTACCCCCGACAGCCCTGCAGCTTCGAGGGCCTCCCGAGGGTCAGTCATCTCCCATCGAGTGACCATTCCCTCGCGAAGCGTGAAGACGGCCCCAACATCGGCCTCGACATCCGCGCCGCTGGAGTGGCCTCGGCCACGAAGCCAGACGAGTGCGACAACTTGCTCACCCACATCAATGATCCGGTCGGCTCCGACCGCGAACTCCACCCGCCCGATCTGCACGTTCTCCAGTCCAAAGCAGCAGTCATCGCGCCCGGCTCAGCTGGCTGCCTGCGCCTCCGGCGGCGGTGCGGCGGGCGACCGGGCGCGCCAGAGCGCCAGGCCGAGGACGCCAAGGCCGAAGACGATCGCCGCGAGCCAGGCGAGGATGCCGATGAAAGGAACCAGCGTAATAGCGGAGAAGATCGCCCAGCCGGCGAGAAATGCGACCACCCGTCCGCGCGGCGGCTTGACCAGTGCCCGCCCGAGCACCCAGAGGGTCGTCACGTACGCGATCGCCCCGAGCGGCAGGAGGGCGAGCAGCACGGCGATCCCGAGCGGTAGGCCGACCAGCGTTGCCAGCGCGAGCACGGCGAGGATCGGCAGGAGAATGAAGATCGCGAGTCCCGCGGCAATCGACTCCCAGGCGCCATCGCGAGCCTGCCGGTACGCAGCGTCGGCGGCTCGCGGTGCGATCAGCAGCAGGAGCAGCCCCAGCGCGAGCGAGGAAAGCGCCAGCGCGAACCAGAAGATGGCCCAACCGGCCCAACCGATCCATCCGGCGGGGCGGAGATCGGACCAGCCCTCATCGCTGACCTCGCCGTCGATCTGGGCGCCGGATGCGATCTCGGGCTTCTCGTCGCCGTAGCGAAGGTCGCCGCCGATCCGGGCGCTGGAGCCGATCACTGCGGGCTCGGCGATGACGGTGACGTCGCCAGTGACCTCGCCGGAGATCTCGGTGTCGCCGCTGACGACCAAGACGTCACCGTCGACCGTGCCCGCGATCCTCACCGGGCCGTCGACGACAAAGACGCCGTCGACCGACTCGCCCTCGGCGACCGTGGCCCCACCGGTGATGACGACGATTGTGTCGCCGTTTCGGTCGTCGGCCGCAGCGACGCCCGGGAAGATGAGGACGAGGGCGAGCGCTGCCGACAGGGAGGCGATACGACCAGCCTGCAGCATCGGGCGAAGCGTAATCGCTGAGGTCCCTCATTGCGATGGGGACACCCGCGGCCTGGTCGACACCGAAATCGGACCGACCAAGTACGCGACGGTGAACTGCTCTAGTACGACGCAATCTGGCGGCAGATGGGGCCTTCCCGTCGCTGAACTTGGGGTCCCGCGGCTTCCAGGGGGCTGAGTAGGACCCGAGGAGCTACCCAATCTGCAGAGACCAGGGGGGAAGGCCCTCGAGAGCTTCGAAGCCAGAGCCTCGGTGCTCGATTCCAGCTGCTTTGGGTGGGAAGGACGCTATCGGACCAAATGCCCGCTTCTGGTCCAAAGCGCCTACTTCGACAGCCCGGCTGCTTCGAGAAGAGCCGCTCGATCGTCACCGAAGTACTTGAACTCGACCGGCTTCCCGTCGCGGAACGCCCACAGATTCCAGACATTCGCCTCAACCTCCGCTCCGCTCCCCTCCCCTCGAGCGCTAAAGCGGATCAAGGCGACCACCCAGTCGTCCGCGTCGAGCAGTTCCTGCGGCTCCCATGCGGGCCAGTCGTCCCATGGTTCGCGAGATTGGCTCAGGAAACCAGCGAGTACGTCGTCGCGACCTCGCACGACAAAGGGGTCCACGAGTCGGCGCGAGAAGTCAACGACGAACTCAGGTGCGGCCAGCTCTTGGAGCGTGTCTGTGTCGCCTCTCGTGAGCGCAGCGTAGGCGCGCCGCATATCTCGACGTTCTCCTCCGACATCGCCTACTCCCGCAGCCCAGCGGCTTCGACGGCCTCGGCTTCCTCATGGTCGAGGTAGATCTCGATTCGTCTGGTGAGTCCCCCCTCGTCGAGGGTCAAGACCGCCCACGAAAGGAACTCCGCCTCGATGCCGCTGCCCGCGCCCCGGATCGTCGAGCGTTGATGGATCAGGACCTTGCTTCCGTGGAAACGAATCTCCAGCGGTTCGAGCACCTGAGACTCGAACGCGTCCGGCTCCAGCCAGCCGCGATAATCCGCCGCCCCCTTAATCGGCGGTTGACCACCGGCCGGGAGAAGCTCGATTTCGGGATGGATGTATTCCATTGCTGTGTCGAAATCGCCCCGGCTGTAGGCGTCGTAATACCGCCGCACGTTGGAAGCGATCTCGTTCTCCTCCCACATCGCCCACGCAGTATCTCGCCGCGGAGTGCTGCTTTCCATGCAAAGCAGCAGTGGGGGGAAGCTGCCTCGCGTCGATTCTGAGCCGGATTTCGTCGGCTACAGCCAGCGTTTTCGCCCGCGTATCGAGTTCCCCACCATGCGCGGGGTCTGTGCGGGGCTCATGTTCACAGCGTCGGCACCGAGGGGTCCGCGTTGTCTGGCCAGGCCCTCACGGCGCGACTCTAGCCGCCGTTACCGGATCCAGCGGGGGTCGCGCCACTCGGTGTGCCCCTCGTCGCTGTTCAGCGGCATCCAGTAGCGGCAGTGCTCGAAGAAGTAGTGGGTGACCTGGCTGAACCTGGTCCGGTTGGGATCGGCCTGGAGCGCCCCGCCGTGAAGCAGGTTCGCGGCCCAGACCACCGCCTCCCCCCTGGCCATGGTCCCGTGGCGGGGGACCAGGCGCTGACGCTCGAGAACCTTCGCGATGTGCTTCTCATACGCACCGTAGTGCTCGGCCCCGGGAGGCACGCCGACGTCCCGCGGCGTGATCTCCGGCAGCTTGTGGCTGCCGGGAAAGTAGACGAGCGGCCCGTTGTCCATGTCGATGTCCTCCAGCGCGACCCAGACTCCGCACATGAAGCCAGGCGGCTCCGAGTTGAAGTGGATCGTGTCGGAGTGCGGAGCCTGCTGCGTGCCAACGCGGAGGTTCAGGGTTTGGAATGGCAGCGGCTCGCGGCGATAGAGGTCACGAAGCAACTCGAGCACCCGCGGCGCGCGAGCGATCGCCTTGACGTGCTCCGACGCCCGCCAGGCATTGGAGACGCGGTTGGGGTCGCTGTAGTCGCCGTAGTCGCCGATGACCTTCCGCCCCAGGCCCAGCCGCCGAGCCACCCGGTGACCGATGCCCATGCTCGCGGAGCGCGGCTGATCCGAAAAAAGCCCTTTCACATCGGCAACCGCCCCGTCGAGGACCGCATCTGGGATCTGAGGGTCGATGAGCAGGTAACCGTCGCGGTCGAAGCCCTCGCGAAGCGTCGGGAGATCGGGCGTCCCCTCGGGCATTCGAGCCATGATAGATGCGGAGCTTGCGCGCGCGGACCGGGCGAAAGGTGTTGCCCGGCCTGAGCGCACGCCACTACATCGCCACTAAGTCGCCACCTCGGCGCGCCCTAGCGGGTGGGGGTCGGGTCAGCCCTGACCAGACCGGAAAGAAGGCCCCGGCTGAAGCGCGCGGGCCTCTCCGTACTTTCCGGCCAGCCGGCGCGGCCACCTTCGGCGGCACCGGGGGCTAAGTCAGTCCTATCACTCGTAGCCGCTTCTCGTCCAAAGCGGCTAGTTCCGCAGTCCGACGGCTTTAAAGGCGGCTCTACGGGTCGAGAAGGCCGTTGGCCGTGGTGTCGACACCGCCGAGGGTGTTGTCGACGCTGTTGACGGTGTTGTCAATGGTGCTGTCGACGGTGCCAACGGTGCTGTCGACGGTGCCAACGGTGTTGTCGACCGTGTTGTCGACCGGGTTGTTCACGGTATTGCCGACCCCACTCGTACCCCCACCGGTGTCGGACAAGGTGGTCGTCGGAGAGCCCGACGAGCCTCCACCTGGGCCACCCGAGCCGTCGGTTCCGGTGTCTGTCCCGGTACCCCTGGACCCCTCACCAGGGTGCGAACCAACCGGGGAACGGGATTGCGAATCAATCGAGGAACCGGACTTGCTGGCCAGCGCCCCCATCGCTCGGTTCACGCTGCTGGTCCCGCTGGGCTCGGTCTGAGCGGAGGCGGGAGTCGTATGGGGACCGCTGGTGACCGCAGAGAGGCCGCTGGCGATGCCCGAGGGGCTCGTCTCGAAACCTATCAGGGCAGCGACCGCCACGGGAATGGCACACAGAGCCGCCCCAGCGAACCCGCGCGAGGCGAGCCGGCGCCGCCACCAGGCTGGTAGTCCATTACCCATTCAGAAAGCTCCAGCTCACAGCCACTCTCCGCGACGCGTTTACCCAGGCGGCCAGTTCTTCAACCGGCTGCCTTGACCGGTAGGAAGGTCGTGACCTGCGATGACTGCTTTCCATGCAAAGCAGCAGTCCGGATACACCTCTACGCGGTCAAGGCGTCCGCCGCTAGGTCGTCTTGACGATCCAGACGTCGCAGGGCGCGTGGTGGGAGATCTTGTTGGGCACGCTGCCCAAGAGGAAGCGCCTCGCGCCGGTCATGCCCTTGTTGCCGACCAGGACGAGGTCGGCGTCATTCTCCTCGGCGACGTCGAGGATCGCGTCGGCGGGGTCGCCCTCGCGCGGATGCGTGACGACGTCAACCTTGGCCTGCTTCGCCACCCCGGCCGCCTTGTCGAGCACGAACTGGACGTCCTCCCGCGGATTGATCGTGTGGGAGATGTCGCCGGAGATCCCCGACTCCTCCTCCCGCAGGCGCGACTGCGGAATCGGCTCGTAGGCGCTCACGATCTCGAGCTTCGCGTTGGAGAGCTTGGCGAGCTCGACGGCGGTCCTCACCGCCTCGGTGGCGGTCTCCGAGCCATCGGTTCCAACCACTATGCGCTCGAACATCGATCCTCCTCGCGAAGCCGGAATTTGCGCGCGCAGTCTATCCGGGGCTGACTGACCGGCGCGGAACCCGGGTCAGGTGAGCTTGACGATCGCGATCACCATCGAGGCGAACAGGCAGGCGACGATGATCACCATGCTTGCGATCCAGAGGCGGGGCATGCAGCGATCGTAGTCGGGTTCAGTCGTCCTCGATCGGCTGCACCTGCGGGGCCGGCACGCCTTGCAGCGCACCCGGCGGGGTGCCGGGCGCGACCTCGTACCGGTCGACGTAGCGGCCGCAGGCCTGGCTCAGGGCGACGTTCTGGCGGGGCGGGTCGGCGCGCGTGGCGGCGAGGCCGGTCAGATACGCCTTGCTCTCGGTGTGGAGGAGGCGGCCGACGAGCGGCGGGTCGTCGACGCCGACGTCGAAGACGACCTCGCCTGGTCTCTTCACCTCGATGGTCCCGACCGGGTAGTAGGGCGATGGTCCGCGGAAGAGCAGGTTGGTGCGGAGGGTCGTGTCGAAAGGCGCCGCGAGCGCGCCCCCGCTCGCGCCGACGTGGAGGGCCTGCGTGCTCGCGTACTGAATCGAGAGGCCCCAGCGACCCGGAGTGAGGTAGAGCCGCTGCTGGGCGGGCTTCGACTGGTCGAGCTCGGGACTCGGGTTCCAGACCCTCCCGACGACCGGCTGGACCGTGAACACCGTCGCGTCGCCGGGGATTCTTCGGAGTTTCGACTCGCCTGGATCGCCGCAATCGAGCGGGGCCCCCGGGTTGATCGGCTCGAAGAGGGTGCGGCGCTGCCCGACCGGCCGGTCGCGGTGCCAGAGGATGAAGTCATGCGTTCGCAGCCTGGGCGTGAAGGCCGCCGGTGCCTCGCTCTGCATCGCGGCGCTGGTGGTGATCACCCAGTCGAAGCGGTCCATCACCGCGGGCGAGACGTTGTCCCAGTCGAACTTTGCGTTCAGGTCCGTCGCGCGGTACAGGGCGGGGACCTCCTCCACGTCGTAGTGGTTCGTGATCGGGGCGTAGACCTCGGAGCCGATCAGCTCCCAGGAGACGAAGTTGTCGCGGCCGAGGAAGAGGACGTCGCGGCCCTCGACGATCGGCCTGATCCGCAGCATCTCCTCGAGGTGGTAATCGGGGCCGACGGCGGCCTGTCGCAGGGGGAGCAACGTCGAGAACGCAGCGGCAACGGCGAAGGCGAGGGTGAGCAGTGGCACGCCGATCGGGACGAGCGGGCGGAGCAGGCGCGGAGGCCACCAGCTCGCGCCGCCTGCCGCGGGGACAGGCCCCTCCTCCCCCTCGAGGGCATCGGCGGAGAGCAGGCCGCGCAGCCCGATCAGCATGACCAGCGGCGCGCCGATGGCCAGGCACTTCGCCTGCGTATAAGGAGTGCCGACCGCGAGCGCCACTAGGTAGACGAGCGTCGCCGCCAGCAGGGCCGAGGGCAGCGCCGATTCCCGCCGCGACAGCGCCCGGCCGAGCCCCCAGGCGAAGGCGACGAGCGCGAGCAGGCCTCCGACGTAGAAGGCGAGCTCCGGGGCGGTCGAGTTCGCCGGTGTGATCCGGAACTCCCCCGAGGGCCAGATACCGAAGGCCTCGAGCGGGTTGAGCGGCTGGCGCAGGTTGCCGAAGCCGACCGTGGGCCCGGTACCGGAGGGATTGAAGGCCTCGAAGCTCGAAAAGCTCGCCAGCCGAAAGAGCTCCGGCAGCGCGCAGATCACCGTGATGCCGATCCCCAGGACGAGGGCAGTCCTGGCTCCGCGGAGCCGCTCGCGCAGGCGGAGGCTCGTCAGCAGTGCGGTCGCGCTATCGCGTTCGCGGAGCCCGACGGCGAGCATCCAGATCACGCCGGCTCCGAGCAGCCAGGCGAGGCCGGGGAAGCTGTAGTTGTAGATCGTCCCCGCCGCGATCACGCCAAGCGGGACCGCTGCTCGCACGCCCGTCCCGCGCGACCAAGCCGGTAACAGCGCCGGCAGCGCCAGCGCGAAACCGAGCAGCGCGAGACCGAGCAGCGGCTCCTTGAAGGCGCCTTGCGCCAGGTACGCCGCCGCCAGATATGCGCTTGCCGACAGCACTGCGGCCGGCACCCGCAGCAGGCCGCGGACGCCACGCAGCGCTCCGTACGCCGTCAGCGCCAGCAGGACCGCGATCGCGCCGGTCAGCCCCGCGAACCCCTCGACGTAGCTCGCGCCGCTCACCTTCGAGGTCGCAGCGACGATCGCGTGCGGGCCGAACGGGTAGCCGTCCTTAATCAGATCCGGGGTCGGGCCGGCGTGCGTGCTGATCCACTCCGTGAAGAGCAGGTGCGAGGCCATGTCGTCGTTCACCAGTCCCTGGCCGAGGATGCCGACGCGGCCGCTGGCGGCGAACGGGATGGCCGCAACCAGCGCCGCTCCGATCACGACCACGATCGCCCCAACCCGAAACGTCCCCGCAGGCACACGGCTGCGGCCGAAGACGACGAAGCAGGCGATCAGAGCCACGCCCACCACCACGGCCGCCGTGACCGCGCGGCCGGGCAGCTTGATCGCGATCCCGCAGATCACCAGAAGGGCCGAGATCCCGGTGGCCGGGCCGGCCGCGGAATGCCGCGGCCGGCCGGCGATCGCCATGATCGCCGCGCCGAGCAGCAGGGACGCGCCGACGATCAGCGCGCCCGCCAGCAGAGCCGAGAACATCGCGGAAGCCTACGTACAACGCACCTCGCCCCCGACCTCCCTGACTGGTGGTCGCCTGGCGACCATAGATAAGGAAGGTTCTGCGTCTAGAGGCCGGGAAGGTGACGCGCCACGAAGCCCTCCGGGTAGGCGTCGTAGGGATGCCAGCGGGGCCCCGAACCGCGCGCGTCACCGACCGTGTCCCAGCGCAGGCCGGCGATCACGGCGTAGACGTGGTTCGGATTCGCGTAGATCGTCAGCCAGCGGCCCCTGCCCGGGATGCCGTAGCTCATGAACTGGCCCGAGGTCATCGGAGTACGAAGCAGGCCCGCGCCCGCGAGGGCGTAGCTCACCGCGCCCGAGCAGTCATAGCCCTTCGACTGGAAGGAGGCATGCCCCCCACCCCACAGGTAGGGCTGGCCGACGATCAGATTCGCCGCGCTGATCATCTGCCTGACCGGATCGGGTGCGGATGCCGGGGCCAGAGCGGTGCGGTTGAGGAGAAGCGCCGACTCGACGCCTCCCACGGGATGGGTCGCCATGTAGACCCGCTTGCGCTCGGCCGGTGACGGGGGCGTGTACGACCCGTTGCTGCCGGCGGAGGCCGCGGGCAGGCCGGTCACGGGATCGACCGCTCCGGGAGCGGTCCGCTTCGAGGGCGTGTCCCACGGAGCCGCCTTCTGCAGCTCCGCCTCGGAGCGGTACTCCGGCTTCGCATGGCCCTCCCAGGGCTCCGGCGCGACCTTGACCGACGCGAGCTTTTCCGCGCCGGAGCCGTCGCCTTCGGTCAGCATCGGCAAGGCGATCAGCGCCGCCGCCACGATCGCCACGGCGGCAACTGCCGGAACCACGATCAGCGGACGAAGCCTGATCCGCCGCGGTCTGATCACTCCCCGAGCGCCCTCCATGGCCGACCAACTCTAAGCGGCAGGCGCCGAATCCGCGCCGGTGAGGCGATCAGACGGCCGCCGGCCGCTGCAGGTACCAGTTGGTCGTTCCTCCCGGGATCACGTCCTCCCCGATCACCTCGTAGCCATGCGAGCGGTAGTAGGGCAGGTTGTCCGGGTTCGCGGTCCACAGGTAGGCGGGCACCTGCGCGGCGTCGGCGCGGGCCAGCGCCTCCGACATCAGTCGGCGGCCGAGGCCCGCCCGCTGACGGGTGGGCGAGACGGCGAACATCCAGACCAGGAAGTGGTCGTACTTCGGATGGCGCTTCTCGAAGAGCAGCTCGGCGCGCAGGGACCTGACGAAGACCGCCGGCCCGGCCAGCAGCGGCCCACGCGAGAGCATCGCGAGCGTCCGGATCTCAGGCGGCGGCCAGATTCCCGGGGCGCAGCCCGTGAGGACGGCGACGGGCTCGCCGCCCTCGGTGATGCACCAGGACGGTCCGCACCAGCGCTCCCCCACCCGCATCGTGCCGAGGCAGACCCGGTAGATGTAGCGCCAGCGCGCCTCGCGCCGGCGGGGTCCGACCGCGACCCAGCCGGGGTCCTCGATGAACGCGTCCGCGAGCACCCGCGCGGCCGCCTCGTGATGGGCCGGGGTGAGCGCCTCGAGCGAGCCGTCCTCAAGCAACGGAGGAGGCAGCGTCCGACTCCGCCCATCCGGCCCGGTAGACGCGGTGCCTGCCCGCCAGGCCCTTCAACTCGAGCTCCCGGCCGGCGTCGAAGCGCAGCCCGTCGCCGTTCTCGCCCGAGACGGACTGCCGGAGCTCCTCCGAGACTAGGATCTCGCCGCCCAGCGCCTGCGCCGCGATCCGTGCGGCGAGGATGACGTTCTTCCCGAAGTAGTCGCCCTCCTCGGAGATCACCTCGCCCGTGTGCAGGCCCATCCGAACCCGGAGCGGCTCGGCGGATCCGTCGCGCTCTCGCTCCGCGAAGGCCCGCTGGACGTCGATCGCGCACTCGAGCGCCTCGCATGGATCCGGGAAGGCGAGCATGAAGCCGTCGCCCTGGCTCTTCACCTCGTAGCCGTCGTGGCGGGAGACCTGCTCGCGGAAGATCGCGTTGTGCTCGCGCAGCAGCTGCAGCCAGCGCTCGTCCCCCAGCCGCTCCGTGAGCACCGTCGAGTCCTCGATGTCGCTGAACAGGATCGCGACGGTCCCATCCGGCGCCATGTGCGCGCGCATGTCGGGCTGCTCCTCCTCGAGCGCGGAGACCATCTCGTCGATCGAGGTCGTCACGTCGACGCCCGCGAGGCCCTGCGCCTCGAGACGATCGCCGAGCGCGCGGTCGGCGATCCAGCGCGCTCCGATCTCACGGGCGGTGCCGAGCACCGTCGTGAGGTGCTCCAGGGCCAGCTCGCGGTCACCCTCGCGGCCACGCTCGAGCAAAAGTTCCGCCAGTGCCAAGCCGCAGAGCGCCGTCGCGGGGCGGTCCTCCATCCGCGTGGCGATCTCCATCGCTTTACCAAGGTGCCGCTCGGCGTCGTCCAGGCGGCCCATCGTCTGGGCGAGCAGGCCGAGGACGCGGTCCACGGGGCCGTTGCACGCCGCGGCCCGCGCCACGACGATCACCACGCCCTCCCAGGGGAGAAGCTGCTCGTAGACCCGCTCGGCGTGGCCCGCATCGCGGATGATCGCGATCGCCTCCCCGATCAGACTCATCGCCGCAAACCAGTTGACGTCCCTGGGCAGCACGCTGTAGTCGTCCGCCGCATAGCGGTCCAACTCGCGCTTCGCGAGCTCGTTGTCTCCCGAGCGCGCGGCCAGGGTCACCTTCCCGGTGCGCCATGCCGGGATACCCGGGAAGCGCTCGGCGAGATCGCGTACCGCCGGAAGGAGCTCGCCGGCCCGGCCCTGCATGCTCCGGATCTGAATCATCTGGATCCCGTAGTACTGCTGGGCGAGCGGCTGCTCGGCCCGGTCGCCCGCCCGCCGCGCCTCCTGGGCGAGTCGCTCGGCTTCGTCGATGTCGCCGTCCAGCAGCGCCCGCATCCCCCGCAGGGCGAAGGTGTGCCAGGTGTGCTCTGGCATCCTCAGCTCGTCCGCCAGCCTGGCGTAGGTCTCCAGCTCGCGGTCGACGGCCGCGATATCGCCGAGCTCGAGGAAAGACCAGAGCCGGTAGGCGTGACCGCGCACCACGGCCTCGCGATCCCTGGAGCTCTCGCCGAGCTCCACCATCTCGTCGGCGAGCGCGAGCCGCTCCCGTGGGGCCTCGGGACCCGCCGGGACGAAGATCTTCCGCTGTAGGGCGGCCGCGAGCGTGGAAGGCGAGTTGATCTCCCGCGCGATCTCGATCGCCTCGTCGACGAGCTGCTCCGACTCCCTCACGTCGTTCTCGACCCAGTACATCTCGGCGGACTTCGCACTCAGCAGGGCCGCCCGGCGCGCGGTCCGCTCGGGCCCGATCCTCTCGAGCGCCTCATCGAGCAGCGCGAGGAGCTGTTCGTCGAGCCGGCCGGCGTCGCTCATCAGGGCGATGCCGATCGCCGCGCCGACCAGGCTGTCGGCATCGTCCAGGCGGCGCGCCGACTCGGCGGCCCGCTCGAATGCGTCGCGGGCGTCGGCCACCCGCGCCGACTTCGCCTCGGCGCCGCCCAGCGCCAGGAGCAGCTTGCAGCGCAAAGCCTCGTCCGGCTCGTCCATCAGCTCGAGCACCTCGAGCGCCCGCCCGTAGACGTCGACCGCGTCCTCGTAGGCGAGTTGCTCCATGTCCTGGGCGCCCGCCTGCTTGGCGTAGTCGATCGCCTTGGCGAGGTCGCCCCGGGGGGCGGCGGCCAGGAAGTGGTGGGCGAGCTCACCGAGGCGCTCCTCGACGTTGCCACCACAGATCGACTCGATGGCGAGGGCGGTCTTCTCATGGAGCGCCGAGCGCTTGGGCGGGCTGAGCTCCTCGTAGAGCGTGTCGCGGACCAGCGCGTGGGCGAAGGAGTAGCGACGGTCGCCGAGATCGGTGACGAGCCGCTCGGCGATCGCCTCGCGCGCGGCCCCCATCAGCTGATCCGGCGGCTGCTTGGTGACCCGCGCGACCAGCTCCTCATCGAATTCCCGCCCGATCACCGCGGCGACGCGCAGCGCGTTGTTGGTCTGCTCGCTGAGCCGGTCGAGCCGCCGTCCCACCACCTCGCGCACGCCCTGCGGGATCTGGAGGTCGGCGACGCTGCCACCGCCGGTGAGCTTGCCCTCGCTGGCGAGCAGGCGGACCACCTCGCCGACGAAGAACGGATTGCCGTCCGTCTGCTCCTCCACCGCGTCGGCAAGCCCCAGCGGCGAGGCTGCGCCCGAGGTCATCTCGATATAGCGCTCGACCGCGCCGACGCCCAACCCGCGCAGCGCGATGCGCCCACTCCCCTCGATCCCGGAGATCTCGCCGAGCACCCGGGCGAGCGGGTGGTGGCGGCCGAGCTCGACGTCGCGATAGGTGCCGAGGATCAGGAGCCCGCTCGAGGCGACCTCCCTGGCCGCGAAGCGGAGCAGCAGCAGCGACGGCTCGTCCGCCCAATGCAGGTCGTCGAGGACGACCACGAGCGGCCGGTCGCGCGCAGCCGCGAGCAGCAGGCTGGTGACGGAGTCGAAGAGGCGGAAGCGAGCCTCCTCGCTGTCGGATCCCTTGGCGGGCTCGATGTCCAGCTTCTCGGCGACCTCGGGGATCAGCTGGGCGACCTCGGCCGCTCCGCCACCGAGCTGCCACGCCAGGGCCACCGGGTCGGCGTCCCGGGCGTAGGAGCGAATCGCCTGCACCCAGGGCCAGTAGGCCGGCGCTCCCTCGTCCTCGCGGCAGCGGCCCCAGTACACCCGCGCGCCGCTCACCCGGGCGTAGGTGGCCAGCTCCTCCGCCGCCCGGGTCTTGCCGATGCCCGGCTCGCCGACCAGCAGTTGGAGCGAGCCTCGGCCGGAGAGGGCGACGTCGACCGCCTCGCGTAGTTGCTCGAGCTCGCGCTCGCGGCCGACGAACACCCCACCCGCCAGGCTCTCGAGCGGATTCGCGGGCCGGGTCTCCGCCTCGTCGGGCTTCTCCTCCAGAGCGTCGAGGATCAGCTCGCGCGCCTCGGTGGCGCTGGCCGGGCGGCCGTCCGGACGCTTCGCGAGCAGCGTCAGGACGGCCCGGTCGAGGGCCTCCGGGACGTCGGGGTTGTGCCGGGAGGGAGGCACCGGGTCGGCGTGCAGGTGCTGGCTGATGATCGAGACCGCGTCGTCGCCCGGGAATGGCGGCTGTCCGGTGAGCATCTCGTAGAGCAGTGCGCCGAGCGAGTAGAGGTCGCACTGCGGGGTCGCCGCCTCCCCCACCGCCTGCTCAGGGGGCAGGTAGGCGACCGTCCCGACCAGCGTGCCGCCGCTCACCCGAGAGCGGGCCTCGGTCGTGGCCAAGCCGAAGTCGCCGAGCCTGGCGTGGCCGTCGTCGTCGATCCAGAGGTTGGCCGGCTTCAGGTCGCGGTGGACGATCCCGCGGGAGTGCGCATGCTCGAGGGCCTTGGTGACGTCCGCGGCTATCTCGACCGCGCGTGGAACCTCGAGCCGGCCGCCCGCCGCTGCGAGCAGGCCCTGGACGTCGCCGCCCGGCATGTAGCGGCTGACGATGAAGGGGTTGCCGTCGTCCTCCCCGGTGTCGAGGACCGTGACGACGTGCGGGTTGTCCCCGAGCTTGCGCATCGCCTCGGCCTCGCGGCGCGCGCGGGCCTGGATCGCGGCGGCGACCCCCTCGGTGTCGTAGAGCGCCACCGCGACCTCTCCCCCATTGGCGGTGTCGGTCGAGAGGTAGACCCGCTTGCGCCCGCCCTGGCCGAGAAAACGACGCACCTGATAGCGGCCGGCGATCTCGGTCGGGACGTCGGGTGGAAGCGGCTCGGCCGCGGGCTCGGCCGGAGCCCGCGCGGGGAGCAACTCGGCTCCACAGGAGTCGCAGAACCGCGCGCCCTCACGATTCTCGTTCCCACAGGACGGACACCGCATGACGTGACCTAGTAAACCAGCCGTGGCCGGGGCCCCTCCATTGGGAATCTCCCCTAGGGGATCCCTGCATTAGTCTCGGGCCGCGGCCGAACGGCAGGATGCCGGCGAGAGGATGGAGGGAGGAAGATGGAACGACGCAGGATCGGGGGAGCAGCGGGGCTGATCGCGGCGATCGCACTCGCGGCGGCGATCGTCATCGCACCCACGGCGGGCACTGCGTCGCCCGATCCCAACCCGTGGCTTCAGAAGCGCTTCCTGGTGATGGCCCACCAGGGCGGCGAGGATGAGGCGCCCTCCAACACGATGTTCGCCCTCAAGTCGGCGATCCAGACTCGTGGCGCCGACTCGCTGGAGCTGGACGTGAACCTGAGCAAGGACGGCCAGCTGATGGTGATCCACGACGACACCTGGACCCGGATCGCCTGCATGGACACACTCTGCCCCGGACCGAACTCGAGCACCGAACAGCATCGTCCGGCTTCCGAGGTCAATGACCTGACCCTCTCGGAGCTGCAGAGCCTCGACGGGGGCTACTGGTTCCGGCCGGGGACCTACTCCCACAACTACGCGCTGCCTGGATCGAACTACCCGTACCGCGGCATCCGCACAGGCGACAAGCCGCCTCCGTGGGGCTATACCGCCGAGGACTTCGAGATCCCGACCCTGCGGCAGGTGCTGAACACCTTCCCGAACGTCCCGATCAACATCGAGATCAAGATGATCAAGACCACGACGGGCACCGCCGGAGGCTGCGTCACCGACAACGCCATTCAGTACTGCGACGACCCCGAGTCGTCGATGCGGGTCGCCGACAAGCTCGTCCAGCTGCTCAACGAGGCGAAGTACTCGAGCCGCGACGACATCATCGTGGTCTCCTTCAGCGACGAGCTGATCGACGAGTTCCACCGAATGGACGGGCCGCCGTTCGTCGCCCTGGCACCGGGGGTCGATGACGCGACCGCCTTCGCATTGGCCGGGACGACCCCGGACCCGGACGTCGCCGCCTTCCAGGTGCCGCCCGACCAGCTGGGAATTCAGGTGCCGGAGCTCCTGCTGGAGAACCGCAGCGCCCACTGTCTCGGCTACGCGGTGCACATCTGGACGAACGGGGATCAGGACGAGACCCCCGCCGCCTACGAGCGCTTCTACAACTCCGGGGCCGACGGGGTGATGACTTCACGGCCGAGCCAGCTCAGGAGCTGGCTCGACGAGCACAGCATCACCAGCCCTGACGGGCGCGACCCGCTGACCTGGCCGAAGGACTGCCCGGTGCCGCCACCCACAGCTCCCACCCAGACGGCTCCGCAGCCGGCCCCCGAGGCCAAGAAGAAGTGCAGGAAGAAATCGGCGTCCGCCGCGAAGAAGAAGTCCAAGTGCAAGAAGGGCAAGAAGAAGAAGTAGCGGGCGTCGCCCGTCGCCCCTAGATATCGCCCGAGAAGGTGTCGCAGGCCTCCAGCCTGCCCGAGTCGAAGCCGGTCTGGAGCCAGTGGTCACGCTGCGCGGAGGTGCCGTGGGTAAAGGTCTCGGGGTCGATCCGGCCCTGGGTCTGCTGCTGGATCCGGTCGTCGCCGACTGCGGCCGCGGCGGTCAGGCCCTCCTCCAGGTCGCCGCTCTCGAGGATGCCGCGGTCGTAGGTCGACCGGGCCCAGACCCCGGCCAGGCAGTCGGCCTGGAGCTCGAGACGGACTGAGAGCGGGTTCGCGTCGCCGGCGTTCGCCTGGCTCTCCTGGCGGACCTTCTGCTCGATGCCGAGCTCCTGCTGGACGTGATGACCGAGCTCGTGGGCGACCACGTAGGCCTGAGCGAAGTCGCCGGGCGCCTTGAAGCGCTGGTTGAGCTCGTCGAAGAAACCGAGGTCGAGGTAGACCCTTTGGTCGAGTGGGCAGTAGAACGGCCCGGTTTCGGAGCTGGCGAGGCCGCATCCGGACTGGACCTGATCGCGGAAGAGCACCACCTTCGCTCGCTGGTACGGCTTCGCGGCGGCCTGGAACTGCTGCGTCCAGAAATCCTGGGCGTCGCCCTGGACGTAGTCGACGAACTGGACCTCCTTCTCCTCGTCGGGGCTGCCCGGGACGGAATTGCCGCCCGTACCCGACTGCGGCACCTGCGGGAACGCGTTGGTTGGGGATGGCACGTCAAAGCCGCCGCCACCGCCTCCCTTGATGAACAGCAGGTAGACGATGACCAGCACGACGATCGTGCCGATGCCCCCGCCGCCCATGCGGCCCATCGGGATCGGCATGCCGCCACCGCCGAAGCCTCCTCCCGCACCCCGCCGATCCTCGATGTCACCGCTGCGCCTGCCCGGCTTCCACTTCATGCGCGGCCACTCTATCCGCGCCCGTCAGGCGGGAGACGGGGTGGGCGCCGTGAAGCTGTAGCTCAGCGCTCGCTGCGCGGGTCGAGCGCCTCGACGATGGGAGTCACCTCGGGCGCCTTCTCGATGATCGCCCAGCCGTCGTTTTGCTCGATCACCGTCTCGACGTCCGGCATCTCATGGCTGGGGACGACCACGAAGCGGCGCGAATCCGAGCGGACCCGCTCGTAATCGGCCTCACGCAGGTTGACCTTCTCGTGGCAGTCGGGCTTCCCGCACTCGCAGAAGTACAGCTCGACCTCGTCCTCCGAATGGCGCTCTTCCCAGTCCTTGGCGCGCTCGTTCGCCTGGCGGAACATCGCCTCGTTCAGTGCTATTCGCTTCTCGCGTTCCGTCGCCATGCCTCCATCCTTTCACCAACGACCGCACCTGTGTAGGGCTACTCGGAGCTCCAGGCGAGATCTTCATCTACCGGCGGGGCGAGGACGCGTCGCTCGAGGCGGTGTAGCCCTCGAGCGCCTGCCGCTGCGAGAGCGTGTAGAGCAGCGCCAGCGACGGAATCACGACCAGGACCGCGGCCCCGAAGACGACGATCACGGCCGTCAGCGTGGCGGAGGGCGCCGCCGCATCCGAGATCTTCAGGGAGGTCGGCAGCAGGTAGGGGAAGGCGGCCGCGAAGTACCCCCAGATCACGGCCGTCCCAGCTCCCACTGCGGCGACACGCAGACCGTAGTTCCGGCCACTGACCAGGAGGCCCAGCGCGATCAGGCCGCAGAGCCCGGAGATGATCACCAGTGCGATCCCCGGCCAGGAGGTGAGCCCGTCGTAGACGTAGCGGGCATCGGCGTGCAGCGCGATCAAACCCACGACCGCTGCGGCCCCGGCGAGCACGGCCGCGCCGAGGGCGCGGCGCTCAAAGTAGTCACGGAGCTCCTGCTCGCCCGCCGCCCCCGAGTCGCGGACGAGGAAGACCGCGGCCGTATAGGCGGTGAGCAGCACGAAGAGAGCCCCAAGCGAGAGCGGCAGGAAGCCGATCCAGCTCCCGGTCGGATCGCCGTCGCCGTCGGCAGGCACCTGCCCGGCCGCAATCGCTCCCACGACGGTCCCCATGAAGAACGGCGTGAGAATCGACGCCAATCCGAAGATCCGGGTGGCCGGGCGCTCCACCGGTCCGGGAAGGGCGTGACGGAAGGCGAAGCCCGAGCCGCGCAGGACTATGCCGAGGGCGGCCAGCGCTAGCGGGATGTAGAGCGTGCTGAAGATCGCCGAGAAGGCCGGCGAGAACGCGGTCCACAGAATGACGAGGACGAAGATCAGCCAGACGTGATTCGCCTCCCAGACGGGCCCGATGGAGCGGTCGATCTGCGCGCGGACCTTGTCTGCTCGCTCGCCCGATCCGGCGAGGAAATCCCAGATGCCCGCGCCGAAGTCGGCGCCTCCGAAGATCGCGTAGAGGGTCACCCCCACCCAGAGGATCGCCGCGCACACGTCGGCGCTGCTCATGCCGATGCCTCCGATCCCTCGCCCGGTGGTGGGCCGTACGGGACCTCGCCGGGCTCCTCGGGCAGGCCCTCCCGCCACCGTCTCGAGAGCGCACGCAGCACCGTGATCGCCGTGACCGCGAGCCCGACGTAGAGCAGCATCGTCAGGCCGAACACCCACCAGATCCCCTGGGCGGGTGTGACGGCGTCCGTGGTCCTCATGAAGCCGTAGACGATCCACGGCTGTCGTCCGACCTCCGTGACGATCCAGCCCGATTCGAGCGCCAGGATTGCGCCGACGCCGGCGAGCGCCGCGGCCCTGAGGAACCAGGGTGTGCCCGGGATGTCCCGCCGTCGCCACCAGGAGATCGCGAACCAGACCGCGAGCAGGAACAGGGCCGTGCCGATTCCGACCATCGTGTCGAAGGCGAGGTGGAGCATCGTCTTGGCGGGCGGCTCCTGATCGTCCGGGATCTGGTCCAGCCCCTTGACGTAGGTGTCCGTGCTGAAGCCGACCAGCAGAGAGTCGAGTCCCGGGATCGAGATCGCGCCCGTGACCTTGCCGTCGTGGCAGATCCCCCCGATGTGTTCGGCCTGGTTGTCGCCGCTCTCATAGACGCACTCGAACCCGGCGAACTTCGCCGGCTGGTCATCGGCCACCGCCCGGGCCGCCGTGTCCCCCACGAAGAGCTGAATTGGGGCGGCGATCGCGGCGACCGTGAATGGGATCAGGAAGCCGAGGCGGTGGTAGCGGTCCCGGCGGCCGCGAAGCATCCCCACGGCGTAGACCGAGGCGATCAGGAAGCCGGTGACCATGTAGGCGGCCAGCCACATGTGGAAGAACTCGTATCCGGTCGCGGGGTTGAAGATCACCTCGAAGGGCCTGACGTTCGTGACGTTGCCCGCCGCGTCCAGGTCGAAGCCCTGGGGCTGGTTCATCCAGGCGTTCGCGGCGATCACCGAGAAGGCGCCGCCGACCCCTGAGATCACGATCGGGATCGCCGAGAGCATGTGGGCGCGCGGCGAGAGGCGGTCCCAGCCGTAGATGTAGATGGCGATGAAGATTGCCTCGAGGAAGAAGAAGATCCCCTCGATGGCGAAGGCGATCCCGAACGCATCGCCGAAGCGGTCCGTGAACCGCGGCCAGAGCAGGCCGAACTCGAAGGAGAGAACCGTGCCGGTGACCGCGCCGACGGCGAAAAGGACGGCGACGCCCTTCGACCAGTTGCGCGCCAGCCGAAGCGCCGCCTCGTCGCCCTTGCGGTGGCCGTAGGCCTCGGCGATCAGCATCACGGCCGGAAAGGCGACGCCGAAGCAGGCGAGCACGATGTGGAAGCCGAGCGTGAACCCCATCTGGTTCCGCGCCGCGAGCAGGTTGGTCCCCGCGTCGGCGAGCTGGGGAATCAGCGCCATGGCACTTCAGAGCCTATGGGTTGACGCCGTACTCCCTGAGCCGCTCGCCGACGATGATCCCCGACGCCGCCTGGATCAAAGCGAGGTGGGAGAAGGCCTGCGGGAAGTTGCCCAGGTGCCGGCCGGTGCTGGTGTCGAACTCCTCGGCGTAGAGGCCGAGCGGCGAGGCGATGCGGAGCAGCCGATCCATCAGGTCGCGCGCGCGCTGTTCCTCCCCGATGATCGCCAGTCCCGAGACGAGCCAGAAGGAGCAGATCAGAAAGCTGCCCTCCTTCCCTGAGAGCCCATCGTCCGTCTCGCCCGTGACGTAGCGCAGCACGAAGCCGTCCTCGGTGAGGTCATCGGCGATCGCCAGCACGCTCTTCCGCAGCACATCGTCGTCTCTCGGCAGGAAGCCGAAGAGCGCCGTTAGCAGGGTCGAGGCGTCGAGCGCGTCGGTGTCGTAGTGCTGGCGAAGGACGCCGTCGCGGACGCCCTTCTCGAGGATGTCCTTGCGGATCTCCTCGGCAGTGGCACCCCACTCGGCCCGTAGGTTGGAGTCCCCGCGGATCTCCGCGAGCTTCGAGGCCCGGTCCATCGCGACCCAGCACATGAGCTTCGATGAGACGTAATGTTGAGGCTTGCCGCGCGCCTCCCAGATCCCCTGATCCGGGGTCTTCCAGACCTGCGTCGCGCACTCAGCCTGCGCCTGGACCACCGGCCAGAGTCCGCGCGGCAGGCGCTGGCTGCGGTTGCTGTGCAGCAGGATCGAGTCGAGGGCTGCCCCGAAGACGTCGTTTTGACGCTGGTCGAAGGCGCCGTTTCCCACCCGCACGGGCGAAGCCCCGGCGTAGCCGGAGAGGTCGTCCCTCCTGGACTCGGTCAGGTCCCGTCGGCCGTCGATGCCGTACATGATCTGCAGCGCCCCGTCCTGATTGGCCTCGAGGTCCCCGACGAACTGCATGAACTCGTTGGCTTCCCAGTCCAGGTCGAGGTAGTGAAGGGCCTGAAGCGTGAAGGTCGAATCCCTGATCCAGGTGAACCGGTAGTCCCAGTTGCGCTCCCCACCCGGCGTCTCCGGCAGCGAGGTCGTCAGGGCCGCCACCGTCGCTCCGGTGGGCATGTAGGTGAGCCCCTTGATCGTCAGGGCCGAGCGTGCGATCGCCTCGCGGAAACGGTGATCCGGCATGCGGGCCTTGGAGACCCAGGTGCGCCAGTACTCGGTCGTCTCGCTCATCCGAGCATTTGCCTTGTCCATGTCCTCCGGCGAGGCGAGCTCCTCGGCCCAGGAAAGCGAGCAGAAGGCCTGCTCGCCCTTCCGCAGCGTGTGCCGTGCCTGCGCCACTCCTCCCTCCGCTCCAAGCGGCATGCTGCTGCCAAGCCGCACCGTAAGCTCAGCCGCGCTCGCGTCGGCGGTGTGACGGTCCTGCAGCGACCATTCGGCCGGCGCCCGCCCGTAGTCGAAGTCCGGCTCACAGAGCAGCTCCATGTCGACCGAGCCATCCATGCAGAGCACCACTCGAACCAGCAGGTGATGGGCGTCCTCGTCGGCGGGAGCCCGGGTATGCGGCGTGACCTTGTCCTCGTGGAGGGTCGGGCCGATCGTCAGCGCGTCGCGCACCATTGCCCAGCCGGTGGGCGTGTGCCAGGTGGTATTGAGGATGTTCGTTCCCGGCTCATAGATCCTGCCGCTCGGCACGTTGATCCCGAAGGGAGCGAAGCGGAAGGAGCCTGCCTCGCGATCGAGGAGCGTCCCGAAGATGCTGGGCGAGTCGAATCGCGGCACGCAGAGCCAGTCGATCGCCCCGTCCGGAGCCAGCAGCGCGCCCGTGTGGCAGTTGGAGAGGAAGGCGTAGTCCGCAATCGGCGGGAACGGCGACGGCATCGCCGCGCTCTGCGCCATCTCCTCCCGCGCCGGAGGCGTCACGATGCGGTCCAAGGCTCCCGCCAGCCACCGTAGTCCGCGACCAGCTTGTCAGCCGCCTTCGGCCCCCATGTGCCGGGCTTGTACCTTTGGACCCTCGGCGGCTTCTCGAGCAGCGGTGCGCAGATCCTCCAAGTCTCCTGGATGTTGTCCTGCCGGGTGAAGCGGGTGCTATCGCCCATCAGTGCGGCGTGCAGGAGAACCTCGTATGGCGTCGGCCCCTCACCCCCCTGCTGGGCGAACTGCATTTCCAGATCGATCAGCTGGGGCTCCGCGGCGTCGCTGCGCTGCGCGTTCACCTGCAGGCGGATCCCGGTGGTCGGATAGAGCCGGATCACCAGCTGGTCGGCCGGCGGTGCCATGCCGCGGGTTGCGTAGCCGAGCCGGGGTGGCTCCTTGAAGATCAGGCGGAGCTCCCACTGCGTCACCGGGAGCAGCTTCCCTGTGCGGATGAAGAAGGGCACCCCTGTCCAGCGCCAGTTGTCGATCTCGAAGCGAGCGGCCACGAAGGTCTCGGTCGTCGAGTCCTTGGCGACGCCTTTGATCTTGCGGTAGCCCTGGTGCTGTCCCCGCACGTACTGCTTCGGGTGGGCCTTCGGCATCGCAGAGAAGACACCGAACATCGCGTCCTTGAGAGCGCGCGGATCGCGGCTTGCCGGTGGCTCCATCGCCGCCGCGGCGATCACCTGCATGAGGTGGTTGACAACGACGTCGCGGAGCGCTCCCACGGGGTCGTAGAAGCTGCCCCGGTCCGTGACTCCGAAGTCCTCCGCCATGGTGATCTGGACGCAGGCGATGCTGTTGCGGTTCCAGACGGGCTCGAGCATCGCGTTCGCGAAGCGCAGATAGAGGATCTCCACCAGCCCCATGAGGCCGAGGAAGTGGTCGATCCGGTAGAGCTGGTCCTCGCTGACGTGCTGGTGGATCTCGTCCGCCAGCGCCCGGGCTGACGCCAGATCGTGACCGAAGGGCTTCTCGACCACCACCCTGGCCCGCTTGGTGAGACCGGCTTCGGAGAGCCCCTGGATCGTCGTCCCGAAGAGGGAGGGGGGGATCTCCAGATAGAACACCGGCCGCTTGGCCTTCCCCAAATGCGCCGCGAGGCGCTCGTAGGTGGCGGCGTCGGCGAAGTCACCCTGCACGTAGGAGAGCCGTTCGGCCAGGCGCTCGAAGACCTTGGGGTCCGGCTTCTGGCCCGAGGAGGCCTTGATCGCCTTCCGGGCGTGCTCGCGGAGGTCCTTGTCGGACCAGTCATCGAACGCCACTCCGACGATCGGACAGTCGAGCAGGCCGCGCGCCTCGAGGCGGTAGAGCGAGTTGAAGGTCATCACCTTCGCCAGGTCGCCCGTGATGCCGAAGATGACCAAGACATCGGCGGGGCGCGACCCGGTTGAGGCCATCGCCTGAGGCTACTTGCTCGTCAGGTGGAATCGGTCGCAGACGTCGCAGCGGTAGTAATTCATTCCGAACCGCGCCGCCTCGGCCTTCGCGACCTCCTCCCTCGCATAGCCCCGCTTGGGCTTGCCGTCCTTATTGAAATGGCTCGGAACGATCCGCTTCGGCTCCATCATTCGAGCGTAGCGAGGAGGCGCCGAGGTCCACTGGGGGTGCATTAGGGACCATTCCCGATAGACGTGGGGGTCGTGCCGCGTCATCGTCATCGCCATGGAAAATCAACCGAAGAACGACAAGAAGACAGAGGAAAAGCAAACAGAGGTCGGCCCGCAGCGGCGGTTGCTCCGCTCTCGCGACGACCGGATGCTCTGGGGGGTCGCGGGTGGACTCGCGGACCACCTCGGTTTCAACGCGACGCTGGTGCGGGTCGCCTTCGTCCTCATCACCCTATTCGGCGGCGCCGGGCTGCTCGCCTACCTGGTCCTGGCGGTTGCGCTACCGGAGGACGACGGAACCGGCCGGGCGGTGGAGGAGAGCGTCTGGGCGCGCCTCGGAAAGGTCGCGCTTCTCTGCATCCTGGTCGCGATCGCAATCTGCGTGGCCTGCTGCCTCGCTGTGATCAGCGCGTGGGCCACCGCAACGGGGCACGGAACAGCGGTCGCGGTAGTCGTGATTGCCCTTGGAGTCGGCTTGGTCGCGGCGGCGTTCGCGACCGGCATGCGGCGACGGGTGACGGCACCGCTCCTCGTGCTCGCGCTGGTCCTGGGCATCCCCGCGGGCGCGATCGCCGCCGCGGACATCGAGTTCGACAACTCGGTCGGCGAGCGGACCTATACGCCGACGGTGGTGGCCGATATTCCGGCCGACGGTTACAAGCTCGGCACCGGCCAGCTCGTGGTCGACCTCCGCCAGCTGCCCTGGAAGGCGGGGCAGACGGTCACCGCCTCCGCCCACCTGGGCATGGGCCAGATGATCGTCTCGGTCCCCTCCAGGGTCTGCGTGGTGGGGCACGCGACGGGCAAGGCCGGCGAGCTCATCGTCGCCGGCGATGTCAGCCATGGAATCGATCCGGATGTGGAACAGGGAAGCCCGACAAGCAACGCCCCTCGGCTCGATCTCGACGCTGACATCCAGCTCGGCCAGCTGCTCGTGACCGACCAGGATCCGGACCACGTCGATGACCGCGGTGTGGACTACGACCATCACACGCCGGAGGCCGCTGAGCAAAGGCGGGTATGCGGTAGGTGACTAAGCCGAATCCGGGCACGCTGGGGACCGGGACGGTCGTCCTGGTCCTCGGCGTGTTCCTACTCCTGCAGACGAACGGGACGCTGGAGCTGACCGCGGGCGAGTCCCTCGGCGGCCTCGGCGTCTGCGTCGTCCTGGCCCTGATTGCAAGCAGCTTCAGCCGGCGAATCGCGCTACGCGGCGCCGAGCCTGAGGACGAGGAACTGGCCTCGGTTGCTCTTGGCCGCGAGGCGGGCCGGATCTCGAAGGTCGGCTTCGCTTTGGGGATCCTGCTCGGCGCCGGCCTCCTGTTCGCGTGGGCGAACGGCTCGCTGGAGGCCGTCGGCAAGGTGGCGCTGGCGGCGCTGGTGGTGACGATCGCATTGATCCTGATCTCCGCCCCATTCTGGATTGCGATGGTGAGGCGGCTCGGGACCGAGCGGGTCGCACGGGCCCGCTCCGAGGAGCGCTCGGACGTGGCCGCCCATCTCCACGATTCCGTTCTGCAGACGCTCGCCCTGATCCAGAAGCGCTCCGACGAGCCCGAGCAGGTCGCGCGGCTCGCTCGCAGGCAGGAGAGGGAGCTTCGCGAGTGGCTGGCCGACGACCGCCCGACGAGGCCGGACGAGCGGCTCGCCGATGCCCTGCGCGCCACCGCTGCCGAGATCGAGGATTCGCACGGCACCCCGATCGAGGCGATCGTCGTCGGCGACACGCCGCTCGACGATAGGACGCGGGCCCTGGTCGGCGCTGCGAGGGAGGCGCTCACCAACGCCGCCAAGTTCGCCGCTGCCGGAGGCCCCGTCAGGCTCTACGCCGAGATCGACCACGGCGACGCGCGCGTCTTCATCGACGACCGCGGGCCCGGCTTCGACCCCGACGCGATCCCGAACGACCGGCGCGGCGTCCGCGAGTCGATAATCGGACGCATGAATCGGCACGGAGGGCGGGCCGAGATCCGCAGCGAGCCGGGTGACGGGACGGAAGTGGAGCTGAGCATCAGGGCAGGAGGCCGATGAGCCCCACACCCTCCGTCGTGATCGTGGACGACCACGCGATCTTCCGCTCGGGCGTCAAGGCCGAGCTCGAGGGAAGAGTCGAGACCCTCGGCGAGGCCGAGACGGTCGAGGACGCCGTGCGGGCGATCACGGAGCTCGGGCCGGAGGTCGTACTGCTCGACGTGCACATGCCGGGCGGGGGCGGCGTCCAGGTGATCGAGCAGGTCTCGAAGCTCCGGCCGCAGCAGCGCTTCCTCGCACTCTCCGTTTCCGACGATCCCAGCGACGTGATCGCGATCGTCCGCGCGGGAGCCCGGGGCTACGTCACCAAGACGATCACGGGCGAGGAGCTCGCGGACGCCGTGCGCCGGGTTCGCGACGGCGATGCCGTCTTCTCGCCCCGCCTCGCCGGCTTCGTGCTCGATGCGTTCGCCGGCGACCTGCCGGCCGAGGAGGTCGACCCGGACCTCGACCAGCTCACCGCCCGCGAGCGGGAGGTCCTCCGCTACATAGCCCGCGGCTACCTCTACAAGGAGATTGGCCTGCGCCTCAGCATCTCGGTGAAGACGGTCGAGGCCCACGTCAGCTCGGTGCTCCGCAAGCTCCAGCTCTCCAACCGCCACGAGCTCAGCCGGTGGGCGGTCAGCCGGCGGCTGGTCGACTGAGCCCGGCATCATTTGCACATGGCGACGGTTCGCCTCGAGCGACACCTGCTCCGTGCCCGCGACCTGGTCGACAGCCGCTACGCCGAGCCCCTCGATCTGCCGAGGCTGGCCCAGGAGGCGCATGTCTCGCCGCGTCACTTCAGCCGCAGCTTTCGGCGGGTGTTCGGCGAGACGCCCTATCAATACCTGCTCAGCCGCAGGCTCGAGCGCGCCCGGCATCTGCTGCGAACCACCGAGATGACCGTGGCGGAGATCTGCCTGGAGGTCGGCTTCACAAGCGTCGGGTCTTTCACGACGACCTTCAGCCGACACGTCGGCGTCTCCCCGACCACATTTCGGAAGGCGTATGGCGGCCCCTCGGAGGCCGATCGGATCCCGCTCTGCTACGCGATGGCCTGGGCGAGGCGCGCCGGAGTTGGCGCGTTTCGAGAAGACGGAGCGTCGTCCGCTGGCTAGGGTCGGTTCGTCCGGCTATCGATGAAAGGAGCGCCGATGATCGACGCGATCTCCCACGTCAACGTGTGGGTGGACGACCAGGAGGAGGCCAAGGCCTTCTACACGGAAAAGCTCGGCTTCGAAGTCCGCGAGGACGCGACGCTCGAGGAGTTCGGCGGCTACCGCTGGCTCACGGTGGGGCCGCCCGGCCAGCCCGACGTCAACGTCATCCTGAGCGCGGCGATCCCTCCGGCGATCGACGCCGACACCGCGAAGCAGGTGATGGCTCTCGTGAACCAGGGCGCAATGGGCCCGGGCATCTTCCGAACCGAGGACTGCCGCAAGACTGCCAAGGAGCTCCAGGAACGCGGTGTCGAGTTCACTCAGGAGCCCGACGCGCGGTTCTATGGCGTGGACGCCGGCTTCCGCGACCCGTTCGGCAACGAGTGGCGGCTGGTCCAGCCGATCGAGTACGACCTCGAGACCGTGCAGGGCGCGGAGGCCAACGGCGGCTGATCATGTGCCGGATCGCCCATCTCACCCGGCGACGCGAGGCCCAGCGGCTAGAGCAGCGGAAGGCCTTCTACGAGCGAACGGATCACCGCGTCGGCGCCGGCCTCGACCAGCTCCTCGGCCGTGTACTCGCCACTCGCGACGCCGACCACGCGGATACCGGCCCCGTGCCCTGCCTCGACGTCCCGCGGTGTGTCTCCGCATGAGAAGCAGCTCTTCCTGTCCAGCGGATGACCCGCGACCAGCTCGCCGCGCTCCAGCGCCTTTTTGGTGAGCTCGGTGCGGTCGGCTGAGTCCGACCCGTACCCGCCGAAGGAGAAGTAGCGGTTCAGGTTGGCGCGCGCGAGCTTGATGTGCGCCGCCTCCTCCACGTTGCCGGTGGTGAGGCCGAGCATGATGCCGCCGTCGATCAGGCGGTCGAGCAGCTCGACGACCCCATCCTTGACCACGAAACCGGGCGAGTTCTCGACCTCCTCGGGGAGGTGGTCGATTCTGCGCTGCATCACCGCTTCCGCCTCGTCCTGGGTGGGCTCGCGGCCGAGCGCGTGCTCGAAGACCACCCGTCCCACCTCCGGGTCGGGCACGCCCTTGCCGGTGATGGCCGGCACGTCGACGTCCACGCCCTGCAGCTCCTTGAAGGCGCGCTTCCAGGCGCGGTCGCTGGCGCCCCCGGTGGAGATCAGGGTCCCGTCGATGTCGAAGAGGACGGCCTGCGTCCCGGCCTCGGCCATCAGGCAGCGGAGGCCTCGAGCACCGCGCGCCGGATCCCGGCCGCCGAGCGGCGGATGTCGTCCTCGCTGGTCTGCCAGTTGCAGACCGAGATCCGGATCGCCGGCCTGCCCCGCCAGCGCGTCCCGGCCAGCCAGCAGGTCCCGTCCTGCTGGATCCGCTCGACCGCGTCGGTGGTGAGCTCGCCGGACTGATCGCCGACGACGCCGATCAGAACCTGGTTGATCGCCACCTCGTTGATCACCTCGAGCGCGGGATCCCCCTCGAGCTCGGCGGCCATCAGCCGGGCATGAGACGAGCAGCGCTCGACCAGGTCGGCCACCCCGTTGCGCCCGAGCGAGCGCAGTGCGGCGTAGAGCGGAAAGCCGCGTGCGCGCCGCGATGACTCGGGCACCCACTGATAGGAGTCGCGGGCATCGGAGGCCGCGGTGAGGTACGGGGCTGCGATCCCCATCGCTCCGCGCAGGTGATCGGGGTCCCTGACGGCGATGAAGCCGCAGTCGTAGGCGACGTTCAGCCACTTGTGCGCGTCGGTCGACCAGGAATCGGCCCGCTCGAGTCCCTCGGTCAGGTGGTCGAACTTGCGGCTCGCCGCGGCCCAGAGCCCGACCGCGCCGTCGACGTGAAGCCACGCGTCGTGCTCCCGGCAGGTCTCGGTCAGTGCGGCGAACGGGTCGAAGCAGCCCGTGTTCACCTCGCCGGCCTGCGCGCAGACGATGGCGGGGCCGTCCTCGCGCCCGAGCTCCACGGAGAGGGCGTCGGGGTCCATGCGGCCGGCGTCGTCCGCCTTCACCCGGATGGCGTTCTGATCGCCGAGGCCCAGCAATCTGAGCGCGACGAAGATGGTCGCGTGGGCGTGCTCGCCGACCAGCACCCGAACCGGCGGCGCGCCGTTCAGCCCCTTCGCCTCCACATCCCAGCCCCGGCGCTGGAGGACGGCGTGGCGGCCAGCGGCGATTCCCGAGAAGTTCGCCATCGTGCCGCCGGTCGTCAGGCCGAATCCCGCACCGGTGGGGAGTCCGAGCACCTCCAGGACCCAGCGCCCCGAGACCTCCTCGGCGACCGCCGCCGAGGGCCCACAGACGTAGAGGCTCGCGATCTGATCCCAGGCCGTGGTCAGCCATTCCGCACCCAGTGCGGCGGGCAGCGTCCCGCCGATCACGAAGCCGAAGTAACGGGGATTGCCGAGCGCGATCAATCCGGGCTCGGCCGCCTCCGCCAGCTCGTCCACGACCGTGGCCGGGTCCTCGCCCCCCTCGGGGAGCTTGCGGTCGAGTGCGGCGCGCAGCTCCTCCACCCCCGCCTCCTCCCGCACGGGGCGATCGGGAAGCTCACTCAGGTAGCGGCGGGCGCGATCCCCGGCAACCTCCAGCACTCGCTCGTAGTCCTCGAGCCCCACGGCGCTTACCCGGACGCGCGGTTGGCGCGGTAGCGGCGGATCAGGCTGTTGGTCGACGAGTCGTGGTCGAGCTCCGGCTCCTCGGCCGCCTGGAGCTGGGGGATGATCTTCTTCGCGAGCACCTTCCCGAGCTCCACGCCCCACTGATCGAAGGAGTCGATTCCCCAGATCGCTCCCTGGGTGAAGACGCTGTGCTCGTAGAGCGCGACCAGCGTGCCGAGCGTGTGCGGTGTGAGTCGCTCGGCGAGGATCACGTTCGAGGGCCGGTTCCCCTCCATCACCCGGTGCGGCACGATCGGCTCGGGCGTCCCCTCCTCGCGCACCTGATCAGGAGTCTTGCCGAAGGCGAGCGCCTCGGGCTGCGCGAAGACGTTCGACATCAGCAGGTCGTGGTGGTCGCCGAGCGGGTTGAGGGTGCGATTGAAGCCGATGAAGTCGCAGGGGATCAGCCGCGTCCCCTGGTGGATCAGCTGGTAGAAGGAGTGCTGTCCGTTCGTCCCCGGCTCCCCCCAGTAGATCGCGCCGGTCTCGTAGTCCACGCGGGCCCCGTCGAGCGTGACGTGCTTGCCGTTCGACTCCATCGTGAGCTGCTGTAGGTAAGCGGGGAAGCGGTGCAGGTACTGGTCGTACGGGAGGACCGCGACGGTCTCGACCCCGAAGAAGTCCCCGTACCAGACCGCGAGCAGGCCGAGAATCGAGGGCAGACTCTCGCCGATGGGCGACTCCTTGAAGTGTTGGTCGACAGCGTGGAATCCGGCGAGCATGTCCCGGAACGCCTCGGGCCCGATGGCGAGCATCGTGGAGAGGCCGATCGCCGAGTCCATCGAGTAGCGGCCGCCGACCCAGTCCCAGAAGCCGAACATGTTGGCGGTGTCGATGCCGAAGTCGGCGACGCCCTCGGCATTGGTGGACACGGCGACGAAGTGCTTGGCGATCGCGTCGTCGGAGCCCAGCCTGTCCAGCGCCCACTCCCTAGCCGTGTGGGCGTTGGTCATGGTCTCGAGCGTGGTGAAGGTCTTCGAGGAGACGATGAAGAGCGTCTCCTCGGGGTCGAGGTCCCTCGTCTTCTCGGCGAAATCCGTGCCGTCGACGTTCGAGACGAAGCGGAAGGTCATGTCGCGGCGGGAATAGTGGCGGAGGGCCTCGTAGGCCATCGCCGGCCCGAGGTCGCTGCCGCCGATGCCGATGTTCACCACATTGCGGATGCGCTTGCCGGTGTGGCCCGTCCAGGCGCCGGAGCGCACGCGCTCGGAGAAGTGGGCCATGCGGTCGAGCACCTCGTGG